>Ga0163162_10001685_pt1 | contig 20732 bp, 13 predicted proteins | sample S55metaG_FD_115310 | JGI IMG/M metagenome (GOLD analysis project Ga0163162, IMG submission 115310) | Switchgrass rhizosphere microbial communities from Kellogg Biological Station, Michigan, USA - S5-5 metaG | ecosystem: Host-associated > Plants > Roots > Rhizosphere > Soil | place: USA...
AAGGACACGGTTCAGAACATCCTGGTGTTTCGATTTGGTAACTCGATGTTTGAACCAATCTGGAATCGAAATTATGTCGACTACGTCGAGATAACCGCAGCCGAGAAACTTGGTATTGGTTCCCGCGCCGGATACTACGAAGAGGCTGGAGCGCTGCGTGACATGGTGGCAAATCATTTGCTGCAACTGTTGACGTTGACGGCAATGGAACCGCCTGTTGCATTTGATGCCGACTCCGTCAGAGAAGAAAAAGTCCAGGTACTTCGTTCAATTCGCAGGCTGAAGCCCGAAGAAGTAGCCGAACGGACCGTGCGTGCCCAATACGCTCAGGGAATAATCGACGGCGAAGCAGCAAAGGGTTACAGAGGTGAAAATGGGGTCGCTAACAACTCGGTAACCGAAACGTACGTGGCAATCGAATTCTTCATCTCGAACTGGCGTTGGGGCGGTGTGCCTTTTTACGTGCGGACAGGAAAGCATCTGACTCGAAATCTCACGGAAATCGCCATCCATCTGAAACGCACGCCGCAAGCGCTGTTTGCAAGAACGCCTGATGAACAGATCGAACCAAATGTCATCGCCCTGCGCATCCAACCAAACGAAGGAATTACCGTCTCGTTTGGCGCAAAGCAACCCGGCTTCGAAATGGTGACGAACACTGTACACATGGACTTTTGTTATGAGTCCTTCGCTGCAGTTCGCTCACCCGAAGCGTACGAAACTTTGCTTTTGGACGTTATGATCGGCGACGCTACTCTATTTATTCGCCGCGACGAGGTTGAAGCCCAATGGAGATTGATAACTCCTATTGAGGAAGCCTGGGCCCAACAGAAATTATCCGAGATACCGATTTACGCTGCCGGTACCGATGGTCCATCGCAGGCGAATGATTTACTCGTTCGTAACGGACACAGATGGCGTGCCCTAAATGAAATAACTGCGGGTTGTGACTAATACTTCAGGGTGAATCGCATGTCTCAGCAAGCGAAAATTGAGATTGAATCTGATTCGGAAAGCCTGGCTGAAGCAGCAACTCACTCTTCGAACGGAGACCTTCAATGTGGCTGGTTGATACAGACGCGGCTGGTCCCGTCGGAAGGAATTAGTGAGTGGTGATGGAAATATTTTGTGCGGCGAGTTCGTTTAGATCAACGGCATAGTCGGCACTTGAAGTCACGCGGTACTGCTCAAGTAAGAGGTCTTCAAAGTCATCGGCAGACAGTGATTTACTGAATAGGAAGCCCTGCACCACGTCACACTCGAGCTCATTCAGATATTCGAGTTGCTCACGTGTCTCAACTCCTTCCGCGACCACTGTCAAATCGAGAGCATGTCCCAATGTGACAATCGCCCGCACGATGGCTGTGTCATGAGGATCTTTGCAGACGTCACTGATAAATGACTTGTCGATCTTCAGAGTGTCGATCGGAAAACGCTTGAGATAATTAAGTGACGAATAACCGGTGCCAAAGTCGTCGATCGCGACCTTGATTCCCATCAATTTCAACTCGTGAAGTTTTTCGATGGCCTGGTCGGGATCCTTCATGATCGAACTCTCGGTTAACTCCAGCTCAAGCCATTTAGGATCGAGGTTTGTTTCTTTCAGTATTTCAGCCACTGTCTGGATAAATGTTGGCATCTGGAACTGTCGCGCAGAAAAGTTGACTGATAGCCGTTGCGGTTTCAGACCGGCAACCTGCCACAACTTGTTTTGAAAACATGCCGTTCGTAAAACCCAATCGCCAAGCGGGATGATCAAACCACTATCCTCAGCCAAACTGATGAACTCAGTTGGGTACAACAGACCTAAAGCCGGGTGTTGCCAGCGCACCAACGCTTCCATTCCCACCAGTTGAAAATCTGAAGTGTTTACTTGAGGTTGATAGTGAACGATAAATTCACCGCGATCGAGACCTGGTCTGATACTGCTTTCGAGTACCAGTTGTCGCAAAGCCTTCGTCGTGCCACCAGCAGTATAAAACTGGAAGTTATTTCCTCCCTGGGCCTTTGCTCGGTCCAGTGCGGCCCCAGCGCTCTTGAGCAGAGTGGGGGTATCCTGACCATCGTAAGGGTAGATACTTATTCCGATACTGCTAGAGACAAACAGTTCCTGTCCATCATCGAACACAAAAGCCTGGTCCAATAATTCCTTAACTGCCCGCGCAGTGTTAGCCGCGTCGGTTGGTCTAATCTGTGTAAGTAAGATCGCAAACTCATCCGAGCCAAAGCGCGAAACTGTATCGCTTTCTCGCAAACATGAGGATAAGCGTTTCGCTACTGACTGCAAGACTCGATCGCCGGCGTTGTAGCCCAACGAATCGTTAATCGTCTTGAAGCGATCGAGGTTCAAGAGAAGAACCGCTTGCATCTGTTCCGTTCGTCGCGAAATTGCAATAGCTTGTTTTAGACGATCTTTGAAAAGGGACTGGTTTGGTAAATCAGTGAGAGCATCGTGATATGCCAGATGATTCAGTCGCTCACGGAGTAGTTTTGACTGACTAAGATCGACGATGAAACAAACAATCTCTTCTTCGTCAAGGGCCGCGCCAAACAGAACCGGAACATGTGTTCCATCTTTACGAACGAGTTCATGTTCGAAAGGTGCGCAGGCTCCAAAAGCCATTAACTTTTCGCACGCTTCTTCGACGAGCCGGTGATCTTCCGGAACGGTTACTTCAAATAGTGTTTCTGGTAGGTCGTGTTCGGAATAGCCGACTGTATTCAGGAAACTCTGGTCCGCCTTACGAATTGTGCCTGCGGCATCAATAAATACGAGCCCCAGCAGGTTCGTTTCGGTTAACCGGTTCATACCTGTTTGAAATCTGGTTTCGGTCGACCCTTGTTCAGAGACGTGGAGCCGTTTCATCGCAAATCCCTGGTCATGTGATTGAGAATGCGGGAACTGGAAGTAAAGCTGTTTAGTCGAAAAATGAGAGGTAGGGCAATTGGCTGGAAAAGCCGCAACCAACCAGCCCTTAGGCTAACAGAGAAGTAGACTTGTTTACAACGAAATAATTTTCACAGCTCAAGGCGTCCCATGGCAATTGAAAAATTCACTGCAAGCCTATCGAATTCCTTTGGTTTTCGTAATTTCCACGGATTTTAGAAGAGAATAGAGCCGTCCATTAGCTCGCTTAACGGAGCATTTGTAAACCAAACCAACCTCAATGCCCGCTGACTTGATTAAACGCGAAGGGTGTCAGCGGCTTTCACTCCGCCAAGAGTGAGATGTTTATGGCCCAAAGTAAAATGCCTCCGTACCGGCTTTGCAGAAAAAGTCAGAATTTTGCCGAGCCGCAAGCCTGGAATACAGTACCGAGAGCGAAGCGACCGGATGCCACACTCAACAAAGTGATGTTGAATCACAGCGGAAAATTGAGTGTGGCATCCGGTCGCTTCGCTCTCGGTACTGTATTCGTCGCGCCGTCTTTACTCTTTGACAAAGCCCTCCGGCGCCATTCGAGGAGCGGGAATTAACTCGCTCTAAATGGCCAGATGCCAAATGCTTCTCCGAACGGCGAGGGGAGTTTGCCTTCGGGCTAAAAACGTGTAACTCCTTATGGAGTCAAGACTCTTGCGTTGTTTACATGCAAATACATTGCTGGGGCGCAGTTGCGCCTAAAACCGCTCTCAAAAATCTCCGCAAACGGCGATTAACCGGCGTGTTTCTTTACTTCCGAAAGTAAACCCGCAGCAGAAGCCGGCGGAGCGACAGTACCAGCAACGATATCCTTGTTTGATACTGCCTTGCCGTACAAGTCCTTGTTTGCATCTTCGTCGGTACGCAAAGTCGCGCCCTCTAGCGAAACACCCGCAAAGAGCCCTTTTGAACGGGAGTAAGTTAGGATTTCTGCCTTCAATTGAGCGTCAGTGGCCGCAGAAGCACTCCGACCAACTGGCCCGGCGGTGGCTGACGCATCTGCGCCAAAAGTGAACTTGTTGGAAAGTAGTTTATTCACGCCATCCTGATTCATGACGAGCATCACAACGTCAGTTTCCGCCCCGCCGATCTGGAACCCAACGCTGCCCCCTTCGACTCGAACACCCGCCGGAGCCGTCCATCCGCCCTTGCCGTTGCGACAAACCATGAAGCCACGACCATACTTGGCCCCAATTACGAAGGCCGCCTTTTTGACGCCAGGCACAATGGTCACACAAGCTGCTTTTTGGAACAGATCCGCGGGAATGCCCTTGTCGGGCGCGCTCATGATTTCGTCAATAGTGTTTGCAGCCTCCTGCAGACGCTTTTCGGTATCCCCTTTGTCGGGCGTAGCTGACAACGGTATCGATAGCGCTAATGACACGATGGCCGCAGCGATCCATTGTTTTTGAGACACTTAGACCTCCTTGATTAAGAAACGCCTTTTTTACCGGGGGAAATTTGGACGGCGGCGGACTAGCGCTTTACACAAAAAAGTAAGACACGACCAAAGTCGGCGTCCGGATCGCTTCGCTCGCGGCACTTACTATGGCACGCGGCTTAACAAAGCTTTTTGTGCAAAGGCGCTGGCACCGCTCTTCGCCAGGTCGATGGGGGTGAAACACGATCAATCTATTTCGATGATGTTGCTCTCATGAGTGATGACTGTCAACCAGATCATTATGATCCTGCGATAATTTGATAGCTCTGAAATAACAATGAGAGGATTTCCACAAAAGTGTCAGTCAGAGCGTCCCTTGAGTCGTCCGTATCATCCAGCTTGATGACAAATCTATTGACCGGAATGCTTGCCCAACTATGGCAATGACGACCTCGTAGTTGCTTGGACCTGAAAGACGAATTCAGCGCGCCGACGAGGTCGTTGCCATTGCAGCTCCAGCCGGCATTTTCTCCTGCAAGTAGGTGGTCAATAAATTGAATAGATGCCTGGTCGTTCCGGCACCCTCATAAATTCCATGAGAACGATTCGGATACGGCATCATCGAGAACTGTTTGTTCGCCGCGATCAATGCATTTATCAAGGCTTCTGTTCCTTGATAATGAACATTGTCATCACCGGTTCCATGCACAATCAGGAGATTTCCCTTCAACTGACCGGCGAAAGTGATTGGAGAGCTTTGCTTCCATTCATCCGGATGCTCCGCTGGTAACCCACAGTAACGTTCCTGATAAATCGTGTCGTAGTAGTGAAGGTCAGGAACAGGAGCGACCGACATTCCAAAAGCATAAACCTCAGGATAACGAAACATCGCGTTTAGAGTTGAGGAACCACCGCCGCTCCAACCCCAAATTCCGATGCGCGCCGGATCAACGAATGGCCACTTTGCGACTGCGCGAGCTGCATTTGCCTGGTCCAAAGAATTCACTATTCCCATTTTGCGGTAAATGCTCTTGCGCCATGCTCGTCCCCGAGGCGCTGGTGTGCCACGGTTATCAACGCTCATAACGATATAACCCATTTGAGCAAGCATTCCATGCCACAAACGGTTTCGACCTCCCCAACTATCGAGCACCGTTTGGCCCCATGGCTCACCGTAAACGTAAAACAAGACAGGATATTTCTTCTGCGGATCAAAGTTAGGAGGCTTAATCATCCAGCCATCCAGTTGCACTCCATCAGTCACACCAACTTTGAAAAACTCTGTCGGCGTCTGTTTTAGTCTGGCAAAACGATCCTGTGTCTCTTTATTGTCTATCAAAGTACGTACGACTGTGTGTTGAGGCAGACGAACCACGTCAGTAACTGGAAATCGGTTGAAGTTTGAATAGGTGTGAATGGCAACGTCACCTCGCGGCGAGACGATATAAGAGTGTGTGCCTGCGTCGGCTGCTGGAGTCAGGCGCTCTTCTTTTCCGGTGCCATCGATTCGTGTCCGAAACAGGTAACGCTGCGTGGCATTCGCTGGGGAGGCTATGAAGAACACCCAACCATTCCCAGTATCGACCTGCTCAACACTGATTACATCATACGCACCCGGAGTGATTGTTTTGACATCGCGGCCGTCGCGAGAAACTGAATAGATATGACGCCAACCATCGCGCTCGCTGGCCCACAGAAACCGCTTGCCGCCGTCAATCCACTCAACATCACCACGCGCCAGACCAGTTTTATCCCAATCAATGTCGCCCCAGGCAATATCAACCCAGGTGTCTTCTTTTTCAGTGAGAACTGGTCGTACTTGACCAGTTTGCGTGTCGCCAAGCATTACCACGTCGGTGTTTTGTAGTCGATTCAACTGCTGAATGACGACCTCGTTCGAGGCGGCAGCCCATTCCATTCGTGGCAAATAGTTGTTTCGGGGATCACCTGGAACTTGAAACCATCGAGTGACACCGCCGCCCGCATCGACTACTCCAACGCGCGCAGCAGAGTTTGTCTCACCTGCTTTTGGATAGGGAAACGTGGTAATAACAGGATAGAGTGCGGCGCTGTTATTAATCAGCGTCATCTCCTTAACGCCTTCGGAGTTGAGCTGCCAGTAGGCAATTTGTTTTCCGTCCGGACTCCAGCGAAAGCCATCACGACAGAAGAGCTCTTCTTCGTATACCCAATCAAAGGTTCCGTTAACGATATATCGAGAGCCGTCGTTGGTGAGTTGCACTATGTGAGGGTCACCAGCGAGATTCTCAACATAGATGTTGTTATCTCGCACGTAACCAACACGCTGGTTATCGGGAGAGAATTTGGCGAACATTAATGACGAAGGCTTCGCTTCAGGTCCGCCAAGTTTGCGTAGCGCATTAGTTGTGAGATCCAGCACCCAGTAGTCGCCACGAGTATTACTACGCCAAACGCGAGCAGAGTTAGTAAATATCAATACCTTTTGTTCGTCAGGCGTCAGGGTGAACTCTTCAATCACAAGTGGCTCGGTAGCATTTGGCGGTACAAGTTTATCCGCCGAAATTTTGATCGAGCGCTCGCCTGTGTTGATGTCGTAACGTACTAAATCGACTGCCTCTTTCTTTGCGGTCGATGGTTCGAGCGCGAGATATCCACTGCCGTCCTGTTGCCAGCGCACGGGCCCGAGCGAACGCGTCCTAAAACTCGATAGTGAATCGACAGTTAGTAAAGATGGGTCATTCTGTTGTCCAAACACCTGCACAAATAGAAGAAGAATGACCGGTATTAGAAATATTTTTTGTTTCATAGTTGCATCACCTGACGGGTGTTTTAAGTTGTCGGAAAATCATTAGAACAGGAGCCGCAGCGGGAGGCTACTTCTTTTGAAGCAGAGTCGCAATCGCCATTAGTAACTCCCTCTGTTCAATAGGCTTTGGCATGTGCACTTGATAACCCAACTCTAGCGCTCGTTCGCGATCTTTGCGAGTCGCATAGCCTGTTACCGCGATCGCCGGTATTAGCCCGCCTTCGTTTTCCGGCAGGGCTCGCATTTTCTGGATCAATTCGTAGCCATCTTCTTCGGGCATACCGATATCGCTGATCACAACGTCGGGACGCCTCACCGGTGCTCCGTTCGGGTCTGCAGGGTTTGTCGCATGGGTCAAAACTCTGAAGGCCTGGGCTGCAGATTTCGCCGCGGTGACTTCCGCTCCCTGACGCTTCAACATCATCGTCAATAGATTTCGGGAATCATCATCGTCTTCGACCAACAAGACATTGATTCCATCCAGTCGAGTTAGACCAAGTCGCGAGCTTTTACGACGCTCTACCTCCAGACGACGTTCTTCGGCCCGAGCCGGATCGCGACGCTCCGCCACTAACGGCAGATCGACGGTAAAGGTTGAGCCTTTCCCGATGCCTTCACTGGCAGCACTCACATTTCCACCGTGGAGTTCAGCTAGATGCCGGACCACTGCCAAACCCAATCCGAGACCGCCTTGCTTTCGGGATATAGACCCTTCTGCCTGGCGAAAACGATCGAATACAAACGGAAGGAATTCCGTGGATATCCCTTCGCCACTATCGACAACGGTTAATTGTGCCGACGTTTGGCCTCGTTCGAGTTTAATCTTTACGGTGCCGCCGCGAGGTGTGAACTTGATTGCATTCGATAAGAGATTCCAGATGATCTGGCGCAAACGGTTGGTATCTCCTCGAACGAGACAATCGCCGGGAACGATATCTGTAACGAGGTCGATCCCTTTTGCAGCGGCAGTCGGCCGCAAAGCGTCGAGCGCGGCATCGACGATTGGACCAATATGTAGCGGATGGAGATCCAGCCGCAGATTTCCCGTGATTATTCGCGAAACATCCAACAAGTCGTCAATTAAACGTGCTTGCGATCGAGCGTTGCGCTCAATCGTTTCCATCGCTCGATTTGCATTGGCACCTTCGACTTCGCCACTGCGGATCATCGAGGCCCAACCAAGAATAGAGGTTAACGGAGTCCGTAGTTCATGCGACAAGGTAGCCAGAAACTCATCTTTCAAACGATCGGCTTCTTCTGCCTGGCGGCGAGCATCGCGTTCCCGTAAGAGCAACGCCGAACGCTCTTCCTCGGCCAATTTCTTTGCGGTTACATCTAATACCAATGACAAAACAGAAACAAGGTTTCCCGATTCGTCATGCAGTACTGAGTTGTACCACTCGCAAAAAAGCACGGCGCCTTCTTTTGTGTAGTTTCGATTTCTCAGCAGGCCGTGTACCTCAACACCCTGGCGTTGTCGATTGGTGACAAGCTCGACCGCATCAACGTCATCAGCAAACACGAATTGCCATTCGTTCACATGCTTACCAATGACTTCTTCTGCGTTCCAGCCGAACAGCCGGACGGCTGACTCGGACCAGCGAGAAACACGAAAATCACTGTCCCACTCGATCACCGCCAAAGGTGAGCTCTCAACGTGGAACTTCAAGCGGCGATATGCGTCGTGTGCGTCATCTTCCGCCTGCGCGGGCTCGGTCACATCGCGAACAATTATCACCCCGCCTGTGATTGCTCCTTCGTTGTCTTTCAACGGTGAAGCGTGCAGACGATAAATTGAGTTTGATAACGAAGGGACTGCCTTCTGTGAAACAGGGCTTTCACCGGACAAGGTCTTTTGCAATTGAGATTCGGAAAGTAAGTCTGCCAGTACTGGCGACACTGCGCGAGGATTTTTGCTGATAGTCTCATCTCGAGAGACTCCTGTCAGGCGGGACATTGCCCTATTCCAGGCAATTACACGCAGCTCTCGATCAAACACGAATACACCATCGATGCTTGCATCGAGAAGTTGAGATAGCAATTGCGAATCGGTTTGCAAGGTCTTACGTGGGGCGCGGAACGATTGTAGCGGAAAATAGCGACTTAGCGGATTGCGAAATGAAGAAAGTTATCCGACATGTAATCCTTGCCCAGGCCATGAATAACGGACGCCTTACTCTGTGTGGCCTTGGTGTCCTCGGTGACTCTGTGGTGCTGGTTTTGTGGGACTTGCGCACCACAGAGCCACACAGGACACAAAGGTGGCACAGAGTAAACCCCTGTTTTGGGGGAGGTGAATTGCACGGCCCGGGGATAACGGTGAGAACGGTAAAAATACTGGCCTGAAAATACTTGCTTCAGGTGGTTACTGCTTGGCCGGGGCCAGTCGGGCCAGTCCAGTCGCGTCACGCACCAGGACATCGGAACCCAACAAAACCGGCATGGCGAAAGTCGAACCGTCCGCTACTTGATAGCGCTTTTCCACCACAAATGAGGTACCGCCACGTTTTGCGACGATCAAATCGGCAGCATTGGTCAGGAACACGACATTTTGCGGCGTCAATAACAACGACGCATGCTCACCTTCACGACCTTCAGTGGCCCATCTAAGCGCACCCGACCTGGCATCGATAGCGACAAATTGTCCTTTGCGCTTTGACGAATGTGCGTAGATCAGATCGTCGCCAAAGACAGGCGAGCTCATGTACATTGCCACATCCGGATTCTTCCACACTTCCTTAGCCTGCCATTTACCAGCAACATTGGAGATCGTAAAGGCATGAGTTCCCTGACGTGTTCCGGAAACAACAAGTTGCGAGCCTGTCCACAAAGGAGTCGCAATGTTTTCGTGCCATTCATCGGGAAAGAGTACCGACCACAGCTCCTTTCCGCTTTGGGGATCAACGCCAACGATGGAACCTTCCGTCAGCGAAATAATTTGCTCCTTGCCATCGATTGGCACGACAATCGGTGAAGCATAGCCTGGTCCAAGTCCGTGCCACTCCCACGAAGTATTACCCGTGGCCGGATCGAGGGCGACGATTTCGCCGCCATGTATGTCGCTGCCCACCTGAATTATCACTTTTCCATTGACCTCTAAAGGAGACGCCGCTGTACCACAAAACAGCTTTGAGGTATCAATTGTCTTTGAGAAATCCCTGGACCATATTTGTTGACCGTTAGCCGTGTTCCAGGCAGTGACAATTCCAGTTACACCTAACGTGAACAAACGGTTCCCCAGAATAAGTGGCGTCGCATTTGGACCTTTGGCCATTTCGACGGCGTACTGATTCTTCTTGAAGTTCGCTTGATACTTCTTCTCCCACAGTATTTTTCCGTCAGCGAGATCGATCGCCAGCACGACTTCCTCAGGATCGCGCCGCCCATGAACATAGACGCGACCGCCGGATACTACCGGTGACGAATAGCCTTCTCCGACATCCACACGCCAGACTTTTTGAAATGATTCGGGCCAGATCTTTGGACTGGCCGCTCCCGTAACTGACCCATCGCGTTTAGGTCCTCGCCATTGCGCCCAGTCTTGAGCTACAGCGACGGATGTTGTTGCGATTGTCAGAAGAAATCCGGAGAATACAGTCAGGAAAACTCTTTTCAGATCTTCTGAAGTCATAATTGCTCTCTTTCTGGCTTTCGTGCTTGGGTAAGCTCTAACTCGCTGTGAACTTTAAGGCATTTGGGATTCAAGAGATTCTGGCAGAGAGATCCCAAACCACCAAGCAAAAAGTCCACGTACGACAAATTGCGCTTCATATAAGTTATTTCGTAGCCGCTTCTATCCGAGAACCGCATCTAAACTTCGCATGCGCAGGCCCGTCATGAAAGTATTGTTGATAGCTCTGATTGTGATGGTCCTTTTCATGCTCTACACGTCCGTGACCATCTACACTTATGGAAACCGATCCAGCGATGTGAATGCCGATGCTGCAGTTGTACTGGGCGCAGCAGTTTGGGGTAATCAGGTGTCTCCAGTTTTTCGGGAAAGAATTAACCACGCAATCAACCTCTATCATCAGGGTCGAATCAAAAAACTCATCTTTACCGGCGGTCAGGGTAATCGCAATGAGCCGACTGAAGCGGTTGCCGCTCGGGATTACGCGTTACAAAACGGAATTCCCTTGAACGACGTTTTGATTGAACAACAGTCGCACACCACTTATGAGAATATGGTCTATGCCAAGCAATTGGCGGATCAACACGGACTGAAGAAACTCCTGATCGTTAGTGACCCACTCCACATGAAGCGAGCTATCGCCATGGCTCGCGATGTTGGTATGGAAGCCTATCCTTCCCCAACTCCAACGACTAAGTATCAAAGCCTCAAGAATCAGACCTCAGAACTTGCCCGCGAAACGTTTTACTATCTGGGCTATTGCACTGAGAATTTGATCGGTCGGCCCTTGAGATGATGAAGCTGCGATCGACATCCGCGGTATTGATAACGCTCAGCACTCTCATCATGTTCACTACCGAGTGTGCGCAGCCTAAAACGAATTTGAAAACTGCTCCGGCAGGGTTGCGAGCCACCCAGTCTGATCCGCAACTTTCGCCCGAGTCCAGGTTGGACCAACATCTTGTCGAACTTAAGAAGCGTTTGCCTTCAAAAGAGTTTTCAGTCGTCGTTGAGCCTCCGTTTGTGGTTGTTGGGGACGAGCCGGCTCAAGTCGTCAAAGAGCGGTCCGAAGAGACGATCAGATGGGCCGTGGACCGACTCAAAAAAGATTATTTCACCAAAGATCCCGACGAAATACTCGACGTCTGGCTGTTCAAAGACTCCGTTTCTTATGAAAAACACACGCAATTGTTGTGGGGCGAAAGACCGGGAACCCCTTACGGCTGTTATTCCCGTCAACATAAAGCGCTGATCATGAACATCTCAACCGGCGCCGGCACCCTCGTGCATGAATTGGTCCATCCTTTTATTGAAGCGAACTTTCCCGCCTGCCCATCATGGTTGAATGAAGGTCTCGGGTCGTTATACGAAAGGTGCGGCGAAGAAGACGGTCACATTCACGGTTACGTCAACTGGCGACTAGCAAGATTGCAACGGACGATCAAAACGGCCAGCTTACCGTCGTTCAAGGAATTCATGGCGATGGACACCGGCACTTTCTATGCCGACCAGACTGGGAACAATTATGCTCAGGCTCGTTATCTCTGTTATTACCTTCAGCAAAAAGGATTACTCCTCAAGTTCTATAAGCGCTTTTATGCTAACCAGGAAACTGACCCCACCGGGTACAAATCGCTGCAAGCCGTTCTGCAGGAGACTAATCTCGACCGTTTTCAAAAACGATGGGAGCAATACGTACTTGGCTTAAGCGAGGGATTCGAAGTCCGGGTGGAATAGCTGTTCGCCGTTACGATTGTGAGAGAAATTGGCTAATCAGTTTTTGATCGTGTTCGTCGCGAATTCGAGTGAACAGCTTTGTACCTAATTTTTTGATTGTTTCGGCTCGATCAAATGGAAGTTTGTCGTACATTCGACCGCCTGCAAAATGACATGACTGGCATTTCGCTTTAAGTATCGGTTGAATGTCGTTCTCGAAGCTCACCTTTGTTTCAGGTCCTACCGGTGCGGGTTTCGTATACGCGGCTGCTACCGGGGCTCCCTTCATACGAGCGCAGGAGTAACTCGAAAGAACTGTGCACAGCAGCAATAGCACAACTCGGAACTTCATGGCCGCATGCTACTCCTGTAATCGGTAAATTGGAAAGATTAAGGGATTGTGTTGGGGTTTTCGGTGATAAGGTGCTCTATTCGAGTGACGAATCGCCCTCTACACTACAGAACCAGGAGCGCAGCGACTGCACAACTACGGTTAGGTCAGACCATCCGGTGTCTGCAGTCGCTGCGCTCCTCGTTCCGTAATGTTTAGGACTTACACCACATCTGCGAAGTTCTTCCGGGTGCGAGCGAACCACCAGTATCCGAAGACAAAAACAACCAGCGCCACCAGCGTGAGGTACAAAAGCCCTGTCCAATCAGGATTCTGCCCGTCCAAAAATATCCTTCGATAACTTCGGACCAGCGTTGTAAATGGATTCAACTCGATCAACCAACGATATTGCTGCGGTACAATTGACTCCGGATAAATAATCGGAGTCATATACATCCAGGCCATCAGCACAAGCGAAACTCCCTGTGCGATGTCACGCAGGAAAACTCCGAGCGAGGCCATCAACCATGACGCGCCGAGCACCAACAATAGCTGAGGCACGAGCAACACCGGAAGCCACAAGGCCGTAAGATGAAGCTCATGACGCAACACGATCGTGGCGATCAGCAATGCAATAGTCGAGAATAGTTGATTGCCGAGCGCCGAAAAGGTTTGTGCTACGGGCAGGGTCTCTAAAGGAAAGACTACACGCTTTACGAGATTAGCGTGACTAACAATTGTATTGGCTGATTGTTGTACAGTCTCCTGGAACATCGACCATGGAATCAACGCACAAAAGAGGTACAACGCATAATCCCAATGCGAAGATGATGCACCAAAACGAGCGCCAAAAATTCCGCTAAAAACTATAGTAAAGATCCCAATCATCACGACTGGCGTTATCAGAGCCCAAATTAACCCGAGCACCGAACCCTTATATCGCGTCAGCAATTCTCTCTTTGCCAGTGAGTAAATCAGATCGGCGCGCGACGGCAATTGCCAGAGCGGTTGCCAAATCCTACGTTGGACCATTTGGTTAGACTGCATCGATTAGATCTTTCCAAATCCTCGCCAACTATTTTTGTTATGCCAGGTAATGATTGGCTCGTGGGCGGCGAGCTCGCGCCACCACTCGGAAAACTCATCACGCGAAATATAAAAAGCCGTCGGAGCCACCAAATGATCAAACACGATCGTATGCTGCTCACGCCAACCAAAGGGAGCAATCGCACTTAAATACTCGTTATAGAAGAGATGTTTCGCAACTGGCGAACCGGCTTTATTAAGTGGACCATAAATCAGTTTAGTAGCTGCGTAAACTGCAGCAGCGGGAATCTTTGATAACTGGAGCAAATAGCGCTGGTCCATCCGCGAAGTCAGCCTTTCACGCACCGGATTTACCCAGCGAGTTATCCATTCGTTGTTCTCAGCTCCATAAACCCAGGCCGAGATGTGACCACCTGATTTAACCTTGGACGCCAGCGAGATGAACCCACGGCGGGGATCAGGCAGATGGTGCAGGACCCCAACCGAGAATGAATAATCAAAGATGCGTGCCAGCGGTAAACGATAAATATCAGCCTGGATGATGTGAACGTTGTCCTGCAGTCGCGTCGCCGCAAAGGCTGTTTCAACCGCGGCACTCAAGTCGATGCCAACTACGTCTCGAGCTCCCCAGGCAGCGGCCAATTGTGTATGGCGGCCCTTGCCGCAACCACCTTCGAGCACGATCTTATCTCTAAAAAACTCGGGTGCGACTGGAGCTATCCAGCCCAGGAATTGTTCCGCGTAGCGTTCATCGGCCTGAGTGAAGTGCTGCCACTGCCACCCAAACCCTTCTGCTGTCGCTTTCTTATCCTTTTCGATCTGGTCAAGGTCAGCGAATCTTGGGATACCTCCAGAAATGGGGAAAGACAACACACATGGTCCACAGCGCAATGAACCTTCCATTATCTCTTCGTTCTGCGACTGCCTGACGGAGAGTTCGAACGGTCCCGCACAATCGGGACAAGCCAGGTAAGTTAGGAGTTTCCGTTTCAAGTTTTGTGTTTTGTACTTTGTGCTTTGTGTTTTGTGCTTTGTGCTTTGTACTTTGTGTTTTGTGCTTTGAACACAAGCCAAATTACACTACCAGTATCACGAACCCAACCGCAAAGCACAAAGTACAAAGCACAAAGCACAAAGTACAAAGTACAAAGTACAAAGTACAAATCACTCCCAAGAGTACTTCTAATTACATTCGCCAGGGGTATGTGTGGTGAGCAGGCCAAATCGCTCCTGATACTCCGTCGAGTTCAGAAAAGCGCAGACCATTGAGCGTGCGGCCGCAGAATCACGCAGAGGCTTGTTCTTCAGGTCTGAAACCCAAAACGAAAAGCCACTATCGTCGGGATCTCTTCGCAGGTAGGCAAGATACTGTGTAGATACAAAGACTTGATTGTAGAAAGCGTCAGCGAGTGATTGATCGGCAAGAAGCTTTGCGAGCACTGAAACTCGATCGGCCTCCGAATTGTCAGCGGTTTCCAACAACTCTTTTCTCGAGCCACTTAAATCGACTGCAGTCAGTTTGTTGATATTGGACAACAAAGCATCGGCAAAATCGGACGGTTTCAAGTTCTCAGGAAACCTTCGCTCAAACTCGGGGCGTTGCATGAAAGACATTAGAAACGCGCGTCGCCCAGATTCATCGCCCTGGGCTCGCAACACCGTTCGGTCATTTTCAAACTCACTTAACTGTGGGCGACGGCCGAGCGTAATCAGATACAACTTATGGATAAACTCGCTGTCGGGCAGAACCGAATCGATAAAAAGCGTGGTTGAGATATCCAAACGGCGCGCGCGAATACATTCCTTGCGATTTCCACACTGAGAAAGTTGCGCGACAAGTTTGCTACTCGCTTCAACGTCTAAGCGCCCGGCACCCAACAAGTCGGAATATTGTTGTCTGACGAAGAAATTAAAATCATCGAGGGGGCTTACAATCGGCGCATTAACCGCAGGATCGATAGTGACGGCGCCCGGCACAAATGCGACTTCGCCCGAAGTAGACTGCAAACGAATCGTATAGTCTCCAAAGGGAACATTGGGGGCAGCGGTTACTTCAATACTAATTACTGGAAATGGGCTGGCAATTTGTTCGCGCGTCAGAGTCGCCGGATCGACAGTGAAGTACGGAGAGTTAACAACGATGCTGGCACCCGGAACCTGATCCAGGCCCTCTCCACTTAAGAACAGCTTCATCTTCTTTCCCGGTTCGAGTGGTACAGCGACCGTTGATAATTCGCCGTTTATACCAACAAACCGTGGAGTTAATGAGGAGTTCATTGCAGGAACGAGATTGTTGTTCAAGGCCGTGGCGCCATCGGAACTAACGCTGACGTTGCTGCTGATTTCAAAGCTTCGGACTCTTTTTGCCTGGAGACTCGCGTGTGCAAACACTTCCGAATCATCCGCCGCCACCATCACCCGATAGCGCCCTTGAGTTAGACCATCCAGGTGATAGTTACCTTCAGCATCAGTGGTAGCGCTGGCCACTACTCTACCGCTCGCGGCATTCTCAGCCCACACGTTAACGCCTGCCAGTGGAGACAGCAGGCCAGGCGTTCTGTTGTCCGACAACCTCCCCTCGATCTTTCCGAGGCGCTGACTTGGTCCATACAGAGAACGAATTCGCTGACGGTCATCCTCACTCAAAGTTCTCTCAGTTAACGCAGGTAATCCAAAAGTTCCATTGAAGGCCTGTTGACTCTGCATCGTCGCTGCGAGAACAGCTGAGTGGTCCAAACCTAAGAGGTGACCAATCTCGTGTGTGAAGGTAGCTTCGAGATCATAAGTACCGGGTGAACCATCGCTTGAGAATTGTAGTTCAGCACCTTCCGGTGACTTTGGCTTAGGATTGATTGAAACATCTGCCTCAGCAATCTCTCCGGTTTCCCTGTCGTAAAAGATTCTTGTTCGGCCCGTTGTGGAATCGGAGTTAAAAGCTTCGTTCTCGGCGGAATCGGCAATGGTGATCAGGCTAACTCCATCTCCGGCCGATGCCGGACTAACAGATGTCAACTGCGACCAGGTCACCACGAAGTTAATATTTGCCAGGCTCGCCCAACGAGCGAGTGACCGCTTAGCAGCCCCCACGACGTCGGTACCACTTTTAATGTTAGAGCCAGGATTTAGCAGCGAACTGGAGAATGCGATTTGAATATTTTTGGTGGGCCAACGTACTGCACGCGAGGATCGAACAGTCGGTTCCATCTCGTAAGAGTCTCTGGTTTCCAGTCGATTACCTGCACCAAGGCCCAGAAGAGCGGCCACGGCTAATACGACTGACAGAGCTTGATGCATTACGATTTTCCCGGCGAGGAGTTAGCAAAATAAAGGCTGTCGAGGCGCACAGCCGTGAAGCATGGTAGCACGCCTTATTAGAAGATCCCTCATAAACTTCAACTCTGAGACCAAAAAACCAACCCGCGCAAATTGCTCTGCGCGGGTCAGCACGTTCGAGCCGTTTCCGAAAGACTCAGTTGATATGTATTTTAGGTGCGCTATCGGCTGGTCTACTCGTTGCAGTGAATCCGGCGCGCGTGAATGTCACAATCACGGGAACGTCGCCAGCGCCCGCCAAACTACTTGGTAATGTGAAATCTATAGAATCAAAGCCAGGCATCTTCAGATTCGGCTTAACCGCCAGAATCTGAGCAGCCGGTATCACTGTCGTACCAACCGTTACTGAGACTTCTGCGGCCAGAGCATTTCTGAGGCCCGTCACACTTAGCTCAATTACAGTCGGAACTGTTGCTCCGGACCCGTCGGTCGAGGTGACATTAAAAGGCTCAAACGTAGGTGGCAGGAGCGGATTGGTAATGTTAGACGCAGCGGCACGACCAGCAACTGCAAAGATATCTGGCTGTCCGGGAACGATCTGGACCTGTCCTCGTATCAGGGTATCCGTATTTGCGCCACTATCAAGAATGTTTACAGCCACTACTCCTAAACCTGAAGGCACCGCAACTGGAACTACGAAATTGATCTGCTTTTCACTGGCTCCGACAAAATAGAGGCCCGCTGCCGCGCCACCTACTGAAACTGAGACACCGTTCAATTCAATTGGCAACGCCGGACTTCGTCTGGTCTCCGAAACGTCGCCTGTAGTCATTGCTGACGCAGCCGCTAACGGAATTGTCGAACGCACGATGGTCAACTCGCCTGCAGCTACACCCGCGGGCGCACCAGGAACGGGACTTGGAGTAGCAGTTGGACTGGGAGTCGGGCTTGGTAAGGGCGTGGCGGCAGCCACCGGCATCTCACTTGCGCCAGTAAAGAACGACAAAACTGCTTGGGATGTCGCGGTGATCTGAGGTGTCAAGAGATAGTAAAGCTCAATTGACCCGTCGGAGTTGCCTGTTCCGAATTCAGCTCCGCCCAAAGCGAAAACTATTCGCTTGCGCGTCTCACTTGGTATCGGACGTGTTCCACCAAAACTACTTACTACTGGCGTGTTAGTTAAACGGGTGAACGTGTTCGTGGAAGATGCCGGAAGTGGAGTTATAAAGACTTGAGTTGATCTTTGCGGGTTCAATCCTTCTGAAGCTGTGGCGGCGGTTGTGGGAATTGTCCCGTCAGGTCGAAAGTTTAAGAACGAGGCAAAGACCAGACTTGATGGCTCCAACGAGGCGTTGTAGTCGGTAAAGCTTGGAAAGCGACCAATGTCACTGCCGACTTGCAAATTACCTCTTGGTCCAACTTCAACAAAGCTATCAGTAGCACGTGTGTAGACAAACATTCCGAGAAATAGACTGGTAGCCGCTGTGTTTGCTTTTGGATCTGTAGCTCTGGATTCAAAAGCAATCTGACCACCATTTCTACTTAACCGGCGCCCCGGACTTGCGACATTAACGCTCGCATTGTTGGCGTCGCCTAAAGTTCTCGTAACCTGAAAAATATTACTGACGGTCCCGCCACTGAAATTAGCCATGAAGATCTCGGCGTTATTGTCAGCATTGTTCGTTGCCAGATTCGCACTTGAAGAGAAGGCTATGATCGACCCGTCTGCAGACAGACTGGGGTTACTGTTAAAAATAAACCCAATGCCGAGAACCGCGTCCTGAGTTTTGGTTCCCTGAGTAAAAGTTCCCGACGCGATGTTGTACAGGAACAGTTCTGGATTGAAATCTGTGTTGCCGACTCCCGGGACCAGATCGCGAGTGGAAATAAAGGCCAATATTTTGCCGTCATCACTGATCGTGCATTCGCGATTGTCATCGGCATAGAAAGGTGCAACTGTAGTCGACCCGGCAGTTGGAACTCTGCTGGCTGGAGTGTTCGTTACTTGAAAGAACGTACCGAGATTTAAGTCCTGAAAAAAATCTGTTCCGAGCGTCAGGTCCACATCACTGACAGCAGGCAACTGATAAATCCAGATTTCACTGTTGGCGTCGGTTCCAAGGTTTCCTGTTTCGGTGCCATCAAAGTTTTTAGGGTCAGGAGCGTTAGTCTTAAACACGATGGTGTAAGTTCTTTTACCGGCCACCAGAGCCGGCTCCAGACTGATCATCGGAGATTCATTATCGATCTCTATTTTAACGAGACTACGATCTGCCGGTGTGGGAGCGGGAGTAGGCGTAGGACTCGGACTCGGGGTTGGACTGGGCGTTGGAGTCGGACTTGGCGACGGCGTTGGATTGGCTACGTTCTTGGTATTTGTGATTTGAAAGATACGTCGCTGAGCGTAGTCGACCAAAAATATTTCTCTATTACCGTCAGCGTTATTACGGACGGTCTTATCAGAAGCAAGATTGCCATTAGAGACAAATACCGCGAAGCGACCGTTAGCACTGAAGTCTCCAAGCACTGAATTGAATGAGCCATTCGGTGATGAAGTGAGTTGTGCTACGAACGGGTCCGGAGTAGGACTCGATGTTTGGGCGGCTACAGATGAAACTGCCCCTGCGGTCAGGGCAGACACGATGATAGCGCACAAGAACCAGAAAGCTTGCTTCACAAAAATCCTCCGAAATAAAGACGCAGATACGAGCGGATTAGATGCCCTCGGGGAGCGGGAGCAGCGCCGTACGCAGGTGAATTGTTAGTGCCGACATCGGCGCTTAAAGAACGGGCATTTTAAGCAGAACCCGTCCAGACCGCAAGCATCCAGAAATTTAGGACAGCACAGAGTTTAGCGCATCGCAGGAGCGCAGTGGCGCGACACAGCTTTCCAAGCTCTTCCTTCACCTTGAACTCACTTCTAATAAGCTTCGTCGATAACGCGAAACTCTCTCGTAAACCGACCACAACTCGAGTCTTTCTCTCCAAAGTTGTTCCACTGCGAGCGCATTTACTTTATGATGCAGTCTCATTCTTAAACGAACACTCGCAACCGATAGTAAAAAGATTGTGGCAAAGCGCGCTCTAATTACAGGTATCACCTGCCAGGATGGGAGTTATTTAGCTGAATACCTTCTGGGGCTTGGTTACGAGGTCCATGGCCTCGTTCGTCGCGTAGCGCTGGAAGCTCCAGAACATCGCTTCGGACGCATTTCCCGAATCCTCGATCGCGTTACGCTTCATCCTTCCAGCCTGGAGAGTTATCCCAGTATTTTTCATGTGTTCAGTCGAAATGAGTTTGATGAATGCTACCACCTGGCCGCACAGAGCTTTGTAGCCGAGGGGTTTGCAGACGGCTTCTCGACTATGAACATGAATATCAACGGAACGCATTATGTGCTCGCGGCATTGCGTGAATTGCGACCCGAATGCCGTTTCTACTTTGCGGGCTCAAGTGAGATGTTCGGTAACGCCGATGAGGTGCCACAAAAAGAGAGCACGGCGTTTCAACCTCGCAGTCCTTACGGAATTAGCAAGGTTGCTGGATTTCATCTAACACGAAACTATCGCGAGGCTTATGGTCTATTTGCTGCCAGCGGGATTCTGTTTAACCATGAAAGTCCTCGCCGTGGGTTTGAGTTCGTG
>Ga0163162_10001686_pt1 | contig 20722 bp, 13 predicted proteins | sample S55metaG_FD_115310 | JGI IMG/M metagenome (GOLD analysis project Ga0163162, IMG submission 115310) | Switchgrass rhizosphere microbial communities from Kellogg Biological Station, Michigan, USA - S5-5 metaG | ecosystem: Host-associated > Plants > Roots > Rhizosphere > Soil | place: USA...
CTTTACCGCCCACCGGAAACGCAGGTGGCGATTTAACCGGCACTTATCCCAACCCAACGCTGGGCAACGGCGCAGTAAATACCGCGAAGATTGCTGATGGTTCGGTAACTGCTGCTAAGTTAGCACCGGGTGTTATACCCACGTCCCTGCCGATCAGCGGCACAGCGGGTGGCGATTTAACAGGCACTTACCCCAACCCAATAGTAGCAGACGCTGTAATTGGTACCAATAAAATTATTGATGGTTCGGTAACATCAGCCAAGCTGGCGCCGGGCGTTATCCCAACATCTTTGCCAGCAAGCGGCACAGCAGGCGGCGATTTAACGGGTACTTATCCTAATCCAACGCTGGGCAATGGCGCAGTAAATACTGTAAAGATTGCTGACGCGTCGGTGACTGCTGCAAAAATAGCACCTGGTGTAATTCCAACTACTTTGCCACCCAGTGGCACGGCAGGTGGTGATCTTACCGGTTCTTATCCCAATCCAACTGTAGGTAATGCTACAATCGGTACAGCTAAAATTATTGATGGTTCTATAACCGCGGCTAAACTGGCACCGGGTGTTATTCCTGCATCTATACCTGTTAGTGGAACAGCAGGCGGTGATCTTAGCGGCACTTACCCTAATCCCGCAGTAAATAAACTGCAGGGTGCACCGATAAGCGTTACCGTTCCTACTGCAGGCCAGGTGCTTCAGTACGATGGTACACAATGGGTACCCACGCTTATGGCCAGCGGTGGTTCCACACCCACGGGCCCGGCTGGTGGCGATCTGAATGGTGCTTATCCCAATCCAAATATTGCTCCCAATACAATTACCACTAATAAACTGGCTGCATCTGCTGTTACCACGCAGAAAATAAATGATGGAGCTATAACCACTCCAAAGATTGCAGATGGGTCTGTAACGGCTGCTAAATTAGCACCGTGCGTTATACCCACTTCCATACCAGTCAGCGGTACAGCAGGTGGCGATCTTACAGGTACTTATCCTAACCCAACAGTAGCAGATGCAGTAATTGGCACCAATAAAATCATTGATGGTTCGGTAACCGCGGCTAAATTAGCACCGGGTGTAATTCCCACATCTTTGCCGATCAGCGGCACAGCAGGTGGTGATCTTACCGGCACCTATCCAAATCCCACAGTGGCCAATGCGGCCATTGGTACCAGCAAAATTGCCGATGCTTCTGTAACTGCGGCTAAATTGGCGCCGGGTGTTATTCCAACATCTTTATCACCCAGCGGAGCTGCAGGTGGCGATTTAACAGGTACTTACCCTAATCCAACGCTTGGCAATGGCGCCGTAAATACGGTTAAGATTGCCGATGGTTCGGTAACGGCTGCTAAATTAGCGCCGGGTGTAATCCCTACGTCGTTGCCAATCAGCGGTACGGCAGGCGGCGATTTAACCGGTACTTATCCCAATCCAACAATAGCTGATGCCGTAGTTGGTACCACGAAAATTATTGATGGTTCGGTAACCGCTGCTAAATTAGCACCGGGCGTAATTCCCACATCTTTGCCGATCAGCGGCACAGCAGGTGGTGATCTTACCGGTACCTATCCAAATCCTACAGTGGCCAATGCGGCCATTGGCACCAGCAAAATTGCCGATGCTTCTGTAACTGCGGCTAAATTAGCGCCGGGTGTTATTCCAACATCTTTATCACCCAGCGGAGCCGCAGGTGGCGACTTAACAGGCACTTATCCCAATCCAATTGTAGCAGATGCTGTAATTGGTACCAATAAAATTATTGACGGTTCGGTAACCGCAGCCAAGCTGGCACCGGGCGTCATCCCTACATCGTTACCAATAAATGGTACGGCAGGTGGCGATCTTACAGGCACCTACCCTAACCCCACAATAGCCAATGCGGCCGTTGGTACTACCAAAATTGCCGATGCTTCTGTAACTGCGGCCAAATTAGCGCCGGGTGTAATTCCAACATCTTTATCACCCAGCGGAGCAGCAGGTGGCGATTTAACGGGTACCTACCCTAATCCAACGCTGGGCAATGGCGCAGTAAATACGGCCAAGATTGCGGATGGTTCGGTTACCGCTGCTAAATTGGCGCCGGGTGTAATACCTACTTCCCTGCCGATCAGCGGTACGGCGGGTGGTGATTTAACGGGCAATTATCCCAATCCAATTGTAGCAGACGCTGTAATTGGCACCAATAAAATAATCGATGGTTCGGTAACCGCTGCTAAATTAGCACCGGGTGTAATTCCCACTTCATTGCCCATTAGTGGTACAGCAGGTGGCGATCTTACCGGAACCTATCCAAATCCTACAGTGGCCAATGCGGCCATTGGTACCAGCAAAATTGCTGATGCTTCAGTAACTGCAGCGAAATTAGCGCCGGGTGTCATTCCAACATCTTTATCACCCAGCGGAGCTGCAGGTGGCGATTTAACGGGTACTTACCCTAATCCAACGCTGGGCAATGGCGCAGTAAATACGGCCAAGATTGCCGATGGTTCTGTAACCGCGGCGAAACTGGCACCGGGTGTAATTCCAACGTCTTTATCGCCCAGCGGAAGCGCGGGTGGCGATCTGGCAGGCACTTACCCCAATCCGTCTATCGGTAAAATACAGGGAACAGCAGTTAGCAGTACAGCACCGGCATCCGGACAGGTATTGCAGTACAATGGTACACAATGGGCGCCCGCTTCTATCAGCGGCGGCGCGTTCGTTCTTCCTTATAGCGCAACCAATGCTTCGGCTACCAGCCTTTTCAGCCTCACCAATACCAATACTGGCAGTGCACTGCTGGGCATCAACAGCTCGGTGAATGCAAACGCTGTTGGTATAGAGGGAAGAATTTCTGTTGCCAACCCAGGCACGGGTTCTGCTGCCGTAAAAGGCACCAACAATGGAACCGGTGCAGAGGGTACCGGCATACTGGGCACACATGCAGGAGCCGGAACAGGTGTTCTGGGTACTTCTATATCTGGCTACGGTGTTTCGGCCCAGAGCCAGAGCGGCGCAGGTTTGTTTGCCACCAGTGCAAGCTCCAATGCAGGCTTTTTTGATATATCCAATACATCCAGTTATTCAGATGCCCTGTTTGCCCAAACAACCGGTAGCGGTAACGGCGTTACAGGAATAAGCGATAAATACGTAGGGTTGGAGGGTATCACCAACGACCCTGGCGGTGTAGGTGTACAAGGCTTTAACAATGCCGGTGGCGAAGCGATGCATGGTATCACTTTTAGCGATATCGCGGCCGCCGTTATTGGTCAAAATTTCGGTACCTACGCGGGTATAGCCGGTATATCTTCAGGAGCAGGTGGCACAGGCGTATTGGCGCAAACAGATGGCGGCAGCAGCACACCCGGCAACGCCCTGGTGAGCGAGGTGGTGGGTGCAGGTGCGGGAAATACCGCTTTATTTAAAGCAAACGGCGCCAACGTGGCACGTATCGATCAAAACGGTAAAGGCTTTTTTAATGGCGGCACCCAAACCGGTGGCGCTGATATAGCCGAGTATTTTGATGTGGAAGGCAGCAGCAGCAGCTACGAGCCAGGCGATGTGCTTATCATTTCGCAAAAAACCGACCGCACCGTAGAAAAATCGGCTATGCCCTACTCCAATTTAGTAGTGGGTGTATATGCCACCAAACCTGGTGTATTGCTAACAGAAAAAAATGCGGAACAGAATAATCTGCAGGGCGGTGTACCCATGGGCGTTATTGGTGTAATACCCACCAAGGTTTGCCTGGAAGGTGGTCCCATAAAAAGAGGCGATATGATAGTTACTTCTTCTCTATCCGGTGTTGCTATGAAAGCAGATATTGATAAGGTAAAACCGGGACAGGTAATTGGAAAAGCTTTGCAGGACTATAACGGCAATGGTGTGGGAAAGATCAATATACTGGTTAGTATTAAATAATTAAACAAAAAAAATTGTATGCCATCCCGGTATAAAAAAATAATCATTCTTCCATTACTGCTGATTGCAGCAGCCTTACAGGCGCAGTTGCCATCGCAGGCAATCCGCGCCGGCAGGCCGGCCACCACGCAAATAATGCCGGTGCAAAGAACTTATGCCTGGTGGGTGGAACAAAATCAGCGCAAATTGCAACAACATCCGGGTAACCGTAATCATAATACTATCGCCAGCTTTCAGCCAGCTACGGTGAACAGGCCCCTGCCTGTTTACCGTACTTTTGAAAGTTTCCGGCAGCCCCTGTTGCTGAAATATCCCCTGTTGCAAAAAAGATCAACTTCTTATCTGAGTACTGGTGCAAAACAATTACCCGTTCAGAAACCATATTCATTTTACCAGGCACAGGCCGCAGAAAAAATGCAGTGGGCCACGCGTGCCAGGCAAATGCACCCGTTAATGGTTCAGTAAGATGTTGTTGATGATTGACGGATTTTTTTTCGCCAATGAAGAATCTCAATGACAGATCGCTTGCTTGTACTAAACAGCGCCCTTTTGCATAAAATGAAAAACGTTGTTTTTGTTATGCTGAGGAGCGAAGATTTGAGTGGTTGGTAGTTGGATCGCAGGTCCCTCCTGCGCGATGAGCAGGTCCCTCCTGCGTCGGGACGACAAAGAAAGCGTTGGGACGACAAAGAGTGTTTTGGGCGACAAAGAATGCTTTGGTGATGATGAAAAAAGCATTTTGGTGATATGTGTGATGCGATTCCTTCTGCGCGGTGAACAGGTCCCTCCTGCGTCGGGACGACAAAGAAAAACGTCGGGACGATGAAGAATGCTTTGGGCGACAAAGAATGCGTCGGAATGACAAAAAAAATGAACGAATCTTACCAGGTCTTTCTTTTAAGGCTCACCTCCTTCGGCGGGTTTCTTTAGCTCTTTTGGCTTTTTCTTTTTGAACAATTCCTCGATGGTTTCAAATTCCTTGCGGTAAGAAATGCTGGCGCCGCTGCGGCTCTGTTTACCAGCCAGGCTGGTGAGGTAACTCCTGTTTTCGCGGTAAAAAAGATTGAACAATATTTTTCCGTCGGAAGTAAGTTTTAACTGTGCCGTTACATCGGGCAAAAACTGGATATTGTTGCGGGTATTGGCCGCCGATGTATTGTTCAGCCCAAAATCCAGCGCACTGCCTACAATAAAAGTAAGCCGTTCATTAAAATAACTTTTATTGACCGAGAAACTGGTATTCAGCCTGTCGGGCAGGTACTGTGCACTGTTGGCCGCATCTGCGAGGGTAGATCCATTGTAGGCTGAGGCATTGATATTGATGTGAAAAGTAGGATCTTTAAACACATTCTGCAATACGCTGCTGAAGGCCCGGCTGAGCTGGTTGGAAACCACGCCTGATATACTGTTCAGAAAAATACCCTGGAACGCAGAAGCCCCTGCATTAAACGCATTGGTAGAATTGGACAGCGGACCAAAACTGTTAAACACAATCAGCAAAGAGCTTTGTTTGTTGCGCTCATTCTCATCGCGCTCTATCAATTTCAGCAGTTCGGTAGCATCGGGATTATTGGCCAGTGAACTATTGGGCGGCAGTTCAATATCAAATTTAAAATCCAGCTTTTTCAGCTTGCCGGTGATGGCCGTTCTTACCAGCACATCGCCCACATAATTTCTAACACTCGAATTAAAATAAGACAGTGCCGGGTTGTTATTGGTGCCCAGATCGCTGAAGCGTACATTGGGCGCGGTATATTCTGCCACTACATTAATATCCGCATCGTATGGGTCGTCGGTCCATTGAATATAGTTGGACTCCCCTTCCCTTAGCCTGAATTTTCTTTTGATAGACTGAAAGGTAAAAGTGTAATCGCCCCGGTCAATATCCAGCCGGCCGTTTAATGAAAGATTTTCATTGGTGCCCACGCTCATATCCAGTATACCATGGCCAACCGCACTTATCTGGTCGCCGGCAGCTTCATCAAGTATTACATTTATCCGTGCAAGGCTGTTGGCGGTCATTTTAAGATTCACCGTAAGGTTATTCTCTATTTTCTTTTTGGTGTTTTCCTGCATTTCTTTTCCATACACTTTCCAGCTAAGAAAATCAGCCTCACCATTTACGCGGCTGCTGCTGATGGGCAGGCTGATAACGGTAGTATCGGTGGCTTCTCCCTGTATATCCATGTGCATGTCTTCCTGCGGGCCTTTAAAACTGAAAGTGGCCCGGCCAATGGCCCGGCCGTAAAACTGTTTATTGTCTGTATTGCTGGTATTGAGCAATAAAAGCCGGTTGGTTTTTACTTTAAAGTCAAAGGCCATGTCTTTGAAATTGTTGTGGTACAGCTTGCCATTCTGTACATCGGCCGTATTGTTCAGCACATCTTTTATCTGGAAGCTGCCAAAGTCTATTCCATCGTCCTGCATTTTTACTTCTGCCTTGGGAATGCGGTAAACGCATTTGGTATAATCTACCATTAAGGAGGCGTCTGTAACCGTTAGATTGCCCAGGTATTTTAAATTCTTTCCCTTACCCACCACGCGCAAATCGCCGGAGGCAAAACCGCTGAGGTGACTGAAAATACCCGTTACATATTTTTCCAGCAGGTGAATGCTGGTCTTATTATTCAGATGGGTGGTAATATCAATGCCCGTGCCGGTACTGTCGGCCGTGTTGATAAACCCGTTGATATCGAAATTATAATTCTGGTTTTCAGATATACCGGAAACGGTTACCCGCCCGGATGCTTTTGAATAGGCGGTTGTGATCTGCAGTTTGCCTATAGAATCATCATCCAGCCTGAACTGCTCTGCATTGGCGTTTACATCTACATTCATGTTGCCAAACGGATCGCTTACCACTACTGAACCGGTTAGCAAACCTTCCAGGCGGTTGCTTTTTACAAAGAAGGGCGCAAAATCGCCAATGTTTACTTTTTTCAAATCAACATTCAAATCTGTTCCGCGCCCGGTTTCGGAGAGGCGCGAGGTGACCAGCACTTCCTGGTCGCCACTGGAAATTTTTAGCCCGTCGGTTGTCACTATATCCCGGGTTAATGTCAGTTCGCCATTTTTATCAATCGTCCAACGTTTGCCATTGATATCAAAAGTGGAGGGGTCGAACACCACGCTGAAGCCATTGCTTTTGGTTTGAAAACGGCCGGAAATATCTGCTGAATTGAGTGTTTGGTTGGCACTGGTAGTGATATTGATTTTTGAAATATCGCTGGCCGAGCGGATATTGATTTTAGTGCCCGGGAAATGCAGGCTGTCGTTTACAGATACATCGCCCACGGTAAGACCCATCAGCAGCGAATCCATATTGCCCCTGCTCTGCAGGTTGGTGTTGGAAAAAATAATGTTTTTATAACTGAATTGCGGCACATCGGCATCCAGGTTAAACAGGTTTTCTTTGCTGTTGATGCGGCCGCTGATATTGCTGTTGTTAAACCCCTTCAGGTTTTTATCTACCAGGTCGAGATAATCATCAATTTTTTTGGTGGTTATAACAAAGCTGAAGTTCTCGTTGGTAATTTTTTTAGTAGAAGGCCTGATATAGCTGGGGTAATACCTGTTTAAAAAGATCTGAAAGGCGGCGGGCAATTCCCTGATGGAGTACTCCCCTGCCAGGGCCGCGTCGAACTCGTTGCTTTCTACCACGATGCTTTTGCTGTTGCCGGTTTTTTTAGACTCAACGGTTAATGAATCAAAAGAAATGCGCTGGCCGTTTTTAAAAATAGCGGCATCGTAGATTTTTGCGGTGCCCAGGAAATCGTCGATATTATCGCCGGTAAAATCAAAACGCAGGTTGCCATTAAAATCAATATCGTCTTTGTACAATTTCAGCCTTTTCAGATTGGCTTTGTCTACGGCAGCAAAGAAATTAAACCGCGGATCGGTCTTGCTAAAATCTACCAGCCCGTCTAAGCTAAGGCCCAGGTTGGCATCGGCAGTATGCAATTGTCCGTTGAACAAACGCTTGGCCAGTGTACCGTTTACCTGTATGTTTTTGTAGTTATAATCATTAAAATCAAGATTGCTTACGGTGCCATCCAGTTTGGCCTGTATATCTTTCAGGGCAAAGCTGCTTCCTTTAATACCCACGTTAAAAGCAATATTGCCCAGTTTATCGTAATCGACCAGGCTGCCCAGGTTAAACCCGGCAGAGGAGATTTTGCCCGTATAGGTTGGGGTGGCTTTTTCAGGAAATTTCATGTTTACATCAGCTTCTACCGTGCCCAGCCCGGTTTCTATGGTGCCGGTGGTTACAAAATCCCTGATAAGCCCGGTAAAATTGCCCCTGAAATGAATGAACTTCAGCCTGTCCAGTCTTGGCTCGTCAATTGTTTTCAGGGCAGGTATTACCGTTACCACATCCGCATAGGTAGTCCTGAAGTCGTTCGATTTGAAATCAATAAATGTTTTATTAATATCCGGCAGGCCCTTTAGTGCAATATCTCCATTGAGGGTGGTATTGTTACCGGCTTTCAGCAAAATATTTTTTCCCTGCAGGTTGGCAACGCTGCCCTGGAGGGCGCCGGTAATAAATATTTCTTTTTTCCAGCTGGCCAGTGCGGGTGCAAAATAAGCGATATCGTCGCTGTGAATAAGGGCGTTTTTAAAAACACCGTGCATGTGCACTTTCTCAATGAAGTCGCCCATGTCATCAAAATTATTGTACCGCATTACAAAGTAATTGGTAAGATGGCTTTTATTGGTGCGTATGTCCAGGCTGTTGAATTCCATGGCGCGGGGCTGCCATTTCATATGGGCCTTGAATGCCTTTATTTCAAAGCCGCTTCTTTCTTTGGTGGTTAGGGTAGCCGTTGCCGTAATGGTATCTTTTACAAAGCTGAGGTTTTTAAAACTTGCATTGATATTGCCAAATTGTATATGCTGTGCATCGAAATAATAATAATCCGGGCGGTTCGATTTTTTTTCATCTTTAAAAAAACCGTTGCTGATGGTAACGCTGGTGGCGAGTATCTTCCAGCCGTTGGGGTTCCAGAAAAGGGCGGTATCATTGGGATCGCGGTAAAAAGGCGGTGGTTTTATTTTGCGGTTGCCCTGGTAATTGCTGATGGTAAAGATGGGTTCTACGATATCGACCGTTTGTATATCCACCAGTTTTTTATTGAAATCAATTTCGCGGGCATCCACATTCAGCGAGGCGAGGAAAAGACCCATGTCTTCGCCCCTCCAGCCATCTCTTTTCAGCAGGTGAATATTTTTAAGATCCAGTTTTTGCAATTGCAGCTGGATGCTTCTTTTATGAGCGGTATCGGCGGGCCCGGTAGAAGGCGGCCCGGCAAAATAGTCGGCCAGGAACTGGTAGTTCCAGACGGTGTCTGTACGTTGAAGGTGGATGGTGGCATCTTCCAGGCCAATGTATTGCAGCACAGCAGTGTCGCGCAGGAAGAACCAGTCGTTGATATTCACACGCAGTTTGCCGGCGTATAATAGGGTGTCTTTGTTTTTATCTTCTACGTACACCCCTTCCATCTGCATTTTACTGAAAAAGGAGAATTTAACGTGTTGCACGGATACACGGGTGCCCAGGCCTTTGGAAAGACGTGCGGAGGCCTGGCCGGCCAGCCAGTTTTGTACCGGCGGGGTTTGCACCAGTCCAAACGAGAGCAGCAGCAGGCCCAGCAGTATTAATAAGCTCCGGAAAAAATGTTTGGGGGTGAGTACGGCAATAAAAAGCAGTGCAAAAATAACGGTTACCCAGAGCCGCTGGTTGGGCAGCAAAAAGAGGGTGCCGACATAGGCCACCAGCAATGCGGATAAGGTATAGATTTTTATTTTGCGGGGTTTTTCCAGTGGAAGGCCGTATTTGAATAATTAGGTAAAAATAAGCTAATCAGGTGCAAGGTGCAAATTCAGTACCAAGGGGCTGTTTAGGGTATTTTCTTATCAAAAAATTGGCTTGAGGGGTATGGGTTGGCCCGGGCAGATTGGGAACTTGATCAGGGTTATTTTTTGGCCGGTTTTGGTGTTTTGGGCGGCCCTGCTACCGGGGGGATTGCGGCCTGTCTGGGTAGGCGGGTATTGCAGTTCGTTCAGTTGTATACAGATACAGATGCCATCATATTGAATATGGCGATGGGTGGCGGTGTTGGGTGCATATTTCAAGGCAATTGGCGGCGCCCTGTTATCCGGGTTTTATGTTTTTTATTACCTTCATAACAACCTTATCTGTATGCACACGATTACCTGCCATGCCCGGCTGCACCGGGCGGAAGAACGCATCTTTCTTGAATGCCCATATAGTTCTGCGATTAACAACTTAATAAAAAAACTGCCTGGCAGTAAATGGAGCCAGACACACAGACAGTGGCACCTGCCGCTTACCAACGACAGCTATAAACAATTTAGTGTAGCGGTAGCCGGTATAGCTGCTATAAACAACAGCCCGCTGAAAAATTACCTGCTGCAAAGGAAGCCGGAAATAAAGACCAATGTCTCTCCTGCTGCTCCTACCGCCCGTAAAGAAGCGGCGCCGCCAGGGCAGCCCGTTAAGCAAACGAAGGGCGCGAATGTGCAGCCGGCGGGGATAACCAGCTCGGCCGGCCGTTTGCGGCAGCCCGGTACCAGCACAGCAGCAGGCATAGGACTTGTAAATAAGCAGGTGTTGCCGGCGCTTAAACAGCAACTTGTACTAAAGGCATACAGCCCCTCTACGATACAGACCTACATGAATGAGGTAACGCAATTTTTACAAACAATAAAAGACCATTCAGCCGATGCGTTCACCGCACAGCGAATAAAGGATTATTTACAGTTTTGTTTTGAAACCCTGCATTTAAGTGAAAATACTTTGCACAGCAGGATAAATGCGTTAAAATTCTATTACGAGCAGGTGCTTGGGAAGGATAAGTTCTTCTGGGAAATTCCCCGGCCAAAAAAGCCGGCTATTTTGCCTAAACTGCTGAACGAGGATGAACTGCGAAGGCTTTTTAATGCATTAACCAATAAGAAGCACAAGGCGATGCTATTTACTGCCTATAGTGCTGGATTACGGGTAAGTGAAATAGTTAATTTAAAGATAGCAGATATAGACAGCAAACGCATGCAAATATTTGTGCAGCGGGCAAAGGGGAAGAAAGACCGGTATGTGAATTTAAGTCCGCTGGTGCTGGACATATTAAGAAAATATATGTTAACGTACAAACCTTGTCCGAAGATTTATCTTTTTGAGTCGGAACAAACGCTGACGGCTTACCCAATCAGGACGGTGCAGCAAATTTTTGCAGCGGCGCGGTTGAAAGCAGGTATTGCAAAAACCGTAGGCATACATAGCCTGCGGCACAGTTTTGCCACGCATTTGCTGGATAAGGGTACGGATATCCGGTATATTAAGGACTTGTTGGGACATTTTAATATAAAAACGACTGAGCGTTACCTGCATGTATCGAAGCAGCAATTGGTCAATATTATCAGTCCATTTGACGATTTGTGGAAGAGCCAGACGGTGGACTGGTGAGGGCTGGTATTGCTGTACAAAAATTTCTGGCTGGCATTAGTATAATTTTAGGATTTTTCGACCTATATTGATTGCGAAAAGTTTGTTGCTACCCTTTGATGTGACTGAGGGTAGCGAAGCTATGCCTTGATGCAGCAAATATCCGTTTGAAGGATCTAAACGTTTGCAAGCAACTGAATCAAAAACGGATTGTACTAATAACAATACAAAATATTGATCGCTGAATTGCTGATAATAAGCGTTTTATTTTTTTGCGGTCTACGTCTAATAGCATCAATTAACGTGTTAGCTGCTACCTGCAAACATCATGTTCAATTTCATAGGAAGTCTCTTATTAACAATTTACTGGGTATTCCTTGAGCTCACACGGAATCCCAAGCTCTTTTTTAACCGTCGGTTTATTTGGAAAAGATTTCGGAAATGGAAGTCTCCCTTTTCTGCAATAGGCGTATATCGACTCGAGAATGAACGTTTGTCTATTAACTTTATTCTAAAAAACTGGTACTTACGACCAAATCTAAAGTCTCTTGACGACGACACTGAAGCAATCTTAAAAATAAAAACGGCTTTGTACAACGCGATTTGCTTAAAACAAATTAATAGCGAATCTTACTTATTAATTACATCTGGAATTAAAGAAGGAAGTAAGTATGCCTGGGAAATAATTATTCCTATGCTGGAAAATATGACTAAATACTTTGAAGGCTTTAGAGATATTATTATAAAAATGCTGGACGACACAAATGGGCTTGTACGAGAGACAGCGCTTTTGGTAATGGGAAACGGCTCATTTTCACAGAACGAGAAAAAGCAATTATATGGCAAATTGCTATTGGACAAAAATAAAAAAGTACGGAGCAGGGCAAAGGATATGATTTTTAGAGAAGGGGCCAAATTTGAACAAGAGATGTTACAAAAACTAAAAGAAGCTTCTGCAATTGAGACAGACCCTCATCTTATTGAAGTGTACGACTACACCCTGAAAAAATATGCCGGCAGCAGCTAACATGCGGTTTGCTGCCAGGCTGGCGGGACGTTGTTGCAATCGCCAGCAGTTCATTAATCAGCAGCAGCCATTGGGCGACCGATCATTAAGATGTTTTTTGTTATAAATTAAGTTCAGTTTTATAAACCGGGCTTAGTGGCCGGGCGGACGGATCACAGAAGTCCAGCCCGGCAGCAAGCCGTCTACGTTACATGCCACTTCTTCAATGCGACAACAACCTTAAATATATCTGGCATTGGGCGACAAATCCAAAACTTTGCTGACATCAAAATCATAATTCAGTGCTAATAAAATTTTCAACACTTATTTTATTTTTAGTAGTCTCTAATGTTATATGGGGACAGGACAATACAGAATCCGAGAAAGAAGGACCATTTCTAAATGGCATTTTTCTTGAAAATTTAAATCTTGCTATTCCATGGGGCACAACTGTTGAAGACGTTAGTAAATATGGAAATCCTGAAATAAGAGAGGACCCGACATCAAAAAAATTGTTAATAATATCTTGGAAGTCTGTAAAAATTTTGGACAATATATCTGCTAGTTTAACCTACAGTTCAAAAAGATCAAACGGTTCATACGCAAAAATGACAGACATGTATATGTTTATTGATACTGCCGACGTACAAAAAGCTTATCTTTTTATTAAAAAAAACAGTGGAACCCCGACAGAAAAAATGTACAAAGGGAAATGGCCAAAATATCAATGGACCTTTAAGAAATATTACATTCAACTTACCAAAGGCCCACATGCTGGAGTATTCTTAGTCCAAAGCGACACACGCGGCATGTAACATTCGGTTTGCTGCCAGGCTGGCTCGACGTTGTTGCAATCGGCAGTAGTTCATTAATCAGCAGCAGTCATCGGGCGACCGATCATTAAGATGTTTTTGTTATAAATTAAGTTCAGTTTTATTAACCAAATTCCGCGGGCTGGGCGGACGGAACACAGAAGTCCAGCCCGGCAGCAAGCCGTCGACGTTGGCTGCTACTGTTCTAAAACTCGGCAACTAAAACACTCGCCGACTTTGCCAGTACTCAAAAGGCGACAAATCATACAATGACATTTAGATAGTTAATGAGCTGGGCGACACATTATATAGAACAATTGAAATCTGGACAGACAGTACAATTTCGACCAAGAGGCAATTCAATGAAAGGCAAAATTGCATCCGGACAATTAGTAACCGTTGAACCTATTTCTAATAAACAACTAAAAAAGGGCGACATTGTATTATGCAAAGTAAACGGGACACAATATTTACACTTAATCAAAGCAATCCAGGGCGACAGATACCAAATTGGAAACAACATTGGTAAAATAAATGGCTGGACAAATTTAAACTCAATTTACGGACTATGCACAACCGTGGCCGACTAACAGCAGCAGCCAACATTCGGTTTGCTGCCAGGCTGGCGGGACGTTGTTGCAATGAGCAGCAGTTATTAATCAGCAGTAGTCATGGGGCGACCATTTTTAAACTTAGATTTGTTACAATTTCAAGTTCAGTTTATTAACCAGGTTCTATGGCTGGGCGGACGGAACACAGAACCCAGCCCGGCAGCAAGCCATCTACGTTAGGCGCCACTTCCCATATTCGAAAAAACCAAATTAAATTCTTACAGCCAACGACTCGACATATACAAACACGTTTATGATGACTGACTTAAAAAATAAAACTACTATTTTCATGGCAAAATTTAAAGTTGGTCAGAATTATTAAATAACTCTATGGATTCAGAATTTATTGCATACAAGAAATTAACTGACTTACAATCTGCAGAGGAAATCTCTAACGAATTAACAAAAAATGGGATTGAATGTCATCTACAAGATGATATGCAGTCTTATGTCAAAGTAGTAGGCTACAATCAAATTAATCCTGGAGTTACGATTAACATCAAATCTCAAGACTTTTCAAAAGCTGATAAAATATTAGACGCATATTTTTCTGCAGAAATCTCAGATGTTGACAAAGACTATTATCTTTTTCAATTTAGTGATGAGGAGCTTAAAGAGATTATTGCAAACCCGCAAGAATGGGGAATTTTTGATTTCCAACTCGCTAAAAAATTGTTAGAGACAAAAGGTGTGACATACAGTGAAGAATATTTTGATTCACAAAAACAAACAATAATAAAGACACTTTCAAAAATCAAAAAGATACCATTATATAAATTAGTGCTTGGCTATCTTCTAGCCTTCCTATTTCCCCCCGCTGGAATGCTAAATGGGTTTTTAATTTTGAATAATAGAAATATCCTACCTGACGGCAAAAAATTCTATTTATATTCCGAAAAAGACAGAATGCATGGTAAAGTCATTCTGACATTAAGTATAATTTGGCTAACCACTTTGATAGTAGGTTCTATAGTGGAACAATCATAAATTCAGCGCCTAACACTCGGTTTGCTGCCAGGCTGGCTCGACGTTGTTGCAATGAGCAGCAGATCATTAGTCAGCAGCAGTCAGGGGGCGACCGTTCATTAAGATGTTTTTGTTATAAATTGTGTTTTAGCTTTATTAACCGGGCTGAGTGGCCGGGCCGACGGAACACAGAAGCCAGCCCGGCAGCAAGCCGTCTACGTTGGGCGCTATTACTTCGACTTCCAAAAATGACAGTCCTTTTAGACATAGATGGCGTTTTAGTGACAACCCCGGCTTGGCAGGCAACTGAACATCTTCCAGATGGCTTTTTAAAATTCAATGAAAAAGCGGCAAATAACCTGGCAAAAATTATTGACTCGACAAACGCCGCTGTTGTCTTGACTACAACACATAGAATTAACTATTCGGTCGATAAATGGAGAGAACTTTTGGAGACAAGAGGGATTTTTCCAAGTTCAGTAGCCAAACTAAACGACTTGACAATGCTAAGTGACATGGGCGACAGAGCCAGAGAAATTAAAGAATGGGTCGACAAAGAAAACAACGACAGAAACTTTGTAATCATTGATGACGACTTATCCATTAACGGTCTGCCGAGTTCAATAACAGAAAAGTTTGTTTTGACAAAGCCAATGATTGGACTGGACGAAGAAGCAACGCTTCAAGCTATAAAGATCCTACTCGACAACTAACAGCGCCCAACATTCGGTTTGCTGCCAGACTGGCTGGACGTTGTTGCAATGAGCAGCAGATATCAATCAGCAGCAGTTATGGTGCGACCGTTTTTAAACTTAGATTTGGTATAATTTCAAGATCAATTTTTTAACCATGTTCTGTGGCTGGGCGGACGGATCACAGAAGCCAGCCCGGCAGCAAGCCGTCTACGTTGTGTGCAATATTTTTCGACGTCCATAACTTATGAGTACAATCGGACAACATAACCCCGACTGGCTATCCAATGCCGCATTCAATGACACTTTTGATTGGACAAAAGGCTTCAAAACCGACTTTTCGACTTTTTTGAATTATGTGACTCTACACGATTCTTATTGGCAAACAATAAACTTAAATGTCACTAATGAAACTATTCTCTCAATTAAACTTGATGCATTTTGGAATAAAGATTATTGTTTAAAGTCTGACAATACAGACAACTGGCCCTTTTTGATTATTAAAATACCAAATGTTCTTAATCTATCTTACAATACAATTGACTTTGCAACCACGATTAGTGACACATCTTGCATACTAATAAAAGAGGAAGAAATAGAAAAACTTATTGAGACATTAACTACATCAAATTTATTTCCTAAAGGATTTTATAAAAGGCTTATTGACTGCAAAGAAGTGAATAAAACAAGATTTGATGACATCTATGGTGGAAATATTGAGATATTGCATAGTTCTGAAATTCTACTTCTGCTGATTGATGAAAACGGAAATTACATGGATCCAAGCTTTAAAAAAATAATCCCCTTCGACAAACGTGCAGACAAAAATAACCATGAGGACAAAGGATTTCTATCAAAGTTGTGGGACAAACTCAAATGACAACAAAATACTGCACACAACATTCGGTTTGCTGCCAGGCTGGCGGGACGTTGTTGCAATCAGCAGCAGTTCATTAATCAGCAGTAGTCATGGGGTGACCGATCATTAAGATGTTCTTATTATAAATTAAGTTCAGTTTTATTAACCAAGCTCAGTGGCCGGGCGGACGTAACACAGAAGTCCAGCCCAGCAGCAAGCCGTCTACGTTGTGCGTCAGCTTTATCGTCGCACCAATTCTCAAAGTCGAAAAATGAAGACATTATATCATTTTATATTTGAACTCTTCCAAGTGGCGACTTTAAGCTGTATATATGCAACTATTATTTTTTTTATCTTAAGGCTAATTGGACAACTCAGACCCAAAAGTTGGCTCGGCAATGTCGCACAAAGGAAGTTCAACCTTTGGTTCTCCCTTGAAATAATTATCTCTGTGGGACTCTTCATTTTCATGTTTACATATTGGGGTAACCATGGACTTGGTGACACAGCAATAGTTCCGGTAGGACACTTTCAAATTGTCACAAAAAGAGATAGTGAATTCCCCTTTATTGTTAATAAAAATGGCGATCGGGTAGACATAAAACTTTTCACATTTGACAATGACAATTTATATGCAGAAACACAAAATCGAGACAATGAAACAACGGGCAACTATGTAGTTTGGAATTTAAAAAATGACGAAATGCAGTTTTATAAAACCAAAGAAAATTACATAACCGAATCAAAAAGATCAACCTATCTGCAGCCCGACAAATTCCTTGACTTTTGGGTTATATATGAAAAACACTGGGGTACTTGGAAACGTTACCTATTACCGTGACACCAAAAAGCCGAACGCACAACATTCGGTTTGCTGCCAGGCTGGCGGGACGTTGTTGCAATCGGCAGTAGTTCATTAATCAGCAGTAGTCAGGGGGCGACCGATCATTAAGATGTGTTAATTATAAATTAAGTTCAGTTTTATTAACCAGGCTTAGTGGCCGGGCGGACGGAACACAGAAGCCAGCCCGGCAGCAAGCCGTAAACGTTAGGTGCAATGCTATGAACGACACAGATACTATAGAACTTAAGAACATCGATTCAGAGGACATTTCTGACGTACTTGCAAAAATTGAAAAATCTTTTGGCTTTAAGTTTGGTGACACTGAGCTTAAAGACGTACTGACTTTTGGTGAATTGTGTGACATAATCACAAACAAAGTCGACGGTGACAATTTATACGACTGTACGACACAACAGGCTTTCTATAAACTTCGGAACGTGATCGCCAAAACAGGACCCTCTGGCAAAAGAACAATAACAGCAAAATCCGACTTGGAAATCTTATTTCCACGCTCTACCCGTCGACAACAACTAAGTTTTATAGATTTGGAGTTAGGCTTTAAACTAAAAATATTGCGACCCAAACATTGGCTTACCGGAACTCTTATCTTAACTTTTGTTATTTCACTTCTTGGACTATTTGTTTCGTGGCAAATAGGACTTACAGGCATGGTTGCATCATTTTTCGGGCTTGCGCTTGCCGACAAATTTGCCAACGAACTAGATATCCAAAACATGGGACAATTAGCAAATAAGGTTTCAAGAGAGCATTATTTGAAAGCAAGAACTAAGGCCGGGACAATAAACAAGACTGAAATTGCAGAATTAGTAAAGGATTTATTTAGCCACGACTTAGACTTAGATAAATCAGCCTTGACAAAAGAAGCAGTTTTCGTGTGACCCAGAAGCACTGCACCTAACATCCGGTTTGCTGCCAGGCTGGCGGGACGTTGTTGCAATCGGCAGTAGTTCATTAATCAGCAGTAGTCAGGGGGCGACCGATCCTTAAGATGTTTTTATTATAAATTAAGTTCAGTTTTATAACCAGGTTCAGCGGCCGGGCCGACGGATCACAGAACCCAGCCCGGCAGCAAGCCGTCAACGTTAGCGGTTATTTCTCTTTTACTCAGCGACGATAAACCTCATGGTTCAAAAGTTGGCAATAAACAAATGGATATCAGTTTCAACAAGTTAATCGGGGAGCAATTAAGCTCCGTAACATTTGTACAAGATTACTTGCAGGTTGACTTTGACGGTATGGGCTTTACCTTTTTCAATTGGCCTATAGTGACAATTGAAAATTACCAGTATAAATTTGGCGACCAGTTCTATCGCGACAAACTTTGTACTTTAATAGCCAAAATTGTAACAAAAATTTTACTTGTAGACAAACAAGAAATAACGATTGCATTCAATTCAGGTGACAAATTGCATGTCTCATTTTATCCTGACATTGACGTAGGTCCGGAGATCGCTATTTTCACAGACCGAAATGGACAAAGTTATCAATTCAATTAACGCTACTAAAACAGTCGACAGAAACAACCGCTAACATTCGGTTTGCTGCCAGGCTGGCGGGACGTTGTTGCAATCGGCAGTAGTTCATTAATCAGCAGTAGTCAGGGCGCGACCGATCATTAAGATGTGTTTATTATAAATTGTGGTCAGTTTTATTAACCTGGCTTAGTGGCCGGGCGGACATAACACAGAAGCCAGCCCGGCAGCAAGCCGTCTACGTTAGGCACAAACCTTATTTATGCTGGCACGCTCATCAGTTCGACATTTCAAAATTATAAAGTCTTGCCTTTTCCGGGTTTGGACAAAAACATTACAAATGACCCCTTCTCAATGGGGCAAGTTTGGCAGGCAGACTTTGAGTGCAAGAGAAAGGCTGTGCCTAACATTGGGCTTTGTGCTACTGGGGGCTGACCCAATTGCAATCAGCATTTGTGCATAGCCGGTCAGCGGTCTGGTGCGACGGCTTCAATTAATGATCTGATTAAAAAGAAAGATTAGTATCCAAATGGGGTTCAGTAGCTGGGCGGACGAAATTCTAATCCCCAGCAGCACAAAGCCCTCGACGTTGGCCGTAATTGTATATGAATTCAGACACACTTCATGATTCCTTAAACTCGGCTGTCCCGACTTTGCTTAGCATGGCGACAGAATTAACTTGGAACAAAATTTCAGGAAATTTAAAATTTATTTTGACAGAGATTAAGGACAATGAATTAAGCTTTCATGAGCAGCGACTTGTGACCAAAAAAGAAAATGATAAAAAGACACCCGAAAATCTTGACAAAATCTCATCAACATTAAAGGAAATCTACGACAACTTACACGACATAAATTTGCAAATTTATAGATCCAAGAAAAATTTGACCATAATTGACGTTCGCTATTATTCAAGAATATCTCTTGACGAAAATTACAGGGGAAAAATAAAAGACAATCAACCAATGCTTCATTGCAAGGTTGCGATGCCGCCCTGGTTATCTAATAAAAAGGAAAAATTTGACGTTAATTGGCAACATTATGAAGGCTGGAATAAAATGAAATTATTTTTGTTTAACATAAAAGCCCGGCAATTTCACAAAAACATAAAGACAGATATTCGGCGTGACAAATCCCGACAACTTACAAGCCCCTAGCGACAGGAACAACTACGGCCAACATTCGGTTTGCTGCCAGGCTGGCGGACGTTGTTGCAATCGGCAGTAGTTCATTAATCAGCAGCGGTCATGGGCGACCGTTCATCAAGATGTTTTTGTTATAAAATAAAGTTTAGCTTTATTAACCAGGCTTAGTGGCCGGGCGGACGGATCACGAAAGCCAGCCCGGCAGCAAGCCGTCTACGTTATGCGCTACTACTCATGCGAGTCTACATCAACTATACAATTATCATTTTATTGATTCAAACATCAGTTTTGGGACAAAGTAATACAGACAAAGATTTTATTGCGACAAAAGGCAAATGGAAATCACCCATCGACAAAGTCACAAAAATTGACACAATGGGACCTTGTTATTACCCATGCGACCTTCCTAGAGGACTGACTATTCAAACAGACTCAAATAGACTAATACACGCTGTTCAATCAGGACAAGTCGTGATGGTGACATACATTGGCGAGAACTATGCTATAATCGTTAGAAATAGCAATTATTTAATAGCTTATTCATGCTTTAAAGCTACATCCAAAAAGAAGGGCGACTATGTAAAGCTGGATGATGAACTGGGAGTTCTAGCAGGAAATGATGAAACAGGATACGAACTTGAACTTAGTTTATTAAAAGGGACAAAAGAGGATAAGCGAATGCAAGACTGGTTTACCGACGACTTCCGGAAAAAGGCACGTGTTGCCAAATAAACCCAGTTGTCGCTGCAGCGCATAACATTCGGTTTGCTGCCAGGCTGGCGGGACGTTGTTGCAATCGGCAGTAGTTCATTAATCAGCAGTAGTCAGGGTGCGACCGATCATTAAGATGTGTTTCTTATAAATTGTGTTCAGTTTTATTAACCAGGCTCAGTAGCCGGGCGGACGGATCACAGAAGCCAGCCCGGCAGC
>Ga0163162_10001687_pt1 | contig 20718 bp, 18 predicted proteins | sample S55metaG_FD_115310 | JGI IMG/M metagenome (GOLD analysis project Ga0163162, IMG submission 115310) | Switchgrass rhizosphere microbial communities from Kellogg Biological Station, Michigan, USA - S5-5 metaG | ecosystem: Host-associated > Plants > Roots > Rhizosphere > Soil | place: USA...
AAAGTTGATCACGACATCGGCGCCGCCCTCATAGCTTCGGCGCTGCGGCTTGCCGTATTTCTCGATCACCCACTTCGAGAAATCCGTGTCCCGATAATTGATGACGTGATCGGCGCCGAGCGCCCTCAGCCGCTCCGCCTTGTCGGCGCTGCCTGCGGCCGCGATCACTTCCGCCCCAAGCATCTTGGCGAGCACCACGCACCCGGTCCCGACACCACCGCTCGCGCCCAGAATCACCACGCGATCACCGGGCTTGATGGTGTTGTGCGTGACCAGCATCCGGTGCGCCGTGCCGTATGCAACAGGCAGCGACGCTGCTTCCTCGAACGTCACTCCATCCGGCATGGCGATCAGCTGATCGGCGCTGACGAGGCAATACTCGGCCATGCCACCGTCGAGCATTTCGCCCATCAGGCCTTTCTTCTTGTTGAGCGGATTGACGAGCACGCGCGCGCCGACCGACCAGCCTTCGACGTTATCGCCGAGTTCCACGATTTCTCCGGCCATGTCCAGGCCGATAATGACGGGAAGCGGAACCTTGATACCGGGCATCCCCTTCACGGTGAAAACGTCGTGATAGTTGAACGACGACGCGCGCACGCGAATGACTACATGGCCGGGCGTCGCCTTTGGCATCGGCCGCTCGCCGACATGAAGCTTATCGACGTCACCGTGCTCGGAGAGGACCAATGCTTTCATCATTTTGCTCATATGTACTCCTATTTTATATAACTGTAAAAACGAACCACTGCTTCAAGCATTTGACAAAATCATTCAGATAGCGGCATCGACATCGACGCGCCGCGATGCAATTCAGGCACGCCTCTTCCAGCGAAAAAGATGGTTCTCGAGCGGCTTCAGGATGCCGTATTCGAGCATCACCATCAGCACGACCATCGTCAGGGTCCATGCAAATACCTGATCGGTTTGTACGAGGTCCGCGGCCTGACGAAGCCTATAGCCAACGCCGTTCGACGAACCGATCGTCTCCGCCACGAGCGACACGCGCCAGCCGAAGCCGAAGGCAAGACGCGCGCCGGAGAAGAAGTACGGCAGCACGGTGGGAAGATAGATCTTGCCCATCACCTTGGCGCGCGACATCTGAAAACTGCGCGCCAGCTCGACGTATTCGGCGTTGACGCTCTGTGCCCCCTGCCATACGTTCGTGAGAATCAGCGGCATCGCCTCCATGAATACGACGAAGACCGTCGTGCCGTTCGAGATGCCGAACCAGATCAGCGCAAAGATGGCCCAGATGGCGGCCGACACGGTGTTGACCACAGACAACACCGGTTCGAAGTAGTTACCGAGCCGCCGGTTCGAGCCGAGCAGGATGCCGAGCGGTGTGCCGACGATCGCCGCCAGCAAAAAGCCCGCGACGACGCGATACAAAGTGATGCCGAGATCCTCGGCAAAGGTCCCGTTGGCGATCAGTTCGGTCAGTGCGCTCCAAGTCTTACCCGGTCCCGGAAGAATGAAGGCGGGAACGCGTTGAGCCGCCAGCCACCACAGCAGCAGGAACACAGCGAGGAGCGAAAGACGTTGTCCGGCCATCCTCGCGAAGCCGTTCATGCGACCGGATCGCGCGAGAAAGCCAGTACTCGTGGCGGGGAGTGAAGCCATAACATCTTCCTCAAATTAAGGCGCGCACGCGGCGCACCGTTTCGGCGACCTCGGCCGCAAGTGGATCACGCGGCCGCGGCAGATCGATCACGAGCGACTCGCGAACACGCCCGGGCCTCGGGCGAAGAACGACTATCTTGTCCGCCAGCACGATGGCTTCTTCCACATCGTGCGTGACGAACACAACGGTCATCTTCAACTGCTCGCGGATCCTCAAAAGTTCCTCATGCATCTGCGAGCGCATCTGCGGATCGAGCTTGGAGAACGGCTCGTCCATCAACAGGATGTAAGGCTTGACGACCAGGCTCCGTGCAAGGGCCACGCGGCTGCGCATGCCGCCGGACAATTCGTGCGGATATGCGCTTTCGAAACCCTCGAGACCTGTCATCTTGAGCGCAGCGAGCGCACGTTCTCGCCGTGCGGCGGCGCTGAGCGATCCGGCCTCCAGACCAAACTCCGTGTTCGCCACTATCGTGCGCCATGGCAGCAGGCGATCTTCCTGGAACATGTAGCTGATCACGCGCGTGTCGAGGGACGGCTCGCTCGCAACGCCGTCTATCCGAACCTCGCCCTGATCCGCCCTTGCGAGCCCCGCGATAATGTTGAGCAACGTGCTCTTTCCGCAGCCCGACGCGCCGACAATCGCGAGCACCGAACCGGACGGCGCCGTGAGACTAATGTCTTCGAGCACCGCGAGCTTCCCGAAGTGCTTCGATACGTGCGTGACTTCCACCGCATTGCGCACAAATGGTGGTTTGGCAAGCATGGCAGGAGTGAGAATCGCGTTCATCGCGTGCCTCGCAGCGGAACGATCGGCGCACCAGCGTGCGTATCCCTGAGGCTTGCCATCACCTTCTCCATCGTCATATCGCGGAACGTGGCCACATGCCGGTGCGCGATCTGCTCGGCGCGCTTGCCGTCACCGCTTGCCAGCGCGGTGATCATCGACGTGTGATCGTGCCGAATCTCCGGCTTGGTGTTCTGCACACCAAAGCCCAGCGCAACGAGGCGCGCCATCTCGTTGAGCAGCCCACCTAGCATGCGGACCAGTCGCGTGTTACCGGAACACTCCGCGATGGCCATGTGGAACGCCGCGTTCGCATCCATAAAGATGCCGATGCGGCTGCTGATGCCGAGCGACGTGTCGTCGTTGCGGCACGCGCGCTCCAGTCGTTCCAGCAGTTCGATGTTCGCCTTGCCCGCGGCAAGACGTGCCGACAGGGGTTCGAGTTCCAAGCGAAGCGCGAAGACCTCTTCGACGTCCTTGAGCGTGATGGGGGTCACCACGTATCCCTGACGTGGCACGATGCGCACGAACCCTTCCTGTGCAAGACGCTGAAGCGCGACCCTGCAAGTCGCCTTGCCGATACCGTATCTGGCGGTCAGCGCGCTTTCAGTCAATGTCGCGGCCGGTTCCAGCGCGCAGGACAGGATGTCCTGACGGATTGCAGAACATGCGCGCTCGCTGAGGAGTTTCGCTTCGTTAGAACAGTCGATCAATTCCACCGCCGGAGCTGCTGGATCCTTCACGACACCTCTCCTTAGTCTCGTAAGCTGCTCACGGTGTTAGTCGTGGGCAGGCGATGAGTAAACTTAGAGCAGCCATTAAAAAAATGCACGAAAAAAAATCTATATTCCTGGGCTGTTCAGGCAAGACGTTGGTACGACTCGTCGCGCTGGATCCTCGATTTCGTTCGACTCACCCGCCTTCAGAACGAATGCTGAATTCCGATCTGAGCACCAGTTACCCCCTCTCCACGCGCAGGCGTGTTGGGCGTAATCGGACCGTTGGCCATCAACGCGTAGGTGGCGCCATGGCGATTGACGAGCCGCTCAACTGTCCCGTATAAGAGCGTGCGCTTGCTCAAGCTGTAGAACGCTCCGAGGCTGACTTCGCCTGCGTTGTTCTGCTGACCCGAACTATCCTGCGCGTATCCGACGCCTCCAACCACGCGCAGCGCGGGCGTGAAGCGGTAGCCTGCGGACAGCTCGTAGACGCTGTGGTATTTGCCCTCGACGTTGGTCGCCGTGTTGGAGCCGAGGTTGTTACCGCGGTAATAGCCGAAGTACCACGTCATTGCACCGAACTGGTAACTGCCGCCCGCGAATGTCGTCTTCGTGTTGATCTCGCCATTCGCGCCGTTCTGCTCCGCATGGCTGACGCCGAGGTACAGGGGACCGCGCTGATACTCGATGGATCCCACGTACGCGTTCAGCGCGTCGTGCGGTGACGTCTTTCCTCCCAGGCTGACCCCGGCGGAGAACGTAAATCCTGCTACGTTCGGCGACCAGTAGGTGATCATGTTGTCGTAGCGAAAAGCGAAAGTCGACGCGTTGTGGAGAAACGAGCCATACGTGCCGCCAGAAAACGCGTCGAACTTGCCGTGCATGAGCAGGAGTGTCGAGTTTTGGCGCCCCAGGCGCACTTCACCATACTGCGAACCAAGCCCGACCCACGCGTTACGGCTGAACGCGAGTGTAGGGTCCGTCGCCGCACCGGAATTCGTGAGGATGCCATTCTCAAGGTCGAAGGTAGCGTGAATACCCCCGCCAAGGTCCTCGCTTCCCCTTATCCCCACGCGGCTCGCAGAGAGGCCGCCGCTTTGCATGGCGGTCTGCGCGCCCTTTCCGCCTGCGTTTGTATATCCCACGTATGTGTCGAGGATCCCGTACAACGTCACCTCAGCGCTTGCAGGCGTCGCAAGAACGGCACTTAGTGCAACGACTACTGCGGAACAAGCCAAGACCGGATTTTTCATGACGGATTCGAGTTCGCGTGAATGTTACCAATCGGATACCTAAGCATATATAAAATCAACTTGCGGTCGACTTCGGCCCCAACGCAATTGCGCATCGTGAACAAGGTCAACGCGCATATCAGGATTAGCAAATCGTGAGGTGCTCACAGAATATCTGTAAGCCACCGACGAATGGACTTTAGAACGACAAAAATGAGAAGCGCAACAAGTATTTCTGAACATCTCACCCGTGAGATGCTTACGCAGCCGGGCGATCGAATGGCGTCCGCGTTCGAATAAATCCGCAGATCGCCGGAGATCGACATGCTTCCGCGAAGGAGGCGAACATCGCGCTTGATCGTCAGGGAAACTACCGGACGGGCTGGGATTTTCACGCACCGCTGTCGCTTAGGGTCACGATGCCTGCCCCCATTCATGCGACCCTGAGTGCGCCGCGGTGCGTGCGGGCAAGCGTCGGATAAGCCTCGAGGAAATAACGGAGGGGTCCAATGCGTTTTGGCGTCGCGCGTGCTTATGGGGCAGCTTAAGAGCGATCGAAGACCGACTGCTCCCCGGTCATTGGGAAAAGTGACTCGACGCAACCAAAGAGCGCCTGCACGCGAAGTAGGTTCGCGAGGCCAGGGCCTCGACGGACGGGCTTGGAAGGTTTGACTGATTCGGCGCGCCACGGATAATTGCCCGTCGCTAGTGGAATGAGGCAAATTGCGAATCCGCGCTTAGGTAGCCACCACGCTTAGGGGATCAAAGCTCATTCCCGGGCCCGTCGCTTCCTGCATGACCGCGACGCAATATAACGCGGTGCGCGTGAACAAGAGCATTTAACAGGCGATCGAATTCAGAAAAAAGTGGCCGCGACGCGGTAGACGGCATAAGTCGAGCTTTACAGATTAGCGAGCGCGCAAAGTCTGCGAAGGAAGCTCGCCGAAATGGTTTCTGTAGTCGCTCGCAAAATGGCCTAGGTTCCAGAATCCCCAGCGCATGGCCGCTTCGCGCACCGGGACGTCACGTTGCGATGTCGTGGTGAGCAGCCGGCGAACCTGCGCGAGCCGCACCCCACGAAGATAAGCGATGGGGTTCATCTGAGTAACTGACTGGAAGCTGTTCTGTATGGTGCGCCGGCTCACGCGCAGCGTCGCACAGAGATCCATAATGGACACCGGCTGCTCGGGCTGCGAAAGCACGAGCTCATGGCTACGCTTCACGATTTCGGACCGACAGGCGTGGGTCAACCGGTCCTCACGATCTGGCACGTGGAGTGTCAGCAGTTCCAGAAGGCTCTCGGCCACCGCATTCGCGAAGCGATGCTCGGCCTCGGGACCGGCATGTTCCGTGGGGCTTGCGAGCACCGCTTCCACGGCCCCCACGATGCGCCTTCCCATTCGCGCGCCAACTGCTGCCGGAATGGCCAGAACCTGTTGAGCGTGCGCGTCGCCCGGCAAGTCAAAGCCTTGTGCATCCGCGATCGTCGCGAGCAGACCCGAATCGATGGCGATCCCGAGCAACGACATATCCGGTGGCGAATGAAGCAGAAACTCGCCAGCACCGCCGCTGAAGATCAACGCGCTTTGATCGATCTTCACGCCCTGAAACGACAACGGCGCGCCGCTGCCGAGCACGAGGCCGAATGTGGCGCGGCCCGGTGGCAATCGTCCGCGCTGAACCACACGAACACTCGCGGATTCCTGAAAGACCTGCACGCCGTCTGCCGAGACCTGCTTGACGGTGCTATGAAAAGCGCCAGCACCGACCTGGTCGTACCGTTGATCCCAGCCCGACAACGCATACGCATGCCGATCAGCATCCTCAAAAGTTTCATGGCTCACGTACATGGCCTCTCCTTGCGATGCGCTTCGCTCTCGATGGCGTCTTCGGCGCTTCGACGCGACTGCCTGTAAGCGCGATTCTCCGGACGACCGCGCGCGACACTCAAATGCACGATTGCGAAATGTGCGCGAGCGTGTATGAACAACGCCCGCGTGCTCTTTACATGACCGCTTTAGAACTTGTGCCGGATCCCCACGCGAACCGTGCTCTGCCTGTCGCTCGTGGACGGCGACAGGTTGTTGATCGCGGCCACGGCCGCCGTGCCGGTCGAATCCGTGCCCGATGCCTGTTGATACACTCCGATCAAATAGACGTCCGTTCTCTTGGACAGGAAGTAATCCGCCCCGATCGCGCCCTGGTAATACTTCGCGCCCGGATTCGTGCCGCTGGCCGACTCCACATCGCTGCCTTTCGCATAGTCGAAAGACGCGCCGAGCAACAGCGCCGGCGTGAGCTGATACTTGAAATTCACTTCGACGTTGTTGAAGTTCGCATTGCCGGTATAGCCGCGTGGATTCGGTCCGGAGGCGACCGTGTCGCCGAGGTTCCTGAACTGGATATTGGAATACGTTGCGCCGAGCGTGGCCGCGCCGAACGAGTATGCGGCGCCCGCCGCCGCCACCTGATACGTACGCGCCGACGCGTAACCGCTGTACACCGGCGATGACATGAAGTTCGCGCCGGCCGCCGCCGCCGTGCTCGCGCCGTTATCGCCGAAGAAGCCTACGTTCGGATTGCGTGCGTTGAGGTAGCCCGCGCCAACGGTCAGCGGACCGTTCGCATAGCCCGCGCCGAGCGACCACACCTGATTGCGCGACACGTCGCCGGCCACACCGCCGAGGCTGTACACGCCGCCGAATGTGAAGCCGCCGTAGTTCTTGCTCGCGTACTTGATCGCATTATTCACGCGATACGCGTTGTTGAGGTTATCGAGGTCTCCGGGGTGCGCGGCAAGATAGCCGCCCCACTGCGTGCCGGATTCGAACGGGCCGACGTAGTCCACGACCGAATCGTATTGCCGACCGAGTAACACCGAACCATACGCGCTCGACAGGCCCACATACGCCTGACGGCCGAACATCAGCCCCTCCGTGCTGCCGCGGTTCTTCTGCCCGAGCGAGCCGTTGTTCAGATCGAAGCCATTCTCGATCACGAACAACGCCGCGAGGCCGCCGCCGAGATCCTCCTTGCCGCGCAAGCCCCAGCGGCTCGCCTGCATCACGCCGCTCGACATGTTGTAGAGATTGTGGCCGCCGGCATTCGAAGTCCAGTTGAAGCCATCGTCGACGATACCGTACATCGTGATGGCGCTCTGTGCCTGTGCCGCGCCTGCCACCGCCAGCAGTGCGATCGATGCACCCATGGTGAGTCTCATACGTCCGATTCCCTTTTCTTAAGCGTTTTTTGATTGAATGGCGCAATGAGGGCCATTGCGGGGATGGTTTTGTATGGGCGCAAGTCTGAGGTCACGAATTCGGTGCGACAAATCAGCCAAAAGCGTGGGTGTCGATAAGCGCGACTTATCCGGCTGCTGCGCATGGCGCGTATCCATGCGTGACGGATATCCACCGCACTGATAACGGCCCTGCTTTTCGGCGAATTTGACGCCGAAACCTGTCGCATCGACACTGCCTGCCGTGCGAAGCCTTTTGCATGAGGCCGCACAGCCCCGTCCCCTTCAATGCGAGCACACATGGCTTCCGTTCATTCCTCGACCTCCGTTGAGCGCAACGTGGCGACCCCGGATCGCGCCCTCAATCGAATCGTTGTTGCTTCCGTGGCCGGCAATGCGATGGAGTGGTACGACTTCTTCGTCTACGGCACGGCGGCGGCGCTCGTGTTCGGACAGTTGTTCTTTCCCGCCAACGCCGACCCGCTCATCGGCACGCTCGGTGCGTTCGCGGCCTTCGCAATGGGTTTCGTCGCGCGGCCGCTCGGCGGCATCGTATTCGGGCATATCGGCGACCGCTACGGGCGGCGCGCGTCGCTCGTGTGGACGCTTCTCATCATGGGATTCGCGACTTTCGGGATCGGCTTGTTGCCAACCTACGACCATGTCGGACTGTGGGCACCGGCCGCACTCGTCGCGCTGCGGCTCCTGCAAGGCGTCGCATCCGGCGGCGAATGGGGCGGCGGCGTGCTGATGATCAGCGAGAACGCACCGCCCGAGAAGCGCGGCTATTACGCCGCATGGAGCCAGTTGGGCGTGGGCGGTGGCTTCGTGCTTTCGGCGGCTGCGTTCCTCGCCGTGCAGGCGCTGCCGCACGAGCAGTTCATCTCATGGGGATGGCGTCTGCCATTTCTCGCCAGCATCCTGATCTTCGCGCTCGGCGTGTACATCCGTCACAACCTGCCCGAGAGCCGCGACTTCGAAAATGCCGAGCGATCGGGCAAGACGTCGCACATGCCAGTCATCGAAGTGATCAAACGCCATCCGAAGGAAATCCTGATGGCGATGGGCCTGCGCGTCGCGGAGAACGGCGGCGCCTACATCTTTCTCGCGTTTTCGCTCGTCTACGGCAAGTTCGCCGGCATCCCCAACTCAACGATGCTCATCGGCGTGATGCTGGCGATGATCGTCGAAATGGCGGCGATGCTCGCATGGGGCAAGCTTTCCGACCGCATCGGCCGCAAGCCTGTCTACATGATCGGCGCGGTATCGCTGGTCGTGATGGCATTCCCGTTCTTCTGGCTGTTGAACACGCATTCCACGCCGCTCATCTGGCTCGCGCTGGTGATCGGCACTGCCGTCTGCCATGGCGCGATGATCGGCACACTGCCGGCGCTCGTTGGCGAACTCTTCAGCACCGAGGTGCGCTATTCCGGTGTGGCGCTCGGCCATGAAGTCGCGTCGATCTTCGCAGGGGGTCTCTCTCCGCTGATCGCCACGGCACTGCTGTCGCGCTATCACGCCTTCTGGCCGGTATCGTTGTTCCTTATCGCGCTCGGCCTCGTCACCGTGGTGACCTTGAAGTTCACACACGAAACGCGTCAAACGTAACCGCCTCTTCCCCTTTCCCCCTGACCAAACTACTTGCATTCGCGCAGGGCTTGCCAGCGCGAGTGCTTTCGCGCACCCATACCGGAGACAAAGGATGAATCCGCCGAACGCAGTGAAGCCCGAACGCAAGCGCTACGCCTACGAATGGTACGTCGTATTGATCTGCATGCTGGCGTACGTGTTCTCGTTCATCGACCGTCAGGTTCTCGCGCTGATGATCGAGCCGATCAAGCGTGACCTCCATCTCACGGACACGCAATTCAGCCTCCTCCACGGCTTCGCGTTCTCGCTCTTCTACGCGGTGATGGGCATGCCGCTCGCCTATCTCGCGGACCGCTTCGCGCGTCCGCGCATCATCGCCGGCGGCATCGCGCTCTGGAGTCTCGCCACCGCCGCGTGCGGAACGAGTCAGAGCTTCGCGCACATGTTCGTCGCGCGCATGAGCGTGGGCGTGGGCGAAGCGGCACTTTCGCCCGGAACGTATTCGATGCTCGCGGACCTCTTTCCGAAATCAAAGCTGGGACGCGCGGTGGGCATCTATTCTCTCGGTTCGTTCATCGGTGGAGGCATCGCGTTTCTCGTCGGGGGCTACGTGATCGCACTGCTCAAGCACGCGACCGTCTTTACGCTGCCCGTGCTCGGCGACGTGCGCGCGTGGCAGATCACGTTCTTCATCGTCGGCTTGCCGGGTCTGCTCATCGCGCTCGTCTTCAAGCTGACCGTGCACGATCCGGCGCGCAAGGGTCTCGCGCAAGACGGTGCCGGCCACGTCAAGCGCGTGTCGATGGGCGATTCGCTGCGCTTCCTCGCGTCCCATCGCAAGACGTTCTTCTGTCATTACCTCGGCTTTTCTTTCTACGCGATGGCGCTCTACTGCCTGATGAGCTGGACGCCCGCGTTCTACATGCGCCGGTTCGGCCTCTCTCCCGTCGAAGCCGGCTATACGCTTGGCACGGTGATGCTCGTCGCCAACACCGCGGGCGTGTTCTGCGGCGGCTGGTACAGCGACTGGCTGCTGCGCCGCGGCCGCGCGGACGCCCCGATGCGCGCAGCCTGCATCGGCGCCGCCTTCATGTTCGTACCCGCGATCGCCTTCGCGCAAACCACGAGTCTCAACGCTTCGCTCGCGTGGCTCGTCGCGGCAATGTTCTTCGCGTCGTTCCCGTTGCCCACGTCGGCCACGGCAATGCAGATGCTCGCCCCCAATCAGATTCGCGCCCAGGTCTCGGCGTTGTTCCTCCTCGTCTCCAATCTGATCGGGCTCGGGCTCGGCACGACCGTGGTCGCGCTCATCACCGACAAGGTGTTCGGCTCGCCGCTGGCGGTCGGCCATTCGATGACGGCCGTGAACGCGCTTGCGACCTCGCTCGCTGCCGTGCTGCTCTTGTTCGGATGCAGGCACTTCAGCGCGAGTCTCGAACGCGAAGAGCGTCATTTGCGCGTGAGCGCCGAAACCGCGGAAGCGCCGGAAGCACCGGAAGCGACCCTGCCACGTGCAACGCAAACGGCGCAATAAATAAGCCGCGTCGATGTACCCCACGATTTTTAATCGATTTAACTTATTCGATCGACGGCGCTAACCTCGATATATCGTCCCCAAGATACATACTGGAAGGCACCATGCAAGCTCAAACCCTAAAAGTCCGGGTCGACGCCTTGCGCGAGGAAGCGCACGGCGTCCGGTCATTCAGCATCTCGCGTCTCGACGGTCTGCCGTTCGAGCGATATGAGCCTGGAGCGCATATCGATGTCGTGGGCCCGTCCGGCATCACGCGTCAGTACTCGCTGTGCGGCGATCCCGAGTGCCGTGATTCGCATGTATTCGCGGTCAAGAAGGAAGCTCAGTCGCGCGGCGGCTCACGCTGGTTGCACGACGATGTGGGCGTCGGCACCGAACTGTCCATCGGCGCGCCGCGCAATCTGTTCCGGCTGGAGGAAAGCGCGGGCGAGCACATCCTGATCGGCGCGGGCATCGGCATCACGCCGTTGCTGTCGATGGCGTATCGGCTCGTGGCACGCAACGAGCACTTCACGCTGCACTATTTTGCGCGCGGCGAGGCCCATGCAGCCTTCATGACGCTTCTCACGCAAGCGCCGTTCGACCGGCATGTGAAGCTTCATTTCGGCGTCAAGCGCGAACAACTGCAAGCCGAACTCGACGCCTGCCTGCGCGAAGCAAGCTCCAACGCGCATGTCTACACCTGCGGCCCCGCCCCGTTCATGGATCGGGTCGTCGAAACCGCGCAGACGCACCTGCCCGCCGATGCCATTCATCTGGAACGCTTCAAGGCCGAGCACACGCCCGCCGCCAATGCCTCGCCGGAAAGCTTCGACGTGCAGCTCGCGAGCACCGGACAGACCGTGCATGTCGATGCGAACACATCGATCGTGGACGCGCTCGCCGCCATCGGTATCGAGGTGGATACCTCTTGCGGCGAAGGGGTCTGCGGCACCTGCATGGTCGACGTGGTCAGCGGCGAACCCGAGCATCGCGACCATTGCCTGAGCAACGCGGAACGCGCGAGCAACAGCGTGATTTGCTGCTGCGTCTCGCGTTCGCGCTCTCCGGTGCTCGTGCTCGACCTCTGACGCACCAGCAAGCTCACATCTTCTCGAAGCCCGCGAGGATGTCGGTCATGAGACCCCGCATCCACGCAATGCCTTCGTCTTCGTGAAAATGCTCGTGCCAGTGCATCGTCACGGCTGCTTTCGGCAGCGGCACGGGCAGCGCATAGATGCGAAACGCGTCGCCGCGATTGAGGATATGCGCGAGCCTTTCAGGCAGCGTCGCAACTAGATCCGTGACGGCGAGCACGCCGGGCACCGCGACGAAATGCGGCAGCGCGAGCGCGATATTGCGCCCCACGCCCTGCGCGCGCAGTGCATCGTCGAGCGCATGATGGCTATGTTCCAGCGAGCGCACCTGCACGTGCGACGCGGCCAGAAACTGATCGAGGCCGATGGTGCTGCCGGCGGGCAGGCCTTTGCGCTTGCGCGTCATGCATACGTACGCTTCCTCGAACAGCAGCGCATGGCACGTGCGCGGCAATAGCGACGGCAGATTGCCGATGGCGAAGTCGAGTCGGCTGGAGCGGAGCGCTTCTTCGATTTCCTCCACGGGTAGCGGTTCGACGAAGAGCTTCACGCGCGGCGCGGCATCGTGCAGGGCGGCGCAGATCGCTGGCAAATACGCCATTTCGCCTGCGTCCGAAAGCGACAGGCGGAAGGTGCGCGTGCTCGTCGCCGCATCGAAGCGTTCCGCATAGCGCAAGGCTTCGCGCACCGTATCGAGCGCGCGGCCGACAATTCCCGCGAGCTCCAGTGCGACGGGCGTGGGCTGCATGCCGGTGCGCGTGCGGATGAAGAGCGGATCGTCGAACAAGGTGCGCAAGCGTCCCAGCGAATAACTGACCGCGGGTTGCGACAACGCCAGGCGTTCGCCCGCCTTGGTGAGGGTCCGCTCCTCCACGATAGCCTGAAACACGCGCAGCAGATTGAGGTCGACGTGGTCGATGGAAGTCATGGTGAAACTCTCGAGATATCAGTCGAATTTATCGCGCAGACGTTTTTTAATCGATTTGACGCATGATCTTCGTAAAGCGAGACTGATGTCAACGAGAGGATGTGCTGATCTGTTGACTGCCATCCTCGTGTTGCGCCGATCAACCTACCCCCACATCGACAAATGAGTACGCCGACCTACCAAGCCATCGATACGAGCGCGCTCGGCAAGCGCGCGCAGGCCGACCGAATCGCGCCCTCCCTTTATTACGACCGCGACCTGTTTGAGGTCGAACTCGACCGCATCTTCTACAAGACGTGGATATGGGTCGCCCATGAAAGCGAATTGCCGAAGCCCGGCGATTTCGTGACGACGACCATCGGCCGCCAGCCCGTGATCGTGGTCCGTGACAAGACCGGCGCGGTGAACGTGCTGCAAAACCGCTGCCGACACCGCGGCGCCACCGTGTGCGAAGAGCACAAGGGCAACGCGAAGGGCTTCACGTGCCCGTACCATAGCTGGTCCTATGCACTGGACGGCACCCTGCGTGCGCTGCCCTACGGCGACGGCTACGAAGGCGTCTGCGAGAAAGGCGATCTGCCGCTCAAGAAGTTGCGCGTCGGTGTCTACCAGGGCCTGATCTTCGCGAGCTTCAACGAGACGATCGAGCCGCTGGAGAATTTTCTCGGCGGTGCGAAGCCGTGGATCGATCTCTTCATGAAGCAAGGCGCGGGCTATCCGATCAAGGCCAACGGCGAGCACAAGTTCAAGTTCAAGGGCAACTGGAAGATTCAGCTCGAGAACACCACCGACCTTTATCACTTCCCGGTGGTCCACAAGTCGTGGATGAAATCCATCGACGATGAAACCGCCGCGGCGATCACGAGTTTCATGACGAGCGATCAGGCCTTCTGCCGCTCGCTCGGCAACGGTCATAGCCTCGCGGTGCTGGTCCCTGAGATCGTCGATCTGGATCAGGACGACGGAGCACCACTGCCCGAGCGCTTCAACGAACTGGCGGCACAACTCGCCGAACAGCACACGCAGGAAGAAGTGCGCCGCATCGTGCGCTCGCTGATGGGCGTCGGCTTCAACCTGAATCTCTTTCCGAACCTCGCGCTTTCCATGGCGTTCTTCCGCGTGCTGCGTCCCATCTCGGCGGACGAGACGGAGATTCGCCACGTCGCGCTCGCGATGGACGGCGGCCCCGAGGAAGCGAATCGCGTGCGTCTGCGCATTCACGAGCATTTCCAGGGCCCGTTCGGCTTCGGCAGCCCCGACGATGCGGAGGCCTGGGAACGCGTCCAGCGCGGCTCGCACGCCGGGCCGGATGTGCCGATCCTCGTGAATCGCGGCCTCAATCGCGAAACCACCGCTCCGAACGGAGAAAAGACCGCGCACGCCACGGACGAAACCGGCATGCGCGAAGCCTACAAGCAATGGCGCGCAATGATGGAGCAGGCATGATGGATAACCTCAACGCACTCTTTTCCCAGCAGACCTTCGCGCGCGCGATCGAGTTCATCTGGCGCGAGGCCGAGCTGCTCGATCGCCGCGACTATCGTGCGTGGCTCGATTTGTGGGAGCCGTCGGGCTTCTATGTCGTGCCGATCGACCCGAACACGACCGACTTCGCGGCAACGCTGAACTACGCGTACGACGATCACGACATGCGCGAAAAGCGCGTGCAGCGCATGACATCAGGTTATTCGGCGTCGGCGTCCGATGCAGCGCGCACAGTGCGGACCGTGTCGCGCTTCACGCTGTCGAGCGATAGCGCGGACCTCGTCGAAGTAAAGTCCTCGCAAATCATCATCGCGTACAAGCGTGGCCTGTCGACCATCTTCGCCGCCGATCTCGCGCACAAGATCAGCGTGGCAAGCGGCGAGCCGCGTCTCGTCGAGAAGGTCGTCCGCCTGATCGATTCGACCGAAGCACTGAGCGCGATCGGCTTTTTGCTTTGATGTTCAATCGCACATCGGTGCTTGCGAGCGCCGATGTGCGTTTCCCGGTGACACGCCATCATGCCGACACTCGAAGTCTACCTGCCTCAAGGTCATGCCGACGAACGCAAGGCAACGCTGATCAGCGGCCTTACCCGGGCGACCGTCGACGCCATCGGAGCGCCCGCCGAATCAGTGCGCATTCTGCTTTCCGAGCTGCCCGCAGCAAACATCGGCCTTGGGGGCAAGCAAACGCCGTCCGCGCTGCCGGTCATCATCGCGATCCTGATCGCGGGCCGCACCGGTGCGCAGAAGGAAGCCCTCATCGCGCATTTGTCGGAGACGAGCGCGTCGATACTCGAAACACCGCTCGATGCCACACGCGTGATGATCAAGGAAATCCCCAACACGGACTTCGGCATCGGCGGTCAGACGGCGCGCGCCCTCGGCCGCTGACTCAGCATGCATTTACGGGCGCGGCGAGAGCGGCAAGGCGAAGCAGCATTCGAGGCCGCCCGTTTCGGGGCGCCGTGCCCAGATGCGCCCATCATGGCGCGAGACGATGTTCTTGCACAACGACAAGCCGATGCCGTTGCCGCCAGCCTTCGACGAAGAGAAGCCGTCGAACAGGCGTTCGAGCGCATCGTCAGGCACGCCTGGGCCGTTGTCGATCACGTGCACTTCGGCTGCGACGCCGTTCATCGACGTGGCGAGCGTGACGGTGCCGCCGGTCGTCTTCGCCCCGGTCAACGCTTCGACCGCGTTGAAGGCCAGATTCAGTATCACCTGGCCGATCAGCACGCGCTCACAACGTATCGGCAACGGCTTGTCGCACTGCTCGATCTTGACGGCCACGTCCTCGTCGCGCGCGCGCAGTTCAATGAAATACGCGACATCGGCCAGCACGTCGCGCAAGTCCGCTTGCGTTTCCGCGGGTTTGCGCTTCACGATGAACTCGCGCACGCTCTTGATGACATGCGCCGCATGCTCCGCCTGGCGATCCGCGGCGCGCAGGCCCCAGATCGCGCTCTCGACCGCATTCGGCTGATTCAGGCGCTGGATCGCGCCTTCGATGAAGTTGCGAATCGCCGCGAGCGGCTGGCTCAACTCGTGCGCGATAGCCGTCGCCATTTCGCCCATCGCGTTGTAGCGGCCCGCGTATTCGAGCATGCGGGCCTCGACGCGGCGCGCTTCCTCCATCGCGATCTCGTCGCTGACATCGCGGAAATGCACGAGCACGCCGTTCAGCTCGTCGTCGATATTGACGCGCCTGCACGTGATGCGCAGCCAGCGCTCCACGCCGTCGCGCCGTGTGATGCGATAGCGCTGCGCTGGTGTCGAATGGCGGCTTGTCGCACCGCGCAACTGGGCAACGAGGCGGTCTCGATCCGCTGGAATGCAATAGTCGAGCGCCGTGCCCAGCCAAGCACCGGGCGCGAGGCCGAGCACGCGCCGCCCCGACTCGCTGATGTAGCCGGCCTTGCCGCGCGGCGTGATAACGGCGACGCCCTCGCCGAGGTCCTGCATGTATTCGCGCAAGCGCGTCTCGTAGCCGCGCAGCTTATGGCGCATCGCGTCCTCCGCGCTGATGTCGCGGAACTGCACCATGACAACCGCGCGCTCGCACAGCGGCACAAACGTAGCGACGGCTTCCGAAAGCATGTCGACGCCCGCGCGCGAGCGATAGCACCATTCGTACGATTGCGGCCCTTGTGTGATCGACCGATCCATCGCGCTCACGGCGATCTCCCGCCGGTACCTGAGGTCGTCGCGCGTCATGTCGTGGGCCTTGAGCGGAAGCAGTTCGTCGACCGTAAAACCCAGCGCGACGCACGCCGCGCGATTGGCCCACACGATGGCTTTCGTGCGCGCATCGTGCAGCAGGACGCATTGATTGAGCGCATCGAGCAGGAGGCGGAAATCGGCTTCGGCGGGAAATTCCATGATCGGAAGCGGAGCGCACATGAATTCAAGACCTAACCATAGCATCGGCGCGCACGACGCGCCCCTAAAGATTTCTTTAGCGAGTCGGGATGCTTCACTGAAAAACACGCTCTCCTTCCCAATTGTTTCGCTTTTTTCGTGCTTCTAGACTGGCATCGACGTGTGCAATTCAACGCACTCCATCCCCTCATTGACGCCATTCGAACAAACAGGAGACGTCTTCATGTCCGCAACCGCCCTCGCCCGCAACGACGATTACGCCATTCAATCCGACGCGCTCGCGCTCGACGACGTCATCGCGGAAATCGCGCAGCGCCGTGAGGAATTCGAACGCCTGTCGCACGTTCCGCGCGACGTCATCGCCAAACTCAAGCGCGCGGGCATCTATCGCGCGGCTACACCCAGGCGCTTTGGCGGCGATGCGCGCGCACCCGCCGAATTCCTTGCGATGATCGAGCGCATCGCAACGGCCGACGGCTCTGCCGCATGGGTCGCGAGCTTCGGGTCGGCGAATCTTTATCTCGCCGCCCTGCCGCTCGCGACGCAGGCCGCCATCTACGCGGGCGGACCCGATCAGGTGTTCGCAGGGGGACTCTTTCCCGTGCAGAACGCCGCGCCCGAACCGGGTGGCTATCGCGTGAACGGCACGTGGAAGTTCGCAAGCGGCTGCAAGGGCGCAGACTGGCTCGGTGTAGGGATCGGCACCGGAAAGGCCGGTGAAGCCCCGGGAAAACCACGCACCGCGGTGTTCAGACCCGAGCAGGTGGAGATCGTCGAGAACTGGAACGTGGTCGGCATGCAGGGCACCGGCAGTCACGATCTGCGCGTGACAGATCAGTTCGTCGCCGAGGACTGGACCTTCGTGCGCGGCGGCGCGTCCACGGTCGATGAGCCGCTCTATCGCTATCCGACCATCGCTTACGCGGCGCAAGTGCTTGCCGTGGTGAACCTCGGTCTCGCGCGCGCGGCGCTCGATGTCGCGAACCACATGGCGGGCGGGCGCAAGACAACGACTGGCGCACCGCAGCTCGCCGATCGCGCGTACTACCGCATCGAACTTGCGAAGGCCGAGGCGCAACTGCGCTCCGCACGGGCGTTCTTCTACGAATCCACCGACACCGTATGGCAGTCGATCCTCGCGGGCAACGACGTGACCTCCGAGCAAGTGAGCCTGTTGCGCCTGTCGGCCACGCAGATCGCGCGTGAAGGCGCGGACGTGGTGAACCGCGCTTATCGCCTGGGCGGCACGATTGCGATCTATCGCACCCATCCGCTGCAACGCCTCATGCGCGACGCCATGGTCGTCACGCAGCACGCATTCCTCGGCGAAGGCAACTACGACGGCGCGGGCGCCGTGTTCGTCGGTGTGCCACCGATTCCGGGCTATCTCTAAGCCCTCTCCATTGCATGAAAAGGACCTTACTTCATGAGCGACAATCGAACTCTTCCGTTGCGCGTGCTGTTCTGCTGCGGCGTCACGCAGAACTTCTTTGACTTGCCGCGCGAGCAGATCGGCGAGGTGTGGCAAGCGTACGGCAAGATGCTCAGTGCCGTGGAAGCGATGGACAACGTGCGCCTGCTGGGCGTGATGGACGACGACCGGCTCGTCGTCGGACAGTCGGACGGCGCGCCGTGGACCTTCTACATGATGGCGGACGTCGCCGATTTCGACACCGCCGTGGCCGTCTGCAATCTGTATCGCACGACGCCTGTCGGCGAGTACAACCTGTGGCGCTATGGCAAGATCGAAGCGCGTGTGGGCCGCGCGTTGACCGTTCCGCCCGCCGTCTCCAGCAATGCGTGACGTCATGAGGCCATCGATCATCGAGGCGTTGCAGGCCCGCGTCGCCGCGCTGGAAGCACAGAACGCGGTGCGCAGCACCATCGCCCGCTATATGGCGCTGTGCGACGTGCCCGCACATGCGCTTGCGGGAGAAGCGCTCGCGGCGCTCTTCACCGAAGATGCCGTGTGGGAAGGCATCGGTCCGCAATACGCGCACAAGTTCGGCCGCCTGGAAGGGCCGGAGCGCATCGTCGAGATGTTGCAGCGGTATCTTCCGCCCACGCCGCACTTCGCCACCAACGTGCACTTCCTGACGTCCGAGCACATCGAGGTCGAAGGCGGCACGGCGAAGGGCCGCTGGATCATGCTCCAGGCCTCAGGTTACGTCGACGGGAAAGCGGAACTGATTTCCGCGCGCCTGGAAGTGGATTTCGCACCGGCGCCGCACGACCGAGGCCCTGCATGGCTGATACGGCACTTCCGCACCGAGCGGCTCTTCGACGCGCCCTGGCAAGTCAACCCACGAAAAGGAATCACGGCATGAGCGCATTCATCAGCGAATTCGATCTGCACACGCGCGCGGCGGCCGATGCGCCGACAATCGCCATCAAGGACAGCATCGATATCGCGGGCTATGCGACCACGGCCGCATGCCGCGCGCTCGTGGACCAGCCGGTGGCCGCTACGCATGCCCAAGTCGTGCAGGGATTGCTCGATGCGGGCTGGCGCATCAACGGCAAGACCAACATGCACGAACTCGCGTTCGGCATGACGGGCATCAACGGCTTCACCGGCACGCCGAAAAATCCGCAAGACGCCGCACGTATCCCCGGCGGGTCGTCGAGCGGTTCGGCTTCCGTCGTCGGCCTCGGTCTCGCCGACGCCGCGCTCGGCACCGATACGGGCGGCTCCGTGCGCGGCCCGGCCGCATGCTGCGGAGTGGCCGGTTTCAAACCGACGTTCGGGCGCGTGTCGCGCGACGGCATCACCCCGAAGGAGACAACCCTCGACTGCGTCGGCCCGTTCGCGCGCGAGATGCGCGTGCTGATCGACGTAATGACGGCCATCGATCCCACGTTCGATACACGCACCGCACGCGCGAATGCTTCGAAGTCCACGGTCGGGATCGTTGCGGTGCAGGCGGAGGCGGGCATCCCGAACGCGATCGAATCAGCCGTGTACCGCGCCGACTTCGTCTCGCGCAAGGTCGAACTGGATGCGATGACGGACGCGTTCGCCGCGGGCCTCGCCGTCATCAATGCGGAGACCTGGCGGGCGTTCGGGCATCTCGTCGACACGGGCAAGCTCGGTGCGGATCTCGTCGCGCGGCTGCGCGCAGCGTCGAACACCACGTCCACCGATCTCGAAGCGGCTGAGCGCGTTAAACGAACGTTCACGGCGGCGGTAGAGCGCGCGCTCGAAGACCTGGACGTGCTCGTGCTGCCGACCCTGCCCGCATTTCCGATCACACTGGAAGCGGCGCGCGCGGGCACGTCGGTCATCGCGATGTCGTCACTGATTCGGCCCTTCAATCTCAGCGGCCATCCGGCGTTGAGCATTCCGGTGCCGGTTGAAGGATCCGCGCTCAAGGCGGGCTTGCAGATCGTCGGGCGCAAGGGCGCAGACGAGAAGGTCTGCTCCGTCGCCGCTCATCTGGAAGCGGCGCTTGCTGCATGAAAACCAACACGCCCAAAGGAACTGTCAGTCATGTCGAATAGAGTCGTGCTCATCACGGGTGCTGCGCGCGGCCTGGGCGCTGTCGTCGCCCGGCGCTTTCATGAGGCGGGTTACAAGGTCGCATTGGCCGATATCGCCGTCGAGGCCGCGAAGACGCTCGCGCGCGAATTGAGCGACGATGGGACGAGCGCATGTGCAATCAAGCTCGATGTCTCATCGAAAGCGGACTTTGAAGCAGCGCGCGATGCGTTGCTCGAACGCTGGGACGCAATCGATGCGATCGTCAACAACGCGGGAGCGTCGAAGGTCATCCCCGTGATGGAGATCACGGCAGAGCAATTCGATCAGGTCATCGACATCAACTTGCGCAGCGTCCTGTTCGGCTGCCAGGTGTTCGGCCAGTACTTCGCCGGTCGCGGCGCGGGCCGCATCGTCAACATCGCTTCACTCGCGGGACAGAACGGCGGCTCGGCCACCGGCGCGCACTATGCCGCCGCCAAGGGCGGCGCGATCACGCTGACCAAAGTATTCGCGCGCGATCTCGCGCCACACGGCGTGACCGTCAACGCCATCTCTCCGGGGCCACTCGATCTGCCGATCGTTCACGAGAGCGTGCCCGCCGACAAGCTGCAGAAAGTGATCGCGGGCATTCCCGTGGGCAA
>Ga0163162_10001689_pt1 | contig 20707 bp, 15 predicted proteins | sample S55metaG_FD_115310 | JGI IMG/M metagenome (GOLD analysis project Ga0163162, IMG submission 115310) | Switchgrass rhizosphere microbial communities from Kellogg Biological Station, Michigan, USA - S5-5 metaG | ecosystem: Host-associated > Plants > Roots > Rhizosphere > Soil | place: USA...
CCGGACGCCCGGACCGGAGTCCTCGTATTTCAGCCTGTAATAAGCGCCGTTTTGTTCCAGCTGTTTTTGCAAACGGGACAGCGCGATCTCGTAGTCCGTCTTCTCCCTGTCGATGGCCTCCATTTCTTTCTTATCCGTCGTTCCCTCGCTCCTGACATTGAGACGGGCAATATTGTATTTGATATTCCGCTCGTTTTGCAGCACCCTTCCGTCGATACCCGGAGCATGGGCAAAGGAATTTTCTTCCAGGTTGGCCGTAATGATGGAGGCCTTGCTTTTTTCGCTGATCATAAAAGCTTGTTCCACATAGTCCACCTCCGTATGGTGTCCATGGATATCCAGGCATACGGATAGGGCCCCCTCATAAGCCTGCCTGCTCTTTTTCTTCAGGAATATTTTTGCGTCGTCCGTATCGTAGCTTTTTTCAATGGTGCGTAAAAGGGAAAGGGCCGCCTGGTAAGCCTTATATGAGGCTTCAAGGTAGGCTGCCTTGCCAGGCTGAGCCTTGTACAATAGCCTGAATACTTCCGCTTTTTTTACCAGGGCGTCAAATAGCCGGTAGTAAGCAAAAGTACCCGTAAAGCTGACGGGATTGGCATATATATCACTATTGGAAAAGTTCCGGGAGAAGATGATAATGGCTTGCTGAAGCAAGCTTAGCGCCTGCATATATTCCAGGCGGCCTGCCAGCAGGTCGGCCCGGTACATATGATTGGTACCCCGGTCCAGCTCATTCAGCGGGAGCTTATGTGCGCCCGCCTGCAGCTGATCCAGGAACCAGGCGCCGGAATCTGGTTTGTTCAACCTCATTTGGGTATAGCCCATCTCGTTGAGGACACCGGGTATTTTGTCCGCGTCCACTTTCCGGAAACAGGCCAGGGCTTCCCGGTATTTATGCAGATTGATATAGGCATTGCCCATATTGATATACACGTAGCTGCTGAACATCTGATAGGACAGCAGCTTTTTATAGATAGCCAGCGCCTCCTCATACTGCTCCAGGTGATAGAAGCATGTGGCGATGTTGGTCTCGAGACTCGCGGCGGATGAAGTGTCCAAAGGCTTTTTGCGTTCGACGATCTCAAGCGCCCGGCTAAAATAGTTCTTGCCTTGCCTGTAGTTCCCATTGTCAAAATAAAGGACACCCAGCGTATTGTATAGTCTTACTTCATCTTCCTTTCCCCGGAAATCCCCTGTCATGCTGTCGGCGCGGAGAAGAAAATAGTTGGCGGAATCGAAATGGTTTAGATTATAATAGACACCGCCTGTATTGATATAGGTGACAAACAGCAGGCTATCGTCAGGGTGGGAAAAAACCAATGCGCGCCGGTAGGCATCTCTGGCGCCGGTGTAATTGGACTTCGAATCCAGCAGGATCGCCTTTTTCAACCAGGATTGGAACAGCAGCGTATCCTTACCGGCAAAATCGGCCATCTTGCCCACTTCGCCGATGATCTCTTCAAAGCCGGCCAGGGCTGTACTATCGTCGGCAGGAGTGGCATGGATGATATGAAAAAGCCGGTCGGACCGCTGGTACAGCGAAAGGATGCGGCTGATGGGATTGCCGGGCATCGCCAGCGCGGTGGTAAAAAAAAGAAAGAAACATAGCCAGCTTACGGCTCTCCCATACATAAAAAAACGTTTAGATATATATTCGTGTGAATATACACCTAAACGTAGGAAAATTTTACATTATTGCCGGTGTGGGTCCTGATCAGCGGCGCACGATAATGATCAGCGGGGGCCTGGGGTTGGCCGAATAACTGATCATATTCCCGCTAAGCAGGTTGTTCAGCTTATTTAGCACAGTCCCTAAAAGGCCAGCCCCTATAGCGGACCGGGTGTCAAAATATTGCAGCTGCACATCGATATGCTGTAAGGCATTGTTACTGGCATCGTTCAGCTTGTAATAAATACGGGTCGTGATGGTGGATCCATTCACGGGCAGCAGACCGAATGCTCCGCCCAGCCCCAGCAGACCGGTGCCATTCAGTGTCTTATCCAGGTCGATCACCCCGGAACCCGTGTTGATGATCACTTTCTGCAGACGTGCTGCTCCGCCGACGTCGAAAGAACAGCCATTGCCCTGGCCCGTACCATTACAGATAGAAGAGAGGTAGGGATTGGCATCGAAATAGGGGAGGGCATTCTTCTGACCATCCTGGATGACATATACGCTATCCATATACGCAGCGCCACCGATGACCAGCGTGCTCAAACAGGTATCGGTAGTCCCATCCTTCACAAATCCAATGGCATATTTCAAACCCGTTTCACTCTTTGTAACGTTGATAGCTCCAGTGTTGGCGTCGATCACCATACCTTGCGGCCATGCAAAATATTTACCCGTACCAGGGCTGTTGACAACATTGAATATATAATCCTGTCCGCTGACCGGCTGTGGATAAATGATGGTATCTCCATAGATAGGTAAAACACTGCAGGAAGAAGTGGAGGCAGGGGTATTCACCGGGAAAGGAGGGTGTACCGCTGTTGTGTCACTCCCGGGTGGCTTCGGTGTAGAATCATGAATGCCCCGCGCAGCGGGCCGGGAAGATCCTTGGGATGACTGCTGGTCAGTTGTGCCGATCTCTTTACGGCATGCTGTTACCGTAAGGAGCAAGGTGCAAGCAACCAGGCCAGAAATGTTTATTGCTTTCATTGGTAATGGAACCGGTTTAAGTGTTAACGCTTACTAAAGTACACATTTTTTAATGTATCTGCAATAAGCTGTCGTAATTAGTACAACCTGATCGCCCGGATGTAACCATTTTGATAATTTTTAAAAGTATTGATAATCAATTGATTGAAAATAATTGCAACCGTTGAAAGGTATAAACGCAGGAAAGCCGGTGGACCTCCTTCCACCGGCTTGTAATTCCTGACCCGATCAACATACCCGATCGCCTCGCTATCTATGCGCAGCTGACCTCCTTTCAAACTGGCCGATATCGAGAACGATACGGGTAAATAGGAATCGCCCGTTATATCCGAATTGATTAGTGCCGAATAAAAAACGTCCCCTGTTGGATGCATCCCTTGCTGAATTATACCCTCCCGGCATTTTATTCGCTCCCTGGATGGGATTATCATGCACTGCCTGCAGGCTGTTCCTGGGATCCACGAAGATCCTGTCAGGATAGACATCGAATATATTGTTCCCTCCTGCAGAAAACACCACGCCTGGTGCGAGATGATAGGACACTACCAGGTCGGTAGTGACCTTGGCGCTGAATACCTGGTCCGTGCCCGGGGCAATGTCATTGAAGAAAGCGCCGGTTGCCTTGTTGACCAGCATCGGATCAACGTTATTGAGGAACTGCACGGAACCAAACCGAACGGCGCGGGCAAGGAACTCCCATTGCTTAATGCTATAGCTAAGCGTGAGGTTGATCTTGTTTTGCGGCTGGCCCGTTTCGATGCGGCCACGCTGCTGACGATCGAACAGCGTAAGCGCCAGGTCATTGGCGGGATTGGCCGCAGGGTTGGTTGCGCTGGGATTATTCTTCGGGTTGTCGATGATGCTGTTGGTATGCAGTTTGCCGACAACAGTATTCTTGTTGAAATTGGCAGACAGGGAGATCAGGGCATTGCCGCCGCCCAGGCGGAACCGATCAGTGATCACCGCATCGATGCCTTTCGTTTCTGTGTTGACTGCATTGGTCCAGAATTGCAGGGCCGACGTGGAGGAATCAACGCCTCCGTTCTTCAGGATGGCGTCCACCAGCGGATTGTTCCGGTTGAATGCGGCAGACAGGACGATACGGTCCCTGATAGAGATGAAATAACCGTCAACTGTAACCGTAAGTCCCGGCGCTATCTTCCCGACGACGCCCAGGGTATAGCTGGTGGACTTTTCCGGCTTCAGTTCCCTGATACCGAAGGCATCCCGTACAATAGGATTTTTGTTATTGGCCGTCAGCGAGTTGGAAGGCTGAGCGCCCACGAACTGAGTGGACGTGTTCTGAAAATAGCGCTGATGCAGAGAGGGAGCGCGGAAACCATTGCTCACAGAGCCCCGGAAGGACAGGCGGGAAGACAGTTCATAACGGACGCTCAGCTTGCCGCTGAGGTTGCTGTAGCTGAATCCCTGTTCCGCATAATTCTCGTAGCGGCCTGCACCGTCCAAAAGCAAACGTCCCAGGGTCAGTTCCAGATCGCCGTATGCGGCATAGATATTCCTTGTGGCTTTTACGGCATCAACGTCTTTGAAGCCGGGGAACACCTGGGCGCCGGATGCCGGCGCTACATTGCCGAACGTTGTCCATTTCGTGGTTCCCGGATAGGGAGCGATAGAATCCACATGTGCGACCCTGTGTTCATTGTTGTACGAGTTAGGCTCGCCGGAAGTGATCCGGAAAGCTTCACGCCTGTATTCTCCACCAAATGCGACGTTCAGACTGCGGCCGGAGCGGTAGTCGATCCGCCGGCTGATGTCCAGGTTGGTCGTATTCTGGAAGAAGGATAATTTCCCCGCATCGAATTGCGTCTGTACGATGTCGCTGGCGGGTAAAGATGCATTGCCAGAGTTCCTGACGAAATAATGGATGGCATTCCGCCCGGCCATATTGCTGACATCGATATTCCAGTTGCCTGCCCTGATGTTCAGGCCAACGAGGATATTCCAGTCATCGAGCTTGGGTGCAATCTGCGGCAGAAAGCCATTGTAATAATAGCGCTCTCCATTGGCGAGCACCGCCTGCTGAGCCATCGAATTAGGGTTACGGCTTTGCCCTGTGGCCTTTCCGTCGCGGTGGGAGATCCCGGCCGTCAGGTAAAGATCGATATTACGGGACAGCTTTGTACCTCCGTTGAGATACGTCGTCAGGCTGCGTGAATAGGAATTACCCGCGACGATGTTATGCCGGTCGTATCCTTGTCTTCTTACCATGGCTGCGTCGGCATCCATCAGGTATCTTCTGTAGTCGGCGTCGCTGACCTGCGCCGCAGGATTGGGGTTGCCGGGGAAGGCCCCGGCGTTGCCCAGGTAGAGCAGGGGGATATTGTCCTCGCCGCTGCGGTTGGTGCTGAAGCGCTGAAGGAATTGACCGCTGACGTTCAGATAGGTACCGTTGCTTCTGGCGATGCCCCCTGTGAAATCAATCTGCTGGTTCACCCCGTCATTGATCCGCATGCCTCCTTTGTACGGCATGTTGGTGAAATTTTCTCCCAGCATGCTGGATATATTCAATCCATTATAGTTCTTTTTCAGCACGATGTTGATGACGCCTGCAATGGCATCCGAACCATATTGCGCCGCCGCGCCATCCCTCAGCACTTCGATCCGCTCGATCGCTGCGACGGGAATGGCATTCAGGTCCGTACCTACCGAGCCTCTTCCCACAGTGTTGTTGATATTGGCCAGCGCCGTAGTGTGCAGGCGCTTGCCGTTGAGCAATACAAGCACCTGGTCGGGGCCCAGTCCACGCAGGCCTGCAGGGTCGATGTGGTCCGTTCCATCCGATATGGTCTGACGGGCCGATTGGAAGGAAGGGATCGTGTAGCTCAGCATCTGGGATACATCGACTTGCGCAAAAGGCTTGACCTCGCTTGTTCTGATGACATCCACCGGCACAGAAGTGGACAGCTTGCTGCGGACGCCCCTGCTACGGGAGCCCACGGTCACCATATCCAGTTCTACTATCTTCATCGTATCCCCGACCGGAGTGAGTGCTACGGTATCCTTCTTCCCGCCGGTCTGGGCCGACACCCCTTGAAACATAAGCAGTAATCCAGTAGAAACCAATATCATAGGCCACCTGGAGGTGAAATTTGTCATAATTCTTTGAGATATTTTGATAGGTTTAATAATTAAAGGAGCGAAAGTATATTGCAGGCGTACGCCCATGGACCATCTTTTCCCTCCGGTCCTTGCTTTTTCCCCATCGGGAAGGCACAATGGGAGGCGGGAATAATTTTACAGGCCATTTTTGGAATATCACCGGTCTTATGGGACATACCATCGGCTGATGCCGGTTTCCCATTGGTTTCAGGGGGTCGCGTGCAAAGTGTAATAATTACGAAAAGCAAGTGCAAAAGAGTAGTTTTGTGAATAAACATCTGGCAACTATCCAATGAGATTGAGATTGACTGGCGTCCTGGTGCGTGCAGGGTTCTTCCTATGCTGCCTCCTGTCCGGGAAAGGACTGTTAATGGCGCAGGATATTGATGGCAGGAATTTTATTCGCTATACCCAGCAGGACGGACTTTCACACGATGTCGTAACCAGCGTCACCCAGGACTCCACCGGCTATATCTGGATGTCTACTTTCTTCGGCGTGAACAGGTTTGACGGCAGCCATTTTGTGCAGATGAACAGTTGCAGCGACAGCGCGTCCATGCAGCCGGACTACCTGCGCGGGATGATTTGGCTGGACAAGCGCCGGCTCGCGATCTACAGTGACGGACTGCACATCTTCGATACCTACACCGGCAATACAAAAAGCATCATCGTCCCTTACAGTGACAAGAAGTATCAATATAAATACAATGAGGTCCATTCGGTAAAGTCCGATGCGGCAGGCAATATCTTCCTGCTGACCTACTCAGGCTTTTATCATTTCGATAAGGATTACCAGCTGGCATTCCGCTATGACCATTATACAAAGGACTCGGCGGCCGGCACCACCTTCGCTTTTGGAAGACAACTCATGTGGCTGGATGATCACAGGCTGCTGATCCTCACCATCGACGGACTGTTCTTTTATAATATAGACAAGAAAGAGTTCAGGCGGTTTAAGGTCTCTGATGCTCCTTTATTGTCGGATTTTGTGCGTTTTCCCGGCAATGGCTACTTCTTCTTTCAGAACAGGCCCGGTTGTTTTTTTCTCTTTAACAACCACAATGACACCCTGCGTTATATCGATCTGAAAAATAATATCAGCACCATTACGGAGCTATCCTGTCATTTGGCCAGGGATGAATTTGGCTATCGGTCAGTGTTGGTGCCCGTCAACGATTCGACTGTATATATTACCGCCCATACTTCCGGCTTCTACAAGGTTTGCTTCAATCCGGGCACGGGAGATGTGGATTTTTACCCGGATAAATATTTTCCTTATTATTCCTGCCGCAACCTGTTCATCGACAGGGATAATAATCTTTGGGTGGCGACTAACAAGGGGTTATTCAGACAAGGCTATAGTCAATGTTATGTGGAACAATCCCCCATACCCGGGAAGGTACAGGCCTTGTACCCCAACATCGTAATGGACGATGTCTATCTGCAGGGAAAAAATGTTTATGTCGCCACCAAGGGCAATGGCGGATTGCTGGTCTTCGATAAAGAGACGCTGCAGTTCTCCCGGCGCATAGGCCTGGAAAAATACAACAGCAGACGGAATGGAGGCAGCTACTGTCTGACGGCGCTCAACGACACTGTCCTTCTCGTGGGCCTCAATGGTCCCCTGGTCCGGCTAAACCTCCTGAATGATCATGTGACGCCAGTGAAATTGGATAAATGGGATTCGATGCACGACTGGATCGCCGATATATATAAGGACCGTCATGACAATATATGGGTGGCCTCCGGCAATATCTACCGCTATGAAGCCGCTACACAAAAGTTTTCCGTCATGTCCGTCAACGGGCAGCCTTATTCCAGGATAGAAGAGGCAAACATCATCCAGGAAGATCACCCCGGGAATATATGGATAGCAGGTCATGGACTGACCCGCTATAATTCCATCCTGAAGACCTTCGATAAAGTGGTGGACACATTCCCCTTTATAAGGATGCCGGACAGCAGGGTCAATTCATTCGTAGCGGACAATGACAACCACCTTTGGGTCAATGTTTACAATAATGGATTAGCCTGTTATGATTTCAAAAAGGGGTTTATCCGCCATTTTACAAGGGATAACGGATTGCCGGATAATAATATTTCCGCGATGATACTTTTGGGCAATAAGCTTTGGCTGGCGACATTCTCAGGTATCGCCTGCCTCGATATACCCACATCCCGGATCACCAGCTTTGGAAAAGAGGACGGTTTCCCGGACCATCCGATCAATTTAGGCGCTAAGTTCTATTATGACGTTGCCGAGAACAGGCTCTACATTGGCTTTGCAACGACACTGGTAAGGTTTAACCCTGATGTGGTATATCGAAAAGAGCCGCCTCCGCATTTTTTTATCGAAGGTATCAGAGCCGGAGATCTAAGGGAATACATTTATCCGCAAAAGGCGGTAGAGGCCCGCTGGGATGATAATGATATAAGAGTTACCATTGGGTGTATCAACTTTTCTACCAGCAACACGCAGCGCTTTGCTTATCGCATTTTAAAAAATGATAGCACCCTCTGGCAACCTTTGGGCGGACAGAATACGTTTAGTATTTCCAGTTTGCCTCCAGGCGATCATCGGGTACAGGTGAAAGTTTTCTCGGCGCACAACCGATGGCCCGAACAGGTAAAGGAGATTGGGATAACTATCCTGCCACCTTTCTGGAAGCAAACCTGGTTTACCACCACCTGGATATTATTATTGGCGCTCTGTGTTTATTTATTGCTGAAATGGAGGATCGAGCTCACCCGCAAAAAGGAACAGGCAAAAACGCATATTGAAAAACTAAAGGCCGAAGAGTACAAAAGTCAGTACGAGCTGGAACAGATCAGTCACTATTTTTCTTCTTCCCTGGCGGATAAAAAGAATGTGGAAGAAGTTTTATGGGACGTGGCGAAGAACCTCATAGGCCGGATGAATTATGTGGATTGTATGATCTACCTGTGGAATGAAGACAAAACCAAGCTGGTCCAGAAGGCGTCCTATGGTCCAAAAGGATCTCCGAAGGCCATCCGCGAAAAAGTGTTTGATGTGCTGCCGGGACAGGGGGTTGTCGGACATGTGGTGCTGACGCGTGAGCCCCTGCTGATCGCCAATACCCGTGAAGATGATCGCTACAGGGTGGATGATATTGCCCGGTTAAGTGAAATTTGCGTACCCATTATACACAATAATGAGCTGATTGGCGTTATTGATTCTGAACATCCTGAACCAGACTACTATAAAGAAAGGGACATTAAGATCTTAACCACTATTGCCACACATGTCGGCAATAAGATCAAACAAATAGAGTCCCAGCAGTCGCTTGAGATCAAACAAAGGGAGCTGGCGTCTATTAACCAGCAGCTTGCAGAGGCACAGCTGTCGGCATTACAGACCCAGATGAACCCTCATTTCATCTTTAATTCCCTGAACAGCATCAAAGGAATGATCCTGGACAACGAGCAGAAGAAGGCTTCCCGTTATCTCAGTAAGTTCGCCCAGATGATCCGTATCACCCTGAACCAGTCGAAGGAAACCTTCACCACCTTGTATGAGAACATGGAATACCTTGAGAGCTACCTGATGATGGAGAAGCTCCGGTTTGGCGACTTCTTTACGTTCAGTATCGATGTCGACGACGAGATAGACAAGGAGGACATACTCATCCCCACCATGATGATCCAGCCCCTGGCTGAGAATGCCATCTGGCATGGGATGATGCACAAAAAAGGTGAGATGAAGCTTTTGGTACGTTTTTCAATGGAAGGGGAGAACATATCCTGCACCATCCAGGACAATGGCATCGGAATTGAAGAGTCTCAGCGGCTGAAGCAAATACAAAAGCCGACACATCAATCCGTGGGGCTCAGCAACCTGCGGCACCGGATCAAGATACTGAATGAGAAGTTCGATGCGGGCTGCAGTCTTGAAATAAAGGATCTAAGCCATGTTCCAGGCAACGGTACGGGGACTTGTGTTGTCCTACGATTTAATACTATCACTAACAAACCATGTGTATGAAGGCAATTTTGATCGATGATGAACCCGATGGTATCCGGACATTAAAGAGGATGCTGGAATGGAACTGCCCGGAGGTAGAGATCGCCGCAACCTGTCTGGATGTGGATGCCGGAAGGGAAAAAGTTGAAGACATCAGTCCTGATGTAATATTCCTCGACATCCGGATGCCGGGCAAGAGCGGTCTGGAAATGCTGACCGAGTTACCCGAGCGGAATTTCGAAGTCATTTTCGTGACAGCGCATAATGAATATATGCTGCAGGCACTGCAGTTCAGCGCCGTCGACTACCTGATGAAGCCGGTTGATGAAGACAGGCTGGTAGAAGCAGTTGACCGGGTATGCAAAAGACTAAAACAGGAGAAAAGCTCAGAACAGGCCGATGCGCTGATACATAATATTAATAAAGCTAATAAACCAATGGAGATGAGACTATGCCTTCCCACGCAGAGAGGATTCACCATCGTGAAGCTGGAAGAGGTCATGTATTGCGAGGCAAAGAGAAGCTATACCGTCTTTCACTTCACGAACAACAAATCGCTGCTGATATCAAAGCCCCTGTTCGATTATGACAGACTGCTGAGCAATATCTTCCTTCGGGTCCACAAATCTTTTCTCATCAACTTATTGCATGTAAAGGAATATGTACGTGGCGAAGGCGGTGTCATCGTCATGAGCAATGGCGCAGAAATAGAGGTCAGCCGCAGGAAAAAAGAGCAGTTCCTGATGAAGGTGAAAGAGTCATTTAAATATTAGCGACTGCTGTAAACCGTTTGGTAAACGATACAAGCCGAAGATAATGCTGCCATAGCCCTTAGTTCATTTCCATTTTTCTCTATCGAATTGTATTATACTTTTGACCCGTTGAATAGTTCATAGCAAGGGTCAACATGGTTTGAAACAGAAAAGGCCCGGCAATTCTTTGTCCGGGCCTTTTATTATTTTCTTTCGGGTGTTTTTTGCCCTCTATTAGTCGCTTATCTATCTGCCTGCCACCCCCTTTTTATTCCCTTAAATCTGAATTGCACATCATGTCAGCTGTAAAAAAACGTATTGAATCAATAGACCTTTTGAGAGGGATCGTCATGATCATCATGGCCCTGGATCACGTCCGCGACTATTTTCACCACGACGCCTTTCTGTACGATCCGGCGAATTTAAACCGCACCAATGCCTTCCTGTTCCTTACCAGATGGATAACCCATTACTGCGCACCTGTCTTCATATTCCTTTCAGGTATCTCTGCCTGTTTATACGGTCTCAAAAAGAGCAAAAAGGAATTATCGGTATTCCTTTTCACCAGGGGGCTATGGCTGGTGCTGCTGGAACTGTTCGTCGTTACCTTCGCCTGGACATTCAACCCTGCCTATCCGGTTCATAACTTACAGGTCATCTGGGCCACAGGCATCAGTATGATGGTACTGTCGGCTATCATTTACCTGGACAGACGCCTTATCCTGCTGATCGGCCTGCTGTTGATCGTAGGTCACAATATGCTGGATGGCATACATTTCCCGGGCGAAGGCCCCGGCTCCTTTTTTTGGTCTTTTTTACACGAACCGGGGACCTTCCGGTTTGGGCATTCCGTATTCGGGATCCGCTATCCCGTCCTGCCCTGGATCGGTGTGATCACGCTCGGGTACTATTTTGGTTCGTTATATGCGCCCGAGGCCGACCCCGAGATCAGGAAGGTGTCGTTGTTATCAATAGGTTTCGGCGCCATCAGTCTCTTCCTTGTCCTGCGCTCCGGTGATTTTTACGGCGATGCCGCACATTGGTCCTTACAGGGCAGTCCTCTTCTTACGGTTTGCTCATTCCTCAATGTCACCAAGTACCCTCCCTCTCTCCTGTATGTGTTGATGACCCTGGGGCCTGCCATGATCTTCCTGGTATTTGCGGAAAGATGGCAGCCTTGCATCACCCGACCCGTCCCATTCAAACCGCTGAAAAAGGTCAGGGAGAAGATCGCTGTTTTTGGAAGAGTACCCATGATCTATTACCTGGCGCACATTTTCCTGATACATTTACTGGCAATAGCAGGCGCTCTCCTCCAGGGATATAAAGCATCGGATATGGTCCTCTCCGGCCGTGTAAACCAATCCACTGCCCTGAAAGGATATGGATTTGACCTGTGGGTTGTATACCTTGTATGGGCCGTCACCATCCTGACACTATACCCCCTGTGTCAATACTACGACCGTTATAAACGGGCCCATCAGCGGCAGCAATGGTGGCTGAGCTATCTGTAATATGCCATTTCGGGGTGCTCTTTTTTTTGGCGAAAGGGGAAAGAATTCTTATCTATGTATCCCTTCTTTTTTATTCTTCTCAGGCGCCATTTTCTCATCATTTAAAATATTTAATATGGGAACCACAACCCTCGAGAAACCCATTCCATACAGGGTAGGCCGCTGGCTGCCCTCCGACGAGGAGACGCTTGACAATTGGTTAGGTGATCTCATTGCCGAGGTAGAAAAAAATGAAGCACCACTGATACCGGTGATCCGGGAGTTTAAGGACCTTATTGAGGAGGACCCGGAGGTATTCATGTTATTTAACCTGATGTTTACACAGGTGCCCTACCGCCGGCACTTTGCCAAGGACCCCTTCGGGCAGCCGCAGGTGAGGAACTACCACCACATGCTGCTCCTGATGAACAGGCTCATGACCAAAGCGCCGGAATTTAATACGACAGGCCTGGTTGGTTTTCCTATCAACGCCATCCTGGACTGGTCGATGGGTACAACAGCCGGATACGCTGCTTTCATGAATGAGAAGGTCAACCGCCAGTTGAAGAAAATACTCAACGAATGGGGGATCTTTCTCCGGTCGGTGGACTCCTGTGCCGTATTGAATAAAAATGCAAAGACGGGCTGGTTCGGCAAAGATGCGATGAAGGCTATGCCTGGCTTTGACACCGAATTTAAATGCGATCCATTGGCGACACACCATGGATTTAAGTCCTGGGATGACTTTTTTACAAGGGAGTTCAGGGACGGACAACGCCCGGTGGCGGCCCCGAATGACGACAGTGTGATCGTAAATGCCTGCGAGTCCGCGCCCTACCGGATCGCACAAAATATAAAGCTCCGGGATAAGTTCTGGATCAAAGCGCAGCCCTATTCATTACAACATATGATGGCCGGCGACTCCCTGGTGGAAAACTTCAAAGGAGGCACGGTCTATCAGGCTTTTCTCAGCGCCCTGAGCTATCATCGATGGCATAGTCCAGTCAGCGGGAAGATCGTAAAAGCTTATGTCGTCGACGGTACTTATTATGCCGAGGCCCAGTCCGAAGCTTATGATCCCGCGGGACCCAACGACTCACAGGGATATATAACTGAGGTGGCTACCAGGGCCCTGATCTTTATCCAGGCGGATAACCCTGCGATAGGCCTGATGTGCTTTATGCCCGTCGGGATGGCGGAAGTATCCAGCTGCGAGATCACCGTTTATGAAGGGCAGCATGTAAAAAAGGGAGATCAACTGGGGATGTTCCACTTTGGCGGCTCCACGCATTGCCTGATCTTCGGCCCGCAGGTGAAGCTGGAATTTGATATGCACGGCGAGAAACCGGGCCTTAATTCCCACAATATCAAACTGAAGGAAAAGATCGCGACGGTGATCGAATAAAGGATAAATGGCCGGGCTAACACGCCCGGCCATTCACTATAATTTCAGCCCCATACCTTCCAGCTCCTCTTTTGTTTGCGCCACATTCCTGTGGTTATGGACGATACCCCGAAGCCCCAGCCCCTGGGCCACCTGTACGAACATGGGACGGTCGTCGATATACACCACTTCCTCCCTGGGCACTTGCGCAATATCCAGCGCAACTTTCCAGATATCCGCATCCGGCTTCCTGAAATGTACAAAACAGGAGGAAATAAAGAAATCCACGAATTCGTTCAGCTTATATGTTTTGATGCGATGTTCATTCAGCTCTCTCCCTTCATTGTTGACCACGGCTATCCGGAGCTTGTATTTTGCTTTCAATGCCCTGATGAGATCGATCATCTCGGGGTAGGCCACAGATTGATCAAACATAAAATTGCGGAATGCTTCGATAGTGAACGGGCGATCCTTATAAAAGACGGAACTCTTCAGGTATTCATCCAGGCTGAGCTTACCGGTCTCATACGTATCGAAGGTCATGCGATGCCGGTCGTTCAGATCATCCAGGTCCAGTCCGAATTGTTTTGCTGCTGCTTCCCTTGCCTTCCTGTCCCAGCCATTGGTGAGCATCACGCCTCCAACGTCCAGGAACAGGGCCGTTACGGGCGCTGATGTAGGATTTGCTGTCATTGCCAAAGAAAATATTTTATTGCAATCTAACAAGAAATGTCTTCTGTTGTTCAGTAGATCGCTTTTTTCAGTATCCCAATAGCTTGTTCCTGCTCATTAAGATCGAGGGATGCAAACCCCATCCGTACGGAGTTATACCTCCTGGCGGGCGTGTCATAGGCCGTACCATCCCTGATGATCAATCCTTTCGCATAGGCCTTCTTCGATACCTGCACCATGTCGGCGCGGAGGAACTTCGTCCACACGGACATGCCCCCGTCCGGCACTTTAAATTCCACATGATCCCCCAATTCCGATGCCAGCAATCCGCATAAATGATCCCTCCTTTCCTTATACAGCTTCACAGATCTTTTTATGTGGCTGGCGATGGTGCCATCCTTATAAAGGCCCGCAATGGCGTTTTCCATGAGACTATCTCCCTGTGTATCCAATGCCTTGCGCAGCCAGACAGCATGCCGGATGAAATGTTCGGGAGCCACCATAAAACCGATCCTGATGGCCGGAGCCAATGTCTTCGTTAACGTACCTATATAGATCACGCTCCCATGTCTGTCCAGGCTGGCCATCGGCATCATGGGCTTGCTGGCGTAGTGAAAATCGTAGTCGTAATCATCCTCAATGATGGCGAACTTATATTTCACCGATAGCTCCAGCAACCGTATCCTTCTCTCGGGGGTAAGGGTCACCGTCGTAGGGTTGTGGTGATGCGGGATCACGTAGACCATGCGGATCTCCTTGCTCCGGCAAATATTTTCCACCGCATCGATGTCCATACCTTCGCCATCCACGGGGGCATAGTTGATCTTTGCACCCAGCTGAAGAAAGGTAAGGTTTGCGCCGGAGTATCCGGGCTCTCCCACAATGATGGCGTCACCGGGGGCCAGCACGATGCTGGCAGCGATATACGTCCCCATCTGGGCGCCGCGTGTAATAAGGATATTGCGGGGAGTAATGGGCAGCCCCCGCGTATCGCTTAAGAACCCGGCCAGTGTCTCCCGTAACAATCCTGTCCCCTGGGCGTCGCCATACATCAGGTATTTTTTGTGAATAGCCAGCCGTGAAAAGCTTCGCATGCTCCTGATCAGTTCCTCGGTCGGCGCCAGACGGCTGTCCGGGAACCCATCGTTGAAAATAAGCTTGCCGGCCTCGGGAAAAGTGCCGGAGGGCACCGGCACGATCTTTTTTTCATCAAAGGAAAAGATCGTTCTCTCCGGCATGGCAAAGGCAGACTGCACCGTATCGAGCTTCCGGGGCGTCAGGACCGGCAGGTCATTTTTAACAAAGGTTCCTTTTCTCGCCAGCATTTCTATCCATCCCTGCGCCTGCAGCTCATCATAAGCCGCCACCATGGTCATACGGTTGATGTGCAAAAGTTTCGCCACCTCACGGCTCCCGGGCAGCTTCAGCCCTTTACGCAGCCGTCCCGACCGGATATTGTGAATAAAGGCATTGGTGATCTGCAGGTAAACAGGTGTCAAGGACTTTTCGTCGATCCGGATCAATTCTTCCAGGAGTCGCATATCTGGATTAGTCGTTTTGTTATTTCTGGATTAGTTGGCTAATCCAGAAAGGTACTAATTTTATACCATCAAAAACAAACCTATATGATAGAAAGAATGAATATAGACAAGGCAGAGCCTCGCATTTATAAAGCCATGGATGCAGCCGACAGGCAGATCGCTGCATTTGACCTGGACCCGAAGCTGGTAGAGCTGGTAAAGCTGAGGGCTTCACAGATCAATGGCTGCGGTTATTGCGTCAATACGCATTCCAAAGACGCCCGGAAGGCTGGAGAGACAGAACAAAGGGTATTTGCCATCGCTGCCTGGTGGGAGACGCCATTCTTTTCGGAGGCGGAGCGGGCCGCGCTAAGGCTCACCGAAGAGATCACCCGGATAGGCGAGGGAGGCTTGTCCGAAGACACTTATCAAAAAGCCCTGCAGCACTTTGGGAGCACCGGTGTGGCACAGCTGATCTTCACTGTCGTGACGATCAACAGCTGGAACAGGATCGCTATTTCCATGCACATGGCAGCTGAAAAGGATTAAAACAACATGTATAATATGCAACAGTCAAAAATTTGCGCAACCTGCGGAACATACTATCCCGCGCAGGCTACATACGATATTTGTCCCATTTGCGCGGACGACAGGCAATATATCCCGGAAGGCGGGCAACGCTGGACTACACCCGAAGACCTTATGTCGAGGCACAGCATCCGTACACATCAGCTGCATGAAAAAGTATATGAGCTGGAGATAGCTCCTGGTTTTGCCATCACGCAGCGGGCTTTTCTTATCCTTTCGCCCCAGGGAAATATCCTATGGGATTGTATCCCCCTGCTCAATGAGCCTATCGTCGAATTTGTAAAGGCTCATGGCGGCTTGCGCGCCATCGCTTTCTCGCATCCGCATTATTACAGCAATATGCATGAATGGGCGGAGACCTTCGATTGTCCCGTATACATCCATACTAAAGATGAACAATGGATCTTCGGCAAAGGCGACCGCGTGGAGCTTTGGGACGGAGCTGAAAAAACCTTATGGGATGGCATGCGGCTCATTAATATCGGAGGACATTTCCCCGGCAGCAGTATTTTGCACGTTCCTGCTCTGTCAGAAGAAGGCACTGTATTTTGCGGAGATACGCTGGTCATTGCCCCCAATAAAAAGCATATAGCCGTCATGTACAGTTACCCCAACAGGATGCCGCTGCCGCAAAGAGAAATACTGCGGATAAAAGAGCGAATGGCCGCCATCCCTTTTGACATGCTGTTCAGTTTTATGCGTGACCTGAATCTTGCTGAAGATGCCAGGGGAATTTTCGATAGATCAATGGAGAGGTATCTGCAATAGGGGACAGCAATATATTAACAAATACTTTAGAAGTGGATGAGTAATTTAGGAAAAAATAAAAATGGGATATTTCTGGGCCTTTTTTGCTGGCAGTTTTGGCAATAGTCCTTATTTCAATATGGATCTTCCTTTTACGGAGGAGCCTGATTGATCCCGGGGGAACCTTTTTAATCCAATTTCTGCGAAATTATTTTGCGGCAGTTCTCGCAATAATCTTTCCCGCTGTTGTCCACCGAGGAGATGGTTTCGTTGGCGTCGTTCATTATGCAGTGGACATTCTTACAATGTGGTAAGCCAAGGTTGTGACCTATCTCATGGATCACGACGGTCCGCAGACGGTGTTCATATTTGCCGGCGTCCGTCCACCGGAAGCGGGCATCGCTGACCACGGACGCGACCCCTGGTTGGTATCCCAAACCCAGGATCCCCCAGACTGCATAAGTGCTGACTGGTTCCTTTATTTTTCCATGTTCGTCTTTGTTGGCTACAAAAATATCCTTCCCGGTAAGGCCCATCAGGATCGCGACTGAATCAGCTCTTCTTTGCGCAAGCCACGAAAGGATCGATTTGGCGGAATATCGTTCTCCCTTGCTCCTGTTTAGAAAAGCCGATGGCATATCTGTGCTGGTCAGCAGATACACAGGACAATGATAAAACGAGCTTATTTCACGTTGAACAAAGGCGAGATGGGATGAATCATTAAATGCGATAGGCTGAATGGCTATGCCTTTTGTGCGGAGAGCGTGCCCGGGACCAGAGGAACAGCCCGCGATCGCGAACAGGAAAAAAAATGAGATATAAGGATATCGTCTCATGAAGCTAGCCGCGATCTATGCAGATACCGGATATCCGGACTATAGATAAAGAGACAGCTGCCCCCGCGGATAATATCGATAATGGATTTGTCCAGCTCTTCGGGGATAGCGGGGCAGCCTTCGCTCCGGCCCAGGAAGCCCCATTGGCGGATGTGGTCTTCACTTACATAATCCGCCGGATGCATAATAATGCTCCGGTGAAGGGCATTGTCATTCCATCCTTTTTCCTTCCCCTCCAGCCTGAGCGAATACCCATGTTGCCCGATGAAAGGCTCTCCCGTGAGATAAAATCCAAGGCTGCTCATAAAACTGTTCGGGCGATTGGAAAAACGGGTAGCGAGTAATTTACCGGAATTGCGGCCATGGGCGACAAGGGAATTGAACATCAGCGTCTCATTATACATGTCCAATACAAAAAGCCGCTTCTGCGTGGACGGCTTGGAGAAATCGATGATGGAAAGTACTCCCGTATTGTGAACCTCTCCCGACAAAACCAGGTTCAAAAAGCCAGAGACCCCTTTATGGAATGCTTCAAAACTCAGTCCCATACTGTCTAACTGCAGGCTGCTATAAAGCATATTCAGCCGGGATGAGTCGGCATAGGAAAAACTTCTAATGTTTGCCGTAGCGGGTTTACCATGAACAGCCGATATCACAGGAGCGGGAGAGGGGGCATGAGCAGGCGTAAGCGTTAAAAAACTTAGGAAAAGGAAGGCGGCCATGGACAGGCACAACATCTTCACAAACTTCACGGTCCGGCGCGACAGGCTTTTCACCATTGGATAAATTTTACGATTGCAAATTTACCCATATTAAGAAAAAATGGGGGAACTTGTTAAGGCCTTATAAAAACTTTAACAAAATAGGCGATCAAATTCCCCTTATCAGCCATCTGGCCAGCGAAAGTGTCAACGGCCCGCCCTTGTCTTCGCAGCCTTCTTCGCCGCTGCCGAACGCTCACGGGGTCCCTTGGTCTCTGCTGCCTTTTTAGCAGATGCACTCCGGTCAGCAGCGCTGCGCTTGCTTGCTGCGGACCTTGCCTGTTGGGACAGTGCTTTAGGAGATGCTGCTGCCGTGCTTTCCTTTTGCAAAGCCTTTACCCTTGCCTGGCTGCGGGTCTTCGAAACGGAGGTATGTTTTTGCCCCTTCTCTGTGTCCCGTCTGGCATTTTCGCGGGTCTTTTCGGAGACTGTGCCTTTCTTAGGCTGTTTTAAGTCGACGCCTGCGCGGCGTGCTTCGGAGAGACCAATGGCAATAGCCTGTTTCGTATTCCGGGCTCCGTGCTTTCCTTCGCGGATATTATCGATCTCCTTACGTACAAATTCGCCGGCCTGCGTACTGGCGGACTTGCCTTGCTGTTTGTCGCGTTTAGCGCGATCTATGGTTGCTTTGTCTGGCATAAAATAGTGCTTTTACAAGCACTATGCAATTGGCGTGCCCCAGGCGCCATGCACCTTGTTATTCGCGTTTCAGATCGATGAGGAAAAGGAAGATGTTCTGCAACTCTTCTTCCGTCATTTTAGCCATGACCGCATGGTTGGCGGTGTCTCCCGCCAGGAAATTCGTTTTGTAGTTGTCGAACTGGACTTTGCTGAAATTTGGGATGGTGTCCTTGCTTTTTCCAAAGATGCCATGACAGGAGGCGCAGCTTTTCTTGTACAAGCGGACGCCGATGGACCAGTTCTTTATAAGCCTGACAGAATCGGTGTGTTTAAAAGATGGCGGTACGGGAGGAAGAAGCCTTTCAATATCTCTCTTCGTCTGTACGGCCTCGCTTACACAACTTGTCGCAACCAATATGATCAAAAAAACAGGAAAATAAAATTTACACATTGCTTTCATTTTATCAGTATACCCCACCAGGCAAACGATCTTTGTATTTTTCAAGTTTTGTGGCCGGCAGGTTATCGGGCGGGCCCTGGAATACTACTTTCTCATCCAGGGATCTCATAAATGCTTTCAGCGCCTTTTTTTCAGCGTCGGAAAGATGGAGTGAATCGGAAGAAAGCGTTTGGTTCTCATTTGAGAACCCATGCCCGATGCCCCCACCCGTATCATAAAAATCCAGCACCTCATCCATGGTATTGAATACGCCGTTGTGCATGTATGGCTTTGTGAACGATGAGTTTCGAACGGTATTCGTGCGAAAGGCATGCAAGGTCTCAGCCGCGGGATTTACGACATACCTGCCGGAGTCCGCGCTGAGCTTATGATAGGCGGGATCGGCCGGGACGCCCAGCACTTCGAACTCGCTGCTGACATACGGTGGTTTTACACCATTGAATTCGGGGACGAAATGGCAGGTGGCGCATTGCGCCTTGCTCATAAAAAGATTGAAACCCGTGACGACCTCTTTATCAGAATTTTCCCGGTTGTTCATTGCAAGGTCGAAGGGAGCGTTGTACCTGCTGAAACCTGCATAATACAAAGTAATGGCGGATATGATATGCTCGAGCGACATCTCCGGGTAATTGGGTGTAAGCTTTACAAAATGCTGAAACGCTTTTTTATAAGTATTGCAGCTCATGACGTTGGAGACGATCTCTTCAGCATTACAGCCCATCTCGACGGGGTTTGTCATAACATCCTGCGCCTGGTTCTGCAAATTAATATGCTTCCCGTCCAGCATCAGCAGATGATTATACGTCGCATTGATGAGGGAGGGGGTATTGCGTGGCAGCCTGCTGACGCCGTCGAACTGGAGATTGGTCCTTACAGTCGTATCTGTAAAATATTCAGCAGGCTTGTGACAGCTGGCACAGCTCCGTTTGCCATTCCCTGAAAGAATAGGATCGTAAAACAACAGGCGGCCTACCTCGCGGATACCGCTCAGCTCTGCGCTGTCATTCACCACAATGAATAAACCCTTTTCATTCTGTCCCCGGTAAAGCTCTTTGTCGAAGATGGAATAACAGTTGTTATTTAGTGAGTAATCATTGTAATTCGAAGAG
>Ga0163162_10001691_pt1 | contig 20701 bp, 15 predicted proteins | sample S55metaG_FD_115310 | JGI IMG/M metagenome (GOLD analysis project Ga0163162, IMG submission 115310) | Switchgrass rhizosphere microbial communities from Kellogg Biological Station, Michigan, USA - S5-5 metaG | ecosystem: Host-associated > Plants > Roots > Rhizosphere > Soil | place: USA...
ACGCGCACCGGGAGGGCTTTCCGTTTGCTGCGAAGGTCCATTCCTGCGGGACGTAGTTCCGTACGTAGACCAGGTAGGGGTGCCCTGCGAGGTCGCGCGGATGGGCAGATGCATGGACAACTGCATCTACGCACCTTGCGTCAACTGTTGGAACCAAGTCATGTAATCAACACCGGGGACCGGGGGAGGCCTTGAGAAACCCGGGTGTTGAGTCAAATCCGAAGCTGCTCCCAGATATCGGTCAGCTCTCCACTCAGTGATGGCAGGGTTGAATAAAATAGTGGTATTCCCTTTGTCTCGGAAAAGGCCCTGATGTCGCCACAGACTTGCCCCTTCTGCGAGATTTCGACGTCCCGCATCGTCGGTCAGAATCGACATGCCATATGGATTCGGGACGGATTTCCCGTCTCACCCGGGCACAGTCTAGTCATACCTAGACGCCATGTTCGTTCGTTTTTCGACGTGAGCACTGAAGAACGAGACGACCTTTTCGCCCTTCTGGACCAAGCCAAGGCGAACGCGCTCGCGTCTTTCCAACCAGATGGGTCCAATATTGGCATCAACGATGGACCTGGAGCGGCCGGCGGTCGGTCCGCAACAGCGGGCTCGAAGCCCGGTAGCCTCGGTCGAGGTCGCGGACCAATCGGCTTCCCTGGAGGCAACTGGCCGAGCACTACTGGCGCCAAGTCTGGCGGCAACCGCGGGCAACGCCGACTGCCCGTCTCCCGGCAGCTATAGTTAGCGAGTGCGCAACGCCCGCCGGATTATCTTTCCTGTTGATGTCATTGGAAGCGAATCGATGTATTCGACGAGCCGAGGGTACTCGTGTGCAGCCAGACGGATGCGCACGTGGTCCTGCAATTCTCGGGTCAGACTCGCCGAAGCGGTGAAGCCGGTGGCCAGAACAACGAATGCCTTCACCACCTCGGTACGGGTGGGGTCCGGCACGCCAACAACCGCTGCCAGCTTCACGGCCGGATGGCCGAGCAAACAGTCCTCAATCGGTCCTGGCCCGATACGGTATCCGGCGCTCGTGATTACGTCATCGTTGCGACCCACGTAGCGGATGAAGCCGTCCGCATCCATGCAGCCTAGGTCGCCTGTCAGCAGATACGCTCCCGCGAACTTCTCGGCGGTGGCCGACGGATTGTTCCAGTAGCCAAGAAACATCACGGGGTCCGGCGAACGAACCGCAATGTTTCCAACCGCGTCTGTCAGTACAGGCACGCCCTGGTCGTTCACTATCCGGATGTCATGACCTGGCACGGCCCGCCCGATTGCTCCCGGTCGGGCCGCGAACCAGGCACCGCAGGAGGACACGACCATATTGCATTCGGTCTGGCCATAGAACTCGTTCATGGTCACGCCCAAAGCTTCCCGGCCCCACCCAAGGAGTTCCACGCCCAGCGATTCCCCGCCGCTTGCGACCGAACGCAGATGCAATTGCCCGCGTTCTAAGGGCGCCTTTTCGGCACGCAGCATCTTCAGCGCCGTCGGTGGCAGAAAAACATGCGTGACGCCATGACGGCTCATCAAATCGAAGGCAGACGCCGCATCGAACTTGCTGAAGCGGCGTGAGACCACCGGCACACCGTGGTGTAGGGCCGGCAGCAGTACATCAAGCAAACCGCCAATCCATGCCCAGTCGGCTGGAGTCCAGAAAAGGTCGCCTCTTTTGATATCTCCACCGTGTGACATTTCTACGCCGGGCAAATGTCCCAAGAGAACGCGGTGGGCATGCAGTGCGCCTTTGGGCTTCCCGGTAGTTCCTGATGTATAGATGATGACCGCCGGGTCATCCGCGTTGGTCTCCGCGGGCTCAAACGCGTCAGACTCTGCCTGAATTGCGTCATCAAAGTTTTCCGTACCATCAACTGCCGTGACGCCCGAATCGGAATCGGTGACCAGGACAGCCAGTAATGCTGGCAGCCGCTGCCTGATGGCGGCAATTTTGGTTGCTCCCTCGGTATCGGTGACGAGTACACTGGCCCCGCTATCGCGCAGGCGATACTCCAACGCTTCCTCTCCGAACAATGCGAAGAGCGGAACAGAAATCGCGCCTGTCTTGAAGGCGGCAATATGGGCAAACGCGGTTTGCGGCGATTGGGCGAGGAGGATTGCAACGCGACTTCCTTTCGTGATACCGCGCTTTCGCAGCCAGTTCGCTGTCTGATTGCTTCTCCGCCGGAGTTCGCCGAAGGAGACGCGAGTGATGTACCCGTTGCCGTGCTCGTGAATAAGCGCCGGCTGCTCCGGGTCGAGCGCCGCCCACTTATCGCACACATCCACCCCAATGTTGTACTTTTCGGGAATGTTCCAGCGAAATTCTTTAACTTCAGATTCGTAGCTGGTGTCTCCGCGCAGCATCATCAAACCCCCAGGTACTGGCGCTGTAGGTCGGCATCGTTGATTATCTGTTCCGGGTCGCAGTCGAAGACAACACGACCCTTGTCAACCAGTCGGCAATGGGCGCCCATGCGGGCAACAAACTCCAGATTCTGTTCAACCACAATGACCGCGATGCCCTCACGTTCATTCATTTTCCGGACAGTCTCAGCTATCTGGTCAACGATTGAAGGTTGTATCCCTTCGGATGGCTCGTCGAGAAGCAGCAACGATGGGCGCGTGATGAGTGCCCGTGCGAGAGCCAGAATCTGTTGCTGGCCGCCACTTAGTGAATCTCCGCGCTCGTCGGCTTTTTCGCGAAGCATCGGAAATTCGGAAAGCAGCCCGTCAATCGCTTCGCGCCAGTCGCTGCGCTTCGTGCCGAACGCCGCCGCTTTCAGGTTGTCGAGCACCGACAAGGATGGAAAGATGTCGCGGCCCTGGGGAACGTATGCAATTCCCCGGTGGGCGCGCTTGTGCATTTCCATGTCTCGTATCGAAAAGCCATTGAAGAGAATCTCGCCTTGCTGCACCGGGATGGCTCCAACGATGGCACGCAAGAGCGTCGTTTTACCAACTCCGTTTCGCCCAAGGATGGAAACCATCTGTCCCCGCTCGAGTTCCAGGTCGAGGCCATGCAACACAGGCGTTTGCCCGTAGCCGGCGCGAAGGTTCTTCAGTTCAAGCAACATGCCCATGTCCTTGTCGCCCCAGATAGATGTCGAGAATCCGCTCGTCGCGTCGCAGTTCTTCAAGCGACCCGGAGGCGAAGACGTTTCCCTGGTGGAAGACGGTGACGGGAACGTCCAGCGCCCGCACAAATTCCATGTCATGCTCGACGACGATGACCGACACGCTCTGTCCGAGGAGACGCACCATCGCCGCCATGCGGGCAGTCTCCTCCCTGGTCATTCCGGCTGTTGGCTCATCGAGCAATACCACCGAGGGTTCAGCAGCCATGACCATGCCAATCTCCAGCCACTGCTTCTGCCCATGAGACAGCGACCCCGCACTGTCATCCGCTCGGTGCGCGAGCGCCAGCCAGTCCAACATTTCCGCAGAGCGAAGGTCGGCCACTGCCTCGTCCCGTCGACGTCCATACGCGGCTAGCCAGAGGTTCTCGCGCACCGGCAGTTCGGTGAAAATGCTGGCCACCTGCAGCTTGATTCCTAATCCGTTCCTCACCCGGTCGTGTGAATTCATATGCGTAATCGGCCGACCATCAAGTTCGATGGCGCCACGATTCGGAGGAAAGCGGCCGACAAGAAGGTTGAAGAAGGTGCTCTTGCCCGCGCCGTTCGGGCCAATTAGGCAATGAACACCCTTCTGACCGAAGCTGACTGTTGCCGTCTGCACGGCTCGAACGCCGCCAAAGCGCTTTTCCAGTCCAGTGGCACTGAGTGTGGCGCCGCCGGACTCGCTGCGAAAAGGCAGCTCCGCAAATCGCTGTTCCTGAGGCACTGAAGCATCGGCGGCGGCTGAACCTGCCGAACCCGATGTCCGTTTTGCGACCAGGAATCTGGCTAAGGCCGGAACGATTCCAGACGGCAAGAACAGAACGACCGCGATGAGCACGACGCCAAGGACGATGGGTGTTGCATCTCCAGCACCACCGCCCAGCGCGAAGGAGAGCGACTGTACAAGCAAGGTTCCAATGAAGGCTCCAGCAAATGACGCTCGACCGCCAACCAGGACCCAAATCACCACCTGCGCTGCCAATGCCAGTCCGAAGACCACCGGGCTTATGAACATAGCCCATGCAGCGTAGAAGGCACCCGCGATACCGGCAATCGCTCCGCCAATCGTGAACACGACAAGCTTACGGAACCGGACATCGAAGGCCAGAAGTTGAGTTCGCAACTCGTTCTGCCTGAGAGCGGTAAGAACACGGCCGAACGGGCGATGAAGGAGAACGTACAGGCCAGCAACAATCGATGCGCAAACCAGAATGACGGTGGAGTACGACTGAACGACAGTCAGGGTGGTTCCGGATTCTCCGAAGGGCAAGGTGATAGGTGGGACGCCTGAGATTCCGTTGTAGCCGCCGAGTTGAGCCTCTCCAATGTGGTATTTGGGGTCAGCCGTGCTCGAGAGAACGGTGAAGAGCACGAGGGTCATCGCGAGCGTGATGATTCCGACGTATACATCCCCGACGTTGCCATAGAAGATGAAGTACCCAACCAGGGCCGCCAGCGCCGCAGCCGCGAGTGCTGCAACTACGACCGAAGATACAGTCTCATTGGTAACGGGCAAGATGTTCATGGCTGCGACGCTGTACGCATAGGCGCCGATTCCGAAGAAGGCGCCTTGTCCGAAGCTGAATATGCCACCATGCCCCCAGACCAGCGTAAGGCTGACTGCAAGCAGCCCGAATAGGGCCCAATTCGTCGCTTGAAATGTCGCGAATTCCGGCATCGCAAATCCAAGCGCGAGAGCGACCAGCGCGACGACTGCACAGCCGATGAGGCGCAAGTTCAGGGCACTCCTTGATGGATTCATGGTCAGCGTCTCATTCAGAGTTTGCGCCGCAGACGACCCGAGATACCGGTCGGCAGCACGCGTACAAGGCAAATGGCCAGGACCAGCAAAGCCGCTTGTCCGAGGAACGGGGTAAACAGGTATGACACAACGTTCTCGACTCCACCAAGCAGCGCAGAAGCCGCGGCGGTGCCAGTGAGCACGCCCGAGCCACCCACAACCACCGTCATGAACGCACGAGCGATATATGCCTCTCCCATCGTTGGCATCACGCCTACCATCGGGGCAAGCAATGCGCCTGCCGCGCCCGCAAGCGCTGCACCGAACATGAACGTTAAAGAGTTGATGTGTCGCGGGTCGATGCCGACGGCCGACGCCATCTGGGGTCTCTGAACCGCAGCCCGCGCCATGACACCGTACTTGGTACGCGTAAAAACCGCATACACGAACGCAAGGAGTGAGAGCGCGGCCAGAATAAGAACGACGGAATAGGCTGAGACGGAGTACCCGCCGAGGTAGATACTTCCTCCGGGAGTGGCAATGCCTTGCGTCGTGGCGCCAAATACGAAGACTGCGCCTTGCGACATGATGAGACTCAGTCCCCAGGTCGCCAGCATGCTGTCCATCAGGCGGCCATACAGGAATCGAATCAATGCCCGTTCGACTATCCAGCCGAAGACCGCAACGGCGAGCGTCGAAACCAACATTGCTACGGGCAGAGGAAGGCCACCCCTGACACCAGCAAGCGTTCCGAACGCGCCAAACATCAGAAACTCTCCATGGGCAAGGTTGATAATCCCCATCATGCCGAAGAGCACTGATAGCCCGAGCGAGACCAGCACGAGAATTGCGATGCTGAGTCCGACGGATACAGCCATATTGAGGAACCAACCCAAGCTTGAGGCTTCCATGTCTATTCGTCCGTGGCAGTACTTCGTCTAGTTGGCTTTAGCCGAAGGCGTGAACTGCTTTGCTGTATTGGGTCGTGCAACAAGGTCGCACACGGATTGTTCATAGCTCGGGGGAACAGATTTTTCCTCGCCAATAACCGTGAACCCGTGATTTTCATTAGCGCGCGCAATGTGGACGTTCTGAACCACGTGGTGTGTCGGACCGTCTACCGTGACCTTGCCTGAAGGACCGTCGAAGCTGACACCACTTTCAAGTGCCTTAATCACCTTCTCGCGGTCTGTGCTGCCTGCCTTGGTGACAGCCAGGGCCCACAGGTGCCAACCGTTCCAGACGGCTGCAGCGCTGTCCGTGATGTAGGGGTAGTTGGCTCCGTAAGCCTTGGTCCACGCCGCGCGGAACTTTCTGTTGTCTTCCGACGAGTCCTCCTGAACGTAGGGAAAGGCGACGACGATGCCGCTCGCTTCCTTGGGACCTAAGACCACCTGTTCGTTTCCAAGTCCGAAGGTCGCGGAGACAATCTGCATACGGCTCGACAACCCTGCAGAAGCAAACTGTCTATAAAAGGCGATGTGGTTACCACCAACCAGAAGAGAGAGCACCACGTCAGGTTTCGCCTCCTGCAGTTTCGAGATGACCGAGCTGAACTCGCTGACATCAAGCGGGATGAATTCGGCGCCCACGACACTACCGCCAGCTTTTGTCACATACTGCTTCACCCAATCCGTGGAGATATGGCCGTAGTTGTAGTCAGCTGCCACAACGTAAAACTTCTTCTTTCCGTTCTTAATCGCCCAGTCGACAAGCGGTGCGATTTGTTGAGAGGGAACAATGCCGGTGAGGAAGACGTTTTTGTCGCAAACGCCTCCTTCATACTGCTCGTTGTAGAAATACAGCGTCTTGTTGCGGTCTGCTACGGGGCGGATGGCCTCGCGCGAAGCACTGGTGATGCCGCCCATGATGACGGATGCATGGTCTCGCAGCGCGAGCTGGTTCGCGTAGCTCGTGTACTTCGCGTTATCTGACTGGGCATCGTAGGTGACGAGCTTGAGCGGACGTCCCAGTAGCCCCCCGGCGTCATTGATGGACTTGACGGCAAGCTTCGTAGCATCTGCCATCGCCTTACCGTAGACGTTGAGCGCACCAGTCTCATCAAGGACGCTGCCGACAACAATCGGCTCCTTGTCCGCGGCTATCGCGGGGTACTGCGTTGAGAATGCCAGGCAACATAATGCAAGCCAACGAAATGCTCGATTCATAGAATCTCCGCGAGATTAAAGGGCTGTTCGAAGCCGAGTGCATCCCGAAATCGACGAGGCAAGCCGGGCGACACGAGTTACCTTGTCGCAGGAATGGATGCGCGTAAGTTAGGGTGCGCGCCGTGGCATATATCCCACCTTGCCTCACAGCAGCAGCAACGCGACAGCCCGTTCTCTGCTTGTTTTGAAGATTGTCTGCGCGGGTCCACTGCGGAAGGATGTGGTGTTTGTGACAGTAACAGGCTGGCACCTGGGCTCGCTTGCATACCACGGACAACCGGATAGTCCCGGTACGCCATATCAGGGTGATTGCTGATGAATCGAACGGACTCGATGACTGGCATTCCCGCGCTTCACGTCACGCGGCAGGTGGCTGTCCGTTCAAAATGATGACCCGGCCTCCCGCAGTCAAACCGGCCTGATGGCGGCGAATCCCAGGATTACATGGACTCATCTGTAAGGACTGGCATGGACGCGAAAATCGAAGATTCCCGGACAAGGGTCTGATGCCGCATGGCGGGTCCATCGAAGAAATTCTTACGGAGAAGGCACCATTGACCCGGAGGCGTTGGACGTCCTTCTTTACACCCTTGAAGACAGAATCCGGCCTGGAACGGCGCCAATTTCGCGCGCACGGCGCCGACCTGATGCGTTACCTCTGCGCTTTCATATGCTGGCTCTGAGAGAAAAGTCGTGCTTCAAGGCGTTCATATGGTGGTGCGCCCAGATGCGGGACAGCCTTGGAATCAGCAGGAGCGCATCTCCAGCATGGTTTTTACCGGGCGTCGCTTGCGCGCGCCCGAACTCAGAGAGGCGCTCGGGCGCTGCCTCGTTCAAATGCACTGACGCCGGCGCTGCAGAAACGGGGCAGGCATCGATGCTGATAATCGGGGGGGTTCTTTCTGCCCAGGCTCTCCACAGAGGACCTCGCCTGTTGGCAGCCGGCGCAATGGCGTGACTTTGCTGTTCCATCACGATGGCGCGCACGCACAAGCTATTGGCAATTCGGCAAGGTACGCTCAGGACGTCGTCAACGAAGGAGAAATATGATGCCCAACTCGAGTGTGGAGCAGCTGGTCAGGACCACAGCTGAACACTCAAATCTGCCGCTCGAAGACGGTCGAGTAGCTGCAGTTAGTCAGGTTCTCGAGGTGTGGTTGAAGGACGCAAATGCCTTGTCGGCGAAGATGAGCGCGCCTGAGTTCGCGCAGGTGTCACCAATCACGGGCTTCCTCCAGACAGTCGTTCACGGTGAGGTGTCGCATGAGCAGTGAACTCGCCAGGTTATCGATTGCAACTGCCGCTAAGCTTGTTCGAAGTGGCGAAGTCAGCCCGACAGACCTGTTGAACGCATCGCTTCAAGAAATCGAGCGACATAACAGCACCTTGCGTGCATTCATTTCCGTCACCGAAGAAACCGCGAGAAAGGCGGCGACTGCTGCCGAACTGTTGTTGTCTGCGGGCTATGACCTCGGACCGCTTCATGGCATCCCATTGGGAATCAAGGACAACGTGGGCATCCAGGGGCAAAGGACTACCGCCGGCAGCAAGGTGTTAGGAAATTGGCATCCCGACAAAGACGCGACGGTAATAGCGAAGCTTAAACAGGCTGGGTCGGTGTTCGTTGGAAAAACGAACATGCACGAATTCGCCTGGGGCGGCACTTCCGCAAATCCCCACTACGGTCACGTCCGCAATCCTTGGGATACCAGCAAATTTCCCGCCGGGTCGAGCGGTGGTTCAGGCGCTGCCGTGGCCGCTGGCCTGTGCTTTGGCGCACTGGGCACAGACACGGGCGGTTCCATCCGGCTACCATCGGCGATTAACGGGGTGGTCGGTTTGCGACCCACCTACGGAAGAGTCAGCAACTCCGGGATTATCCCTCTGGCATGGTCCATGGACACCGCGGGGCCAATGACTCGAACCGTCGAGGATTGTGCGTTGATGTTCAACGCGATTGCGGGTCCCGACCCAACGGACCCAGCAACCTCGCCGGTCCCTGTGGATGACTATCTTTCCCGACTGAGTTCGGGTGTCAGGGGGCTCCGAATTGGCGTGGTGCCTCGCTATTTCTTCTCTCACCTTCAGGCGGACGTGAAGCGGGCCGTAGAACAGGCGCTGCAGACGTTCGAAGGTTTGGGGGCCCAACTGGTCGAAGTCGACATCAAACACATCGAAGGCAATATCTCCGCGCAGCTCACCATCGAATCTGCCGAGCCGAGTGCCTATCACCAGAAATCGTTACGTGAAAGGCCGGGCGACTACGGCGATGACGTACGGACGTTGCTAGAGGTCGGGGAGCTGCTCCTAGCCACGCACTATCTTCAGGCACAGCGCTACAGGTCGGTGTTGCGCGCGGAATTCATCGAGGCATTCAAGGAGGTCGACGTGTTCGTGTGTCCAACGTTGCCCTTTACCGCCACGGCCTTGGGCGCGACAACCGTCGTGATTGAGAACGGGGTGGAAGAAGATATGCTCTCGGCAATCATGCAGTTCACGGGAGTACCGAGCCTGACGGGTCTTCCGTCTCTGAACGTGCCATGTGGTTTCGATTCCAGCGGACTGCCGGTCGGCATGCAGATTATTGGTGCGCCGTTCTCAGAGTCGAAACTGTTCTCTGTGGGCCATGCGTTCCAGTCCGCAACTGACTTTCATACGAAGAGCCCTAACCTGGGTTCCAATTGAAAAGAAAACGCCGCGTCATCAACGAGATGCGGCGTTGCTGTACGCGGTGTCCGCACGCGCTATTCAGCCTTCGGAACAGTCAAGCGGCTCCCTGTTTCGAAGCAATACGCTCTGAGGCGTAACGCCGTAGCTCTTTTTGAACGAGCGGCTGAAGTGGGATACGTCGCAAAAACCAAACGTCATCGCGGCGTCCGTAACATTTTTGACCGAGCCTTCCCGAAGTGCACAGTAGCTAGCCGCGAGCCGCTTTTGCCAGATGGACTTCATGGGAGTCGTAGCCTGTCCTGCGAAGGCACGCGCCAATGTTCGCGTTGAGACGTGCATCGACGAAGCAATGTAGTCGACGTCGAGGCCTGCGTACTCGATGTTGTCTTCAATGAACGCAAGCGCTTTTCGATACAAGGCGGCTTGCGAGGACGTAACCGGCGCTTCCCCGGAGTGGATGTCGATGATTGCACTCACGAGGTCCAGTATTGCGCCAGCAATCCGCGACTCAGCATGCGTCGACTGGCTGAGTTCCCGCGATTCGCACGCCTCCTTAATCATCGCGCCGAGTACGGCTCTGAATCCCGTGCCAGGTCCTAACGAGGTGGCGACTACATGCTCGGCGCTCGCGGTGCGACGAAGGAGCAAATCGCGAGGGATTCTGACGATGAAGAAGGACTCTGGCGAAATGGCGTAACTGAATGGGCGCGCTGCGTCGTACAGCAGTACGTCACCCGGGCTTTGGACAACCCGTCGGCCGTTTTGCTCCAAGTAGCCGATGCCGTCCTCAAGAAAGGAAAGCCAGAGATTGTTTTCAGGACCGGACCGGATATTAGTGAAATCCCGAACCCATTCATGTTCCGGGCCGGTCATCTTTGCCACATCCAGGGCGCCGATTGACCGGCCGATAATCTCAGCGTCGAATTGAGCTCTAAATTGAGAGTCGCTCGTCGCCGGAATGCAGTGACTGCAAACCACGTCTCGCCAGTAGTCGAAACGTTCAGGAGCCGCGACTGAAGATGTTGAGAACAAATATTGCATTGCAGTTCCGATAGCGGCACGTTAGCGATGGTCCTTGCAGCCGTCTTGGAAAGGTAGGTCGCTCCGGAGCCGGAAAGGCAATGGGCGTCTGCGTTCAGCCTTTGTTGCATTGCGTCCTTCTCCTGCGTTTGATGCGGTGGAGCTATCAGCATTCTCGGACCATAGAACGCCAAATATCGGCGCGCAAGGGTTTCATGAACGGGTAAGGGGAGCGCGACTTCGAGGCTGATATGGGCTGCAGACTCATTAGAACTTGCGGTTAGTCTTCGGACGGCTCGACGGCCCCTCATCGCCACCAGCCCGGTGTCGACAATCATTCAACCTATCAGATACTTTCTCCGGTCTTTGCCACCAGTAAGCCACGCCGGAGCGGGGCCACGCCCACTCCATGTCGCACCACTCTTTGGGTCGAAGTACATCGCAGGCTGCGGTCCTTTCCGCTGCCCCTTGCCCGAATTCGCACCAACTGCCTTCGTGGCCTTCTTCACCGCAGTCTTCGCCTTGCTCACAGCACGCGCGGTCGTCGCAACGCTCGCTTCAGTGTCGGCTGCAATCAAGAATTTGCTTCGGTCTCTGACGTTAGCGAGCCAAACTGGAGCGCGGCCGTGCCCGGTCCGGGGGCAATCATTGACCTGATTTGTAAGGCCTCGCCCGTACAAGAGAGCGCCAAGAAACGTACTGAGGCTCTGCTCATCATGAGCGCCTGCGTTGGCGCGGTTACGTTGGCGCGCGCCGTCTCCGACCCTAAACTATCCGAACAGATTCTCGAGGGAGCTTTGAGTGAAATTCTTGACATGCTGTCACCCAGGCGCTCGATGAGGAACAGCCTGTCGCAGTTCCGGGCGCAGACGTCCGCTCAAAAAGCGGAGAAGGCGCCCAGGATTCAGACGCCTGAAGAATCACTTCTACAGTGTCATCCGGGCGGCGAGCCAGACCTCAAAGGAAGCAGCCCATCGAACGCTTTTCGTGCTGCTTCGAGCTCAGACATGGCTGCTGCGGCCCTCGCCAACATCAAGGCCGGAGCTGCCGCTTCCTTCATGCTCCTGCACCGAACGCATAGCTTCAAAAGCCTGATACGCGGGACCGTCGTCGTTGAAGAGCGTTTCCAGGAATGCGTCGAGCTCGATGGTCAGTTTCTTCGCTCCGCTCTCTCGGAGTGCCCGAAACCTATCGAGAGCTTCGGTCCAATAAGGGTCTTGAGGCCAATGGTGTGTCATAGCGATTTGAGCAAGACGGCTATTTGTTGCTGCGGGCAAGCCGTACGGTGACGTCAAGTTGAACGCTGCGCGAACGGATTGATAGGCTGGACCTTCTTGCGGTCCCCGACGCGTTCCAGCATCTGGCATTTGCCCCAATCTGCGACCAGTGCTTCGAACCCGCGGACGACGTTCGATTCCATCGCTTGCACCCCGGCATCGCCGTTGAAATTGCTACTGAACGCGGCGTGGAATCGATATTGGAAGTAGCCAGATACGTCCTGAATACGCTCTGGGGTATCAGAGTTGGTAAACAACACGGACTCCGGCGAAAACGGGTCATAGTAGATGACATTAGGGTAGTCGGTAGCCACAGCTACACGCGGTTCATCGCTGACAAGCAACGAGCCGACCACCTGGATAGACCCTTTCATCCCCTTCGGGGTTTTGAATACCCAAATGCGCATTGGCAACCGTTCCGCGAGTTGCTTGATTTTCGAATTATTGGAGCCAAAATAGCCGACTTGACCGTTCTTGAGGTTCTGTTCGAGCTTCTGCCAATAGTAGAAGATGTCCATTCAATGCCTGCCTTCTGATGCCTACTTCACTGCGGTTCTTGGTCAATGCGGCAATGTTACTAAAAACCGATGACATAAAGCCGGAACCGCTGCAAACAGGAACGCATCATTATGCCGCAAGCCTGTGCTCATAATACGGGCGCCCCTGCACTCAAGAATCGCCTACATCGCAGCCAAATCCGACGCATCCCGATTCAGCCACGCGTTGATGTTATCGGGCTTTATAGGCATGATGCACTGGTCATGACCTGCTGCAGCGAGCTCCGGCGGCGGCTCATCCGTGATGGCTGCAAAAGAGAGCAAGTCTGTCTGGTCCCCGACGGGCCCTTCGTTCCCAGTTCTCACATCTTCGAATGCTGGATGCAAACGCGGTCGTGTGACGAGACGACGCCTTCTACGGTGAAGGCGAAATGGCTCAAGCATTGCGCGCCAGGGGCTTCTCAGGCTTTCTGCTGTCCGAGCAGTCGAGACAAGTCCGCGGTTGCACGTTCTCACCGAAATCTTCCTGCGGGACCTTAATAATCGCGGAACGCACACGGGAAGGCGGCAAGAACCGAACTCTGGCGCATCACTGGCAGGCACTGACCACCGAGGCCGCTCACCTTATGAACGCCGCAGAGCATCGGCGAGGTCATCGAGCGACAACGGTTTGGTTAGGTGATAGTCAAATACTCGTTCGTCAGTCTGAAGTCGCCTACCACCATTGACGTAGCCCGTCAGTGCCACCAGCTTCGTCTGGCAGCACTGCGCTTGAAGTCGAAGCAACTGCGCAAGCTCGTGGCCGTCCATACCGGGCATGCTGATATCAATCAAGGCGACGTCCGGCGTGAATGACTCGACTATGCGAAGCGCGTCGGGCCCGCCCTGAGCTCGTTTTACCTCGTGTCCCTCTAGTTCTAGCAGTGTTCCCAGTGCCTCGGTTGCGTCCGCGCTGTCGTCAACGAGGAGGATACGCATAGGTTGCATCGTGCCGGTCGCGGAGGTGGCTGGCTCGCCCGTACCTGCGCAGACAATCGGGAGTTGCAACGTGACTTCTGTACCTTGGCCCTCGCCGTCGCTCGCAATAGTGACTGTGCCGTTGTGTGCTGTTACGAGATGTTTTACGACGGCTAGACCAATTCCGAGTCCTCCCTCCGCGTTTTTCCGTGCCGACGCCGACTGGGCAAACATCTCAAAGACGTGCGGCAGCAGGGACGATGAAATACCCGCGCCATTGTCTCGTACCTTGATGACCGCGTTGCCATGAGCTGCATAGCTCCCTGACTCGACCGTTAACTTAGGCGCCTCGACCAATAGTGTGATGTCGCCCCCGCGAGGCGTGTATTTCACTGCGTTGGCCAACAGATTCGACACCACCTGCGTGAGCCGCGCGGGGTCAGCGTGCACGGTAACCGGATATGGCGGAACAGTGATATGCAGTTGGTGCTGGCCGCTGTTCACGTCCGCCTTCATCGCGGTTACCGCGTCCGCGACGATATCCTGGAGTAACCCGTAGGTGGGTCGCACCGCGAGCTTCCCATGCCTTATTCTCGACGCATCGAGCAGGTCGTTGACGAGTCGCTTTAATAATCGCATCTGCCTGTCAGCAATGCTTAGGGCAGACAACACGGAGGAATTGCCTTGAGCGAGCTTTCGTGCTGCCGTCAAGGCGCTGTCAATTGGGCCGATTGGATTGCGTAACTCATGGCTCAGCGTGGCGATGAAGTCGTCCTTACGCGCTTCAGCCAGCGCCAGTGCGTTTCGCGCCGCCTCGGCCTCTGCCGCCCGCGCTTCTGCATCGGCCTTCGCCCGAGTAATCGTTAGCGCCGCGCACGTAAAGTTCGCGAGGCTGATAAGGGCTCTGCGGTCCTCGGAGTCGAAGATGTGCTCTTTGTCGTGTGACATCACCCAAACGGTGCCCCAAGGTTCCGGGTCGCCCGGAATCGGCACGACGAGCTCTTCGACGACCTCGGGAGTCACATGTCCCAGACATGTAAAGTGGCGTTGCGGAAACGAGAACAGCTGCGCCGCAGCGAGTTCGAGCGCGACACCGCTTGGGCTCTCCGCCGGCACGATAGTATCGAGGGCTGTCGCACAATCGCCCGAAACGGCCACCCAGCGAAATATTGCGCCACCATCGGAGTCATGTTCGCGCAATGCGATGCCCGCACTGCCCGCCTCGCACAGAGTAAGCGCCAAGTTCGACAGCGTCTCGAGCATGGCGTTGTCGGGCGATGTCAGTGTTTTTGCCAAACGGTGCATCGCCTCGCTCTCTGCGGCAAAGTCTGGCTGGCGATGCGGACGCGTGTCGAGCACCGATGTCACCAATGTGCCTTTGCGCTGTGCGCGCTCCGCTATAGATGGCGCAACTGGTCCGACCATTTGGTCTCCAAGCTCGTCCTAACTAGGGTACGAAATGGGGTGCTGTCTACAGAATTGTAGGCGTCGCGACGTCTGAGCGTACGGTTTATCACGGTGTGGGAGCGAGTTTTGCGCGACCTATGTTTACCCAGTCGACTCCCAGGTGGGTCAATTGCCGACAATACTTCTTGTCGATGACGACCGGAGTATTCTTCGCGCTCCAAATATTTCGGGAGCGGGAGGGATACCACGCGGTCACCGCATTAAATGGCGAAATAGCGCTCGCAACGGCGGTCACACAAAAACCAAGTCTCACTGTCACCGACTGGATGATGCCGCGCATTGATGGCGTTGAATTATGCCGACGATTAAAAAAATGATGATGCAACCGCCGATATCCCGGTCGTAATGTTATCGGCTGCCCTCCCTCCGCGACCGCAGGAGCGTTTGTGGGATGAATTATTCCAAAAGCCGTATCCATTGGCAGATTGATAGTCGCGATTCGTAGCCTCTTGTCTGAAACGCCCTGAGTCAGGCAACGTATCAACAATCGGACCTTCACCGCGCGGGACCTCACATATTTTGCGCTCGGCTGCGCCGTTGAGGATTCAGAAGGTCGACGTAGTGGCATCAGCAGAAGTTCCGACTAACCGTGGTCAACCCACCCAACAGATGTGACATATCCACGAGTCGTTGGGCGACCAGATGTCGGACTTCTCCCTCGCATTGCCACGTGCCATACACCGCTAACAACGATGCCCCGAGCGCTTCCCTCCGTTGTTTCTCGAGCAGTGACGGCCAGACGATGACGTTCACATTGCCAGTCTCATCCTCGAGCGTTACAAACATCACCCCTTTAGCGGTACCGGGTCGCTGCCTTACAGTCACGAGGCCGCATCCGCGCGCAAGCCGTCCGTTGGGATACGCGCGCAACGTCGACGCTGGCATCAGGCGATGTTCGAGCAGGGTCGGGCGCAGCAACTCCAGCGGATGACGACCCAGCGTCAGGCCCGTCGACTTGTAATCACCTACGATGTTCTCTGCCTCGGATGGCGAGCCAAGGGGAGGCGTTTCGTCATCGACGCACGCGTCAGCCAATATGTCCTTGACGGAGACCGCCGCGACCGACTGCCAAAGCGCCTCTCGCCGATTGCCCGCGAGCGATGACAACGCGTTGGCTGCAGCGAGTATCTGCAGGTCATGTCGGTCAAGCTGCGCGCGGCGCGCGAGGTCGTTGACGCTTTCGAATGGCCTAACCGCGCGAGCAGTCTCAATGCGCTCTACGGCTCCGTCACGCATGCCCTTCAGCAGAGACAAACCGAGACGGACAATGGGTTTCTTCTCTGCAGCCCGTGCCTCCAGAACAGAATCCCAGCCGCTTATGGTCACGTCGACCGGCGCGACCTCAACGCCGTGGCGTTTCGCGTCCTGCACGAGCTGCGACGGTGAGTAGAAGCCCATTGGCTGGGAATTCAGCATGGCAGCGAGAAAAGGCGCAGGTTCGTGGCACTTAAGCCAGCTGCTGGCGTAGACGAGCAACGCAAAACTCGCAGCATGGCTTTCCGGAAAGCCGTACTCGCCGAAACCTTTGATTTGTTCGAATATCGCCTCGGCGAATTCTTGCTCATAGCCACGCTCCCGCATGCCGTTCACGATGCGGTCGTAGTACTTCTCCAACCCACCCTTGCGTTTCCAGGCCGCCATCGCGCGTCTTAATTGGTCGGCCTCGCCGGGCGTAAATCCCGCCGCAAGAATGGCGACTTGCATCACCTGTTCTTGAAAAATTGGCACACCGAGCGTGCGTCCGAGCGCCGCCTTCAGTGCGTCGCTGGGGTAGGTCACCGGCTCGAACCCTTGCCGGCGCCGTAAATACGGATGCACCGCACCGCCCTGAATCGGTCCTGGCCGCACGATGGCCACCTCGATGACGAGGTCGTAGAAGGTGCGGGGCTGCAGGCGCGGCAACATGCTCATCTGTGCACGGGATTCAATCTGGAACACGCCGACCGTGTCCGCCTGCGAAATCATCTCGTAGGTCTGCGGGTCTTCAGCAGGGATGTCTTGCATCTCAAAGCGTTCACCGCGCTGCTCGGACACAATGTCGAGCGTGCGGCGAATCGCGGACAGCATGCCGAGCGCCAATACGTCGATTTTTAGTAGGCCGAGCGCTTCGAGGTCATCTTTGTCCCATTGGATGGCGCTGCGGTCGACCATCGCCGCGTTCTCGACCGGAACCAGCCGGGTGAGCTTGCCACGGCTGATAACGAAACCACCGGAGTGTTGGGAGAGGTGGCGAGGAAAATTCAATATCTGCCCAGCAAGCGACGCCCACGCTGCAATCAATGGGTTGTCCGGGTCGAGCCCCGACTCGGCGAATCGCCTGAGCAGGTCGCGTGAGTCATCGAACCACTGATGCGACTTGGCAACCCGGTCAACAATCTGTGGGTCGATGCCGAGCGCTTTCCCGGTCTCGCGAAGCGCGCCCCGGGGACGATACGTTGAAACAGCAGCGGCAATGGCCGCGCGGTCGCGTCCATACTTTTGGTAAATGTACTGGATGACTTCTTCACGCCGTTGGTGCTCGAAATCAACATCAATATCGGGCGGTTCACCGCGTTCCTTGCTGATGAAGCGCTCGAACAGCATGTTGCCGCGAGACGGGTCGACTTCGGTCACGCCCAAGCAATAGCAGACAGCGGAATTGGCAGCGGAGCCACGCCCCTGGCAGAGGATATGCTGGTTTCGCGCAAAGCGGACGATGTCATAGACCGTCAGAAAGTACGCCTCGTACTCGAGTTCCCGGATGAGCTGCAGTTCGTGTTCGATTTGCTCTTGCACCGCGTGCGGAATGCCGGCGGGAAACCGGCGATGCGCACCGATATACGTTTCCTGGCGTAGATAGGCCTCGTGCGTGTAACCCTCTGGCACCAGTTCGTCGGGATACTCGTATCGGAGCTCATCCAGCGAAAAATTGCATCGCTCAAGGACGTTGAGTGTTTCCGATAACGTGTGTTCGGGATAGAGGTTGGCCAGGCGCAGCCGCGAGCGCAGATGTTGTTCGGCGTTCGGTGCAAGGTCGTAGCCGCACTGAGAAACTGGCTTGCCCAGACGAATTGCCGTCATGGTGTCCTGCAGGGGCTTTCGAGAACGCACGTGCATGACCACGTTGCCCGTTGCCACGACCGGAATTAGATGGCGAGCGGCGACGTGTTCGACGATGCCGCGATGGATATCGTCCATCGCGCGCTGATGCAGCGTCAGTCCCACCCATGCACGTGCCGGGAAGGTCGCGTTCATCCATTCAAGTTGGGAGGACAGCGCTTCTGGTTTGGCGGGGAAGTCGGGCACCAGAATGGCGAGACAGTCGGGCATGGCGCGCAGGTGCGCGTAGTCCTTCTCAGGCCGGGCAATGTCCTGCGGTGTCAGAAGGTAGCTGCCCTTCGGTGCGCGCATGCGTCCCAACGTGATGAGTTCGGACAAGTTGCCGTAGCCCTTACGATTTTGAGCCAGCAGAATCAATCCGAATGCAGGGCTTTTGTCGGCGTGAACGAGCCGGAAATACGAACCGATGACGAGCGGCAGATTCTCTTCCTTTGCCTGCACATGCGCGCGTACGATTCCCGCCAGGGAGCACTCATCCGTGATGGCGAGACCGGAGTAACCGAGCTGAGTAGCTCGCGTGACCAACTCCTCACCATGTGAGGCACCGTGCAAGAACGAAAAGTTGGAGAACGCGAATAGCTCCGCATAATCGGGAAGCAAAGAAAACGGAGTGTCCACGATTCATCATCCGAACAAACCGTGGAGGAACCAGCGAATTTCTTCGGCAGTGGCGCTACTGGGACGCGCGCGGAAAATCCAGTAACAGCTTTTGTCCTGCGCTTCGGCCACGTAATAGTCTCGACTCGTGAGACCGCTGTCAAACCAGCCGGCCTCGATGCGCTCGCCGGTCGAAATGAGCTTCAATGGCGAGCCGTAGAATGGTCGGTTGTTCTTCATCATGAGTTGGAGCGGCGTCTCCAGCAGCCACGTTGGCCGGGGTAAATCGGTCGGCAGCGCCTCGGTCTTCGTCGTGTCGTGTATCGGCACCCAACGATTGGCGTGTTCGGGTCGGTGGTCCGAGCTGGGTGCCGCGCGCAAGACGTTTTCCGGACCGAGGCGGGCGACGAGCAGTTCGAGAAGGCGATTGTGGTCTTCGGGCGAGCCGCCCGGCTCAGGGAAAAGGGTGTCGGTCGGCGGCTGTGCGGCCTGCACCTTCTTCGCTGTCAAACGAACCGCAATGACGGCAGCTTGCAACTCGATACGTCCGAGCCGCTCTTTCAACAGTCGCACAAGATGTTCTTCGTGCCAGGTCGGCTCCGCGAGCGCGACGTCAATTTCAGTCGGCGCGATGGCTTCGCGTCCACGTTCATGCTCGAGCTCGACCGTCGCGTGCGTGAGCGCGAGTTGCTGCGCACTAAGCCAGCCGCATAGTTGCACGATAAGCCGGCGTGCCGAAAACAGGATGGCTTCCGCGTGTTCGACCCTGTCCGGCAACTCGACGCGTGCGTTAAACGTAGGTGGCAGGTCGAGCCAGTCGTACAGTTCGGGCGAGAGACCGTAGGCGCGGTCCAGAGAATCGAGCAGGTTCACGCCACACCTCTTCTTAAGTCCGGCGCGCGGAAGCCGCCGGATGTCGTTCAACAACCTGCATCCCAGACCGTTGAACCACTCTGAAAACGAACGTACCTCAGGCACCGCGAGAAACGAAAGACCGTCCAGGGCGCGTTCGAGCGACTTCATTTTGAGGACGCGCCGACGACCGGCACTGCTGGCCTGGGCGTTTCTGCCACGCTTCGCGAGCAACCATGCGCCTTGCCCCGTAGGCGCCGTGCTCATCCGCGCGCTCACGCCAATCGTGGCGACCACCTGCCGTATGGCGTGACAGAGTTGAATGACGCCGCCAAAGAGCCGCAGGCTTGCGGTCACGTCGATGACGATGGTTTCTTCTTCGCACAACGCCACCATTGGTGAGAATCGCATGAGGGCGAAGGCCACCTCGCGCTGCATATCCTGCTCGCGAGCAAGGTCACGGTCGTAGAGTGCGGCGTCGGGCGCGAGCGTGAGCACGCCCCCGCGCTTCATCCCTATCAGCACCCCTGCATCTCGCGCGGTGATGTCCGCGATGATGACTTTGTCTTTGTCGAGCACCACACAGCCGTGTTCGGCCTCACGCGACCAGCGCGGGCGAAACACCTCCAGCGACAGCCGGGGCAGGTAGATGGCGACGAATACGGCCATGAGGGCTTAGAAGAACAGGTGACGGTTGCAGGATGACGGACAGAGTCTCTTTTCGAACAGGGCCTTTTCGTTTGAGGATGTCGACCGCGATGCCACCTCCCGCTGCTCGTATGCCCAACCTCAAGGTTGCTGGAGAGGAATCGGCGGCGCTCGCCAGTGGCCGGACCATCAGGAATAGCGTTTCGGACGACTGCGCGGCCAGATGCAGGCGCCTCAATGACTCAGCCCGCACGTGCTGCATCCACAAAAGGAGTGCACCGCAGCTGCCGGTCTTCAAAATCTGCTCCGCCGACCAGAGCGCATCGGCGCTTTTCACCGCCTGAAGCCGCATCAATTTGTCGAGGGGCAATCCGAGATACGAGAACGCCAATGAATTCGGGATGAGCGGGGGCTGCACCAGCGCAATGGGCCGAGTACTAACGGCCGCGAGAGCCGGGCGTAGCAGCCGAAACTCCCCAACGCCGGGCTGTTGCACGAGCAACTCAATAAGCGTTCCAAGCGGCCATCCCCCGCCGGGTAGTTCGGCCGAGAGCGCCGCGTAGCCCGAGTCAACCGTTTTGCCATG
>Ga0163162_10001692_pt1 | contig 20685 bp, 14 predicted proteins | sample S55metaG_FD_115310 | JGI IMG/M metagenome (GOLD analysis project Ga0163162, IMG submission 115310) | Switchgrass rhizosphere microbial communities from Kellogg Biological Station, Michigan, USA - S5-5 metaG | ecosystem: Host-associated > Plants > Roots > Rhizosphere > Soil | place: USA...
GAAGAAGGAGTATTTGGCAAGTGCTTTCAGCGAAGATAAATAGACTACCTTATCAAGGCCACTGTTCCTTTTTTATTAATGATGTTGCCTCGGTCATCATGAGCTTTTAACATCCATACATAGATGCCGCTGTTTTGAGGTTGCCCCTGTATTCTTCCGTCCCAGCCGTTTTCTTTCTTACTGGTAAACACTTTCTGTCCCCATCGATCATAAATGCTAAAATCCAACAGGGTAAAACTTCTGCCCACATAAGGCTTGAATGTGTCATTCTTCCCATCGCCATTCGGCGTAAATGCAGAAGGAACGAAAATATCATTTGGAGCGTGCAGTTTGATTGAAACAGAATCTTCATCCCGGCAACCTGCGTCATTTGTTACGACGACGTTATAGGTAACATTATCGGCAGGGCTTGCAACCGGATCAGCGATCGTTGCATCACTTAATCCTTTCGTGGGGGTCCATTGAAAATGAGTGCCTCCACCAGTAACATTTAATTGGACAGTTTGGCCTGCTTCAATTTCGGCGGTTGCCGGTGCGGCGTGTATATCAAGTTGCTGCAGGTTCAATGATTTGGAGATGGAATCATCCAAACAAGAGACACCGGCTTGCATTTTTAATTTCACCAGAAAGGTCCCTGAATTGGGATAGGTGTGGATTGGATCTTTTTCAGAAGAAGTATTTCCATCGCCAAAATCCCATTGATAAGAAATATTATTGGTAGAATAAGCACTGGACGTATTTATAAACCTTACATATCCTGAATCGCATTTGGATACGTAATCGAAGCCGGCCTTTGCGGAAGCACCACCTGCGGCAATATATTTTCCTCTTTTTATGATTCCACATACCGATGATGACCTGATAACAAGCTTGACGTTATATATTTCTGTAGGGTGTGAAAAAGCATGGACGGGGTTCTGAAGATTGGATGTGGCGCCATCGCCGAAATCCCAAAACCATTGAACAGGCGCTTTAACGATCGTATAGGCTTTAAATTGGATCGTTCCACTGCAGCTATCTGTTATCGCGTAAGCAAAATTATTATAGGGATCAAGCGGTAGGTCGTTTATTGCGTTTGGCAAACCCAATGTTCCCGTTCTTCCCCCCAGATCTGTTTGGTCTGACACGAAACCACAACCAGTTCCTTTGACAGTAGGATAATTAATGACGGATAATTTTGAGTTGTTGTGATTCAAATATATTTTTCCATCGGGGCCACTCTGGATACCGTAAAAGCCGGAAGTGGTGGGAATACTTATTCTCGTGGCATTGACTGATGTAGCAGAGCCAGTTACTTCAAACTGATCGATAAATGTTTCAAACACTCTCGTGAGATAAAGCAGTTTTGAATCGGATGAAAATTCACAACCATAGTAGGAAGCCTCAGCATTACTGACAGCTCTTGGATTTGAAATAGTGCCGGAAGAATTATCAAAATCAAAAAGCTGAAAAAAGCTTGTGGATATATCGGCGTAATTCGTTTGACAAAGAAATTGACCATTGGGGCTTGCCTTCATCATTCCCAGGTTCTCCCCGTTTAAAACGACACCGGTAGTTGAAGTAACCGGCGCAGTTTGTAGTCCATTGCAGGTTAGCAGCCAACTTTTAAAAATATTGGAATTTTTCAGGTTGCCGATTATCCATACATCAATACCATTTGCATGTCGAACAGCAGTTAAGCGTTCTGTGCACGAGGCATTCAACAGAACATTTTTGGTTACGACCTCTCCATTGCCACCATCTTGATTCATATCAACAACTGAATATCGGTAGCCATTAGCCAGGCCGTTTTCGGATGCGTCGGTCGTAAAAATATAAAAGATACTGTCGCTGTTCGGACGGGGAACGATCATGGAGGATTGCGTCGCTGACTGATGCCCCAACAGACCAGCTCCGCCCGCCATTACCTGGTGGTTTCGGTTATAAACCGTTGTCCCGTTTGTATAGAACAGGATGTTCCCATCGACATCACAAATGCTCGAATTGCCCTCGTAGGCTGCATTCGTTCCGTCATTAAGGGCTCGGGGTGTAGTCGTTCCCCCGGGATTAAAAGTTATTCCGGCGGCGTTTCCAAAATACCAGGTGTTGAATTCTTGGGACTGACTGAAAATGAAAAAAGAGCTGCAAAATGCGGCCAATAAAAGTTTTCTCCTGTGCATGCGTCAATTAGGGCAAAATAATTTTCAAATTTGCGCTTTTTACCCGAATTAAAGCGCTTGTAACCAAATTAAAAGGGCAATAAAAGCCCGATTTTTACGCTTTTACCCTAAACCCACTGCTTTTGAAGCAATTGAGCCGAATATTACTGCTCTTTTTGGTGACCCTGCTCTCCATTTGGATCAGGGGACAACTGCCTGTCCAAAACAGGACTCAGGGCTCAAACCTGAGGCAAAGAAAACTGCCCGTATCAGACACAATGAAGCTCGATACGATCAGCATTGTTCCCCGCACTCTATCCATCGCAGGCATACCGGATTCAGCCTATCACCTGGACTTTGTCACGGCCATTCTCCGCTGGAAACAAAAGCCTGCTGTCGACAGCGTACTTCTTACTTACAGGGTTTTTCCGTTCAAATTAAACCCCGTCGCACAGCATCTGAATTATGATAGCGTATCAAAGATCCCATTTGTGATCCCGCTGAGTTCTGCCCTTAATCAATATGGCTCCTCGAAAGGAATGTTTGATTTTGGGAACCTGAGTACGGTGGGTTCATTTGGACGCCAAATTTCTTTCGGGAACAGCCAGGATGCTGTTCTTAATTCAACACTTAACTTACAGATGCAGGGAATGCTGGGCGACAGTATCGAGATCCATGCAGCCATCACAGATAATAATATTCCCATTCAACCCGACGGCAACACACAGCAGTTAAGCGAGTTTGACCAGGTCTTCCTGCAGTTCAAAAAGAAAAACTGGCAATTGAATTTAGGTGACATTGATATAAGGCAAAACCAAACTTATTTTTTGAATTTTTACAAGCGACTTGAGGGAATTTCTTTTGAGACCAACAACCGAATTTCAGCGTCTGTAAATTCAAATACTCTTGTAAGCGGCTCTATCGCGAAGGGAAAATTTACACGAAATGTTTTCCAGGGACTTGAAGGAAACCAGGGACCTTATAGACTCACCGGCGCGAATAATGAGTTCTTTTTTATCGTCCTTGCAAATACCGAAAGAGTTTTTATTGATGGTGAAATACTCCAGCGGGGGGAAGACCAGGACTACGTGATCAATTATAATACAGCAGAGATCACCTTTACCCCAAAAAGAATGATCACCAAGGACACGAGGATCCAGGTGGAGTTTGAATATTCTGACAGAAATTTTCTGAATGCAAATCTGTACCTGTCTCAGGATGTCAATATCAATAAAAGATTGAAGCTGCATTTTGGTGCTTTTAATAATAGTGATGCAAAGAATTCAACGATCAACCAGACGTTGGATGTCAACCAAAAAACATTTTTGGGCAATTTGGGTGATAGTATTCAAAATGCGTTTTATCCCAATGCAGCGATTGATACGTTTGCAGCCAACAAAATTTTGTACGCCAGGGTGTACGATAGCACTGTGAGTGTGGATTCTTTTTATCGGTACTCAACCAATCCCGATAGTGCGAGATTCAATCTTTCTTTTGTAAATGTGGGAGAAAACAAAGGAAATTATAAGCCCGACCCTAATGGAGCTAATGGGAAAGTATATCGTTTTGTGGCACCTGTAAGTAACGTGAAACAGGGAAGCTATGAGCCAGCCATGATCTTAGTAACTCCCAAAAAACAACAAGTGTTCAATTTAGGAATTGACTACGCAGTTAGTAAACGTACTTCGGTAATGACAGAAGTAGCGATGAGTAACTATGATGCAAACACTTTTTCTAAGGTTAATAATGGAGACGATGCCGGTTATGCCGCCAAATTCAGATTGACGAACACGCTGCCTATCGCAACAAGAAAACCAAAAGATCTGAGGTTACTGACAACATTAGATTATGAATACGTGCAGGATAAATTCAAACCGATTGAGAGACTAAGGGAGGTTGAATTCACAAGAGATTGGGGATTGCCATTGACCTTAAACGCGGCTACGGAAAACATTATAAGAGCTTCAACCCAGTTAAAAGACAAGTTTAGCAACTCACTGACCTACCAGGTAACAAATTATAACCGCAGTGATAATTATAATGGCATTCAAAATTCAGTTTTGCAAAACTTGAATGTAAAAGGCTGGCAATTCAACAACCAGTTTTTCATCACGAATTTTAAAACGCTCAATTCAACAGGATATTTTTTGCGGCCGGTCTTAGACCTGAGCAAAGAATTGAGCAAGATAGGAGGGTTACGGTTTGGGGTCAGATATGCACTCGAGCAAAATCAAACCAAAAATGATGAGACCGATTCTATTAGCGTAAATAGTTTTTCATTCGATACTTATTCTGTATACCTGCAGTCTGATCAAAAGAGAAAAAATAAATATAGCCTGACTTTTTTCACACGTTCCGATAAATACCCGTATGGTAAACAGCTTTATCGCGGCGACAAAAGTTATAATATCAATTTGAAAACTGAATTGGTCAGCAATGAGCATCATCAATTGTTATTGAATACGACATTCCGGAAATTAAAAGTTTTGAATCCGTATGTCACTTCACAAAAAGATGATAATACCATTTTGGGTCGGGCGGAATATTTAGTGAATGAATGGAAGGGCTTATTGACGGGAAATGTTTTGTATGAATTGGGAGCTGGTCAGGAACAGAAAAGAGATTACGCTTATATTGAAGTACCGGCGGGCACAGGGCAGTATGCATGGATCGATTACAATAACGATGGAGTTCAGCAATTGAACGAGTTTGAATTGGCCGCATTCCCCGACCAGGCAAGATTTATCCGGATATTTACGCCCACCAATGAATTTGTAAAGGCGAATTATAACACTTTCAACTATAGTGTGACATTAAATCCGCGTGCGGCTATGAATTCGTCTCGTTTAAGGAGTTTTCCAAAATTAATTTCAAAAACCAATATCCAATCTTCCCTGCAGATATCGCAGAAATCAATTGCCAGTGGAAATTTTGAGTTCAATCCTTTCAAATATGCTTTGAATGATACCGCGTTGATCACGTTAAACACTGTTTTGCTGAATACATTTTCATTTAATCGGTTTGGCGGTATTTGGGGTTTTGACATCAGCAATTTGCAAAATGGTGGTAAGGCCCTGCTGACCTACGGTTATGAGAGCCGGAAGCTGAATGATTGGATATTTAAAGTGAGATTTAATTTTAGCCGTTCAGTTACATTTGACATAAACACAAAAAAAGAAATCAATTCCGTCAGCGCCGGTAGTCCGCAGTTCGAAAATCATAACTACAAGATCCATGACTGGTTGGGCGAGCCAAGAATAACTTTTATACGGGGTACAAAATTCAGGTTTGTAACGGGCTATTCTTATGATTTCAAGAAGAACGACACAGCATTTAATGGCGGGCAAAAAGCGACCTCACATGCTTTGAATTTCGAAACGAAATATAATGTCCTTCGCAGTGCTTCTATCACAGCAAAGTTTACTTACAATATGATCGACTTCGTGGATAAAGGTACTGTCAATAATATCAACAGTACAGTGGGATACATTATGCTGAACGGATTGCTGCCGGGGAAAAATTATTTGTGGAATTTAAGTTTCACCAAAACTTTATTGAACAATCTTGAACTGCGATTCGATTACGAAGGCCGAAAACCTGGAAATTCAAGAACGGTACATAGAGGAACAGCTTCCCTAAATGCCCTCTTCTAGCCAGGCAATTGAAATTGAAAATTGGTCCCGGTATTGAACATTATTGATAGCGCAGCGAAATACAATGCTCAATTTTCAATGCTCAACGTACAACCCCAGGATTACACGTTGAAACGAAAATGCATTACATCTCCATCTTTTACCACGTATTCTTTGCCCTCAATTCTTAGTTTACCTGCATCGCGGCAAGCGGCTTCGGAACCATATTGCACATAGTCATTGTAAGAAATAACTTCCGCCTTTATAAAACCTTTTTCAAAATCAGTATGAATAACGCCGGCTGCCTGTGGCGCTTTCCAGCCCTGGTGAATCGTCCATGCACGAACTTCCTGCTCGCCGGCTGTGAAGTATGTAAATAAATCCAGCAGCCTGTAAGCAGAGTGGATCAGGCGGTCGAGCGCCGGCTCCTTCATTTTGTATTCTTCCATGAATAATTCTTTATCCGGGCTTTCCATCGAGGAGATCTGCTCCTCAATTGAATTATTCATAATGATGACCTCAGAGTTTTCGTTTTTAACGGCTTCTTTCAATGCGTCGGAAAATATATTTCCCGTATGCATAGACGCTTCATCAACGTTTGCAACATATAGTACGGGTTTGTCAGTCAGCAAAAACAGATCAGCGACCGCGACATTCTCATCCCTGGTTAAACCCAACTCCCGGATGTTTTTTCCTTTTTCCAAATGCTGGTAACACCTCTTAAGAATCTCCAACTCTGCTCTCAGTTTTGTATCACCAGTTTTTGCTAATTTTTCAGTTCGTTGAATTTTCTTCTCAACACTCTCCAGGTCTTTTAGTTGAAGTTCAGTATCTATCACGTCTTTGTCACCGACCGGATTGATTGGTCCTTCTTCACGCAAAATGTTTTCGTCTTCAAAGCATCTTACCACATGAATGATAGCATCCACTTCGCGAATATTTGCCAGGAATTTATTTCCCAATCCCTCGCCTTTGCTGGCACCGCGAACCAAACCCGCAATATCGACGATCTCGATCTGTGTAGGCACTATCTTGTTCGGGTGAACCAGGTCTGCGAGTTTGTTCAATCGCAGATCAGGCACATCTACCAGGCCTACATTCGGCTCAATGGTACAGAAACGATAATTGCTCGCCTGCGCCTTTGCGCTGTTACTAACTGCATTAAATAAAGTTGATTTACCCACATTCGGTAATCCCACAATTCCAGCTTGCAAACCCATGATACCCCCATTCCGCCGTTGCGGAGAGTTTAATTTTTAAAATTGAGGCGCAAAGATAGGGTGAGAATGGTTAATGAAGAGCTGTTGTCTTATTCATTTTCCGGTGGAACATTGATGACGAGGTTATTCAGGTCTGCCTTTCCTTTAATATTATGCGAGGTCCAGCGAAGGCTCCAGATGCCTCCCTGCAAAATCGAAACGTTTTTATAGCCCTGGTCCTTTAACCATTTTGCAGCTTCAAAGATTTCCGGTTGTGCATTAAATCCGTAAATGATGAGCGCCGTTTCCTTTGATTGAGGAAGAGAATTATTCGTTTTTAATTCAGTAAAGGGGATATTAATAGCTCCTTTGATCTGGCCGATATTCTGCCAATAATTTTTCGATGTGTTATTAAATTCATCTTTTGTTCTCACGTCAATAAGTGTAAATTCTTTTTTATCAGCCATCATCTTATTAAAATTGTCTGCAGGAAGCAAACTATAACTGATGTTTCTTGTCCATTTCACCGCAGGCTTATCACTTGTATTCGTAGTATAATCGAGCCATCCATCCATACCATCAAACAAAATATTGACATCCTTATATCCTTTTTCTATGAATAGCTTTGCAACCTCGGGACTCTCATCACCATATTCATCTACCAGCAGAATGGGTTTTGCTGGTACAGTGATCGGGGAAGTAGTTGTCAACTTGTCAAATGGTATGTTCACTGCGTCATTAAAATGGCCTTCTGCTCTTGTCTTCTCCGTAGAAATTCCTCTGAATATAGAATCGCTTCTAAGGTCAACAATATAGTATGATTTCCCCTGCCTGACGTTTGCATTGAGCTCTTTTGACGAAAGGATCTTATAAGGGACGGTTGTCACAATTTCCAGGCCCTGGCAAGGGTTTGATTCGATTCCCTGGTTATAAAAATCAGTCAGGCCCCCGTTGATGTTATACAATTTAGTAAAACCACTGTCTGCAAGAAGCCTGGAAGCTCTGCGACTACGCTGACTATGCGAACAATAAATAAAAAGCGGCTTGTCTTTATAAGCCAACAATTCTCTCCATCTTTTGGGCAGCTCGCGAATATCGATGTGGGTGGAATTTTTTATATGGCCGATATTCAGTCCTCCCGAATTTGAAGTATCGTCATATTCTCCCTGGCTGCGCACATCAAGTAATGTATAGTCCTGGTTCGCCATTAGCGTTTTACATAGCTCTTCAGGAAAAACGGTTGTATATTTTACATTATCGGCTTTGAATTGTGCGTGTGCCGTTGCTACACTCAGCAAGCCGGCGACAAAAAATATTTTCAGCATGTTGGAGCTTTTTGGTTGATACAAGTTATTCTAAAAACCCTGACACCTGCCGGACAAATGATGAAAGGAACTTTGGCTACATGAACAGTTAACAGAAAATATTATCTTCAACTTCGAACCTCAAACTTCAAACTCAAACCACATGGCTTTAAGCAGGATCTGGGCAGCATTTATTATTGTTTCTGTATTTGTCGCATGTTTCAAATGGCTCGCATGGAAAGACAACGATGTCTTCAACCGGATCGTCGTAGGTAAGGCTGATGATACGTATGGATATGTTCTCAGTGGTCGCGTAAATACGGGAAATATGACCCAGGACAGCTTTGTAAGAAATATGAGTCTTGTGGGTCTCTCACTGAAAGACAAAGTTACTGGCGGTAAATATCTTTTTACAGATGATCTTTTATCTGATTCAACTAAAATTCTCAAAGTCCAGAATCCTTCCCTGGTTGTGATGACATATAGACAGGCATTGAAAAGAATTCAAAAACCTGTTGACGGAATCATCGAAACCTGCTGGACAGCCGTAAATATTGCATTGAAACTAATTGGCATCATGGCACTCTTCATGGGATTCATGAGTATTGCTGAAAGAGCTGGTGGGATCAGTCTTTTATCCAGGATCATCGGGCCGTTTTTCACAAAACTATTTCCTGAAATTCCGAAAGGTCACCCGGCGATGGGTCATATGATGATGAATTTTTCTGCAAACTTATTAGGGCTAGATAACGCAGCCACTCCTTTTGGATTAAAAACAATGGAAAGCCTGCAGGAACTCAATCCGAGTAAGACCGTGGCCTCCAATGCTCAGATCATGTTCCTCTCTTTGCATGCGTGCGGCCCCACCTTAATTCCCGTGAGCATTATAGCTGTTCGGGCTTCTGCGAATGCAGCAAATCCAACTGACATCTTTATTCCCTGCATGATCGTTACGTTTGTCGCGACATTGGCCGCAATGTGTGTTGTATCAGTTAAACAAAAGATCAATCTTTTTCAGCCGGTCATTTTACTCTGGGTTTTGTCTGTCTCTGCCATTATTTTGTTGCTGGTGATATACCTGGCTTCACTCGATGCGACAAGGCTACAATCGTTCTCAGGATTGCTAAGCAATGGGTTGATATTGCTGATCTTTCTTTTGATCATATTGGGCGCTTTGTATAAAAAGGTGGATGTCTTCGACGCTTTTATAACAGGGGCAAAAGGAGGGTTTGAAACGGCTGTCAAAATCATTCCTTATCTCGTTGGGATGTTGGTAGCCATCAGCATGCTGCGCTCAAGCGGTGTTTTTGATATGATTATTGACGGCATGAAAAATTTCTTTGCATGGCTTGGTACCGATACAAGATTTGTTGAAGGCTTGCCCACAGCCCTCGTTCGTCCGCTTAGTGCCAGCGGGGCAAGAGGGATGATGGTAAGTACAATGACCACTTACGGTGCTGATTCTTTTCCCGGCAGGCTGTCTAGTATTATGCAAGGTTCATCTGACTCTACTTTTTATGTAGTGGCTCTTTATTATGGCGCGGTCTCTATTAAAGATACACGGTACTCGGTTGGCGCGATGTTGCTTGCTGATCTTGTTGGTATCATTACTTCGATCCTTCTTGCTTATTTATTTTTTGGATAAAAAAAGACTGCAAAGGTGCAGTCTTTCAAAAGGTAACCGTCCGTTAATTATTTTGGAAAAGTGAACCTGGCTGAAAATCCAATGGCAGCCGGTTCAAAATTTATATCAGAGATAAGATTTAATTCGGGTTTCCAATCGAGTGAAATGTTAATAGGGACACTGGCAAATTTGTAATCAAGGCCAACAACACCCTGCCCTCCAAAATAATTTGTGTTCACATCTCTTTGTTTGTTCACGTCATATTCTTTACCAAATCCAAGATAGGCGCCGGCGCCGTAAAACCATCTTAATCCCGGCGTGCTAAGCGGTTTATGGATCTCAAGCAAAGCCCCGAGCGAAAGAGGGTCACTAAATGAAAAAAAACCCTCGATCGCTGTTTTCTCATTCAGGAAATGTTTTAACGTGATCGCATTTCCAACGATGGGAGCATTGTTGCTTAACCGGATGCCGACTGCGGTTTTGTAATCGGTCCCTACGGCAGATGTATTATTTGCTTCCTGTGCAGACAGTGAATTGATGACCCCGAAGCAGATAAAACAAAAAATGGCGAGGAATATTTTTTTCATTGTATGATGTTTTCCCGTTTTTAACGAAAATGGTGCCATCAAATTTTAAACAAAATGTAAAAGAAAATGCAAATCTGGTAATTGCAAAGACGGGAGGGAAGGGACAAGAGTGAGCCCGCGATATATTGCAGAGAGAACGTTAATTTTTGTTAACGCAATTATTGATAGAGCTCATATTTTGTTTTGGGTCTTCGATTGTCGAGCCATTTGAAATTTTGAAGTCTTAATTCCTCCGGTGTTTTTGCACGCATGGGCCAAAGAGTTCCTTTCACCGCGCTTCTGAAAACCACTCTTTGCAGCGCTTTTCCCCCGGTAGAATCTGTGGTAAAATAGATGTCCATTACATCAGAACTCGATTGGTTGACACCGGTAAAAGAGCTGTCCTCGTTTTGTATATAGTAAATACATTCGGCAAAACCGCGGGCCCGAACTGAATCTATGGAACCATCTGTCAGGTATCCATCCATTCTTGAAGATTTTATCTGGTTGAAAAAATCGCCCTGGACCTTACTGACCAGTAGACTGTTTTCAAAAACTTTGAACCGGTCAGCCTTTTTATTTTTTGTAAAAAGCAGGATTGTATCTCCTGTTATCTGGTTTTCTTTCGACCATACTATGGGGTCTTTATAAAGGCGAAACACTGAATCCTTAAACGAGTAAAACATACTGTCGCCAACCGCTTGAACAGAATCGGAAAAGATCTTTACATGATAGAATCCCTGAAAATAGCGATCGGTGCTGTCAGTTTTCGAAGTTTCGGGTTTCGGGTTTTGGATTTTGGATGCGATAGCTATCGGGTTTGGATTTTGGCTTTGAGATCTGGCTGCGGCACCCTGTGACGAATCTGGACGTTGCCATCGATCAGTTGAAATACTGTCCGTTTGTGTGGAATCAGCGGGTGTTAATAATTTTATGGAATCCTTTGTTTTATACAGGTCACTAAGCCTTGCAGAAAATAAAGTGTCGGCTGTAATGAAGATGGAATCCTGGTCCTGCTTTATGATCATTAATGGTTTGTTAAAGGCAAGGATCGATTCATCTTTGTTATTTCTGAATATTTTTCCGGCAATGATCACGGTTTGTTGTGCGGTGTCTGTAACGATCGCATTTCCTTCAGCCTGTGACTGGCCGATACTGTCATCAAAGGCCACCTTGTCGGCAACAATTTGGGTACTTCCATCCTGGATCACCGGCCTCAATCCAAATTCTGCTTTTTTATTTTTTGTGTCGTAATAACCTTCTTTTGTTTTTATTGTTCTGTTGCTGCTGTCTTTAATAAATGTTTCGGCTATAAATCTCGCCACCTCTGATTCTGTATTATATAAAAGTGAATCTGATTTTAAATAATAGGATGGATCATGCAATTCAACATTCTTTTTGAAATAGATATCCTTGAGATCAGTATAGTAATACCCCTCCGTACTGGTAAGCACAGACTTTTTATTATTGACCATTTTTCCGCCATTGGTATAAATGCCGAGTTTGGTTTCTACATCATATTCGAGATTATTCGTTGTTAACGTGGCTTTACCATCTGTGAGCCGTACATTTTTCTGCATATAAGCAATGCGCTTGTCGGTAAGATAACGCAGATAATCAGAATAGGCATTGGCCGTGTCGGCATCATTGATATGAACATTCCCGAACGCCTCGAGAACATGAAGCCGGTTATTGATAATGCAACTATCACAGTAAAAAAGAGTACTGCCTTGCTTTAGCCTCACATCACCCGCGAGTATTTGTAATTCCGTGGTATCATTTGTCTTTAGAAACTCAAGTTTTTTTGCCCCCAGTATCTCAACTCTTTTTGTGGTGTCTGAACGAACAGGTGCCTGTGACCAGGCGCCTTGAATACCGGTAAAAAAGAAACACAGGAAAAAAAAATAGAGCGATTTTAACGTCATTATTTGTTACTGCTTAGCGTATCCTTTTTGCCGGGCGAAGTTAAATAATCACCTTTGTCTTTTTTCGCAAAAACGGAGATATTAACGTAGCGTTTGGGGTGAACTTTAATATCATCCACCAATATTTCAAGGCCCAATGCAGTATTGCGGAGATTATCGTACAGCTTTCTATCGTTCATTAATAATCCTAAAGTGCCGTTGTTATGATTGATTTTGTATAGTATGGCGCCCAACTGGTTGACGGTAGCCTGGACCGAATCCATCGTTTGTTTGAAATCAAGAGCAGCCAGTTGTCGCGTGGTCGTATTTACATTGTGCAAAATGTTGGTGATGGTGTCATTATTTGTTTTCAAATTGCCCGACACTTCGTTGAGATTACCGATCGTTTTGGCAAGTAACCCGGTCTCCGTGTTCAAAAGCTTCTGCAGGTTTGCGGAAGACACAAGTAAGTTGGCAATAATGCCCTGGACATTATTCTTCGTAGAAGGATCAAAGAGTCTGTTGACGGAACCCAATACCACCGTCAAAGAATCAATCGCCGTACGGGCCTTTGAAAGAGTTGGATTCACCTGGGAAGTAATATCGCTAAATATACCGGGAGTTTTTTTTACGTTCAGGGTGTCCTTGTTTTTCAAAAACTGCCTTGAATCTCCCATGTCAATGTTAATGTAGGGGGAGCCAACAAAAGGAGCAACAATAGAGGCTGATGAATTTGCAGGAATATTGATGTCTCTCGTCCAATTGATCGTTATCACAATACCATCAAGGTTTTTGTTCGTTGCATTAATGTCATACACAGTTCCAACCTGTAATCCTCTTATCTTAACGGCATTGGATTTATCAAGAGCACCTATGTCAGAAAAAACAGCGTAGAGTCGTTTATTTTTGGAAAAAACATTATTTCCCTTTAAAAAATTGAAGCCAAGAATTAAAAAGGTAAGAGCAGCTATCGTTAAAACGCCGACTTTAGTTTCATTACTGATCTTCATGGAATATCATTTTTCATACAAGTTCTATTCAACGCTGCCGCCAAATTAACTAATTATTTTGAGAAGGTGTAATGTTGTGAAGGGTGAGTGGTGAATGGTGAGTCGGAAGTTTTCTGTGGTGACCTGATACGATAAAATTATGAGTGATGTAAGCAAAGGACCATAACTGCCGCCGTAAACTAACTAGAATGCCTTTTTGTCGTCGGTCGTTAACTGGCGCGATTCCAATCTTTGTTTATAATCTTTCAGAGCCTTAACAATATTCGATACAATTTCATCCTGGCCCTTATCTCCATTGATATAGTTCTCCTCTTCGTTGTTCGTAATAAATCCGATTTCAACAAGAACACTTGGCATTCCCGTGGCCTGAAGTACCCAGATTCCCTTATCGTTTCTTTGTTTAACTCCGCCGCGATATGTTCTGCCCTGGGTTTGAAACCCTTTTTCGATCAGGTCAGCAAATGTGAGGCTTTTGCGAAAGTAGTTTTGTGCATAGATTAACATTCTCGCCCTTTCGGCCGGATCCGATGGATCCGGGAGAATAAGATTGGAAGTGGAATCAATTTCCCCGTAATCATCATTTTTTGAAACAGAATTTACTTTCGCATCGCTTTTACTCAACGCCCAGATATAAGTTTCAGTTCCTTCAGCTGGGTTCGGTGTGTACCAATAGCGATATATCGGAACTTTTTTTGTTATCTTTTTTTTCTTCTTTTTTGTTGTGACAGTTCTATAGCCTGTTACCTGGCTATGCCGGATAGGAGGGGCGGCGTTGCAATGGACTGCGATAAAAAGGTCTCCTCCTGATGAATTGGCCAGGTCTGCACGATATCTCAACGCATCGGTTTTATTTGTTTTGTTTCCCGGTAAAATATCCGTCGTTCTTGTAAAGATGACTTTGGTGTCCGGAAATTCTTCTTCGATGGCTTTGCCGAGTTTTAAGGAAACAGTAAGACTTACATCAGCCTCTGTAGAATAGGCTCCTTTGGCTCCCTGGTCAAGACCGCCGTGACCCGGATCTATGATAATTGTTCTCAATACCTTTTTTGGTGTCTGGCTAAAACCCGGAAGAAAGAAAAATATTACGAGGGAAAAAAGCAGGGCTGGCGAGATCTTCTTTATCATTGGATGGGATTAGGGGTGGAACTTTTTTAAAGGCAAATTTAAAAGCTATTATTTTCTTTTCTTTCTATCATTTCAAGAAATGCTCTTGAATCCTTAACGGCATCGGCTGCACTATTATTATTCTGAGTGTTGCTATTTAATGGCTGTTGTTGCTTCTGGAGCCAGTCGATATAGTTTTTTACGGCGTCGGTAACGCACTTTGATATTTCCTGCTGGCCCTCTTTACTATTCAGATAATCTTCCTCTTCGCGATTGGTGATAAAACCCGTCTCAACGAGTACACTTGGCATTGCCGTCGCTTGCAGTACCCAAATACCCACTTGTCGTTGCTGCTGGCCGCTGCTTGTTCTGCCGGCTTTGGTAAATTCATTTTCGACAAAACCTGCCAGGGTAGCGCTGCGCTTGAAAAATTGCTTTGTTTTCAGAAGGGCAAGCGCAATGAATTCCGGCGAGTTGGGGTCAATCTCACCATAGTTCTCTTTGTAATTTTCTTCTACCAGCATAGGTGCATTCTCACGAACCGCCACTTCTTTGTCTTCATTTTTATGAGCTCCCCAGATATATGTTTCCGTGCCTTTCCTGGGATTTGGTGTCGACCAGTAATGATACTCAGGAACTCTTTTTGTTACTTTTCTTCTCTTTTTCCCTTTGCCGACATACGTCGTCACCATTTTTGTTCCTATACGTTCGCTGTGCCTGATCGGAGGCATCGCATTGCAATGAATAGAAATAAAAAGATCGCCATGATTTTCATTAGCGATCTCTGCCCGCCGATGAAGGGCAACGATATTTTCATCGGTTCTTGTTTCAACAATTTTTACATCGGGCAATGCTTCCTGCAACTGCGCTACAAGCTCCCGGGATATTGACAGGCATATATCATCTTCGTAAGAATAGCTTCCTTTCGCACCATTGTGTCCGCCATCCGGCATCAATCCATGACCAGCATCCACCACGATCGTTTTCAAAACCTTTTGTTTACTTTCTTTTTGGGGAATAAAAGAAAACAAAACGGCAGTTATTGAAACAAAGAAACTCACCAGGATGGCTCTCTTCATCATGCCGGCAAATTATTTATTAGTTCTGAAACATTCTCCGAAAGGAGAGATTTTGTTTGAATCTTCACAAATTGTTTAGAGTTGTTAAAAGAGCTTCTATATATTAAAAGGCTATTTTTGTTCAACCCGTATGAAGGAACTGCTCAAATTTAGATCAATTTATTGTTCAGCCGGGATACTGACTGCCACCATTATCTTGATAATTTGTACACTAACGTGCAAAACTACTGCAGCCCACGTACCGCCAGGTTATTTTTACAGCATTTTAACATGTCAGCAGGATACGGTCAAACCTCTTATAAAAAATGATACTATCCCCAATAAAAAAGACACTTTAATTGATTCAACAGGTAAGGCTCTCCTGGATACGACAAGTCCTTCTCAAAAAATAGACACATTCTCATTTAAAGTTTCAAAAGATTCATTGGACGCTCCTGTGAACTATGAAGCAGAGGATTCTGCTGTTGTTATGATCAATCAAAAAAAGATATTGCTGTACGGTAAGACAAAAACAAATTATAAGGATATCGAACTTACGGCGCCCAAAGTTGAACTGGACCAGGAGACGCAAATACTAACTGCCTACAACAGCCTTGATAGTTTGGGAGACATTATGCAAAGAGCCACTTTCAAGCAGGCGGAAAGCTCTTTCCAGAGTGATACGATACGATTTAATTTTAAAACGCAAAAGGGACTAACAAAAAATACCTTCACCCAAAGTGGTGAAATGTTTATTCAGGGAGATAATGTTAAAAAAGTCAGCCTTACCACGATGTACGCCAAGCACGGAGTGATGACCACCTGTGATTACGATGATCCACATTTCGGGTTCAGGTATAACAAAATAAAGATCGTCAATAAAAAGCTTGCGGTTTCGGGACCAATTCATCCCGAGTTTGAGGGAGTTCCTGTGCCCATTTATCTTCCTTTTGGAATTTTTCCACTAAGCACCGGTCGTCATTCGGGTTTGTTAAGTCCTTCGCTTGAAACAAACGAACAGTATGGATTAGGTCTTATCAATGGGGGTTATTATAAAGTGATCAATCAATTTTGGGATGTCACGCTCCGGACTAAAATTTATTCTTATGGCGGATGGTCAGCCACTCTTTCTCCAACATACCGGAAAAGATATAAGTACAGGGGCGGGTTAAATCTTAGTGTTCAGTCGACGAAAATTAATTTTAAAGGTGATCCCGATTACACTCATAACATGAGTTATTTCGTTACATGGAACCACTCTGTTGATAGCCGGGCAAGGCCCGGAACAAATTTCAGCGCCAGTGTAAGTGCCGGTTCTACAAAATATAATCAATACGTATCCAACAATCCGACACTCAATTTCCAAAACCAGTTAACGTCGTCTATTACCTATTCAAAAATGTGGATCGGGACTCCATTCAATCTTACAGTAAGTGCAAATCACAGCCAGAATAACAATTTGCATTACATAAATATAAACTTGCCGGATGTCGGTTTTACCATGAACACGATCTACCCGTTACAGAAAAAAGAGGTGATAGGTACTCCGAAGTGGTATGAGAAACTCGGCATCGGCTACAATGGATCGTTCAATAATTCCTTTAGTTTTTATGATACTGTAAAGTATGGGCAGAATGGAGTGAAACCTCTTCTCCAATATTTACGTGATACGGCTCAGTGGACCGCACGCCATAATATCCCCATATCATTGTCACTACCACCGGTTTTAGGCGGCGCTCTTTTGATTTCCCCGGGCGTTTCATATAGCCAGAATTGGTTGCAACGCCTGACCATTTTAAATTGGGACACCGCAAACCGTAAAGTAGACACCAGTTTCCGAAAGGGACTATTCATTGAACAGCAAGCTGGTTTTTCTTTAGGATTTAATACTGCTGTTTTCGGAACATACCAGTTCAGGAATTCCAAGATCATAGCGATTCGCCATGTCATGCGACCCACACTCGGCGTGAGCTATTCACCCGATCTGAATCAAGGACATTTGCGAACGGTGCAGACGGATTCAAGCGGAAAGACATTAACCTACAATGACATTGGTGGTGGTATCGTCTCTTATTCCAGCGGGAGAGACTTTGGCGGAATGAGTTTCCAGTTGGATAATAATCTCGAAATGAAAGTGAGGTCAAAAAAGGATACAACGAATGGGGGCATTAAGAAAGTGAAGCTGATAGATGGTTTTGGGTTTTCAACAGGCTATAATTTTCTGGCAGATTCATTTCAACTGAGCAACCCTGTATTTTATTTGCGCAGTTCACTTTTTGACAAAATAAGCATTACAGCAAATGCGAGCCTTAATCCTTATGACTATGACAACCGCGGCTTCCCCGTGAACAATTTATTTTCCCGTAACGGAAAATTTTATTGGGGAAGAATCTCAAACGCCAACCTTGCTATTTCAACCAATTTTAAAAGCAAAGCCACTGACAAGAAAAAGGAAGAGGAGCGTAAAATAGCGATGAATGAAATTTTAAACGATCCTAATCTTACCGATCAGCAAAACCTGCTCGACTACATGCAGCAAAACCCCGCCGAGTTTGTTGATTTTAATATTCCATGGACCGTCAGCCTGAGCTTCAGTCTTTATTATAGTCAACAATTCAAACCCGACTATAGCGGATTTGAAAAAAAATTCAACTCCAATATAAGTGTCAATGGTAGCTTTAGCCTGTCGCCCAAATGGATGTTCACAGCAAACGGATATTATGATCTGTCGACGAACAAGATCCAGATGTTCCAGATGAACATTTCAAGAGATATGCATTGCTGGCAAATGAGTATTGGAGTTGTTCCTGTAGGCCTGTACAGGTCCTTTAATATTAACATACAACCCAAATCTTCTATTTTGCAGGATCTGAAAGTGAATCGTACAAGGACCTTTTCTGAATTTTAAATTGACCGAGAACTATAATACTCTTTCATCAGGTTAAATAACTTCTCCTTTAATTTTTCTGTCGAGGGGAAATCTTTTTGTGAAACAGGCTTCAAATAATGCAATTCAATTTTTGCAGGCCAGAAAAAGAAAAATTTTCGCGGCAAAACTTTTTTACTGTTAAAAATAAGAGCCGGTAAAATTGGTTTCCCTGAATCCAATGAAAGGCGGAAAGCACCATCATGAAAACGTTGCAATGGCTCGTTGGTCTTATTTCTTGTACCCTCCGGGTAGATGCACATATGAAGGCCCATCTCGAGCACTTCCTTCATTTTGATGTAACTCATTTTGCGGCTCTCTTCATTTTTTCTGTCAACAAGTACGCTCCCTCTTTTATATAAAAGACCAAATAAAGGAATTCTTGCCAGCTCAACTTTTGCAATGGTTTTATTTGCACCCGGCATGAATGGTACCGAAACAGGAACATCGATCAGGGAATTATGATTGAATATGACGATATAATTTTCACCGGGTAAGAAATTTTCTTTTCCTTCCACGCGCAACCGGAGGCCGGTAAAGAAAAAGAAAACACGCATCCAGTTCCTGTATATTGCATGCATGATGTAAGAACGCTTCGGCTCTTTCCATAAACCAATTACCCACATTGGAATAAAAATGATCAGCATGGTGGAGATGAAAACGATAGCGGCCCACAGTGCAAAAACTCTTCCCAGGATATTTTTAAGCAAACTCATAACCTTCGATACCTTTAAAAATTGTTTTTTTCAGTTGCGGCCATTCATTTTTTATTATGCCAAAATAAATAGAGTCCCGGCGACGATTGTTCCACATTGTCATGTGACTGCGAAGTACACCTTCTTCTATTCCTCCCACTTTTCGTAATCCTTGTTTTGCCCGTTCATTCAGAACATCTGTTTTAAACTCAACCCGTTCAAAATTTAATTCATCGAATGCGTATCGAAGCATAGAATATTTTGCATGAAAATTAATTCCCGTACCTCTGAATTTTTTTCCGAGCCAGCTCCAGCCAATTTCCAACCGGAGATCATGGTAAGAGATATTTCCCATACTGCTGCTGCCTGCAACCTTAGCGGTGGCTTTATCGATGATCGTAAATGGCCTCCTGGTGCCGGCTGCTCTGTCTGCAAATGCGGCTTCCATCCATTTTTGTAAATGATCTCTATTTGCAAGGTTTAGCGTAAAATAATCCCACATACCTTCATCCTGGGCAAGATCAAGAAAAGCGTCAATGTCTTTTTCATCAATGGGCCTTAGTAAAACTTTATCCGTTTGTAATATCAATCCAGGTTCAATGATCTTCATTTGTTATTTTTATTTTTCATTTTATTGTTATAAAGCCCAGTCGACAGGGTCAATCCCTTTTTTTACCAAATACTCATTCGTTTTTGAAAAATGCCTGCATCCTAAAAAGCCGGTTACTGAAAGCGGGGATGGGTGGGCCGCTTTCAGTACCAGGTGTTTGCTTTCATCGATCAATACTCTTTTCTCCTGAGCAAATTTGCCCCATAATAAAAAGACAACATGATCTTTCAGCTCAGAAATTTTCCTGATCACGGTATCTGTAAATTCAGCCCAACCGATCTTAGAATGACTCATCGGTTCGCCCGCGCGAACGGTTAATGATGCGTTCAATAAAAAAATTCCTTGTTTGGCCCATTTAGTAAGATCGCCGTTGGCAGGAATTTTTACTCCAATATCATCGTGCAATTCTTTAAAAATATTTACCAGTGACGGCGGAGGTGGAACTCCATTTTGGACGGAGAAGCAAAGACCATGCGCCTGGTGCGGACCATGATAAGGGTCCTGCCCAAGGATCACCACCTTTACTTTATCGAAGGAGGTGGTATTAAAAGCATTAAAAATTAAAGAACCGGGCGGGTAAATTACTTTTCCCTGTGACCTTTCCGTTTTTAAATGAAGGACGATATTTTCAAAATAGGGTTTGTCGAATTCTTCTTTTAATTTTTTTTTCCATGTCTCATCAATTTTTACATCCATAAGTCTTTGCCTGGTTTGGATGCAAGCTAAAAAAATTTATCTTTGCCGCCTCTTATTCAAATGGTCCGGTAGCTCAGCTGAATAGAGCAGCTGCCTTCTAAGCAGCAGGCCATTGGTTTGAATCCAATCCGGATCACTATTTTGGGCGAAGCTTAGCTTCGCTTTTTTTAATTGTCATGCCTGCCATTGTTTATATACTTTATTCATGCGAGGCAGATA
>Ga0163162_10001693_pt1 | contig 20666 bp, 17 predicted proteins | sample S55metaG_FD_115310 | JGI IMG/M metagenome (GOLD analysis project Ga0163162, IMG submission 115310) | Switchgrass rhizosphere microbial communities from Kellogg Biological Station, Michigan, USA - S5-5 metaG | ecosystem: Host-associated > Plants > Roots > Rhizosphere > Soil | place: USA...
ACGAATGCGTTCTGCGCGTTTTCATACAGTTCGCTCGGCGTGGCGGCCTGCTGAATGCGGCCGTCCGAGAAGACGGCAACGCGGTCCGACATCGTCAGCGCTTCGGCCTGATCGTGCGTGACATAGACGATCGTGAGCGAAAGTTCCCGATGCAGGCGCATGATCTCGTACTGCATCGTTTCACGCAGACGCTTGTCGAGTGCGCCGAGCGGTTCGTCCATCAGCACGACGCTCGGTTCGAACACGAGCGCGCGCGCGAGTGCCACGCGCTGCTGCTGGCCACCGGAGAGCTGTGCGGGACGCCGGTTTGCAAGATGCGGGAGTTCGATCATCTCGAGCGCGCGCTTCACGCGTGCCTTCTGCTCGGCGCGGCTCACGTGCCGGACCGAAAGCGGAAACGCGACGTTTTCGGCAATCGTCAGATGCGGAAAGAGCGCGTAGTTCTGAAACACCATGCCGATATCGCGCTGATGCGGCGGCTTGTCGTCGAGACGGCGGTCGTCCAGGCGAATCTCGCCCTGCGTCGGCGATTCGAATCCGGCGAGCATCATGAGGGTGGTTGTCTTGCCCGAACCCGACGGCCCGAGCAGCGACAGGAATTCTCCCTTGCGCACGTCGAGGTTCAAATCCTCCACGACGTAATGCACGCCGTCATACGATTTGCTTACGCCCGAGAATGAAATGAAGGAAGGGTTTGACATCGTGATCGTGTCCTGTCGGAGTGCCGCCGTAATCAATGCTCGCCGAGCTTCTTCGCGAGATAGCGCGCGAAGTCATAGTTGGGGCGTTCGAGATGGCTCAGATGGCCGGGCTTTGCAAGCGGTGCATGCACGCCGCGAAAGACCGCTTCCACGCCGCGCTTGTCTTCCGCGTTGACTTCGTCGAGCAGCGTCTTCAGCGCCGCCATGTGAGCGTTGGCATCGGGGTCGGAGATGAACTCCGGCGCAAGCCCGCCTCCGAAGCGGATATGGACGCGCCCGACCCCTTGCGGCTGCAACACGAGATACCAGAAGTAGCCCGGCGTGAGCGTGACGAGATGCGTCGGATAGATGGCGAGCAACGCCGTGGTCTTGCGCCAGTGTCCCGTGAGCCGCGTGTTGTCAGGATGCGCGTTGCCGATGGGCAAAGACGCTTCCTTCGTGATCCAGTGGTAGTTGAAGGCGGGAGAGCCCGGCGGGCATTCCATTTCCTCGAGCCGCGAATGCGGTCCTACCGTCGCGCGATGCAGCATCGGCAAGTGATAGCTTTCCATGAAGTTCTCGGCGAGGATCTTCCAGTTGGTATCCCACACGTGCTCTTCATAGAAGGTCTCGATGTAGTCGGACATGCCGTACGCGCCGATGAGTCCGCTCAGTTCGGTCAGCTGTTCCTCGACGGGGGGCGCATTCTCGTCGAGCGTCACGTAAATCCATCCCTGCCATTCTTCGCAGCGCACGGCGGGCAGCTTGTAGCTTTCCTTGCAGAAGCCCTCTTGCCGGTCCATGAGCGGTGCCCCTCGAAGCTCGCCATCGAGAGAATAGTTCCACGCGTGGTAAGGGCATATGATCCGGCGCACATTGCCGCGCCCTTCGAGCAGCACCGACATGCGATGCAGGCACACGTTGGACATCGCCTTGAGTTGCATCTGCTCGTCGCGCAAAACCACGATGGGTTGTGCGCCGATATGCGCCGTCAGATAGTCGCCGGGAGTCTTCAACGCGCTTGCGCGGCCGACGCACAGCCATTCATGCTGGAAGATATCGCGCTCTTCCAGCGACAGGAATTCGGGCGACGTATAGACGCCAGGCGGCATGGAGCGCGCATGGCCAAACGAGCGTTCGCAACCGGCCTGCAATTCTTCCACAAGCGCTTGCACCTCGATCGTCCTTGCCGGCTTTGCCATGGAGCCTCCTTGATCAATCACCGTGGGAGCATGCCAACGCGAGGTATTGCGGCGTTGCGCTCAACATGGTCAGAAATCTATCAAGCCAAATTGCCAGCCAAAATATTGTTTTCGGATACAACGCAAAGCTTTTACCTATGCAGCGTATGCTGGATTGGCGCTTGTGCCCGCGCCTGTCCGCGCGCCGTCACGCATCGAGATGCAGGCGCCGGATATAGTTCTCGCAGAACGATGCGAAGCGTTGCACGACTTGCCGCGGCTTCATCGTGCGTGACTGCGCGATGCCGAGCGTCGTCGCGTTGACGCTGTCCTTGAAACGCTTAATGACGAAGTCTTCGCCATCCACGGTGCGGTTCGACTTGAGCGGGAAATTGAGGATGCTGTAGCCAAGGCCGTTGGCCACCATGCCGCGCACGACTTCCGGCTGCGAGGAGCGAAAGGCGGGCACCGGGCGGTTGCCCACCGCATCGAAGAGCGCCGCGAAATATTCGCGGCTGTGCGGCAGATCGAGCATCACGTAGGGCTCGGGCAGCAGGTCCGCGAGCGAAACCTTGCGTGCGCGCGCGAGACGGTGCGTCTTGGGCAGGATCACATAAGGCGGCAGCGAGAGCAGCGGCGTGAAGGCGATGTCCTCGGTCAAATCGAGGCTGTAGGTCAGGGCGATGTCGAGCGAGCCGTCGTGCAGGCCTCGCAGGAGGCCGTCCTGATGCGCCTCGACGGTGCGAAATGAAATGCCCGCATGCTCGCTCGTAAACCGGCTGATGAGGCCTGGCATCAACGGCGGCGCTAGCGAGACGAGGCAGCCGAGCGCGATGGAGCCCGTCATGCCGCCGTCCATTTCCTTCGCGGCCATCTGCAGTTCCTCGGCGATCTTCAGCAGATTGCGCGCTTGTCCGAGCAGATCGCGGCCCGCTTGCGTGAGCGAGAGACCGCTTGCGTGATGCCGTATGAAGAGTTGCACGCCGAACGACACTTCGAGGTCCGCGAGCGCCGTCGAGATGGACGGCTGGGAAATGTGCAGGCGCCGCGCCGCGGCGGTGAAGGAGAGCGTTTCTGCCGTGACGACGAAATAGCGCAACTGACGCAGCGAGTAGCGCAATGGATGGCTTTCCATCGGGGACGCTCCATGATCGGGCCTTCAATGGACCGCATTGTGAGGTGCTCAAAAAAGCCTGCATAGCCAAAGCTGATGCAGTGCATTTTTTTAATATATTTTTCGGATTCTGACGGGTGGCGTAGATTTTCGCCACGGCAAGGGGCTCACGGCGTCGCGCTTTACCTCGGCAGGACGATAAGTGCGTACGGCCTTGTGTCCCGCATGAGCAGCCATGTTTTGCGGCTGGCGAGTGATGGAAATGTCATTTCGCGGAATCGCTCGCCGGGGACAGAATGCAACGCACACCGAACCCGCATGGACGCTGGACCGCAAGGACAGCGATCGGGCGGGCTAAAAAATCGCGACCTGGTCCGCGATGGCCGCGGGCTCTCGCTGGTCGGGAGGTCATGACCGATCCGGATCAAACCGCCTTTCAGAAGGACAAAGCCATGACAGTGGAAAAAACGTCAATCGATACGCTCGTCGTCGGCGCCGGTCAGGCCGGCGTCGCGATGAGCGAACACCTCAGCAAGCTCGGCGTGCCGCATCTCGTCCTGGAACGCGATCGCATCGCCGAACGCTGGCGCACGGGGCGTTGGGATTCGCTGGTTGCCAATGGTCCCGCATGGCACGATCGTTTTCCCAATCTCGAGTTCGACGGTCTCGAGCCGGACGCCTTCGCCTCGAAGGATCAGGTGGCAGACTATTTCGTAGCGTACGCCGAGAAGTTCGAAGCCCCGATCCGCACCGGCGTGGAGGTCAAAGAAGTCGTGCGCAACGCCGGGCGGCAGGGCTTCACCATCGAAACATCCGAGGGAACCATCGAGGCCAGCCGCGTCGTTGTCGCGACCGGACCTTTCCAGCGCCCCGTCATTCCGCCGATCGCCCCAGAAGCCCCGAATCTCACGCAGATTCACTCCGCCGAATATCGCAACCCCGAGCATTTGCCCGAGGGGGCGGTGCTGGTGGTGGGTGCGGGTTCATCGGGCGTGCAGATCGCCGATGAACTGCAGCGTGCGGGCAGGGAGGTCTATCTGTCGGTTGGGCCGCATGATCGTCCCCCGCGCGCATATCGCGGCCGCGACTTCTGCTGGTGGCTGGGCGTGCTCGGCGAATGGGACGCGGAGGTCATGAGGCCGGGCAAGGAACACGTCACCATCGCAGTGAGCGGTGCGCGTGGCGGTCATACGGTGGATTTCCGGCGTCTTGCGCATCAGGGCATCACGCTCGTTGGTCTGACGAAATCGTTCAATGGCGGCGTCGTGACATTCGAATCGGATCTGGCAATCAACATTGCCCGCGGCGACGAGAACTACCTGTCGCTCCTGAACGCGGCTGACGCCTATGTCGCCCGCAACGGTCTCGACCTGCCGGAAGATCATGAGGCCCGCATCATTCCTGCCGATCCGGAGTGCGTGCTCAATCCCGTTCTCGAACTCGACCTGACAAAGGCCGGCGTGACGTCGATCATCTGGGCAACCGGCTACGCGGTCGATTTCAGCTGGCTGAAGGTCGACGCCTTCGACGAAAAGGGCAAGCCGAAGCATCAGCGCGGGGTTTCGAAGGAGCCGGGCATCTATTTTCTCGGCCTGCCGTGGCTCTCGCGTCGCGGCTCCGCTTTTATCTGGGGCGTCTGGCACGATGCCCGGCATATTGCCGACCACATCGTCACGCAGCGCAAATATCTCTCTTACCGCGATGCCTCGCAGCGCCATGCCACGGACGGCCGCGAGGAAAGGGCGGCGAGCGCGCCCGTCGATTCGTGCCTCCATAAAGTCAGCGAGATGGGCGTGAATTGACGCCTGCTTCTCCTTCCATCAAGCCGCGACCCATTTCTTCTCAGCTTCAAGGTGCACTGATGAGCCAACCTACGCACACCCGCATCCGCATGTTCAACACGAAGGACACGTATCCCAACCAGACGCTCGACAACGATCTCTGTCAGGCCGTGCGCGCCGGCGACACCGTCTATGTGCGCGGCCAGGTGGGTACCGATTTCGAGGGCCAGCTCATCGGACTCGGCGATCCGCGCGCTCAGGCCGAGCAGGCGATGAAGAACGTCAAGCAGTTGCTGGAGGAGGCGGGCAGCGACCTGTCTCACATCGTCAAGACCACGACGTATCTGATCGATCCGCGCTATCGCGAGCCGGTGTACCAGGAAGTCGGCAAGTGGCTCAAGGGCGTGTTTCCCATTTCCACCGGCCTGGTCGTGAGCGCGCTGGGCCAGCCGCAGTGGTTGATGGAGATCGATGTGATCGCCGTCATCCCCGATGGCTGGAAGCCGGCACAGGCTTGAGGAGCGGGACATGACATTCTCTATCGTCGGACGCTGCCCGGAGTCCGGGCAGCTCGGGATCGCCATCAGCTCGTCGAGTATCGCGGTGGGCGCGCGATGCCCTTGGCTGCGCGCAGGCGTGGGCGCGGTCGCGACGCAGAACGTCACGCTGCCTGCGCTCGGTCCGCAGATTCTCGATCTGCTGCAGAACGCGAAGCTCGATCCCGTGGCAGCGCTGGACCGCGCGCTCAGCGCGGACGACTGGAGCCAGTATCGGCAGGTGACGGTGATCGATGTTGACGGTCGTACCGCGTGCTTCACCGGCAAGGAGGCATTGGGCCTGCACGCCGCCGTGGCGGGAGCGCAATGCGTAGCGGCCGGCAACATGCTGGCGGGTGTCGAAGTCATCGAAGCGATGGTTCCGGCGTTCGAAAATGCGCCCGGTTCGCTGGCCGACCGTCTGCTCGCCGCGATGCATGCCGCGATGGCGGCGGGCGGAGAAGCGGGCCCCGTGCATTCGGCAGCGCTCAGGATAGTGAGCGACCTGAGCTGGCCGATCGTCGATCTGCGGGTCGACTGGGCCGACGATGACCCCATCGGCCAGCTCGACCGTCTCTGGCAGGCCTATCGTCCGCAGATGCAGGATTACGTGACCCGGGCGCTGAATCCGACCGCCGCTCCCAGCTATGGAGTGCCGGGCAATGAATGAAACGTCCGGCCGCGAGTTGCTCGAACGGCTGATCGGCTTCTCCACGGTCAGCCGCGACTCCAATCTGGAGATGATCGAATTCATCCGGCATTACCTTGCGGCATTCGGAATCGAAAGCGAGCTGTTCTACAACGCCGAGCGCACCAAGGCCAATCTGTTTGCCACCATCGGCCCTAGTGACCGCGGAGGCATCGTGCTTTCCGGCCATACCGATGTCGTGCCGGTCGACGGCCAGCCCTGGACTGTCGACGCATTCCGCCTCACCGAAAGAGACGGGCGGCTGTACGGCCGCGGCACCGCCGACATGAAGGGCTTCATCGCATCGGTACTGGCGGCGGTGCCCGTCTTTCTCGGGCGCGCGCTCAGGCTGCCGGTGCACCTTGCCTTTTCCTATGATGAGGAGGTCGGATGCCTGGGCGTCCGGCCGATGCTGGCCGAACTGGAAAAGCGTCCGCACCGGCCGGTGCTGTGCCTGATCGGCGAGCCGACCGAAATGAAACCGGTGCTGGGCCACAAGGGGAAGCTTGCGATGCGCTGTCAGGTGAAAGGCGCGCCTTGCCACTCGGCCTACGCGCCCTATGGGGTCAACGCCATCCAGTATGCGGCGCGCCTGATCGGCCGTCTGGACGAGATCGGCGATCGGTTGTCGCAGCCCGAACATCACGACGGTCGCTTCGATCCGCCGTTTTCGACCGTGCAGACCGGCGTGATCAAAGGGGGACGCGCGCTCAACATCGTGCCGGCCGAATGCGAATTCGATTTCGAGGTGCGCGCGCTTCCAGGCTTCGATGCCCATCGAGTGGCCGATGAATTGCAGACCTATGCCGAGGCCGAACTGCTGCCGAAGATGCGTGCGGTGAAGTCCGACACCGACATTCGCTTTCAGCCGCTGAGCGCTTATCCGGGATTGGCGACCTCGCCTGACAGCGAAGCGGCACGTCTGTTGGCGATGTTGAGCGGCTCCACGGAATTCGGGACGGTCGCCTTCGGCACTGAGGGCGGGCTCTTTGACCAGGCGGGCATTCCCACGGTGGTGTGCGGGCCGGGGAGCATGGATCAAGGGCACAAGCCGGACGAATTCGTGACGGTCGAGCAACTGCGCCACTGCGATGCAATGCTGGCTCGCCTCGCGGCCTACCTTTCGACGGCATCCTGATTCGGCCGACGCGAGGAATCTGCCGCGCGACGTTCGCGCTGGAGGTTCGGGAGCGATGTGGCCGGCCCACTCAGCCGGCCGCGCTTGAGGGTCGCTTTTTCGCGCTGAAAAGGGACGCGCCGCAAGACATCTCATTCGATTCCCTTTCAAGGCCGGGCATGCCCGTGTCGTTCGACGCTTGCGTTCGTCTTCGGCGCCGTCGCGGTGCTGGCGCTGCCGCCCGGCGCCGATACGATGGATGCCGTCAAGCTGGCTACCGGTCCGCTCGGGCTGCCGATGCTCGTGTTCTTTCTGTTGAGCGCAGACAGATGCATGCCAACGTAACGCCAAGCGCCGCGAGATAGTCACGATTCGCCCGGGTGGCCGGCGCATTGGATCGGCGGTGCACACGGCCAACCGGCGACATCAACGACTCCGACGCGGTAATGATGTCGAAGACGTAAAGCCGCCGGTTCGCGACGCCCCGTGCCGATCGAACAGGCGCGTGCGCTCAGGCGTTGCCGAGCAGGCGCCCGACCGTATCCTCCGTCGTCCAGAGCGCGTTCGCGAGATAGCGGAAGTTGACCAGCGCCGCGTGGTAGCCATCGCCGTCAGGCAGCTTCGGACCGGCGACTGCGTCGCGTACGACCGCAACTTCGAAGCCTTGCTCGAGCAAATCACGCAAATGCGATTCCACGCACAGGTTCGCGGCCATTCCAGCGAGGATCACCTGGTCCACGCGCTGCTTGCGCAACTGCAGCGTCAGGTCATTGGATTGCGGGCCGTACAGCTTGTGCGTCGAACAGATGATGGTCTTGCCGTCCTCGACATATGGCTTGAGTTCCGGAACGAAGTCGGCGCCAGAGCCCCGAAAGCCCTCCAGTGTCAATGCGCCCGGTCGGTCGAACATGCCTATGGCGTGCTGGAACATCTCTGCCGGCCCTTGCACCTTCCACGTGTGGTCATGCGGATAGTAGTAGTGCGGCGAAACCGCGACAGTGATGCCAGCCTGCTTTGCTGCCTGGAACAGCCGGCTCAGGTTGGGAACCAGGTTCTGCTCCGTGACGCTCTCCCCGACAACACCCCAACTGCGGCCCTCGGGGCTCATGAAATCGATCTGCGGATCGATGACAACGAGAGCCGTCCGTGAAAGGTCGAGCTTCATGTCGGAACCGGGCAAAGCGGGGTCGGCAGGATCCGCGTAGGGGGAATGTTGATTGCACATTGGGACGCCTCTCATAGGCTGGGGGTGGCGCGGGCGCAATAGCCGCGCCCGCTGGAAAGGTGAGACGGGTATCAGCTACGGATGAACGCCAGAAAGTCGGCGTTGAACTTGTCCTTGTGCGTTTCCGTCAAGCCATGTGGCGCACCTGGATAGACGACCAGCTTCGAGTTCCTGATGAGCCGTGACGATGCGCGACCTGCGGCGTCGATCGGCACGATCTGGTCGTCGTCGCCGTGAATGATCAGGGTGGGGACGTCGATCTTTTTCAGGTCCTCGGTGAAGGCGGTTTCCGAAAACGCCTTGATCGAATCGAAGGTGTTCTTGTGGCCGCCTTGCATCCCCTGCGTCCACCACGAGTCGATCAATCCCTGGGACGGTTTGGCGCCCGGGCGGTTAAAGCCATAGAACGGACCCGCCGGAACATCCTTGTAGAACTGGGAGCGGTTCGCCAGTTGAGCGGCACGCAGCCCATCGAATACTTCGATCGGCAGTCCCTTTGGGTTGGCAGGCGTCTTCAGCATCAGCGGCGGCACGGCGGAAACGAGTACGACCTTGGAGACCCGCCGCGTGCCGTGCCGGCCAATGTAGCGGACCACCTCTCCGCCGCCGGTCGAAAAGCCTACGAGGATGGCGTTCGTGAGATCAAGCGTGTCGAACACGGTCGCCAGATCGTCGGCATAGGTATCCATTTCGTTGCCGTTCCAAGGTTGGCTCGAGCGGCCATGGCCCCGGCGATCGTGGGCGACGGCGCGAAAGCCGTGCGACGCCACCAGCATCATCTGCGATTCCCAGCTATCCGAACTAAGGGGCCAGCCATGACAAAACACGACCGGGCGGCCGGTGCCCCAGTCCTTGTAGTAAAGCTGAGTACCATCCTTCGCCTCGATGTAACTGCCCAGCTGCTGGCCGGGTGATCTGGAGGCAGGCGCTGCAGGCGGCGACGTGGCGGCATGAGCCAGACCCGGAAGAAATGATCCGGCCACTGCGCCAACTGCGGCGGCGCTGCCGATCAATACGTCGCGTCGCGCGGCTTTGTCGGCGAACCAGTTCTTCGTAGACATGCTGCAGCTCCTTTAGTGAACGCTTTGTTGAAAATCAGTACGCCGGTCGCCTCAGCTTCATCGATGCTTAATATAGCCGACCAGTCGTCTATATACTGACGCAAAAAAATTTAGCTCAACAACTGCTTCAGCGTGACGCGCTGAAATCGATGGCAGGCACTGCCACTGCGTTCCACCTTGCAACGGAGGATCGCTCCCTCCCAGCTCTCGACGATGATCGCAGCGACCTGCTTGGGATTGCGGTCGGAAGGGAGTTCTCCGCGCATCTTCGCTTCTTCCAGGCAGGCGGCAATCGAACCTTCCCATCGTCCGAGGATCCGCTTCAGCGCGCTTCGTACTTCAGCACTGGCATTGGACAGCTCCAGCGAGAGGTTGCCTATCAGGCATCCGAGCCTGAATTCGCTGGCCGCGTGGTCCTCGGCCAGCAGCCCGAAAAACTTTTCGATTCGCGCCAACGGCTTGATGCGCGCGTCATACATGACACTGCCGTGCCGGTGTTCGATGGATTCCCAATAGGCTTCCAGCACCTCGGCCGCAAAGGTCTCCTTGCTGCCAAAGTAGCTGTAGAACGACCCCTTCGGCACGTCGGCAGCCGCTACGATGTCTTGCACCCCGCTCGCGTTGAATCCCATTTCGTAGACAACGCGTCCTCCAGCGGTAAGCAGGCGGGTGCGGACTTCTGGGTTGGCGGGTCTTGGCATGTGGGTTGTCTGCTTAATTACAATAAAACGAAATATAGACGACTGGTCGGGTATTGTCAATCGTGTGACTTGTAAGAGACCTTCGCGGATTCGCGACGACAGCCGCCCGATCGGCGATGTCCGCTCTTTCTTAACGTGACCTGGCGCGCGTTCGGACCCATTCATGTCGGTCGATACAGCTATCCAACACACTTGGTGCTCACGCGCCGTTCAGATCGGGAGGCGACCGCTGTTAGCTAGCCCGTACCCATGCGCGTCTGATCGACGAACTTCTCCGTCGCATCGTCTATCTTGCGGCCTTTGCGACCGGCCGGCCGATGGACGTACAGCACTTTCACGTCGGTTTGCTCACGCGACGCATCGGGAGGAGTCATCGAGTAACGCACTTCACGCGCGTGGTCGCTCAATTGCAGGTTCGGATTGAACACCGAGTTGAACCGCCACAACATCCGCACGAAGTTCGTTTGACCGCGCATCAACAGATGCGCTGCCTCGCCGGTTGCATGACGCAGCGCAGTCCAGCCGAGATGTTTGCGGTTGAGCACCTGCTGCGTGCGTACCAGTTCCGTGTAGAACTCGCGCAGTGGCAACTTCGTGGGCAGCACCGCGTGCTGGATGTCGTAGAGCCGGTAGTCGAGGCTCGTCAGTTGGCGCTGCTCGCGCAGCCAGATTTCGGTGCCCGGATACGGCGTGTTCACGCTGATGTTGACGATCTCCGGAATCTCCAGGCACCACTGCCTGATTGCTTCGAAGCGGTCGTGATCCCAGTCGGGATCGGCGATCAGATTGACGGCGACCGTGATGCCCAGCGAGCGCGCGAACGCGAGCGCTTCGAAGTTCTTGTCGATATTGATGCGCTTGCGAAATGCCTTGAGCCCTTCTGCATCGATTGCCTCCATGCCGATGAACATGTATTGCAGGCCCAGCGTGCGCCAGTACTCGAAGACTTCCTTGTTGCGCAACAGCACGTCGCCGCGCGTCTCGAGGTAGTACTTCTTGCGGATGCCCCGGCGCTCGATCTCGCGACCAATCGCCATGCCGTGATCGGCATGCACGAATGCGACATCGTCGACGATGAACACGCCGGGCTCGCGGATCGACGCCAGTTCGTCGGCGACCACTTCGGGGCTGCGTGAGCGATAGCTGCGTCCGTAGAACGTCCATGCGCTGCAGAACGTGCAGTCCCAGGGGCAGCCGCGCGCGAATTCGATCGACGCGCACGGGTCCAGCACGCCGATAAAGTACTTGCGCCGGTGCCGCAGCAGATCGCGCGCGGGGCGAACCTGATCGAGGCTCTCGACGAAACCGGGCGGGGGTCCTTCGCCGTCGCGCGTGACGACGCCCGGTATCGGCAACAGTTCACCGCGGCGCGCGACGGCATCGAGCAGTTCTACGACCTTCGCTTCGCCTTCGCCTTTCAGGACGCAATCGATTGCGCCGTCGGCGTGCTTCAGCATGTCGGCGGCCGTGAACGACGCGCTATGCCCGCCGACGAACACGAAACAATCCGGCCATTGCGCCTTGATCGTCTTCGACAAATCGATGATTTCGGGAATGTTGGCGAGGTAGTTGCCGGAGAAGCAGACGACGTCGGGGCGCCATTTGCGAATCAGCTTGAACAGTTCGCGATGCGATTCGACCTGCAGGTCGATCAGCCGGACATCGTGGCCAGCCTCGCGAATGACGGCGGCGACGGTCTCCAGACCGAGCGGCTCGAGGCGCAGAAACACGCGGGTATACATCAGGCCACTGGGGTGAACAGCGAGCACCTTCATGAGATCTCCTTTCGGCAGAAAGGGCGCGTCCATGCGATGGCGGAACGCGCCGGGCTTTCATGCTGGTATCCCTGGTACGGGTCGACTGCCGGGCGATAGGTTCTTCTGATGCCACCACGGGGTGGCTCATGACGATTCTACTGTCCAAAGCTTCCGCGTGCTCACGAGCGCTCCATGGCTGGATGGTGAGGCTTTCCGGGAGCGCTGCGAAGGGTAGCGCGTCTGAGATGTTCGCCTCGATCGATCTACGTCTGCGCTGCCTTACCTTTCATATTGACTACGGTTTCGCGCCCGCAGATCTGGCCGCACTCATGGACTGACCACGCCGCATACGAAGCCGCCCCCCCAACAGGAGAGGTCCGGCAGCGGGGACTTGCAGGCAAAGTTGTGTCGACAGGTGCCGACGCGTGCCTGGGGCGGGCCCCGGTGCGAAATGGCTCCGCCACGACTACTCGCCGCCCGGCAGGGTGAGTGCAACTGGGCGCGGCCGGCTGGGCCGGAATGTGAAGGAGGAGCGGATGAACGTCGCAGAAACGTCTTTGCGTATGCTGGTCGAAAAATGGCTTGCGCTAGGCACGGCAACACCGGTTCGGGTCACCCGCTTCGGTCGCACCCGCCTGAACCGGATGCGCTGTGTTTGCGTTGAGGCACTAAGACCGGAAGGTTTGGTGGCGATTTTCTTCTTTCGGCACCGTGACGGTGCCTGGCGCATTTTCCCGCCCGAGTCGGAACGGCTGGCAATGCGCATTCGCTAGCGAATAGCGTGATGGCGTGGTCTCACGGGCGATTGGTTGCCGCCGAGGCTGGATCGCCCGGTGGCGCGGGTGTGAACCTGAGCACATCGCCGCGTCGGGATGATTGCCTTCAGTGAATCAGCCTGGGCTGCGTTACGCGCCGGAAGGCGCAGCAGGCCGAAAGCGTCGGCGTGGAAATCTTTCCCGGCTTTGCCGCTGCCGAGGTGCGCTACCGGGCTGCACCCAAGGCCGGCGGCGGGCCGAACCATGCCGCGATGTAGACCGGGCTTCGCCATGCGATTCGAGGGGATTGATGGATGATTCCATCATCCGCGAGACCGACGGCGTCGGATTGCCTTTGTTTTTGTCCGTGGTTCGGCGGTCACGCGTCCGGTAATTGCGGTCAGGGCCGGCGCGGGGACGGCGTAACCTGCGCGCTCCGAGGCGTGACTACGTAGCGCAAGACAATGTCCCGGTCGGGCTCGGGCATGGCTAGGATTGCGTGCATCGTGACCCTGAGTCCCCAGCACGCCTCGGTGGGCGTAGCACGCTTCGGATTGGCCATATAGGCCTCGTATCGCGTGAGGTTCGCCTTGTCGTTTCCAAGTTCTGATGCGAGCGCGCGTCCCAGTGTGATCTCTGCGGCGGCATATTGCTGTGGCGTCGGGATATCGATCGGAGCCGCCGATGCAGAGCTTCGAAGCGCTTCCAAGAGAATTTGCAGATATTCATCGATATCGGCGTCGGCCACTTCGTTCAGACTGATGCGGCTCATGACCTCACTCATGTCATTCATCCCGAAACAATCGGGCGGTACGAGCACGTCGAGAAACTTCGTGATGAGTCTGGCGTACCTGAGACGGTCTGCGGGAGCGAGACGCGCGACACCGTCCGCCATGAGGTTCGCGCGAGTCTGAGCATCCATAAACAGCCTTCTGATGCTGTGTACGTTGGCCCTTATGACAGGGTCATGCTGGATTCGTCTAATCCAGGCAACGATCACACGGGCCTTGTTTGAACCCGGGTCCACACCGTTCGCCATCAGCATTTCGTCGTAGCTCGATTCCTGGTTCGACGTGAGAGCCGCGCCGGGGATATCGAATGTTGCGGCGCCGTTGGGTGTCGCGTCTTGCTCATATCGGATTGCCGCACCGGCGACCAACACGCGCGTAGTCAGGAGAAAAAGCGCGATCAGGAAAGCGACCGTCATTTTCATTCCGCCTCCATGGCGAACGGTGCCGCGCGAGATTCGGAAGAGCTATGGGCGGAGGCCAGGGCGTGGGACTTCAGTTGCTTGCGTGCATCCCTCGATCTGCAGGCGATTCGGCATTTCAAGTTCATTGTGCACCAGCAGTTCAAACGTTTCTTGAGGGCTATGGCATGAGATCGTTGGCTTAAGGAATCCACGTGACATCATTTCTGCCGTCGTTGGATCGCTCATTATCTGAAGCTTCAGGTCACACGCTGCTTCGTTCATGCTCTCGCGTGTCCGAAAGTATCGCCGGTATCCGATGCGCTCCGCGCAAGCAAAATAGAAAGCAATATGTAATTAAGGCTGAAGCGTTAGCACCTTCATATTCGCATTCCAGAATCTACGTCGAACTCTTGCAAGAACCCATATAGCCAAAGGGCAAGATTGTCATGTGCTAACGATCCTGAGAGATGCGGCATAACTGAATGAGTGAGTTTGGCTATGCACTTAACCGACACCGTAAGGCGAGGCATAGGTGGAATGGGACGTGTTCCCCTATTCACTGATCAAAGACGTTACGAATCTTGAATTCACGCGCAGGCGCGTCTATAAGACAAGCATGTCGCGCGAGTTTGATTCACTCGACCGCCGGAAATGAACGTTTCCAAATTCCGCCTCGTCCGAAGTTCATGGGACGCGATTGCCCGAGGTCGTCTCCAGTCCAAAACGGCGGGAGTCGAGATGGCATCGTGCCTCGTTCGGTACATTGTTTTCATGTCTGTACATCCAATACAGGAGAGAATCGTGAAACTCATGATGGCAACCGTCGGGCTCGCGACATTGGCGCTTGCATCGCCGGTCTGGGCACAGGGCGGCGGCGCAGCCCAAAGTGGCACTAACGATCCGATCGTCCAGATGCGAATGGAGGTCGACGCGGCAAACAAGGCCTACAACAAGAAGGTCAATGCCGCGAAGAAAGTCTACGATCACAAGAAGGCGGAAGCGGCGAAGGAGCGCGATGCCGCGATCGCCGCGGCACATCATGGCGCGTCTTCACAGTGACCACTGTTCACGCTGCACCTGACGCCTGACGGGTCCGGCTCCATGCGCCGTAGACGAGGAGGCGTCGCAGAGACGTGCTCTCTCGCTGTTCCGGGACGACCGTCCTTGACAGCGGATCACAGTTGTTACGCGTTCATTCCACCGAGCACTTGCCGCGCCGATTGTCCGTCGTGCGATGCTCGGATGGGACTGAAGCTGTGAGCGGGAATGCCGTGCTGCAACTGCGGCCTTTCTCAAGCCATCGGGAGTCAGTGCCGAGAACGGCGCCATCATCAAAACTGAGGCGCAAAAATTCAGTCCGTGGACTGCGCACGGAAGAGGTGCTGGCCTGCCCACGGTTTTGCGAGTCAGTACGATGCGCTGTCGCAAATGACTTGACGCCATCGGAAACGCACACCTGAAAATCCGCCGTGCCGGTACGCGCGGCGAGATGACGGAACGCGGTACTGTAGCTATCCATCTTCCCGCATAGACGACCAACCGTTCCCTGTCCTGCAATTGCGCGTGCAACTGTTTCAACAATAGCGCTGCGAGCGGCTGGCGCATGCCGGGATCGATGACCAAATACACGAAGCTCACATCGAGCCCGCCCGGTAGCGGCGCCGTCGCATAGACGTTGCTGTGCGCTCAAAGATCCAGCGGATTGACCTTGGTGCCTTGCACCGACACGTCGGCCATCAGGCCAGCATTCGTCAGGACGAATGCTTCGACGGGCGACGTGGCCGTCGCTGTGTCGATTGCGCCGTTTGCACCGACCTTGACGACCGCCACCGATGCATCGACTCCGGCCGCCCAGCCCTTGGAGTTGCGAAGCTTTTCGAGCGCTTCCGGCGTCATGAACAGGAAGATGAGCGCCTTCGACTGAGCGCCGGCCGTCAGACCGACGGACAACGACGTTGTGCTGTAATAGCCTACTGTAGACCCGCCGACCCTGAGCGAACCTTTCCCGTACTGGCCTCCGATCCCCAGGCCCGCCTGGATCACAGACGGAAACACCAGCACGCCGCGCGCCTTGGAAACGAGTTCTTGCGAACCGCGGACGGTGGCATAGAGGCGCTGCAGCGTTGCGTCGACTTCGGAATCGATGGCGCGGCGTGCGTCCGTGTCGCCAGCGGTTTTCTGGTCACCCTTGTTCGACGTCGTGGTACATCCGGCTAGCGCAAGCCCTCCCAGCGCCAGCACGGCAGTCGACTGGAGCATGAAGTTTCGTCTTTGCATAATTCTTCTCCATCGTGGACTTGAAAGACCCATAGAACGGGAGCGAACTGCATATTGGGTTATAGCACAGCACCTTCGAAAAAAGGGGCTCGCTCGCAAGGCAGGCAGTCGATGTGCAAGATTACGTGCATCCCGCGCGCAACTTGTCCTGATCCAACGGAGGTCAACGTTGCACGTTTGAAGAATATTCAGACGGGGCGCATCGGCTTCCCTCTCGTGTGCGCAGGCCGCCTCGTTATACAAGCGCCGTCAATTAGCGGTTGTTCCATGCGGCTAAGCCCTAATAGCATGTTGCGCGTGGGTCCCAATGGAATCTGACGCCGTCAGGCGTTCCGAGCCTGATATTCGCGCTTGTCTTGTATGCCGAAACGTCAGCGAGGGAATGGGCATTGGCCGCGCGTCGATTTGCGCTTCAGCCTGCCTGTCCGTGGCGGCGAGCTCGCCACGGCGGGGCGTACAGGATTCGTGCGATGGCGGCGTCTACGTCGACAACCGGATTGGCATGTCGAGAAGGGACGAGCAGTTCGACCGCTAGAGATGGAGCCTGGCGCTCGATTCAACGCTGGCGTGCGAACCGACATGCATCAGAATGGTCCAGGCTTCGCAAACGGCCCCCGGCCTAGCTGTGGCCGAAGAGGGACCTCGCGTCAGAGGTCGATATGGCGGGCGGACGTCCGGACGAACTCGCGGCGGACACTGCGCCTCCGTATCCCGTTGGCGTGCCGTTGAGCGTGTTGACACGTTTCTGTGCCGCGATGATGTCAGCCGGATAGTAATTGTTGTCAGAACCAGGCCGATACCCCGCCGCTTCGAGCTGCTTGAGTTCAGCGTCCACCTGCGCCCGGGTCACCGGTGCATTCGACTGGGCTAGCGACAACGCCGGGGCGGCAAGCGCCGAGGCAAGCAGTATTCCGTATATTAGCGATTTCATGGTGGCGTACCTCAAATGGTTGATTGCGCTCGTTACAAACGAACCCATTGTCTGTAGCCAGTCACCCAAGCGTAGTTGATTGATTCGTGAAAGTTGAAGCTGATATTGAAATCCATTGTTTACCGCATAACGGCACGGGCTATGCTTCGTGAGGGTTCGCTTTGCATGGAGACGCTCCGCGGACTCCATATGGGCGCCATGCTCAAGCTGTGAACCGTAGCGCGTCGAAAGACCTCAAGGAACCGGCGTGGGCTGCGTTCGAATGCAAAACGGGTCATCTATAGCCTTGATGATGTCGCGCCCGAAACCACGAAAAGATCCAACGGGCCCGTCACATATTTAGCGCAGATTTCAACGTGCGTCTGGAGCTTCGCCGCCTGCGACAGGTGCATCGAAGACATGTCAGCGGTAGCAACCGTTGCCCGGGAAGACACACCGTGCAGTCGGATTCGTGACGCCGTCACACGCGCCAAGTCACGACCGTTGGCGTTCCGGGATGCCGTCCTACCGCGTACTGGATCCAGTTTCGTGTTGTCGTTCGCGAGAAGCGACATCGAACGGAGTTAACGATTTCTTTATCCAGCCTCCATTGTCCCATCGGCGGGTCAGCCGCAGCATGGAGTCGATGGCTGTTCGTTGAGCGTGAATCCGATGGTCGCGTCGTACCGCCTCGCTTCAGCGCGCTGCTTCATTTCCCTCGGGGCGCACACCATCCTGCCAATCAAGCTCTTGAAGGTCGAGGGTGAAGGACAACCCCATCGCAAGCTTTCCGTTCAACTCATAAAGAAGCGTCTCGGCTGCGTCGATGGACACGAATGGCCTCATGCGTTTCACCGTCGACGCCTAATCTTGAAGGAGATGATCATGACGCACAGGTTCTGGAACAACTCCGCAGCGGCAGCAGCGCTGGTTCTCATGTCGCTCAGTGGCGCGGCCCGCGCTGACGGACATCAGTGCTCCAACAGTAAGCTGAGGGGCACCTACAGCTTTGGCGTGCACGGGTCGCTTGTGGGCGTCATCGCTGGCGGAGTGCTCTATCCGTATTCTTCTCCGCAACTCATCGACGGCGTCGCCGTGCAGACGTTCGACGGGAAAGGGACGTTCACCCGCAAGGACTTTCTGATGAACACGGGCCTCCCGCGGCCCGGCGCCACCAACACGGCTGGATTCGCAGAAGGCGAGACTGGCACGTACCAGGTCAATGCAGACTGCACGGGCACGATGCACATCGTGTTTCCAGGGGCGCCGGCGGCGGGAGCGATACTCGACATTCAACTCGTGGTCGGAGACGACGGGCAACTGGTCAGAGGCGTTGTCAGCAAGGAGCAGGTCCCCGGTTCGATGCCGTCTGCAAATGGCATGACGTGCGGCGCCCCATGCTTTATCGGGCCGCAAATCAGTATCGAGGGTACGAAGGTTGACACCGACCATGGGCGATAACGCAATGCGGCGGGCGGGCACGGCCTGAGCAAGCGGGAGGTACACGCCTCACGCGCTGCACGTTCAATTGGAAGCGGGGAGGAGACATACTTGCCTTCCCGCTCGGGCGGAGTTCGGTACACGTTTCGAAGAGTTCGGTCTCGACGCGATCGGTCACGGCGCCCGTTGAATATCCAACGTGCGCGCTTATCGCCGAGGCGATGCAGGTACAGATGCCCGCATCGATCGAGGCGGCCACGCGCGCGGCTTGAAAGAACGCTATGACTCTCCGCGGACCTTGCTCTCGAGCCAGAACACGAACGCCGACGCAAGCGGCGCTTCCGCCAGCTCCGGCCGCCTGACGATGTGATACGGATGCCGCGACGGCACCGTCGCCTTGAACGGCCGCACGAGTGTGCCTTCGGTGAGGTCGTCGCGTACGGATATGCTGTCGCCGAGCGCCACACCCTGGCCGTGCAGCGCGGCCTCGATCGCGATATGCGCGTTGCCGATCTCCAGCACGCGCATCCGTTCGGGCTTGTCCACCGCGGCTTCCATCAGCCACCGCATCCACGATCCGCGATGCTCGCAGAAGAGCGCGTAATGGCGCAGGTCGTCGCCGGAGCGGATCGCCTTCGGGCCGTTCATCAGCGCGGGGCTGACGACGGGAAAGAGCGTCGGGTGCTCGAGCAGCGTCACGCTGCGATCGCGCCACTGCGCTTCGCCGTACCGCACGCAGACGTCGACATCCGGGGAATACACCTCCTTGTCGTCGTTCGACGGAATCACCTTCAGATTGACCGCCGGATACTGCCGCAGGAAGTCGCCGATATGCCGCGCGAGCCAGCGCGAAGTAAACGACAATGGCGCCGATATCACGAGATCCCCGGCAATCACCGGCGACCCGACCTTCACGAAAGCCGACGCGATCATCTCGAACGCGGCGCGCACGGAAGGCAGCAGCGCTTCACCATCGGGCGTGAGCTTCAGGCGCGCGCGCGAACGGATGAAGAGCGTCACGCCAAGCGATTCCTCCAGCACGCGCAACTGATGGCTCACCGCGCTCGCGGTCACGTTCAACTCTTCGGCGGCCTTCGCGACGGTTGCATGGCGCGCCGTCGCCTCGAATGCGCGCAGTGGATTGAGCGGCGGGAGTCGGCTTCGCATGGGGTCCGGAGGTCGTCGGTGCGCAAGGAGATGCTGAGAAAAACTTGATTAGAACAGAACCAAAATCTCGCTACAAAGAAAAAAATTGACGCCCTATGCTGCTTTCAATCCAAAGAAGACGAGGCACGAGATGAAGGTGAACGACGGTACTGAACGACTGTGGGGCGGACGCTTCAAATCGGCTCCGGCGGCCGAATTGACGGCGCTGTCGCGCTCGGAGGCGAGCTTCTTTCGCCTCGCACCGTACGATCTGGCCGGCTCCCGGGCCCATGCGCGCGAACTGAGCCGCGCGGGCATTTTGAACGCCGGCGAAGTGCAGCAGTTGCTCGCCGAGATGGAGCGCGTGCAGGCGGAATTCCTCGGCGGCACGCTGGCCCCGTCGATGCACGACGAGGACGTGCACACGTTCCTCGAACGCGTACTGACGCAGCGTCTGGGCGCGGTAGGCGCCAAGCTGCGTGCCGGCCGCTCGCGCAACGACCAGGCCGCGAACGACCTGCGCCTCTTCCTGCGCGACAAGGCCCGCAAGCTCGCCCTCGACGTCATTGCGCTGCAGGACGCGCTGGTCGCCCAGGCCGAGACGCACGTGCGCAGCATCAGCACCGGCTTCACGCACCTGCAGCCCGCGCAGCCGGTCGTGTTCGCACATCAGTTGCTCGCGCACGCGCAATCGATCTATCGCGACGTGGACCGCCTGAAGGACTGGGACCGCCGCAGCGCGCGCTCGCCGCTCGGCGCCGCGGCGCTCGCCGGCTCGGCGATCTGCGTGAACCCGGCGCTCTCGGCCGCCGAACTCGGCTACGACGCACCGTGCGAAAACTCCATCGATGCCGTAGCCTCGCGCGACCACGTCGCCGAGTTCCTGTTCATCACGAGCATGCTGGCGGTCAATCTGTCGCGGCTTTCGGAAGAAGTGATCCTCTGGACCTCGCGCCAGTTCCGCTGGGTCGAACTCGACGACGGCTACGCCACCGGCAGCTCGATCATGCCGCAGAAGAAGAATCCCGACATCGCCGAACTGACGCGCGGCAAGGCGGGGCGCCTGATCGGCAACCTGAGCGGCCTGCTCGCGACGCTCAAGTCG
>Ga0163162_10001695_pt1 | contig 20665 bp, 16 predicted proteins | sample S55metaG_FD_115310 | JGI IMG/M metagenome (GOLD analysis project Ga0163162, IMG submission 115310) | Switchgrass rhizosphere microbial communities from Kellogg Biological Station, Michigan, USA - S5-5 metaG | ecosystem: Host-associated > Plants > Roots > Rhizosphere > Soil | place: USA...
TCAGTAAGCCGCCGACGGCGCGACCTTTGGCAGGGCGGGCGTCGGACTGGCACCGCCGATCTTGGCCTTCGCGGTGATGGTCGCGGACTTTCTCGGGCCGGCGCCGGTGGTGTAGATCGTATAGACGTGCGACTCGGTCGTACCCGGTGCGCCACCGCACGAGAACGTCAGGGTCTCCGATCCGGTGGAATCGGGATAGGTGCGGTAGCTGCCGACCAGGCCGGGATTGTCCACCGACAGAGCCGCGCCGTCCGACCCGCTCATGCTCCACTCGATGATCGCCGGCAGCGGCCCGATGCTGACGATGCGCCGTGCGATCGCGATGGTCGGCCTCGACGGCGTGCGCCGCGCCGCGCTGTCGCTGCGCGAATGGCCCGGGCCCTTGAGTTCGGGTGCCGCCACGCAGCTGGACGCGATGATCGCACGCGCCCAGCGCGCCGCGCGCATCGCCGAACTGCTGCGCCCGCCCGGCTATGACGCAGAGGTGGTGCACCTGATCGCGCTGTTGCAAAGCTTGGGTCGACTGGTGACGTGCTACCACTTCCCGGAGGAGGCCGCACAGATCCAGCGTCTGATGCATCCCGCGACCGAGCCGGACGGCGAGGCCGAGGAGCCCGGCATGAGCGAGCAGGGCGCCGCGATGGCGGTGCTCGGGGTTGACGTCGAGGCGCTCGGCGCCGCGGTGGCGCGCCACTGGGGGCTGGACGAGTCCGTGCTGCACATGATTCGTCGCTTCGGCTTGAACGCCGCAGTGCGTGCGCTCGAGAACGACGACGACATGCTGCGCGCGACCGCAAGCTGCGCCAACGAGCTCGTGGACGCGCTCGCGCTGCCCGCGCGCCATGTCGTGCCTGCGATGCAGCGCGTGGCGCAGCGCTATGGACGCGCGCTCGGCATGAGCCTGCGCGACTTGGAGCTGGCCGCGCAGGGCGAATCGCCGCACGACGACGTCGAGCGCGGCGCGCCGGCCATGGCGCGGCACGCGACATGAGCACGATGCAAGCCACGACGCCACACCGCCCCGGCAGCCGCGTGGGGCGCTTCGAACTGCTCGACGAATTGGGTCGTGGCGCCCAGGCCGTGGTGTGGCGCGCCAACGACCAGCGCCTCGATCGCGAGGTGGCGCTGAAGCTGCTGGCGCCCGACGCGCAGGGTGTTTCGGTGCACCAGTGGTTGCACGAGGCACGCCTGGTGAGCCGCCTGTCGCATCCGAACATCGTGCCGGTGTTCGAGGCCGACGAGGCGTCGGGCCAGCCTTACCTGGTCTTCGAGCTGGTGCGCGGTCAGACGCTGGCGGCCGCGCTGCGTCGCAGCGGCGCGATGCCCGAGCGCGCCGCGCTCACGCTGCTGCTCGGTGTGCTCGAGGCGCTGCAGGCTGCGCACGCACAGGGCATCGTGCACCGCGACTTGAAGCCGTCGAACATCCTGCTCGGGCCGGACGGTCGCGCACGGGTGATGGACTTCGGCATCGCGGCGCGCGCCACCGACGCGGCCGGTCTGATCTGCGGCACGCCCGGCTACATGTCGCCCGAGGCGGCGCAAGGGTTGTCCCCCACCCCTGCGATGGACGTATACGCGGCCGGCATGATCCTCGGTGAGTTGCTGTGCGGCCATCCGCTGCTGGCCGAGCGCGACGCTCAGCGTGCTCTGCGCCGCACGATCGATGAAGACGTGACGCTGCCCGAATCGCCGGCCCTCGACACCGGCTTGCGTGCGATCGTGCTGCGGGCGGTGGCGCGCGATGCCGCGGCGCGCTACGACGGCGCTGCCTCGATGGCCGCTGCGTTGCAGGGGTGGCTGCATGCGGGCGATGGCGCAGCGGCGGCACCGGTCTCGCATGGCACGGTCGACTTCCTGTTGCGGCGCATGCGCCACAAAAGCGATTTTCCAGCGCTGTCTGACGCGGTGGCCAACATCCAACGCGTCGCCGCTTCCGACAACGAGAGCCTCAACAGCCTGGCCGCCGAGATCCTGAAAGACGTGGCGTTGACGCACAAGCTGCTGCGCCTGGTGAACAGCGTGTCGTTCAAGCACGCCGGGGGCGGCACCATCTCGACGGTGTCGCGTGCGATCGCGCTGATCGGCTTCGCCGGCGTGCGCAACATGGCGCTGTCGCTGGTGCTGCTCGATCACATGAAGGACAAGCAGCACGCCGCGCAGCTGAAGGAGCAGTTCCTGTGCGCGCTGATGGCCGGGCAGTTGGCCAGCGAACTCAGCGCGCAGGGGCGCGATGCCGAAGAGGCTTACCTCGGCACGCTGCTGCACAGCCTGGGGCGGCTGCTGACCGAGTTCTACTTGCCTGAAGAGGCACGCGCGATCCGCGACGAGCTGCGCCCGCACGCCGCGCGCGTCGGCACGGCAGCGACCGCCCCGGAGCAGGCTGCCGCGCGCGTGCTGGGGGTCGGCTTCGAGGAGCTCGGCATCGGCGTCGCGCGCGCGTGGGGCCTGCCCGAGAGCCTGCAACAGAGCATGCGCTCGCCGCAGGGGGAGGCGCCGCTGCGGCGCGTCGAGTCGAGCGTCGAACGCGCGCGCTGGCTGGCGCGCGGGTGCAACGAAGTGGCCGAAGCCGTGCTGCAGGGGGGAGGCGCGGCTGCGCAGCAGCTCGACAAGCTCGCCGCCGGCTATGCCGCGGCGTGGGGCGTGGCGCCCAAGGAGGTGCTGCAGGCGGTGCAGGCGTCGCGCACCAAGCTGCGCAGCCTGGCGCAGGCGATCGGCCTGAAGTTGCCCGACGACTCGCCGGCGCAGCGGCTGATCGAGCCACCCGGCGACACGGTGGTGTCGATGCCGACCGCCGACGCGACCAGCGCCGAGGCGGCGACGCTGGTGATCGCGACGCACCCATCGCTGCCTCCGGCACTGCCGCCGAGCGAGCTGTTGACCGCGGGCATCCAGGACATCACGCACACGCTGGCGCAGGAGTCGTTCAAGCTGAACGAAGTGCTGCGCATGATTCTCGAGACGATCTATCGCAGCCTCGGCTTTCGCTGCGTGGTGTTCGCATTGCGCGACCCCAAGACCGGCCTCCTAACCGGCCGCTTCGGCCTGGGCGACGGCGCGCAGGCGCTCGTGTCGCAGTTCGCGGTGGCGCTCGGCGACGGTCGCACACCGCCGAAAGACCTGCTCGGTGCGGTCTGCCAGAAAGGCTCCGACACGCTGATCGCCGATGCCTCGGCCCCGCAGGTGGCCAATCGCCTCCCCGCGTGGCTGCAGCGCATCGATGGAGCCCGCACGTTCCTGATGCTGCCGTTGGTGATGAAAGGGGCGACCTTTGCGCTGATTTACGCCGACCGAGCCCAGGCCAACAGCATTGCCGCCGGCGAGAAGGAGCTTTCACTGCTGCGCACGTTGCGCAGCCAGGCGGTGATGGCGTTTCGCCAAGCCACTTGAGCGAGCGCCAATGAAAAACGGCCACCCTCGGTGGCCGCTTGGAGTCTGCGCGCAAGCGCGCCGGACTTTACTTCTTCGGAGGCGCTTCGCCGGTCGTGATCTGGCCGGCCTTGTTGGCGTCCTTGGTCTCGGACTTGACGTCGGCGCGGGCCTTGGTGGACTTGCTCTTCTCGGCCTTCGTCGTGTCGCCGGCGGCGATTTCGCCCGACTTCTCGGCCGCCTTGGCTTCGCCCTTGACGTCGGAGCGGGCCTTGGTCGACTTCGGCTTCGGGGTCGGGGCCGGGCTGGCCTCACCGGCGCCACCTGTCTTGGCGGCAGACTTGGCTTCTTCCTTCACTTCGGCGCGCGACTTCTCTTGCGCCACGGCACCGTACGAGAACAGTGCGACGGCGGCGGCAGCGACGAGCGAGAGCGTGGTTTTCATCTTCATATTGACAACTCCTGGGTTTGAGTCGAGGGAACGGACACTACGCGACGGAGCCATCACGCTCGGACCATGAACCCTCATCTGGTCTGGACGCCTTCGCGGCGGGTGCTTCGAAGGGAGCGGGTGCCTCAATCCGCCATCTTAACGTCGGGCCCTCGGGCAGGTTGACACCCACAGCGATCGCGCAGGCGTGAACCGTTGCGTTTCGTTGCGTCCACGCCGCACGCGCTGCATCGACTAAGGGTAACCCCGCCATTGGCAGGAATCCCCACGGACAAGTGACGAGCCTTGCCCTCGGCACTGGTTGCAACGGCTGGGGCTGCTTGGTTCCCCACCTGACCCGGTTGACCGCGCTTCCATGCGAGGAGGCCCGTCGCGTGTGATTGTAGCGACGGCGCAAACCCATCGTTGGCTCATCTCAGTTGCAGGTCTTCCGCACCGAAGCGCAGCGACAGCGGTTCGATCGTCAATTGCTTCGGGCCCTCGTGCACCGCACCCGCCATCAGGGCGCCGACACCCAGCTGCTGGGCGATCTGCACGGTGCGTGTGGCTTCGTCGGCGGCGACGAACAGTGCGAACCCGGCCCCCATGTTGAGTGTGCTGTAGGCCTGGCGATCATCGAGCGCGGCGTGCCGCTGGATGAAGCGCAGCACCGGGGGCACATCGGGTAGCCGCGTGATGCGATAGCTGAAGGCACCCGGATGGCGCAGCAGCTTGCGCCAGCCGTGGCCGGTGATGTTGGCGCAGTAGTGCGGCACGATGCCGGCGCGCCACAGCGCTTCGGTGACCGGGGCGTAGAGCACGGTCGGCGTCAGCAGCGCGTCGCCGTAGGAAACGCCCTGCGTCACCGGGGTCAGATAGCCCTGTGGTAGGCGCTCGACGAGCTTGCGCGCCAAGCTCAAGCCATTGGCGTGGATGCCGCTCGCGTGCAGCAGCACGATCGCGTCGCCAGGGGCGAGCCGCTCGCCCAGCGACAGGCGTTGCTTCGGGTTGACCAGGCCGATGCACGACGCCGCGAGATCGATGCGCCCGCGCTCGACGATGCCGGGCAGCGCGGGCGTCTCGCCGCCGCCCCAAGCCACGCCGCAGGCCTCGCAGGCGCGCTGCCAACCGGCCACCAGCTGCTGCGCTCGCTGCGCGTCGGCGAACCAGTCGGAGCCGCCTGCGGCCCAATACGCCTGCACCACGAGCGGGGTGGCGCCGACGGTGATCAGGTCGTTGACCGCCATCGCGATGGTGTCCTGTGCGATGCCGTCGTAGTAGTGCCGCCCGGTGAGCTGCCCCATCTCGTCGGCCACCAGGGCCTTGGAGCCGAGGCATTCGACGATGCTGGCCATGTAGAACGGCCCCACGTCGACCACGTAGGCCGACTCGCCGCGCGACGCGCGCACCTCCGCGAACCCGTGCGCGCCCAGGCGCGATGCGGTGGCCGCCGCAGCGCGCTGCGCCTGCACCTTCAGCGGATCGATCAGGTCGTAGCGGACGCCCGATTGCTCGTAGCTCAGCGATGTGCTGGCGGCGGGCTGCGCAGAATCCATCGCACGATTATCGACGACGCGCCTGCGGCCGCGAACGCGCCAACGCGCGCAGCAGCTTGCTCGTGCGCGACGAAGGGGCACACCACGACTCGTAGAATGCCCGCATGGGGTCGATGGTCCTGGCGCGCAAATACAGACCGCGCCGCTTCAGCGAGATGGTGGGGCAGGAGCACGTGGTGCGCGCACTGAGCAATGCGCTGGCCGCTGGTCGCCTGCACCACGCCTACCTGTTCACCGGCACGCGCGGCATCGGCAAGACCACGGTGTCGCGCATCCTCGCCAAGAGCCTCAACTGCACGGGCCCCGACGGCACCGGTGGCATCACTGCGCAGCCGTGTGGTCAATGCCAGGCCTGCACAGAGATCGATGCCGATCGCTACATCGACTACATCGAGCTCGACGCCGCATCGAACCGCGGCATTGACGAGGCTCGTGAGCTGATTGAGCGCGCGGCCTACAAGCCGAGCGTGGGGCGTTTCAAGGTCTTCATGATCGACGAGGCGCACCAGCTGACGAAAGACGCATTCAGCGCGCTGCTGAAGACGCTCGAGGAGCCGCCCGAGTACCTGAAGTTCGTGCTGGCGACCACCGATCCCGACAAGATGCTCCCCACGGTGCTGAGCCGTTGCCTGCAGTTCAACCTGCGACCAATGGCGCCGCAAACCGTGCACGAGCACCTGGAGCGCGTGCTGACCGCCGAGCAGGTGGCGCACGACGCCGGCGCGCTGCGGCTGCTGGCGCGCGCCGCACGTGGGTCGATGCGCGATGCGTTGTCGCTGACCGACCAGGCCATTGCCTACGGCGCAGGCAAACTCGAGGAGGCCGGCGTGCGCGCGATGCTCGGCAGCGTCGAGCGTTCGGTGGCCAGCTCGTTTGTGCAGGCGCTGGGAGCCCGCGACGGCGCGGCGTTGCTCGCTGCGGTCGACGAGGTGCGACAGCGCGGCTTGTCGTCGGCCGGCGCGCTCGAGGAGCTCGCGACGCTGCTGCAACAGATGGCGATCGCGCAGGCGGTGCCCGCGGCGCTCGACGACGAGGATCCCGACGCCCCGGAGGTGGCGCGCCTGAGTCGCCAGTGGGCCGCCGACGAGGTGCAGCTGCTCTACAGCATCGCCGTGCACGGCCGCGAGGAGCTGCCCCTGCTGAACGACGAGTACGCGGCGCTGACGATGGTGCTGCTGCGCTTCCTCGCGTTTCCAGCCGCGCCTTCGGGCACGCAGGCGATGCGGGTCGAGCCGGCATCGCCTGCGGTCAAAACGGCTGCTGCAACCGAACCGATGGCCAGGCCGAGCGCAAACGCAACCCGCGACGACGAGCCGCCACCGTGGATCGACGCGGTGCCGGATGACGCCGTGCTGGTGCGCGCCCCGACCCGCGAGGCGGGCAACTCCCGCGTCAACGACGCGGCGGCGATCGCGCTGCAGCCCACCGAGCTCGGCGAGCGCTGGGCCGCCCTGGTTGCCACGCTGGTGCAACGCGGGCTCGTCAGCGCGCTGGTGCGCGAGCTCGCGATGCAAAGCCAATGGCTGGCGGCGTCGACAGACCCACGGGGCGCACGCTGGCAGCTGCGCGTCGAACGTGAATCGCTGCGAACGCACGCGTTGCGTGACAAGTTGCAGAGTGCTGTCGCTGCCGTGCATGGTGCGCCGGTCGCGCTCGATCTGGTGGACGGCGTGCCGGTCGACAGCCCGGCCTTGCGCGAGGCCGCTGCGCGCGCGCGGGCACAGCAGCAGGCCGAACAGACGATGATCAGCGACCCGGTGGTGCGTGAGCTGATGTCGCAGTTCAAGACCGCGCGCATCGTGCCTGGTTCGATCAAGCCCGTGCAAAGGAATCCCTCACCATGATGAAGAACCAGTTGGCCGGCCTGATGAAGCAGGCGCAGGCGATGCAGGAGAACCTGCGCAAGGCGCAGGAAGAATTGGCCACCGTCGAGGTCGAAGGACAGGCCGGTGCCGGGCTCGTGAAGATCACGATGACGTGCCGCCATGACGTGAAGCGCGTCAGCATCGATCCGAGCTTGCTCGGCGACGACAAGGACATGCTCGAGGATCTGGTGGCCGCGGCGTTCAACGATGCCATCCGGCGCGCCGAGGCCACCTCGCAGGAGAAGATGGGCAAGCTCACCGCCGGCATGCCGCAGATTCCCGGCATGAAGTTTCCGTTCTGACCGCCGCGAGTGACCGAGCACGCGCTGCAGGAGCTGCTCGACGCGTTGCGCCGCCTGCCAGGCATCGGCGCGCGCTCGGCGCAGCGCATGGCGTTTCACCTGCTGCAGCACGACCGCGAGGGTGCGCGCCGCATCGCGGCAGCCCTGCTGGCCGCCGACAGCCAGGTGCGCCACTGCGAGCGCTGCCACACCTTCACCGAAGGCTCGCTGTGCCCGATTTGTCTGGACGCGCGGCGCGACGCGCGCTTGCTCGCAGTGGTGGAGACGCCGGCCGATCAGGCGGCACTCGAGCGCACGGGGAGCTTTCGCGGGCTGTACTTCGTGCTGATGGGGCGCCTCAGTCCGCTCGACGGCGTCGGCGTGCGCGACATCGGCATTGCACCGCTGCTCGAGCGTGCCAGTGACCCCGCCATCGAAGAAGTGATCGTCGCGACCAGCTTCACCGCCGAGGGCGAGGCCACGGCCCAGCTGATCTCGCAGGTGCTGAGCGCGCGCGGCGTCAAGGTGACGCGGCTCGCGCGCGGCGTGCCAGTGGGCAGCGAACTGGAGTACGTCGACCTGTCGACGATCGCGCACGCGCTCAGCGATCGGCGCTGAGCAACCGCGCGTCCTAGCGCTTGGCGGCCAGATTGGCCTTGTTGGCCGACGAGGCGACCTTGCGGCTCGGCGCGGGCTTGGGGCCACCATCACGACGATGTTCTGCCCGCCGCGGAACTTGGCATCGACGCCAACATGGTTCCACATGGCCACGTGCTCGGCCGGCACGCGGTAACGCTGCGCAACCGCAGCGACACTGTCGCCACGGCGCGGCGCACGGAACGTCACGCGGCGGTAGCCGCGCGTATCCGGAGCGAGCGCCAGATGACCGTTGTCGGCCAAGTGACCTGGCACGTCGACCAGCGTCGCTTCGGGGCGCGGCACCACCAGCGAGGAGCCGGCTTGCACCAGCATCGATGGCGGGATGCGGTTGACGTCGCGCAGCTCCGCCTCGCTCATGCCCACGAGCTCGGCGGCCTCGGAGGGCTTGAGCGTCTTGGGCGCCACCCACACCGTCCAGGTGGCGAGCGGCCCGTTGTGCTGCGGCAGGTTGCGCACGAAGGCGTTGGCCGCCTCGTACGGCAGCAGCACCTGCGGCGTTCCGGCGGCGAGGATCACCGGCCGGTTCATCTGCGGATTGAGCTGCTGGAACTCCTCGAGGTTGATGCCAGCCAGCTTGGCAGCCAGTTCGACATCGATGTCGCGCTCGATCGCGACGCTGAGGAAGTAGGGGTGGTTCTCCAGCGGCGGCAACGTGAGGCCATAGGCATCGGGCTTGGCGACGATGTTCTTCACGGCCTGCAGCTTGGGCACGTAGTCACGCGTCTCCGCGGGCATGCCGCGCAGGCTTTCGTAGACACTGGGGGCGTTCGGAGATCGCTTGCGCTGCAATGCGCGCTTGACGTTGCCTTCGCCCCAGTTGTAGGCGGCCAAGGCGAGCTGCCAATCGCCGTTGAACATCACGCCGAGCCGTTCGAGATAGTCGAGCGCGGCGCGCGTCGAGGCCAGCACGTCGCGACGGTCGTCACGGAAGGCGTTCTGTTTGAGCGCGTAGATGCGTCCGGTCGACGGCATGAACTGCCACATGCCGGCGGCGCGTGCCACCGACATCGCCTGCGGGTTGAATGCGCTCTCGACGAATGGCAGCAACGCAAGGTCGAGCGGCATGTTGCGCTTCTCGAGCTCCTCGACCACGTAGTACAGGTAGCGGCCGCCGCGCTCGGTCATGCGTGCCACGTAGTCGGGCCGTTCGGCGTAGTACTGCTCCCACTTGCGAACGCGTGCGTTGTCCATCGTCGGCATCGAGTAGCCGGCGCGCAGGCGCGACCACAGGTCGATGCGCGCGCTCGGATCGTCAAAGTCCACCCGCTTTTCGGGCTGCAGCGGGTCGGCCGCCTCCGGCGGGCTGGCGGGCGCCGTGTTGGCCGGTGCCGACGCGGCCTCGGGCGCCGCAGCGGCCGACGAAGCTGCAGGCGCTGGTGTCGGCGCAGGGGTACCGACAGCGGCGGGCGCCGCAGCGACCGGCGCTTCACCATACGCAGTGGGAGACGGCGCCGGGGTGACCGCGCAACCGGTGGCCATTGCCGCCATGGCCAGCGCGGCGAGCCACGTGCGCAGCCGCGCGCGTGTACAGGCGTGCTGCGATGAGGACGGCGGGTTGGGTGGCGTCGGCACTGTTACGTTGCAAGCGGATTCATGATCCGACGCCGCAGCGCCGGCTCGCGCGCGCATTGTCCGGTCAGCGCGCGCCATCGCGCGTTACGGAATTCACGCGTCCGACGCGACTGCCAGACACATATCCGGGTGCGTGCAGCCAATGTGCCGTCGTGGCGCACGCGCCACCCATCGCGGCCCAACGTCCCTGGGTCACTAGAATGCCTTTGCAGTCACAACATCGCCCAGCGGTGGCGCGAAACGCGCACAGCCACATCGGGCGGCACGAGCGACAAGCTGTCGCGGAGAAGCGCCATCACACACATGACGACGCGAGACGACGCGATTATAGAGTTCGCCAATTGGCTGCTCACTCCGCCGGGCCGCTACCTGCTCGAGTGGGAACAGGCGCGCATCGATCAGGCCGTCGCCGATGTGTTCGGTTTCCACGCGTTGCAATTGGGGCTGCCGCAACTCGATGCCTTGCGCGCCAATCGGATGCCGCATCGCTGGGTCGCTCAGGATTCGCTGCTGGTGCCTCCACGCGCCGATTTGCCGGCGCCGCTCGAATCGATCACGACACAGTCGCCGAGCGATCCGGTGGCCTTGCATTGCGACTTCGATGCGTTGCCGTTCCCGAATCAGAGCATCGACCTGCTGGTGCTGCCGCACGGGCTGGAGCTGGCGCGCGATCCGCACGAGACGCTGCGCGAGGTCGATCGCGTGCTGGTGCCCGAGGGGCGCGTGGTGATCGTCGGCTTCAATCCGGCGAGCCTGTGGGGATTGCGCCAGCGGCTGGGGGCGATGCGGCAACGGCTCGGGGTGTCGCAGCGGCCGCGCTACCTGCCCCACGCGGGTGAATTCATGGGGTATTGGCGGCTGCGCGACTGGTTGCGGCTGCTCAGCTTCGAGGTCGAGCAGGGCCGCTTCGGCTGCTGGCGGGCCCCGGTGCGCTCGCAAGCGTGGCTCGATCGTTGGAGCTGGATCGAAAGCATCGGCGAGCGTTGGTGGCCGGTGCTCGGGGCCGTGTACTTCGTGACCGCGGTCAAGCGCGTGCGCGGCATGCGGCTGGTGGGCTTGGCGCGGCGCGAAAAGCTCAAGCCCAAGGCGGCGCCCGCGGTGGTGGCACACCGGCGCCGCGAGACGACCGAAATCGAGTGAGGGCGGTTGCGATGAACGAACCGGTGGTGGTCTACACCGATGGTGCCTGCAAAGGCAACCCGGGCCCCGGCGGCTGGGGCGCACTGCTGCGCTGGGGCACGGACGAGAAGGAGCTGTTCGGAGGCGAGGCGCAGACCACCAACAACCGGATGGAGCTGACTGCGGTGATCGAGGCACTGTCTTCGTTGAAGCAGCGTTGCGAGGTGGCGGTCTACACCGACAGCGAATACGTCCGCAACGGCATCACCACCTGGATCCACAACTGGAAGCTGCGCGGCTGGCGCACCGCGGACAAGAAGCCGGTGAAGAACGTAGAGCTGTGGCAACGCCTCGACGCACTGGCCTCGAATCACGACGTGCGCTGGCATTGGGTGCGTGGGCACAACGGCGACCCGGGCAACGAGCGTGCCGATGAGTTGGCAAACCTCGGCGTGCTGAGCGTGCGCTGAGGCAGCGGGCTCAGCCGCCGATGTAGTGCATCTCGATGCGGCGTTCGTCGGTGCCCGACGCCGCGTGCTGTTCGCCGCGCAGCTCCGAGTAGCGATCGGAGCGCTGGCCCCACAGCTCAGCGAGTGCCGTGGTGATCTCCAGATCGCTGCGGCCGGCACGCAGCAGCGCCCGCAGGTCGTGGCCACGGGTGGCGAACAGGCAGGTGAACAGCTTGCCCTCGGTGGACAGCCGCGCGCGGTTGCAGTCGCGGCAGAACGCGCGCGTCACGCTGGATATGAACCCGACCTCGCCGGCGCCATCGGCATAACGCCAACGCTCGGCGGTCTCGCCCGCTGCGTTCGGTGCCAGCGGTTCGAGCGGCCAGTGCGCCCGCAACCGTTGCAGCAACTGCGCCGACGGCATCACCTGGTCCATGCGCCAGCCGTTGCTGGAGCCGACGTCCATGTATTCGATGAAGCGCAGCGCGATGCCGCTGCCCCGGAAGTGGCGCGCCATCGGCACCACCTCATGCTCGTTGACCGCGCGCTGCACGACCATGTTCACCTTGATCGGCGCCAGGCCGACGGCCTGCGCCGCCTCGATGCCGGCCAGCACGTCGGCCACCGGAAAGTCGACGTCGTTCATGCGCCGGAACACCGCGTCGTCGAGCGCGTCGAGGCTGACCGTGACGCGGGACAAGCCGGCGGCCTTCAACGCCTTGGCCTTGCGCGCCAGCAGCGAGCCGTTGGTGGTGAGCGTGACATCGAGCGGCGCGCCCTCAACGGTGCGCAGCTCGCTGAGCATCGCCACCAGCAACTCGATGTTCTTGCGCAGCAGCGGCTCGCCGCCGGTCAGGCGCAGCTTGGTGACGCCGTGCGCCGCGAACATCCGGGCGAGCCGCGTGATCTCCTCGAAGCTGAGCAGCGACGCGTGCGGCAGGAATTGGTAGTCGCGGTCGAACACCGCCTTGGGCATGCAGTAGCCGCAACGGAAGTTGCATCGATCGGTCACCGAGATCCGCAGGTCGCGTAGCGGCCGCCCCAGTCCGTCGAGCAAGCGGCCGGTCGGCTCGCGCAACTGCGCCGGAACGGTCGGCACCGCCGCGGCGTAGCGCAGGTCGGCCAGCGGAATCACGGATTCGCCCATCGCGTCATTGTGCCGGCTACCTGGCGCCGATGCCGGCGTCGCGGGTGTTTCGGCGCAGCGGGGTTTTACGGAGCCGCGGCTGCGACGGCGCGACGCGCGCCGGTGTAGCGGCGCGACCAGTACGACGCGGCCAGGCTCTCGGCGCGGATCTGAGCACCGGTGCGCGGTGCATGGATGAAGCGGCCATCACCGAGATAGATGCCCACGTGCGAGAAGGTTCGCTGCTGCGTGTTGAAGAACACCAGGTCCCCTGGCTGCAGCGCGTCCCGTGCCACCGGGCGCAACACCGACGCTTGAGCCTGCTCCTGCACGCTGCGTGGCAGCTCGATGCCCAGCGTGTGCCCGAACAGATACCGGGTGAAGCCGCTGCAGTCGAACCCCGTTTCGAGGCTCTGGCCGCCCATCTGGTAGGGCCGGTCGAGGAAGTTCATCGCCGCCAGCGCCAGCTCGTTGCCCTGCGGCGACGGCGGTGCGTCCGGCGATGCGCGCGCTGGTGCAGCAGTGGCTGCGCCCACGTTGTCGGTCGGGGCCGTGGCGCAGCCGGCGAGTGTCAGGCTGGCGGCCAAGCCGAGAACTGCCGTCCGGTACCAAGCACCCATAGCGGCTAAGACGATAGACGCACGACAAGCATCTGTCAACAAGGAAAATATGCGTATTGTCAGCGTGTTGGAGGCGAAAGCTCAAGTGCTTCCTCAACTGGAGAGTCGCGATGCGCGATGCGGCCCGACGGGCTTGGCGGGTGGTCCCGATGGAGGTCCGCGGTCGTGCACCGTGAGAATGCGAGGCGGTGCGCCGCTGCTTCCGCGCCGCGCCAGGAGACCGCCTGATGAGCTACGACGACGTCCACCGCTTCTCGCTGGCCGAGCCCGACCGCTTTTGGACCGAGCAGGCCCGGTTGATCGACTGGCATCAGCCGTTCGAGCGGGTGCTCGACTACAGCCAGCCACCGTTCGCCCGCTGGTTCGTGGGCGGCCGCACCAACCTGTGCCACAACGCGGTCGACCGGCACCTGGCCACGCAGCGCGACCAGCCGGCGTTGATCTACGTATCGAGCGAAGTCGACCAGGAGCAGGTCTACACGTTCGCCCAACTGCATGCCGAAGTGCAGCGCATGGCGGCGTCCCTGCTCGAGCTTGGGGCGCGGCAGGGCGACCGCGTGTTGATCTACATGCCGATGGTGCCGCAGGCGGTGTTCGCCATGCTGGCGTGCGCGCGCATCGGCGCGATCCACTCGGTGGTGTTCGGCGGCTTTGCCAGTGTGAGTCTGGCCAGCCGCATCGACGACGCACGGCCCATCGTGGTGGTGAGCGCCGATGCCGGCAGCCGCAACGGCAAGGTCGTTCCCTACAAGCCGCTGCTCGACGAGGCGATCAGACTCGCGCAGCACAAGCCGGAGCGCGTGCTGATGGTCGACCGCGGCCTCAGCGCCTACACAGCAATCGGTGGCCGCGATGTCGACTACGCGGCATTGCGGGAGCGCCACCGCGACGCCGTGGTGCCGTGCACCTGGGTCGATGCAACGCATCCGAGCTACACGCTGTACACCAGCGGCACCACCGGCAAGCCCAAGGGCGTGCAGCGCGACACCGGCGGCTATGCGGTGGCGCTGGCCGCATCGATGAAGCACATCTTCTGCGCCAGTGCCGGTGAGACCTACTTTTCTACCAGTGACATTGGCTGGGTGGTGGGCCACAGCTACATCGTGTACGGGCCGCTGATCGCCGGCATGGCCACCATCCTGTACGAAGGGCTGCCCGTGCGGCCCGATCCCGGCATCTGGTGGCAGCTGGTCGAGCGCTACCGGGTCACCGCGATGTTCAGTGCGCCCACCGCGGTGCGCGTACTCAAGAAGCACGACGCGTCATTCCTGAAGCGCCACGACTTGCGTTCGCTGCGCGCGCTGTTCTTGGCAGGCGAGCCCCTTGACGAGCCCACGGCGGCTTGGATCGCCGAGGGTCTTGGCAAACCGATCATCGACAACTACTGGCAGACCGAAACCGGCTGGCCGATCTTGACCATCTGCAACGGCATCGAGAAGGCGCCGTCGAAGTTCGGTTCGCCGGGCAAGGCGGTCTATGGCTACGACGTCAAGCTGATCGACGAGGTGACGGGCCGGGAGCTGACCGGTGCCCATCAGAAGGGCGTGGTGGCGATCGAAGGGCCGCTGCCCCCTGGCTGCATGCAGACCGTGTGGGGCGATGACGAGCGCTTCGTCAAGACTTACTGGAGCACGGTGCCCGGGCGCCAGATCTACAGCACGTTCGACTGGGGCATCCGCGATGAGGACGGCTACTACTTCATCCTCGGGCGCACCGACGACGTGATCAATGTCGCCGGTCACCGCCTCGGCACTCGGGAGATCGAAGAAAGCATCTCGAGCCATCCCAACGTCGCCGAGGTCGCCGTGGTTGGCGTGGCCGACGCGCTGAAGGGCCAGGTGGCCATGGCGTTCGCCGTGCTGAGGGACCCGAGCGTGGCGGCCACGCCCGAGGGTGCGTTGAAGCTCGAAGGCGAAGTGATGAAGGTGGTCGACGACCAACTCGGCGCGGTGGCGCGACCAGCCCGTGTGCGATTCGTCAGCATGTTGCCCAAGACGCGCTCGGGCAAGTTGTTGCGTCGGGCCATTCAGGCCGTATGCGAGCAGCGTGATCCCGGCGATCTCACGACCATCGAGGATCCGACGGCGCTGCAGCAGATCAAGGAGCTGGTGGAGCGCTAGCGCGGCGCAAGACGTCCAACGGCGTTGGGGAAGCGCGTGCCGCGGTTCGTCGCATGGTGGGACACGCGTCAGCCAGCACACCGCACAATGACGCATCGCGATCGGGGAGCACACATGCGCGCGTCGGGCCTTTGCGCAGCTGGACTGCTGGTGGTGGCGAGCGGCCTGCCTGTGCACGGCGCCGGCTTGCCGGGCCCGGCGTTCCCGTCGTTCCAGTCGGCGGCCGCAGTGGCGGCGTACTGCGACAGCGGCCTTGCTCGTGCCAACGGGGCGCTGAAGAAGCTCGAGCAACAGCCGCCCAATGCTGCCTGGCTGGCCGCCTATGACGATCTCGATGCCCTGCTGGAAGACCTGGCAGGGCCGATCTACCTGCTGTCGAACGTGCACCCCGATAAGGCGGTACGCGATGCGGCCGACGCCTGCGAGCTGCGCTGGCAGGACTTCACGTCCAGCCTGGGGCAGAACGCCACGTTGTACCAGGCCGCGAGCCAGCGGCGCGAGCGCGATCCGATCAACGCGCTGCTGCTGAAGACGCTGCGCGAAGACTTCGAGGACGCCGGCGTCAGCCTGCCGCCGGCGCAGCGCAAGCGCGCCAAGGAGATCAACGATCGCGTCACGGCGCTCGGCCAGGAGTTCGACCGCAACATCCGCGACACCAACATCCAGCTCGCGTTTTCGCCTGAACAATTGCGCGGTGTGCCCGAGGCGATGTGGCGCAATGCCAAGCGCGACGATCAAGGCCACGTGCTTCTCGGCCTCGACACGCCGACCTACATGTCGGTGATGCAGGGCGCTGCGGATGCGTCGACGCGCGAGCGCATGTGGCGCGCCAAGACCAACGAAGGCGGTGCGCCGAACCTGAAGCTGCTGGCCGAGATCGGTCAGCTGCGCAAGGAGTACGCGTCGCTGTTCGGATTTCCCAGCTATGCCGACTTCGTGCTGCGACGTCGCATGGCGCATTCGGCGCGCGAGGCACAGGCCTTTCTCGATGAAGTGCTGCAGGCGGTATCCGCGCGCGAGGCGGCCGAGCTCGGCGAATTGCGCGTGGCCAAGGCGCGCGAGCTCGGCGTGCCCTCCGAGCAGACGACGCTGCAGCGCTGGGACGCGTCGTACTACCAGGAGCAAGCACGTCGCGAGCGCTATGCGGTCGATCAGGAGGCGTTCCGCACCTACTTTCCGCCGCAGGCCAGTGTGGCGTTCGTGATGCGCGTGATCGAGAAGATGATGGGTGTGCAGTACGAGCCCGTCGAGGGGCTCAAGCTGTGGCATCCGGAGGTGCGGGCCTACGCGGTGAAGGACCGCGCCAGCGGGCAACCGATTGCCGCGTTGTACGTCGACCCGTTTCCGCGCGAGGGCAAGTACAACCACGCCGCCGTCTGGAGCTTTCGCAACGGCTCGCTGCGCTTGAAGCGCGCACCGCAGGCCGCCCTGGTGGTCAATGTCGGACGCAACGGATTGACGCTCGACGACCTCGAGACGCTGCTGCACGAATTCGGCCACGCCGTGCACAACAACCTGTCGGCCACACGGCACGCCTCGCAGGCCGGCACCAGCGTGCTGCGCGACTTCGTCGAAGCGCCGTCGCAGATGCTGGAAGAGTGGGTGTACGACCCGAAGGTCCTACTGCTGATGCGCGAGGTGTGCGCCACGTGCGCGCCGGTGCCCGATGCACTGCTGGCGCAAGCCAAGGCCGCCAGGCGCTACGGCAAGGGCATGCACTACGCGCGTCAATGGTTGTATGCCGCGTTCGACCTGGCGATGCACGGCGTCGACGCACCGGAGCCGATGGCCCTGTGGGCCCGCATGGAGGGTGCTACCCCGCTCGGGCACGTGCAGGGCACGATGTTTCCGGCCGGCTTCAGCCACGTCGCCACCGGCTACGGCGCCGGCTACTACGGCTACCTGTGGAGCGAAGTGGTGGCATCCGATCTGCGCACCGCGTTTGCGGCCGATCGCCTCGACCCGGCGATCGGAGCGCGCTACCGTCGCATCGTGCTCGCCAACGGCTCTCAGGTCTTGCCGCAGCAGCTGCTGCGCGACTTTCTCGGCCGCGATGGCAATGCCAAGGCCTTCTTCGAGGATCTGAACCAATGAAATCGATCTGGACGATCGTGTCGGTGGTGTGGTTGCTGGGCTTGGCGCCCGCGGGCGCAGCCGATGCGCCATCGACTGGCAAGCCGCGCATCGAGAAGGCGGCCGACCTGCCGCGTTTCACCTACGAGGTGCCCGGTCCGCTCGAAGCCTACGTGCGATCGGCCGAGCGGTTCGCGCCGCTGGCCGCGCAGCTGCGGCGCGACACCGAGTCGGTGCTGGCGCGCTACGAGATCGCCGACAAGGCGACGCGGCGCGACCTGCTCGGGCAGCTCGCGTTGCTCGACTACCTCGATGGGCGGTACGACGCAGCGCTGGCGCGTGCCGAGGAAGTGCGGCAGTTGCAAGAGAAGCCCGCCGATCGCCTGCTGTCGGGTTTGCAGCTGCGCGCCATGGCCAACGCCGCCAAGCAACAAGCACCCGGCAGCGATGCCTGGAAGGCGGCGGTTGGCGAAGCGATCGTGCGCGACCTCGCGCCGCTGCCGTTCGACGTGATCGCCAACGACATCCGCGGCGCCAAGGCGCGCGCCGAGACGATCGGCGAAGGGCTGGTGCTCGGCCGAGTGCGCGAAGCGCTGCAGCCAGTGGCCGACGCCGGTGGCGGCAAGCTCAGCAACGAGTTCGCTCCGGGACTGGCCGGTGCGCGGTTCGCGTTGCTCAACGTGCTGCCGCTCAAAACCACGCTGGTGAGCGTGTTCACGCGCTATCTCGATGCACACAAGACCGACAAGCCGGACATCTGGGCGCAGCGCGACGTCGTGCTGCCGGCAAGCGGCCCGTACCAACCCGTGACCCTCGCCGTCTGGGACAGCGGCGTCGACACCACGCTGTTCGGCCCTCGGGTCGTGCTCGGCGACGACAAGAAGCCGGCCCTGATCGCTTTCGACAAGTACGCCAAGCCGAGCGATGCAGCATTGCTGCCGTTGAGCTCGGAGATGCGTGCCAAGCTGCCGCAGATGAGGGCGCGCACCAAGGGCTTCTCGGACATGCAGTCGAACATCGAGAGCCCCGAGGCGAGCGAAGTCAAGCAATTGCTATCGACCTTGAAGCCGGACCGCTTCAAGGAGGTGATCGAAGAGCTGCGCCTGGCCGGCAACTATTCGCATGGCACGCATGTGGCCGGCATCGCGATGGCCGGCAACCCGTTTGCGCGGCTGGCCGTGGCGCGCATCGAGTTCGGGCACACGATACGGCCCGATCCTTGCCCGAGCCTCGAGCTGACGCAACGGGACGCCGCCAGCTACGGCAGTGCGGTCGAGTTCTTCAAGCGGGAAGGCGTGCGCGTCGTCAACATGAGCTGGGGCGGCAGCGTGCGCGACATCGAGGACGAGCTCGAGCAGTGCGGCATCGGCAAGACTCCCGAGGAGCGCAAGACGATCAGCCGTGAATATTTCGACATCGTCAAGAAGGCGCTCACGCAGGCGATGGCCGGTGCACCCGGCATCCTGTTCGTCGTCGCCGCCGGCAACAGCAACAGCGACGCCAGCTTCACAGAAAACGCTCCGGCCGACATCGTGCTGCCCAACCTGATCACGGTCGGCGCGGTCGATCGCGCCGGCGACGAGGCGCCATTCACGAGCTATGGCCCCACCGTGAAGGTGCATGCCAACGGCTATCAGGTGGAGAGCTACCTGCCGGGGGGCGCCCGCGTCGCGTTGTCGGGCACGTCGATGGCGGCGCCTCAGGTGACCAACGTGGCGGCCAAGCTGCTCGCCGCCAAGCCGAGCCTCACGCCGCCGCAATTGATCGACGCGATCACGTCGACCGCCGAGCGCACGACCGATGGACGCCGCGTGCTGATGAACCCGAAGGCCGCGCTCGCGAAGGTGACGGCGGGCGGCTGACGCCGCTTCTTTTCAGAGCACGTCGGACGCGTAGTCGGCCAGCCGCGAGCGCTCGCCGCGCGCCAGCGTCACGTGGCCGGAGTGCGGCCAGCCCTTGAAGCGGTCGACCGCGAAGGTCAAGCCGGAGCTGCCTTCGCTCAGGTAGGGCGTGTCGATCTGAGCGAGGTTGCCCAGGCAGATGATCTTGGTGCCCGGTCCGGCGCGCGTGATCAACGTCTTCATCTGCTTGGGCGTCAGATTCTGCGCCTCGTCGATGATCACGAACTTGTTCAGGAACGTGCGGCCGCGCATGAAGTTCAGGCTCTTGATACGGATCTTGCTGCGCACCAAATCCTGCGTGGCGGCGCGGCCCCATTCGCCAGCGCTGCCGTCGCCTCGCGCCAGCACCTCGAGGTTGTCATCGAGCGCGCCCATCCAAGGGCCCATCTTTTCCTCTTCGGTGCCGGGCAGGAAGCCGATGTCCTCGCCGAGCGGCACCGTGACGCGGGTGACGATGATCTCGCTGTAGCGACGGTCGTCGAGCACTTGGCTCAAGCCCGAAGCGAGCGCCATCAATGTCTTGCCGGTGCCTGCGGTGCCCGTCAGCGTGATGAAGTCGACCTCCGGATCCATCAGCAGATTGAGCGCGAAGTTCTGCTCGCGGTTGCGCGCGGTGACGCCCCACACCGCGTTCTTGGCGTGGGTGTAGTCCTTCAGCGTCTTCAGCACCGCCGTCTTGCCAGTGATCTCGGTGACGCGGGCATACAGCGGCGCCGCACCCGGGGTTTCGAGAAAGACGAACTGGTTGATCATCAGCGCCGGCACCAGCGGACCCGCGATGCGATAGAAGGTGTGGCCGCCCTGGCTCCAGCTCTCCATCGTCTTGCCGTGGCGCTCCCAGAAGTCGGGCGGCAGCGGCAGCAGGCCGGTGTAGAGCAGGTCGCCGTCGTCAAGTGTCTTGTCGTTCTGGTAGTCCTCGGCCGGCAGTCCCAGGGCGCGCGCCTTGACGCGCATGTTGATGTCCTTGGACACCAGCACGATGTTGCGGCCCGGGTGCTGCTCGCGCAGCGACTTGACGACGCCCAGGATCTGGTTGTCGGACTTGCCCTGAGGCAGGCCCACCGGCAGCTTGACCTCGAGCAGCGTTTCCTGGAAGAACAGCCGCCCCAACGCCTCGCGCTTGCCGGTCTTGGCCAGCGCGATGCCGTCCTTCGGGTTGAGATCGCTGCCCGACACCAGCGCGTCGAGCTCGCGGCTGGCCTGGCGCGCGTTGCGCGCCACCTCGCTCATGCCGCGCTTGTGGCTGTCGAGCTCTTCCAGCGTGATCATCGGCAGGAAGATGTCGTGTTCCTCGAAGCGGAACAGGCTCAGCGGGTCGTGCATCAGGACGTTGGTGTCCAGCACAAACAACCGCTTCGGGCCCGACGGCCGGTGAGTGCGCGGCTGGGTGGCCGCGGTGACCGTCGGTGCGGCGATCGGCGCCTTGGCCGCAGGGGGCTTGGCCTCGAGGCGTGGGGCCGCCGCGGCAGCGGCCGCGTTGGTCAGCGCCAGCGGTTCTTTGCCGACGTCGTGGGTCGGTTGCAGCGA
>Ga0163162_10001696_pt1 | contig 20664 bp, 21 predicted proteins | sample S55metaG_FD_115310 | JGI IMG/M metagenome (GOLD analysis project Ga0163162, IMG submission 115310) | Switchgrass rhizosphere microbial communities from Kellogg Biological Station, Michigan, USA - S5-5 metaG | ecosystem: Host-associated > Plants > Roots > Rhizosphere > Soil | place: USA...
CTTGCCAAACACACCCGCATTTTCCATCGTCCTTTTAAACTTTGGAGATTTTAAAACACGTTTCCTGCTGAGAGAACTTTTCTGACGAACGTAGTATTGTCCGTCCATTTTGTAGAAGACTAAGCCACCTACACAACCGATGAAATCGGTACCGACTTGTTTTGCCATAAGATTTGGATTTTGTTTATTAAGCCACAAACGATATGCCGCCCAGTGACTGAATAATTGATTTCGAAAAATATTATTGTGAGTCGAGATAGTGTTAGAAGTTTTCAATCGTGAACTTGTGCTTCGTTAGACAAAACTCATGCAACCTTATGCCAGCGCCGGTCCTGTCTTGTGGATGATCCGGGGCTGTCCCCAGGATTCGTCATACTAAAAGCGTTCGGGTCTCGTGGTAAAAGCGTTGGGGACTTATGAATGAGATGATAATAACTTCTAAATGCATCAATCCAACTCTATCCTTAATACGATTTCTGCCAAAGAGGTAACCCTTTGCGCCTTACTTTTCTTTGCGCCTTTGCGTGAAACAAAACTTGCACTAAGTGCTGCTTTTTTTTCACGCAAAGGCGCAAAGAAAAATTAAGGCGCAAAGGGAATCGCCGATGTTCAAGAATCATCCAGGCATATCACCAACCCAATCCGCGAAATCCGTTCCAATCCGTTAATCCGCGATTCAATCCGCGAAATCCGCTCCAATCCGCAAATCCGCGATAAAAAAAAGTGCGAACCATTACAGTTCGCACTTAGAAAATTTATTTAGACTCTGTTTAAATCTGCTCAAATCGGCGTAATCCGCGATCACCATTACTGCGCTTCCAATCTGAATTTGATCGGTTGCTTCTTATAAGATTTTACCTGGCGTCCGTTCTGCACAGCAGGTGTCCATTTACCACTCTTCTTAATTACACGCACTGCTTCATCTCTTAATTCATTCGGACCGCTGATGGCTTCCACTTCACTCACGTTTCCTTCTTTGTCCACGATGAACTGCACAACTACATCACCCTGGATTTCATTGTTCACTGCTTCATCAGGATAGTGAAGGCTCTTACTGAGATAACGTTGCCATGCACCTGCACCACCCGGATATTCAGATTCGATTTCCACCTTCGTAAAAGTCTTATCATAATCTTCGTTATCCTTTGGAGCTTCTACCACACCTTTATTATCAGATACAGGAGGAGCTGTGATACCTTCGTCCTTTATACCTTCCTGGTTAACGGTACCGATCTTGGTATCTTCCAGTTTTTCCACTTCTGGTGGTTTTTCTTCTTCTTTCACTTCCTCATCCTTCACGATTTTTGGAGGCGTGAACTTCGCCATTTCCACTTTTGGTGGTTCCACTTTTGGTGGCGGCGGCGGAGGAGGTTCATTTTTCTTTTCCTCCTTGATATCCTCAAGCTGCACGTCCTGCACCTGCATCGCCTGTTTCTTATCACCGCCTTTCAGGTTACTCACCAGGAAGCCGAAGAAAAGCAACAGCACAACAGCCGCGGTGCCGAGCAATGCATTACGGAGACGATTATTATAAGTCTTGCGAAGGTCATATGCTCCGTAATCCTTATTACGTCCCTCGAATATGATATCGAGGATATCCGCATTCATTATTTTATTTGCATCCATTGTAAAATGGTTTATTGCGTTTCTACAATTTAATTAAAATTCCTCACTTATTTTACACCATTTGCCCTTTCAGTTGCCTGAATAATGCCATATTCTACTGGTGAAATATCAACCATCGCATATCTTTTTACAGCGTCGATCGTCATCTCATCAAGGATGTTCACTGTATTTTTATAGCTCGCATCCTGGGTTGGTTTGAGCACCACTACAAAATCTTTGGGATCTGTTCTTTTCTTTTTATCGATAACAATATCCCGGATGGCTTTGTAGTTGGAAGTTTGCACTTTGGTTGGATCATCACCTTCATAATAATAGATCACGTCATTTTTTCCAAGCAAGATGGTGAGTACCGCAGACGACTTTACTTTATTCTGCTCTTCAGGCTTGTCAACGTCCTTAGGCAGGAATAAACGCATCGCTGTCGGTTGGCTCATGGTTGTCGTAAAAATGAAGAATGTGATCAACAGGAATCCGAGATCCACCATCGGTGTCAAATCGACTCTTGTTGACAGTTTCTTTCCTTTTTTTACGCCGGGTCCTTTTTTATGTTTCCCCCCACCAGAGGTATCCATTTCAGCCATAAAAAATCGTTTTTAAAATAAATAAATTTTGTTTTAATCAGTCGCACCCTTAGTTCCCGTTGCTTCGTTGATCTTGAACAATTCAGTTCCTTTAGGAACCGCAACCGGGTTGGTTACAATCTGGAACTTCATCAGGTCGTTTTTCTTGAATGCGTTGATCACTCCCTGGAAGGAAGGATATTTCGATGCATCATCACCTTTCACAATGATATTCATTCTGCCACCCTGGAAAGCACCGGCTGCCGCGCGCATCCAGTCGATCAGTTCATTGTTCAGCGTATCCCTAACTGGTATACCCCCTAATGCAACGCCTTTCAGCTGGTCGGGATCTTTCGACAAATAGGATTTCAGCTGGCTGAACGGAGTACCGATGTATGAAGTCGGGTTGTTCGAAAAGCGAGCCTTTTCCTCTGCAGAAAGACCGAGATTTTTTGCCGTGTTGACTGCGTCAATGATTTCAACTTTTTGAGACTTGTTCGCATCAGAAACGGAGAAGTATACTTTTCCTTCTTTGTCGATCGTGATCATGACCACATCCTTTTCAGGTGCAATTTTTGTCGACACAGAACTCGGAGTTTGAACTGCGAGATTATCCGGTGGTTTGAATTTCGCTGCCAATATGAAAAATGATAAAAGCAGGAACGCCACATCACACATAGCCGTCATATCGATGGCTGTACTTTTGCGTGGTAATTTAACTTTTGGCATTATTCGGAATTATTTAAATAAATAAGATTCAATTTTCCTGCAATTCCATAACAAATTTTACTAAAAAATTGCCTCTTGGCAAAATGATTATTTGTATAAGGAAGCAAAGCTTTGGGTCAACGTAAATCCACTTTCATCGATACCGTATGTAATGCTATCGATCTTAGTTGTAAATACGTTGTACATGATGATGGAGATGGCTGAAGTACCGATACCGAGAGCCGTATTGTAAAGGGCCTCAGAGATACCTTGTGACAAACGTTGAGCCGCTTCACCACCACCTGCTTCACCAAGAGCAGAGAAGGAGCGGATCATCCCGATAACCGTTCCCAACAATCCCATAAGGGTTGCAACTGATGCGATTGTTGAAAGGAACACCAGGTTTTTTTCAAGCATTGGCAATTCGAGTGAAGTTGCTTCTTCAACTTCTTTTTGGATAGCCAATACTTTTTGGTCAGTATCAAGATCAGTAGTTGTGATCATTTCTTTGTATTTGCGGAGACCGGCTTTCATCACATTTCCTACACTGCCTTTTTGTTTGTCGCATTCTCCGATTGCAGCATCTACATTTTTATTCGCAAGATGATATTGCACTTTGCGGATGAATTCAGCGATATTACCACTGCCTGTTGCTTTGCTGATGGTCATGAAACGTTCGATAACAAAGGTCAACACTGTCAACAGCGCACCGATCAGGATCGGAACAATAATTCCTCCGAGATACATTCTTGGCAAACCACCTTTTGGTCCTTCCTGGTTAGGCCAGAAACCACCATTGGGATCCGGTTTTGTGAAATTGCTATCGGCACCGATAATAAATCGCCAGATAATGTATCCTGCAATTACGCATAGTAAAGGTGCAAGCCAGGAAATTGCATTGCTCTTTTTCTTCGGTTGTACAGAAGTAGAACTTTTAGCGGCAACCGTCGCAGTTGGTCTTGTCTCAGCCATGATCTTTGTTTTTAGTGTTTAAAAAATTGAAGTATGTAATAGCCAAAAAAATAATTGCACAATTCTAATAAAAAAAAATTTCAATAGGAAAAACGGCACTAGGATTTTTCGTAGGACGCACAATATAGGAAATTTCTCCAAAGTGAAAATGAAATTATTGTTTCCTCAAAATAGGCCAGGAGTCAATGCCACACTTAAATTTTCATGCCTCGCAAAATGATAAACCCGGGATGTTTTATGCAAGATGAGAGGACCCTAAAATATGGACTTTTTTTTAATAATCCGAGTAGTTTATTTTGCAGGCAGTGGGCAGCAACTCAAAACTTTTAATGATCATGAGTGAATAGTAGAGTGAATCTTTACTCCGCTCTTTACTTTACTCATACCGCAGCGCCTCTATCGGATTCAGTTTAGATGCTTTTAAAGATGGATATAAGCCAGCCAGCAGGCCGACAATTGTGCAAATGACAATACCGCCAATTAGCCATTGCCAGGGGAAAACAAAGCCGGTATTCAATACAAGAGAGAAGGAATTGCCTACAATAATGCCGAGAATAATTCCAAAAACGGCACCCATGAGACTTATAATAATTGATTCATATAAGAATTGCTGCCGGATATTTTTTTGCCTGCCGCCGATCGCTTTCACTAATCCTATCTCTTTCGTTCTTTCCGTAACGGAAACCAACATGATGTTCATCAATCCTACCGCCGCACCGATCAACGTAATAAGGCCGATGACCAACGCACTCCCCGTAATAAAACCAAGATTACGTAGCAGTTCTTCGACAAAACGATCGCTCTTATCAATAACAAAATTGCTTGCCTCCGTAGTGTTCAATCGCCTGATCGGGCGAAAAATCCCTTCAGCTTCCCCAATCGCCTGGTCCACCTGGCGCACGTCCGGAACTTTTACCTGAATGTTGAACGAAGAGTTGTTGTTGTTGAAAAAACGCCGCACATTGTTATAACTGATCAGCGCCATATTATCCCAGCTCCTGCCGAGCGTAGATCCTTTTTCATCCAACGTGCCAATGATACGATATGGGATATTATTGATCTTGATGGTCTTTTCAAGAGCATTTTCCGGGCGCCCATTGAAAAATCTTTTGACGATATCACTGCCAAGCACCGCCACGTTACGTCCTGACGAGATGTCCAGATCGTTGAGATATCTTCCCGCCAACAAAGTATATCCGTTGAGCTCCGCCCAATTCTCATCGCCGCCATTGATCCACACAGTAGGTGTCGTTTTCTTTTCTCCCAACGAAACGATCGCATCGTTTGTGCCACGTAAGCTCAGTGCAATTTTAGACGGATATTTAAATTGCTTTTTGAAATTCTCCGCTTCGTCTTTTGTTATTTTTCTTTTGATATTCGATTTCTTTTCTTTCCGCTGCCCCTTTTTTTCCTGTTGAACCTGGTTATCTCTTCCGAAGAAATTAAAATCGCGATAGTGAATCGTGAAACCGTTTGCACCCATGGAAGCAAAACTCTCCGTGAATTTTTGTTTCATGGCATCGATAGCCGTATTGATTCCAACTAATGCCATAATACCAAATGCAATGATGGCAACGGTGATGCCTGTACGAAGTTTATTACTGCGCACCGTGCGAAAGGCGAGTGAGAAGACGTCTCCGAGTCTCATGCCTCTAAATTAACAATTAACGTTGGGATTGCAATGCGGTTTGGGGTGAATGGTAAGGAGTCTTGGTGGTACAAAGACTCGCCGTTGTTGGTGTTTGACTTTAAACCATCTTGCTGAGCTCGGGACCACACCAACAACATTTTTTAAGTAAAAAAAATGAGGTCAAACGTTGAAAAAATGAATTGAGCTTGCTTCTTCCTTTGCGCCTTTGCGCCTTTGCGAGCAATATATCTCTCGCAAAGGCGCAAAGGAAGAAGCGCCAATCAGCGTGGCTTCGTCTTATGCGTACACGTTCACACTACAGAAAATGCTGATCAACCACCTTGCTGAGCTCGGGACCACACCAACAACATCTTTTAAGTAAAAAAAATGAGGTCAAACGTTGAAAAAATGAATTGAGCTTGCTTCTTCCTTTGCGCCTTTGCGAGCAATATATCTCTCGCAAAGGCGCAAAGGCGCAAAGGAAGAAGCGCCAATTAGCGAGGCTTCGTCTTATGCGTATACGTTCACACTATAAAAGATGCTGATCAACCACTGCGGGAATATACCAAGGAGGATAACAATGATAGCAATAACAACCAGCAGAAATCTAAACAACGGAGTCGTATCCTGCACATGCGCCGTACCATCCTTAAAATACATAGCTTGTATAACGCGGAAATAATAGTAGACACTCACCGCCGCGCACAGTATCGCAAAGATGACCAGCCATAAAAATTTGCCTGTTTGTAACACTGCCGCCAGCATATAATATTTTGCAAAAAAACCTGCAGTTAAAGGAATTCCTGCCAACGATAAAAGGAAAATAGTATTGACGGCCGCAAGCAACGGATGCCGCTTTGCGAGCCCATTAAAACCATCAAACGTATAGTCCTTCATTTTGATCAGTATCGCGAAAATGCCAATGGTCGCAATGCTATACGCAGCGGTATATAAAAGAATTCCCTCCTGCGCCGTTGAATTCAAGGTGAGCAGCGCAAATAACATAAACCCTGCCTGCGCAATACTTGAATACGCGAGCATTCGCTTTACGCTTTGCTGAAATACTGCCGTGACATTTCCAACAAATAACGTGGCTGCAGTTATGATGGCGACAAATATTTGCCAATCCGGTTTGATATCATTGAACGAATCATAAAACAATCGGATGAATGCGATGAATGCCGCTGCCTTCACAATCGTTGCCATAAAAGAAGTGAATACAGTCGGTGCACCATCATATACGTCCGGTGTCCAGAAATGAAATGGCGCAGCCGATACTTTAAACGCCATCGACACCATCAGCAAAATCAATCCCACAATAAACAAAGGAGATGCGATGGATTTTCCAATCGCCAATTCATCAATAAAGAACGTTCCTTTTTCACTGGCACCGTATAAGAATGCGATCCCTAGTAACATGAGGCCCGTTGAAAAAGCACCCATCAGGAAATATTTCAACGAGGCTTCATTACTTTTCAAATCCCGCTTGTCGCTGCCTGTGAGAATATAAAGAGGAATAGATAAGATTTCAATCCCAATAAAAAGCATCAACAATGTATTGAACGAAGTGATCAGGCTGACCCCGCACAACACAAAAAAGATTAAAGCAAAGTAGTCTCCCACATTCGATCCCACCTTGGCGATATCACTTCCATTTAACAAAAAGTAAAGAAGCGTACATACAAATGCAATTTCGTTAAACAACAATCCGAACGCATCAACATACACCATGTTATGGGTATCGATGTTGAAAAATGTCATAGCCTGCATTTCCATGCTGTTGCCAACCAGCAACAGTATTATTCCCAATAACGCCAAAAACCGGATGGGTTCACTTCTTTTAAAAATGACTCCGCTGAACATCATCACTGCTCCCCAAACCGCTGTTATTATTATTGAATTCATATCTTCGTTTAGACTTGCTCGTTATTATTTGTAAGTCATTTTTGCCATGATGGTATCGACCGTTTCTTTTGTCAGCTCGAATATTGGCTGCGGGTAAACACCTACCACTAATATCAACACGACAATCACACCAAGTATTATTTTCTCATTCGCCTTGATATCATGTCCATTTGCCGTCAGTGCATTGGTATTTCCGTAAAAAACTTTTTGGATCATGTTCAACATATACACGGCGGACAAGATGATAGTAATCGCAGCTACTACCGTAAACACAACGTTGTATTGCGTGGCAACCGAACTATAAATTCCGTTGAACATCATAAATTCTCCAATAAATGCATTTGTCAGCGGCAACGCTACATTCGCTAATGCAACAACAACCAATAACAATGCAAGTGAAGGTGATTGCAATGCCAGTCCCCCAAGCTCGCTGATCTTACGTGTATGATATTGACGTTCGATCAACTCGACAACTATCCAGAGCCCGATAATGTTGATTCCATGATTGAACATTTGTATCATCACGCCCTGCATTCCACTTTGCGTGGTCGCGAATACTGCAAGACACATTAACCCCATATGTGCAATCGATGAATAAGCAACCATCCTCTTCAAATCATTTTGACGCATCGCAATTAACGAGGCGTAAATCATTCCGATTACACAAAGCGTTGACACCGTATCACCCCAGGCCCATGTTCCAATCGGCAACACGGGAGCAAGCCAGCGGATCAAACCAAACAATCCCATTTTTACCATGATACCACTCAGCACCATCGTCACCGCAGTCGGTGATTGTTCATACGTATCCGGCTGCCATGTATGAAATGGAAAGATGGGCATTTTGATCGCGAAGGCCACGAAAAATATCCAGAATAACCAGGATTGATCTTGCGTCGAGATGAGCCCGCGAACCGTGTAAAAAGATGCCAGGGAAAATGAATGATCTTTCGTATGCTGGGAAATGTAGATAATTCCAATCAGCATGAACAGTGAACCGACAAAAGTGTAGATGAAGAATTTAAATGTTGCCTGTATTCTTCTTTCTCCTCCCCATTGTGAACTTAGAAAATAAACCGGTATCAGTGCAAGTTCCCAGAAAAAATAAAATAACAAAGCGTCCATCGCCACAAATACACCCATCAACCCGGCTTGTGACAATAACATCAACGCAAAAAAGTTTCCCGCATTTTTATATTCCGTCCGCCAGGTTGCAACAAAAATGACCGGGAATGAAATCGCGGTAAGCAACGTCAATATTTTTCCCATTCCATCCACTTCCACCGTGAACCGGCTATTCAAACCTGTTAACCACTCTGCATCAAATTTCAGGTGTGCATCACCGTTGTGAAGAGCCGTACCCCAAAAAGCAACAGCCATCGTTACGATCGATGAAAACAAAGACCACGTCCTCGCACTGTTGTCATTCTTGATAAAGAATCCAATCAGTCCGCAGACAAGAGGAATAAATATTAGTAGAACAGGAACCATATTTTTATTTAGAATGTGGAGATGTGGAAATGTGGAGATGTGAAAATGCTAGCTCCAAATTTCTTCATTTCCTTTTATCTGTTTCAACTTTTTTGTTTTACAAAACGAGCCGTGTACTCCCCCATTTTCACATTTCCACATCTTCACATTTTCACATTCCTACATCTCCACATTCCCACATCTTCACATTCTCACATTCTCAAATTCATTTTCTCAAAAACAACTGCACAACAAACAGCACCACCAAACTGATCACCATCAGCAACACATATCCACCAACCTGTCCGCTTTGTAACAAGCGGATCTGGCGGCTTCCATATTGAATCAATTTTCCTACGCCATTCACGATCCAATCGATAATTGATTTTTCCACCACGGTATTAAAAAATTTCGCCACTACGTTTACGGGGCGAACAATAATTGCATCATACAATTCATCAACGTACCACTTATTTGCCAACACAGCCCCAAATCCCTGCGGTTCTCCGAGCTCGGGTTTTTTGCTGAATTTGTTCCAGGCGAAGATCACCATGATCAAGGCAAGACCAGCAGATGCAGCCATCAGCATCCATTCCGTTCCAGCAGCGATTTCGGGCGGCGTATGCGCACTGGTAGAAGCTGCGAATACTGGACTCAAATATTCTTCGAGACGATGGGCGTTCGGCATGATCACATGTGGGATACCAACGAGGCCGCCGACCACAGATAGAATTGCAAGTATGATCAACGGGATCGTGATCGCAGGCGGACTTTCATGTAAATGATGTTTTTGCTCCTCTGTTCCGCGAAATGATCCGAGGAAAGTAGTTGCATATAATCGGAACATATAGAATGCCGTCATCATCGCTCCGGCAACACCAATAATATAATACGCCGGACTTTTTGCATAAGCCGCGCTCAATATTTCATCTTTTGAAAAGAAACCGGAGAACGGCGGAATTCCGGCTATTGCGAAACACGCAAGCAAAAATGTAAGATGCGTTGTTGGTAAATGTTTTTTAAGACCTCCCATTTTGCGAATATCCTGTTCGCCATGCATAGCATGAATCACCGAACCCGCACCAAGAAATAACAATGCTTTGAAGAACGCGTGCGTCATTACATGAAAAACAGCGCCGGTATATGCACCAACACCAAGACCCAAAAACATATACCCGAGCTGACTCACCGTAGAATACGCAAGCACTTTTTTAATATCATTTTGCTTGATTGCAATGGTAGCAGCAAGGATTGCCGTCGCCAACCCGATGACGGCAACGACGGTTTGCGTTACGGGAGAAAGCGTATACATGATATTGCTCCGCGCAATCATATAGATACCCGCTGTCACCATCGTAGCGGCATGGATCAATGCAGACACAGGAGTAGGACCTGCCATCGCATCGGGTAACCAGGTGTAGAGAGGTATCTGTGCAGACTTTCCGGTTGCACCAACAAAAAGTAACAAAGTAATTCCGGTTAGCGCCGAAGTTGGTGCGTTCGGAGACTGTGCAAATACTTCTAAAAAATTTACCGAACCAAATTGGCTGATTATCCAAAAGATCCCGATAAGGAATCCAAGATCACCGATACGGTTCATGACGAATGCTTTTTTTGCAGCATTGCCGTAGTCAAGATTCTTAAACCAGTATCCAATCAATAAATAAGAACATAGTCCCACGCCTTCCCAACCAATAAACATGATGACGAAGTTTGCACCCATCACAAGCAGCAACATGGAAAAGACAAAAAGATTGAGATAGGAAAAATATCTTGCAAAATGCTGACTGGATTCTTCATGCATGTATGAAGTGGAATAAACATGAATGAGAAATCCAACGCCCGTAATGATCAACATAAATAAAACAGAGAGTTGATCTATTTGAAAAGCGAATGGAATATTCAGCTTTCCCGTATGAATGAAATCAAAAAGATTGACAATGACAGGTTCAAAGCCTTCTTTTCTTACATCCATGAAAATAACAACGCTGATAATAAATGAAACGAGCAATACACCACAACCAATAATTCCTGTCAACGATTTCGACAAACTTCTACGCAACAAACCATTCAGCAAAAAGCCGATCAAAGGAAAAAGAGGAACTAAGTAGACTATCTTACTCATAGATTTTGAAGCTGACCGCTAATTGCTACACGCTAAACGCATCGAGGTTGCGTTTTGCGTGAAGCGTTCGGCGTTTCGCCTTTAGTGCTTTAACCGGTTTAAAAAATTCACATCTACAGAATGTGTATTTCTATACATCATCGCGATGATGGCCAACCCTACACTCACTTCCGCCGCTGCAACCACCATAATAAAAAACACAAATATTTGTCCATCGATGCCGGCATTGGGATTTGTAGCCGCCATAGCAGCATGATGCATTTTTGAAAAAGCAACGAGCAAAAGATTCACTGCATTTAACATTAATTCAATGCACATAAAAATGATGATGGCATTGCGTCTTGTTAACACTCCGGCAACTCCAATACAGAAAAGCGCGATTGATAAAAAGATATAATAGTTAATTGGCATAACACCTGCCCCTAAAGGGGACCTTAATTTTAATTGCTTCAATAATGATCTGCTGTGCTTTGTTAGTTTATGATACTCACGCTCCCCTTTAAGCCGGGGTTACTTTTTCCCAATGACCACCGCTCCAACCATCGCACTTAAAAACAAAACACTACTTATTTCAAACGGAACGACGTAATCGTTAAACAACGACATTCCAAGGTTATGAATCAATCCAATGTCGCCGGTACCGGTTTGTGCCAGCTGATTTTTCATATCAGCATCTTTTAGTGCGGCAACGAGCACCAAAAGCAAAGCACCACCACCAATCACGCCAGCTATCTTAAGCCATTTATTTTTTTGGGGTTCACTATCGGCGTTTAGATCCATCAACATGATCACATATAAAAACAGCACCATGATCGCACCGGCGTAGACGATGAGATTCACAATAAAAAGAAACTGCGCATTCATTAATATATAGTGACCGGAAATTGTAACGAAGACAATGATGAGCCAGAGGACGCTATGGACAGGATTTTTGCTGACCACAACCATGATCGCGCTGAATATAGCCAAGACACTTAAAAACCAAAACAAAAAATGTGTGGTGCTCATTGACGCAGTTGGTTGTTTTATACTGAACTTTTATTTTGGGCTAACTCTTAAACCCTTCGCTTTTTCGTATTCTTCGGGCTGCAATTTAGGATGAGGTATCAACAAATCCTTTTTTCCATAGATAAAAGATTGTCGGTTATAGTTCGCCGTTGCAAAAGTTTCCGACAGGTATACGGCATCCTTTGGACATGCCTCTTCACAAAGTCCGCAGAAAATGCAACGCAACATATTCACTTCATATTTTGCCGCATATTTTTCTTCACGATACAAATTTTCTTCGCTGGGCAAACGTTCAGCTGCTTCCATGGTAATTGCCTCGGCCGGACAAGCCAGTGCGCATAATCCACACGCCGTGCAACGCTCCCTGCCTTCTTCATCCCTGTTCAACACATGCAAGCCACGAAAGACGGGACTAAATGGCCGGGTTTTTTCGGGATAGTTGATCGTTGGTTTTTTCTTGAAGATATGTCCAAATGTGATCGACATACCTTTTGCAATAGCCGGAATATACATTTTCTCCCAAAATGTCATCGGCTTACGATCTACCGTTCTTGATCTATTTGTTAATGCCTTCATATTAAAACTTTTTTCGTCAGAATCAGCCACAGCACCGCAAAATTATTTTTATCAACCCAACCGTCCAAGTAAATTATAGGAGGTTGACGGTGAGTGCTCAACCTCAACCTTAACCTCAACCTTAGCTAAAATGCCATCCATATTGTTTCAACAAGATGATAAATCCTGTTACAATCATATTTACCAGCGCCAAAGGAATCAAACCTTTCCATCCAAGGCGCATGAGTTGATCGTACCTAAAACGTGGTATCGTCCATCTCACCCAAATAAAAAAGAAAATAAAAATCACCACTTTGATAAACAAACTTGCTCCCTGTAATATCGCGAGAAAAGTTTGTCCATGCTCCTGTCCAAAATTCGCATCATTCACAAATGGGATATCATATCCTCCAAAGAATATTGTTGCCATCACGGCACTACTGATAAACATGTTTACATATTCCGCAAAAAGATAGAAACCCAATTTCATGGAAGAATACTCCTGGTGGTATCCAAAATTCAATTCACTTTCTGCCTCTGATAAATCAAAGGGCGTGCGGTTACATTCTGCAAATGCACAAACAAGGAAAATCAAAAATCCAACCGGTTGGTAGAATACATAATATATACTGTCCTGCTGCTGCTCAACAATTGTGCGAAGACTCAATGAACCGCTCAACATTAGCAATGCAATCAATGAAAGACCCATCGCGAGTTCATAGGAAATAATTTGGGACGCACCACGGATCGCAGCCAGCAAAGAAAATTTATTATTCGATGCCCAACCTCCGATCATTACTCCATACACTCCCATGCTCACTACTCCAAATATGTAGAGTATGCCAATGTTCACGTCGGCAATTTGAAAATCAAAGTTTCTTCCGTTAATAACAATATGGCTACTCCATGGAACAACGGCGCTGGTCATCATAGCGGTCAGCATAGCTATTCCGGGGCCAAGTATGAACAAAAACTTGTTGGATAGATTGGGAACGATTTCTTCCTTCATGAAAAGTTTCAATCCGTCTGCCAACGGTTGAAGAATTCCAAATGGACCTGCCCTGTTCGGTCCGCGACGATCTTGAATAAAAGCAGCGACTTTTCTTTCGGCATACGTTTCATACATCGCCACTACTAACGATAGTATGACGATAAATGCGATCAATATCAACTTTTCAATTGCCATGGCCCAATCGATGACCAGGAAGAGTTCGTGCATGTTTGGTCTATTTAGGTTGAGGTTAAGGTTGAGGTTAAGATTTAGACTTGAAACTAAGCCCTATTCTTAACTTCAACCTCAACCTGGTTTTAGTTCTTTTTATCCTCAACAAAGTCCGACGAATGCGCCGGGCCTTCGATTTGTGACAGATCAATATCCGGGCGATTTACTTCGCTCACACTATGAATATTCATCAATAATTTCGGCTTGCGTCCCATAACATCCGGCAATGTTTCTTTTGGTTCATGCATTCCCAAATAATGATTTTGAGAAATCACCGAATGCCTGCTGATTTTTGTTGGCCCTTCAATGACCCAATCAGATGTTTCTTTCTTTTCGAATCGACATTCATTACAGATCCACTCTTCTACTTCGCCCCATTGATCTTTTCTCGCAGTAACGCGAAATACTTCATGTCCCCTGTACCACAATGTAACTTTGCCGCTGCATTTTGGGCATTCCCGATGCGCATCTTCCGGTTTTAAGAACCACACGCGGTTTTTAAACCGGAACGTGCGATCAGTCAATGCGCCTACCGGGCAAACATCAATTACATTTCCAATGAAATCATTATCCAGTGATTTTTGAATATAGGTTGCAATCTCGGAATGATCACCGCGATCCAATACTCCGTGTTCACGTTTTTGCGTGAGTTGATCAGCAACAAATACACAACGATAACACAAGATGCATCGTGTCATGTGTAATTGTATATATGGACCGATATCGTGTTTTTCAAAAGTTCTTCTTTTGAATTCATACCGGGTTCCTTCTTTGCCATGTTCGTAACTTAAGTCTTGCAGTGAACATTCACCTGCCTGATCACATATCGGACAATCGAGTGGGTGATTGATCAACAAAAATTCTACGACCCCGTTTCGTGCATCAATTACTTTTTCACTGGTGATATTTTTGACGATCATTCCATCCATGACGTTTGTCCTGCAGCTCGCAACCAGTTTCGGCATTGGTCTTGGATCTGCTGTAGAACCTGCTGCTACCTCAACAAGACAGGTACGACATTTACCTCCGCTGCCTTTCAGCTTCGTGTAATAACACATTGCCGGCGGCGCAACATCTCCTCCAATTCTACGCGCAGCGTTGAGAATGCTGGTGCCGGGTTCGACTTCAATGGTAATGTTGTCGATGGTGACCTTAACTAATTTTTTTTCTTCAGCCATAATTTACATTTCGCGCAAGTGTGTAAAGTTTTAAGATGCAATTCTTCACATTTTCCTATCTCTTTGTGCCTTTGTGTGAACCCAAAGTTTCACACAAAGGACACAAAGAACCAAGTACACAAAGAAATTTCACGCAGTTACGGCTTCCAATGGATCCGCATAATGCGCCAATCCATAATTCCTTTTCTGACTCTCTACCGGGTTTGCAACATGCCACTCAAATTCATCACGGAAATGCCTGATCGCTGCGGCGACTGGCCATGCAGCTGCATCACCGAGCGGACAAATCGTATTGCCTTCAATCTTTCTTTGAATGTCCCACAAAAGATCTATATCACTTGATTTACCTTTTCCAAATTCAATATTCTTCAAAATCTTTTCCATCCATCCAGTTCCTTCACGGCAGGGTGAACATTGTCCACAACTTTCATGGCGATAAAAACGCGCAAGCGTTAACGTATGCCTGACCACGCATTGATCTTCATCTAACACGATGAATCCACCCGATCCCATCATGGAACCCTTTGCGAATCCGCCGTCAGAAAGACTTTCATAATTCATTATCCTCTTCTCACCCTTCACTGTCTTCAACAACAAGTTGGCTGGAAGAATTGGAACAGATGATCCACCAGGAATACATGCCTTCAATCTTTTTCCATTTGCAATTCCTCCACAATATTCATCGCTGTAAATAAATTCTTCCACGGAAATGGTCATATCGATTTCAAACACGCCGGGTTTGTTGATATTACCACATGCAGAAATCAATTTTGTTCCGGTAGATTTTCCAACACCGATCTTTGCGTATTCCTCACCGCCGATATTGATAATAGGAACGACTGCAGCCAACGTTTCTACATTGTTGACAACCGTCGGACGATCCCATGCTCCCTTCACCGCAGGAAATGGCGGTTTAATACGTGGGTTTCCGCGTTTGCCTTCCAGGCTTTCCAATAAAGCGGTTTCTTCGCCACATATATATGCACCGGCTCCGCGATGAACATATATTTCACAATCGAAACCTGTTCCTAAAATATTTTTTCCCAGCCATCCATTTTGTTTTGCTTCCGCGATGGCCTGCTCGAGAATATCGATGATCCAGGCATATTCTCCACGTATATAGATATACGTTACATTACTACCAAGAGCAAATGAAGACACGATTAAACCTTCTATCAACAAATGCGGAATGAATTCCATGAGATAGCGGTCCTTAAATGTACCGGGCTCACTTTCATCCGCATTACAAACGAGGTGGCGAGGCACCCCTTCCGGTTTTGCAATGAAACTCCATTTCATGCCTGCCGGAAAACCCGCACCGCCACGACCTCTCAATCCACTTTTTTTTACTTCTTCCGTAATTTGATCCGGCGACATTGTCTTAAATGCTTTCTCGACACTCCGATAGCCGCCTTCGCGGCGATAGACATCATACGTGCGAATGCCTTCGACATGTGCTTTTTCTAAAAGTAATTTTCTACCCATATACCCGTACCCTAAAGGGGACTACTTTTTTAATTTTTCCTGTAATCAGATTTGTCTCGAAATAAATTCGGCTTTACGAAATATAGGATGTACATGAATGCGATTGCAAAAATCATTGCAAATGTTAGGTACATCATGATATCCTTTGTGTCCGCATTTGTCGTCCTGTCATATCGAAAAATCAAACACATTGCGCCAACCGCTAACAAACGAGTTACAATTCTAAAGTTTGCTTTCGACATCATATCAATTGTTTTGCGCAGCGGTTTTCCGGCACTCTTCAATAATCGCATCTACTTTTTCTTTTGTCAGGTGCTCACGATAAATTTTACCAAGCTGCATCATCGGAGCATAACCGCACGCTCCCAAACACTCAACTGTTTTCAATGTAAACAAACCATCAGGCGTCGTTTCGCCTACTTCGATTCCCAATTTCTGTTTTATGTATTCGATGATGTAGTCAGAGCCTTGTATCATGCACGGACCAGTTTGACAAACCTCAAACATATACTTCCCCATTGGTTTGAGATTGTACATCGAATAAAAAGTAGCAACCTCGTATACTTCAATTGGCTCAATACTCAATAGCCCGGCAACATAATCCATTACTTCTGTACTCAGCCATCCTCCAAAACTTTCCTGCGCCAAATGCAATACAGGAAGGATCGCACTCTTTTGCTTTCCCTCCGGATAATGCGTGATGAGTTCTTTTACTCTCGCCAGTTTCTCGTCTGAAAATTTTATCATACCCCTATCCTAAGCGGCATTTAATTTAAAATGGTTAAAGTATTATCGATCATATTTTTTTACCACGTTACACCCAGACTTCGTTGGATGCGGGTGCAACTTGTCTACGCATCCATCTCTCCCGCAATAAGGTTCAAACTACTCATCGTGATCACTGCGTCACTCAACATCGATCCTTTTGTCAATTCAGAATAAGCCTGGTAATAAATAAAACAAGGACGGCGGAAATGCAGGCGATACGGGCACCTTCCTCCATCACTGATAAAATAAAATCCAAGTTCTCCATTCCCACCTTCTACACTTTGATAAACTTCCCCGGGCGGAATTTCTGTTTCTCCCATGATGATTTTAAAGTGCCAGATCAGCGCTTCCATCTTCGTATATACATCCTGTTTAGGAGGAAGGAAATATTCAGGAACATCGGCATGAAATACTTCCGCCTCCGCACCTTTAAATTCCTGCACCTTTTGATATGCTTGTTTTATAATGTTGATCGATTCCCACATTTCGCCGTCGCGTACAAGGAAACGATCGTAATTATCACCCGTACTACCAACGGGAACTTTGAAATCGAAATCTTCGTAGCTGCTGTAAGGGGTGTGCACACGAACATCGTAGTCAACCCCGGTTGCACGTAAATTCGGTCCGGTGAATCCATAGTTCAATGCACGTTCAGCACTGATTCCTCCTGTACCCATCGTTCTCTCCATGAAAATGCGATTGCGCATTAAAAGGTTATCAAACTCTTTTAACACGCCCGGATATTCGTCAAGAAACTTTTCTAATTTTTGAAATGCTGCATTGGTAAAATTTCTTTCAAAGCCACCAATGCGTCCCATGTTGGTTGTTAAACGTGATCCGCAAACCTCTTCATAAATTTCATATATCAATTCACGGTATTGCATCACGTAGAGGAAACCTGTGAATGCGCCGGAGTCAACACCCACCACCGAATTACAAATCAGGTGATCGGAGATGCGCGCAAGTTCCATGATAATAATGCGGAGATAATCCACACGCTTTGGCGTCTTCACCCCTAATAATTTTTCGCAGGTAAGATGCCAGCCCATATTATTGATCGGCGATGAGCAATAATTGAGTCGGTCCGTCAGCGGAGTAATCTGGTATAATGGTCTTCTTTCTGCAATTTTTTCAAAGGCGCGATGAATATAACCCACCGTTTGTTCCGCAGAAACAATTCGTTCACCATCCAGCTCCAAAATATTTTGAAACACTCCATGCGTTGCCGGGTGAGTTGGACCCAGGTTCAACGTAGTAGTAGTTTTTTCGATGCTTCCTTCGGGCAGTTTGATATGATGCTCCATAATTCAAATGTGAAAATGTGGAGATATGGAAATGTGAAAATGCGCTGGTTCAAAAAGCATTTTTCATTTTACAACTACACATTCATATTTAAAGAACGTCTTTAATATTTTATTCCAATTTTTATTAGCGATCTCATTCCCTCATTTCCATATTTCCACATCTCCACATTCCTTATTCTCATCTTCCAAACATATCATCATCCTTATCAATCCTTGTCTGATCTTCCAATGGAAACTCTTTTCTCATTGGGAAATAGGTCATCTCGTCTACGTTCAGAATTCGTTTGAGATTTGGATGGCCGACAAAATTTACGCCGTAAAAATCATAGGTTTCGCGTTCCATCCAATTTGCAGACGAAAACAATTTCGTTGCGGTAAACACATCCGGATTTTCTGATGGTGTAAAAACTTTGAACCTGATCCGGATATTATCCACGAGATTATGAAGATGGTAAACAACCGCCAGCTCATTTCCAATTTTGTTAGGATAATGCACAGCAGTCAGATCTGTGAGAAATTGAAAACGCAATACTTCATCGTCGAAGAGAAATTGCATTATTTTCAAATTATTATCCTTGTGTGCTTCGAAAGTCAGCATGCCATAAGGTTCTTCAAAATTGAAAACCTGGTCACCGAATTTCTCAATTAGTTTTTCTTTTATAGTTTGGTTTGAAAGCATGGAAGGCTGAATGTGGAAATGTGAAAATGTGGAAATGTGAAAATATGAAAATGATAATTAAGATTTCAACTTCCCTTTTCCTATTTCCAATATTGAATCATTTTATAGTTATCTACCGTTATTATTATAAATTCTTAATCCTGGGTGAACTTCATTTCCACATTCCCACATTCCCACATCTCCACATTCCCACATCTTCACATTTCCACATCTTCACATTTCCACATCTTCACATTCCTCACTGGATTCCATAACTCTGTAACAAATTCTTATACTGTTCACTGTTTCTTCTGCGCAAACTTTCTTGTCCAACGAGATCCTGTATGCGAATAAATCCATCGAGGATTGCTTCTGGACGCGGAGGACAACCGGGTACGTACACATCAACCGGAACTACCTGGTCAATTCCTTGCAATACGGAATAAGAATCAAATATTCCTCCACTGCTGGCGCATGCACCAACTGCCATCACCCAACGGGGTTCTGCCATTTGCAGGTAAACCTGTTTTACAATAGGGCCCATTTTTTTTGCGATCGTTCCCATCACCATTAACAAATCGCACTGGCGTGGTGAAAAACCCAGACGCTCCGCACCAAATCGCGCGAAATCATAATGAGAAGCCATGGTTGCCATGAATTCAATACCACAGCATGAAGTTGCAAATGGCAATGGCCAGATTGAATTTTGTCGCGCCAATCCTACTACGTTGCCCAGTGATGTTGCAAAAAATCCTTCTCCGCTATACCCTTCAGGCATATCCACCATCGTGATGCTGTCTTTGGTGTCAGCTTTTTTGGGAGTTAAATTGAAACGAACCGGACGAGACATGTTATTAATTTAGATATGTGAAGATGAACACGTGGAAATTTTTTTCCCCTTTCCATCAAAAAATCTTTTTGTGTTCTGTTCCAGACAAATTCAGGAACGACTATATATTATAACAATTATACAAACTCAAAGTTTCCGCAGCACCTTCATTTTAACATTCGCGAACCCATTTTCACATCTCCACATTTCCACATCCCCACATTCTCAATTTACCTAGTCTTCCCACTGCAGCGCACCTTTCTTAATGATATAAATAAATCCAACCAGGAAAAATGCTACAAACAACAAAACTGCTTCAAAACCTTTCCATCCCAGTTCGCGAAAATTCACCGCATATGGATAAAAAAAGATCACTTCCACATCAAACAAGACAAACAATATTGCGACGAGAAAATATTTAATGGCCATAGGTTGGCGGGCATTCCCGACGCCTTCAATTCCACTTTCGAAATTGCGCAGTTTTTCATCGGTCTTACGCTTCGGGCCAAGAAGGTGTGTGACAAATAACACAGAAAATACAAACCCTGCGGCAAAAATTAATTGTATGGCAATCGGAAAATAATTCGTTGAGCTATTAGAAACTACCGGAGAGGCCTGTAGAAAGAATGAATCCATGTTATTTAGTTGCCTTGATGAGGCA
>Ga0163162_10001698_pt1 | contig 20656 bp, 25 predicted proteins | sample S55metaG_FD_115310 | JGI IMG/M metagenome (GOLD analysis project Ga0163162, IMG submission 115310) | Switchgrass rhizosphere microbial communities from Kellogg Biological Station, Michigan, USA - S5-5 metaG | ecosystem: Host-associated > Plants > Roots > Rhizosphere > Soil | place: USA...
AGGCCAAGCCCCACAGGCAAGTCCAAGTTGTTGTCCCTCTGGTTCAAGTGGTCGAGTTGTCGTTGGAGGTCTTGGAGCAAGCCGTAAGTCTCGGTTGTGTCACTGCCAACTGCTGCATGTTCAGCCTGTAAACGGGCACGTTCTTTTTCCAGTGCGTCTTGGATGCGCAGTTCCAGGGTGCTTTCGAATTGACGCAGCTGCTCGCTTTCTTCCTTGTGCTGTTGGGGATCGGTGAGCGACTTTTTCAGTTCGCCACGCAGTTGCTTGACCTGCGCCACCAACGTGGCGACGGTATCGCTCGGCGTGTCTCCCTCGATGCCCAAGGCTTTCATTTCTTCTGGTGTGAGCTGGCCCTCACTGTCATCTAGTCCGGTTGCTGCCGGCCTGTTGCTGGGCAACAGTTTCAGTAGAACCAGGACCAGCAACAGTGCCATTGGGATCATCAACCATTTGAGCAGTCCGTTACTTTTCATCGGGAGCCTCCCTGGACGTTAATGGGGCTGTGGTTTGCGGCAGATTCAGGGCCGCGTCGACAGGGCTGATGGTGGGTAGGAGTGATTGAGCGATGCCGTGGCCACGCGTCGACAGGTATAGGACGGTGGTATCAAGAGAGCTGCCTTTTGGTCCCAGGTTGTGATGCTGGAACGTGGCCGTCACAAAATTTCCCTGCAGCAGGCGCGGATCCAGATTGATTGTCTGGTTTGCCTGATTGGTCAGTCGAATTGCCGTTACCCAGTAATCATCCAAACGCCATGCTGAAAGGGCCTTGGCGTGAACAGGCAAGCTGGGTAGCAGCAAGTCGAGCGATAGGTCTGGCGGCAGGTTGATGCGCCTAATACCAGGCAAGGGCTCGACAGTGCGCAGGGGGGCATATAGGTTTTGAGCCGCATAACGGGTCAGCACCACTGGCAGGGGTGTTTTTTTCGCCGGCTCGTCTGATTGCTGATCGTTCGTAGAGCGCCCATTACCAGGAGGTTGTTGAGAGGCTTGCTGCTCCACGATCCTGATTGACTCCAGTGGCGACTGATCGCTTTTGGATGGTTCAGCGACGATGTCCAAAAGAATCAGTTCGCCGGTCGTCGCGTCTTGAAGTTGCAAACGAGTGGGCTCAATAGGTTCATTGGCTCGCAGGTACACGGTGCCAGCTGCACTTTGCGCTCGTAGCCTATCTCCCAGAGAGGCCGGCACACCGACCCGAACATTCCGCTCAACAAACACAACGCGCTCTTGCCCAACGATCAGAGGGACGGCCAGAGGGAGGCGCTCCCATCGCATCACTTCTATAGCGTGGCTTGTGGCAATTGCCCCCAGAGTGAACACAAGTCCCAGTGACACAGAGATCAGCACAGATTTCATGACGCATCTCCCAATGGACGATTTGAAGGGCGGGTCGAAGGTGAGGTTGTAGCAGGCACAACGATCCGCTGAGGTGCACCGTCGTAGCAGTCCAATGCGAGACCGAATGGGTTGAGTTCCGGATCGAGATCCTGTCGCACGACTTTGATGGGATAGCGCACTAGCGCACGCTTGACCTGCTCGGTGCCGTGATACTCGTCAGCGTTGACGTCCAAGGTGACTACCCAGTCGCTGTTCGAGATGACTTTCACGCGCAAATCGGGATCGTCGCCGTAACCTCGCCCTGGGATTTCGTATAGACCCCGCACTCGTTTACGTAGCTCGCCTAAACGCCGCCGCTGCTCATAGTCCGCTTGCAGAAACGACCTGCATCCTGGTGTCAGGTACGCAGACAGAGACTGAATATTGAGGCTGTAGTCCTCCTCTCCATCAGCAGGCCAGCGGTTGAGTTGCTGGAAGATGTAGAAGGTGAATGCGTAGACAGACTCGGGTGGCACATCCCACCACTTACGGGTACTGCCTGATCGTAGGTCGGGTGGCACATGGATCGTCAGATCACGCGGTGCGTTCCACCAACCAGCTCCCATCAGCAACACCACTATGAGTAACGCTATTGAGCAAAGCCGCAACGTCTTCACATGCGCTTGTAAGTGCATGACTTCGTTCTTGAAGCGGCTCATGCGCCACCTCGACGTGTCGTCCAGAATCCAGAGTGGGTTATCAGTTGCTGCGCCCCGAGCATATTCCCTAGGGCTGGATACCGGCGGGCTAGCCACCACTGCATGTGCCGGTAGAGCCAAGTCTCTGGACGGCCGCGTTTTTGTCGACGCAACAATCCGCCACCGATAAAGAGACCTGCGGCAATCATCAGGACGATCGAGGTGGGGATCATGGCGACGCTGCTCGTCAGGTACGCTAACGGGATGCCGAGTCCGACGCCGGTGAGCGCTGACAATCCGGTACAGATCCAGAGCTCGTCCGCGGTCAGCCCTCGAACGACGATCGGCTGACGGTTCAGGCGATGGGGCAGAAACGTCACTGCGCCATCGGGTGCACTATCTTGATTGGATTCCATGGTGTCTTAACCTCACAGAATCCCGGTGGCTTTGGTGAGCAGCCAGATACCAACGACCAACATGATGGCACCGACAGCTACACTGAGCCCGAATTGGCCCCAGGTAGATCGTCCAGTGTGAATTTCCGAATATCGTGTGTAAGCGTGGTAGCAGACACCAATAAACATCGAGGAAACCACCAACAAAGCGACGAGCAAAACGATGTCGTAACCATAGTTTTGCATCGTCTCCATGATGCCCTTGCCGGCTCCACGAGATGGGTCTTCCATCGTGGGTAACTTGCCTTTGGCCAGTGCCAGAGTTGGCAGCGTTGCGGTGAGAGATGTGGAGGTCATGATTTGCAATTGAAAGCGAAGTGAATTCCAGTTCATACGGTTATTCCATGCTCAGGAAAGAAGGAAGAAGGACAGGGCGAGGTACATCGCGACGAATCGAATAACCACGCCCACGAACTGCCGCTGGTTGAGTCGCTGTTCGGCCCAACCGGTGTAGGCCGTGCGCATTGCCCAAGCACCCCAAAGCAGGAGCACCGCAAAGACAGAGCACATCAGCACAGAGGCAGTGATGGACGGGGCAAAGCCGCCATTTGCCTTAAAGGCAGCTATCTGCGCGCTGGTCATGGAGCACCGACCGTTTCATCGCGGTAGTCGCCATGCAGAGCGACAGGGTCGCGAGGCTGGGCACGTTCGGGAGACAGGAAGTCCTGAACACCGGCGCGAACTCGATGGATGTCTGTTCGAAGGCGCTCGTGATTGAAGTGATAGCGGCTTTGACCGGCAGGGGGCCGTGCGGCAAGTTGGGAGGTCAAACGGTCGATAACATCGAGTTGACGCAGCATCAGCGCGTAATCATCCCGATCAAGCGAGGCGTGTGATGGAGCAGTTAGTCCTGTGAGGAGCGCAGTCAGCGTGATTGCCGGAATATGCTGAATGCAACCAGTTGCTCTGATCATTTGAGCCCACCATGGTTGTTAGAGGTGGGTAAATGTTAGAGCGCGCTAAAGTTGTTGCTTGAATCAATAAGAAACGGCGGTTGCCCGTTTGTTTTGTCTGGCTACTTTTTGTTTCTTATGCCGTTTCAGGGGTTAAGGGTGTGTCTGATTATTGCTTTTGCCGGCATGCCCCCTCATGATGAAACAGTACTTACAATATGAGGTGTTACATGTCCCGTCTTGCTGAATTTCGTTTGTTGGAGCAACAACTGGCCAGTCAAATGGCTGAGCTGGAGCAGATGAAAAATGATTCCGGTCTCAAAAAAGAGATCGAATTTGAGAAGAAGCTGCGTGCCTTGTTAGCAGAGTATGGTTACAGCCTCAAAAACATCGTCAATTTGCTTGACCCTCAAGCGAGCCGCCGCGCGCCAGCAGCATTAGCCCAAAAGGGAACGAGGAAAGCTCGCGAGGTGAAGGTCTACAAGAACCCTAAAACGGGTGAGACGATTGAGACCAAAGGTGGTAATCATCGCCAGTTGAAAGAGTGGAAAACTGAACACGGTGCGGACGTTGTTGAGTCTTGGCGCATTCAGTAATCTTTTGATCCTGAAAAGGCCCGTCAGGGCCTTTTTTGTCGATGTGATTACACTGTCTCAAAAATTTTGTTTCGTCACTAAATGTATTTCTTAAAGCTTCTCGCCGTTATGTCTACCGCGAGTGCAAGAAGCACAGCACATGGCAGCAAGATTAAATAGGGACTTATACTGATGGGTACCGTCAGGTAAATAACCCAAGGGAGTACGAAAAGTACACTCAAGCTGGCTTTAGCTCGGTGATAGACATAACCCGACTCACGTCCTGCTCCAAAGCGCCTAAGGTCTCTACCAACCAACCCGTCGACCAGCCCCACAAATGCGGCTACCGCAAACAGCGGTATTGTTAGCGTAAGCACCAGTAGCCGAATCAAAAAGACCAGCGTGGTGTAAGCCGCAGCGACGAGGCAGCTTTCTACATGTGCGTACACCGTAGCGATGTAGTAGCGGGTATCGCGCGCCATTGCGCGTTGAACCACTTTTACGTTTTCAGAGGCCTTCTGGGTCCATTTGTTGATCCCGGTTTTAACCAATGCCCCGTCATAAGCCATAGCGACCAGCTGTTGAGCAGTATGACCTGGTTCCTGCACCAGTACGCTGCGAGTGAAGTTCTCGGAGAGCTGCTCCAGCTCAAACTCAAACATGCGCTGAGAGTGTCGCCAACTTTCTGCTGGCCAGAGGAAGAACATGCCTACGCACTCAATGATGATACTGAGCAACAAAGATCCAAAGAGCACGCCGATAAACCGAAATGGCAATGTCACAAGGCCCATCAGCAAACCCTGCTGCTGTTCCTGCTGATGTCGAGCGGTTGCCGCTGGATCGCTCATGAGCTGGCTGGCTCAGTCTGTCCCAAAGGGCTGGAGTCACTGCGCAAGTCATTAGGCAAATCCTCGTCCTGGTCTTGCACGGCCAACGGGTTCCACCACTCATCTGCGGGAACATAACGCTTGCGCATGTACCCAGCCATTGTCTGTAAATCCTTGGGCATGATTTCGTCCGGATCTGGAGCGGGCAGGGGCATGCGAATTTTCCAGAGCTGTCCCCCTTCGATGAGTCCAAAGGCTTGCCCTTTGGGCAAGGCCACCACATGCGCCGGCTCAATCATGGGTACGCTGGTCGTCGTGATGCGGTCCTGAGTATTAGAAGTGAATGCGGTGTTGCCCTGCGGATCGGAGCTGTCAGTCGCTGCGCTCATCACCGACGTTGAGTAGACATCGACTTGGGGTAATTGCTTGGTCAGTAGCTCAGCGGTGGCCGTTTCCCGCACTCGCAGCATGAACAGGTTGTTGAAGTTGCCAATGACCTGGCCTGCTTTGGCGCGATTGCCGATTCGAGCCTCGATGTCGCTAAGGGTCTGCGTGTAGGCCGTCACTTGAATACCGGCACCACCCCCCTTGTTGATCATGGGAATGAATTCATCCCCCATCAGTTCGTTGAACTCGTCGGCATGGACATTGATGGGGATCTTTTTATCGGGCAAAGCCCCTGGCAGACCATCGTCCACACCAAACTTATAGATGTGCCCGGCAACCGACACCAGGTCGGAGAACATCGAGTTGCCCACGGCAGAAGCGACTTCGGAGTCTGATAGCGCATCGAGTCCCACATAAACCACGGCTCGTTTGCGGATGACCTGCATCCAGTCAAAAATTTGCCGAGGGTCCTCCAGGTCCATGTAGTCAGGCGCCAGTAATTGCGCGATGTCCCCGGTAGTAAGCTTCTCCAACAGCGGTAGCAGCGATGCGACGATCTTGTCGAAGTAGGTGCGGTCATAGCGTACGGCAGAACGCAGGCCGTCGAGAACAGGGTCATACAGCCGTGCTTGGGACAGGTATTGCTCGATCGCAACCACGCGCTTCTCACGTCCCATCATGTGACGCGGAATGTTCTTCTCGTTGAGTTTTGCTTCGATCTGGACGATGACATCCCATGCCTTGGGTTCGTTTTGAGCAAAAAAATAGGCGGCGTATTCAATGAACAGCGCATCGATATTGATGACGTGACGTTGAATCAGCAGGTAGTCCGGCCGCTGTCCCAGTTCAACCAGCGCCCGGGCAATGATGTTGACAAAGCGCCAGGCAAACTCTCTGAACGCTGCAGAATTTCCCTCACCTGACAGTTGCCCCGCAATACGAGAGGCCACTTCGGTAATTCGCCCGAATCTTCCAATGGCGTTGTAGCGCGCCGAGATTGTGGGTTGGCCCAGATGAAAGACGTAGAACTCACCTTCGCGCCCCGCGCGTTTGGCCTCGACGTACATGCGTTTGAGCAGCTCAGCATCGCCCTTAGGATCAAGCACGATGCAGACCTCGCCGCGGCGAATGTCCTGAGTGATAAAAAGTTCGGCCAGTCGGGTTTTGCCCACACGCGTTGTCCCCAGTACCAGGGTGTGGCCAACCCGTTCGGCCAAGGGCAGGGTGACATCGACTTCTTGAGGATCGACGCCGTGCAACCGGGGCAGACCGCCTACTGGCGGTAATGGTCGTACAGGGTTCAGCGGGCTGTCCCAGCCGATGAGAATAGGCAGCTGGCACAGCGGATGAGGCGCAAACTCCAGCCGCTTTTCAAGACTGCGTGCCATCTGATACAACTGCGATGGCTCGACGTACTGCCTGAACTCAGGTCGGTAGGTCTGCATCAGTCGATGGGTATGACGCTGATCCCATCGAAATCCTCGCCCAACAAACAACCGATGATTGCTGACAGGGATTTCACGGCTGGTCATCACGTAACGGGGCAAACGTCTCATTTGCCGTCGGTAGCGCAGCACCGTGCAGGCTTGCTTCAGGCGAATGGCTCCAAACACAGTACAAACGAGTGCGGCCCCAGTACCCATGGATGAGTCCAGCGCCAGTGACCATGGCGCCACTAGGCACAGAATCGCGGCCGAGCCACACGCCGCGACGCTATACAGTTCAACCGCTGGCCGGAGCAGGGTTTCCACAGCGTGAGATTGCGTCACAGCTACTGCTCCACACTGCTAGCTGTGATCAGTACGGGGTAATGTCGAAGGTTGAGTCGTTGAGCCAGTTCATCAGCTGAGACAGGGGTCAGTGTGAGACCTGCCGCAGCCTGACGAAGACTGTCGAGTGCAGCTTTGGATTCGACGTTGACCACCAGTCCTACTGCATTCATTTTCATGAGCTTGGGTAATCGCTGCCGGAGCCAGTTCCGTGAGCGTGCGTCTTCGCCTATGAGGAAGAATGATGGCAACCCTGTTGCGTCCAATACGCGACGTTCGACTTTCCCTGAAGACAATGAAGTGGAACGTACCGGCAGCATCTCTTCTTCGCTGTAGCGTGCCTCTGCATGTTCCGGTTTCAGTGCGTCTGCTACACACAGGTTGATGCTCAGTATGCTAATCGCCAACGTGATTGCGATCCTTGGTTTCATGGCTGTTTGCTCCTTGCAACAGTGAGTTGATTCATATGTTTGCTGACGCTGTGCCGATAGCTCGCGGCTAAAGGGCCTCCCGCGGGACGGTGGTAGCGGCCAACGGCTTCCAACCAGCCCTCGCCGGGAAGGTACTGTTCACGCAAGATTTTTGCGGCGATAGCCAGGTTTCTGTGGGGAATGAGAAGTTCGCACGGATGCCGGTAGAACCGCTCTTGATAGCCCAGATTGATTTGTGCCAGACCCGCATCGATACGCGTTGCTGGATGCTGCTTCAGAGCAAGCAAAAGTGTTCGGCATGCTTCAGTCTGGTTTGTGAAGTAATGAGCTGAGCCCGCAACGTTTAACGCCCAGGGCCAGGGTAATCGTTGGCCCCGCAACATAACGCCGCTTTCTTGTAGTGCCACCGCAAACAACACTTCGGATGGAACACCTGCTTGCCGTGCGGCAATGCCGTAGGCCGGTGGAGGCGCCTGGATCGGATGGGCGAGGGCGGCAGGGGCAATGTCCGCCAAAACCCCGTAGCTGAGCAAGCGCAGCAGTGCGCGGCAGAGGTTTACTGACGTACCCATTTGCCATTCACCTCATGCATGACTGCTGGTAATTCACCTTGAGCTCCGATCGCTGACCAGCGCCCGTTGTCATGATTGATCGTGATGGTCCCGTCACGGATTTTGACGGGATTGATTCCGGCTTTTTGGGCCCACACGCGAATACGCCTGTCGTCCTGCCGGCTCCCTACAACGTAGAGATCAAATGGCGTACCAGAGGTATGCAACTGTTTGACCGTACGTTCACAGGCGGGGCAATTGTATTGAACGAAAACAGCCTTCCTTTGTGCCGGCTTGATCATCAACGGGCTGCTCATGGGGGGCAGATTGATCAGCGCCGCTGCGGGATACAGGTCTTTCCAGACTTGGTCGTAGGCACGTTGATAAGCCAGCAACTTCTCAACTCGCAGAGCCTCAGCTTGTACTTGAAGCTCGGCATAACGTCGCCGTTCCGTCTCAGATTGGGCTTCAATTCCCAACGCGCTTAAAGGATCTAGGTTAGGGGAGTAGATCCCCAGGGGCCCCTGCATCAGAGCGCTGTAGCGGTCGAGTTCCTCTTCCCGCAACCCCCATTGCTGAGCCAACAATGCTCTGTCGATGTTCCTGGGCGCATCGGGACGGAGTTTGCTTGCGGTTTCTTTTGAGACTGTAGTGCTGGGCTCCTGAGCCTGCACATACGTACTCAACGACCCAAGGAGCGACGACAGTAGTAATAATCGGTACATGAGCGCCCCTATCGAATGTTCAACCGACGTAACTCTCCGTCAACGACAAACTCTGCTGTCTGCGCGTCGAAGCCCTGAAGCCGCCATCCTGCGTAGGATTCTCCAATCCGCATGATCCGGCTCTGCTCCAGTGATTGACTGCCGAGCGGGCTGATGGAAAGGAAACGCTCACCGCCTCGCAGTTCCCTTCCGATAATCTGGAAGGAGGGCTCAGCAGGCTTGGTTGCCTTGCGAGGTTTGAGTTTGAGTTTGCTGGTTGCAGGCGATGGGGTCGTCGTTTGATGTTTGGATTCCAGCTGCTGCAATTGGTCCTGCAATGTTTTCAGATCTGCCATTGCTGCGGCGCCAGTAATAGCCGCGTGCATGACGTCTATGCGCCGGCTAAGAGCATCGGTGGTTTGGTTGAGTTGAGTTTGGGTGACTCTCGTTTGATTCTGCGACGTATCAAAATTGGACCGCTCCAACTCAATGAGCCGCTCCTCAAATAATTGGAGTGTTACTGAGTCAGCTTGCTCTTGAATACTTCCTTCCAATCTTGATAACGATGCCTGATGGGTGGCAAGCACAACGCTTGTCAGGGTCAGCCAGAATGGAGTCGACCAGCGTAAAAGCCGAGCCCGATACGTCGAGTTTGAAGAGGTTGTGTAAATCATGGATTCACCTGCGCAGGTGTCGTTTTAGTCGCAGAAGCCTGTTCGGAAATAGCGCTAGCTGCAGCAATGAAACAGACTTGTCGAAGCTGCTCATTGCTCTGTAGCACCCATGCAGGGCCAGCAAGAATTTGCAGTGCATCGCGCAGCACAATTGGTCCAAGGCTCAGGTGAGCAGCGGGCAGTGGCAGATCGAACAGCACCGAGACTTCAGGTGTGCTGTCGCAAAGTCGATAACCTGAACGCAACAGAACATAGTGCAGAGCGTCACCGACGGAGAGGGACCAGGTAGGGGGAAGGTCGATATCGACGACTTGCAGCAGCAGGTTCTGCTGGGCGGCCTCTGGTGCAAGCTCGACCAAGGTGTAACGACCGTAGCGCTGAACGGGAATGTAATTTTCTGAAGGTTGGGCAATCGTTTGTTCACTGGTTGGGACTGCGGTGGGCACTTGGGGGCTTTTGCAACCCATGAGTGCCAGACTGTTCAACAAGATCAGAGGCATGAAGCAGGCATTGAGCGATGGCATAGGCCGGGTTCCTGGATGAGATCCAAGGAACATCGCAGGCTGTACGGTTGTAGGCAGCCATCAATGAGAAACAGTGAGCGCTCGTATTCAACATCGGAAAAGAAAAACGGCCTCCGAGGAGACCGTTGAGAAGAACAGTTGGAATGTTCGACTGAATGAGTAAGAAACTCTACGTGTAACGGGCTTCAATACTCCTCAGGCAGGAGAATGGTGGTCACACTGCGGTCCGCTTCAGTGATGATCCAGAGCGTCAGCCCCGGTTCGACCTCATAGACAGACATCAGTCGTTCACCTGAGATCAAGGCATCTTCGTTGACCCTGCGATCTTCATCGCAGACGTCTCCCCAGTCGCCCTGTAAGTGGCGGCCGAAGTAGCGAAATGGATCTAATCGTTCCGATCGAACCAATGCATCCACGCCTTTGGTCAATACCAAGGCCCCGAGCTCGGAAAATGGCTTAAGCGACGAGCCGAATTTGAGAATTATCATGGTCTGTTTCCTACTCAAAGATGGGCCATGACACTCCCTCGGGAGGCATGGCTCACGAGGGTTGGTTGGAAGACGAAACGTCTTCTAATGGTTAGTACAACTAAGAAAACCCACGACCCACTGAAGGATCAGTAATCAAAATGCCGGTTGCGGCTCTGGCTCTGCGATAGTCGCTGCAGAGGAACTCACTGTGTTCGTTGAATCAACAACGCTGTCGCTGTCCTGGGCCGCCGGCTCACGTTTGTGCACTAGAACGCCATTGATCTTGATCCAGTTCACTAACAGCAACCGAGCTTTAAAACTGACGCCCAGTTGTCCAACGTTCAGGCCTTTGGAGTACGTAAAGGTATCCACCCATGGGTCTCCAAGGCGAAAACCGATCAGTACCTTTTGTTCCGATGCAACAGCTGACATGCAGCGACGAACTAGGTTTTGCGCTTCCTCGCCCGTAACTCGTACGTCGAAGCGTCTGTACTCCGGTGAATCGGTAGGACCATTGAGCGCTGCAATGTCACAGGCTAAAAATGATTCACCTTTCCTGAGTTTCACTTCGCGTATGCGGTTGAGATAACCCAGTCCAGTGATATGAAGATCGAAATACGTAGTTTCAGAATTAGCATTGTTCATGCGTGCCTCCAGGCTAGAGAAAGCGGATGGAGGCGCGCCAACCCAGGGGGGAGGTTTGCCCCCGATAGGTGAGTGAGTTGTATGGCTCACTAAAGAATGCGACTGATGTACTGATGAACTGAGATGGCTTAATTACCAGCCGTGATAATGCATGACCAACGAAGCGATAACGTCACGCCGTGCCTGATCTAAAGGCCCCAAATTGGCTAGCCCCAGAAAACCCACCTGGTTAAGAAGAGCATTACCTTCTACCGTGTCGTAAAAGCTGACCATGGCCGCCAGGAAAATGCGTTCATTGGTGCTTAGTACCTGGAAGGAGTGATTGATCACTAGGAGGTCAGGACGTAGGTCGCATCTGCACTTGGCGTTTTCCACACTGTTTTTTGTGCAGTCGCCAAAATAGGTTGGACCCGCTAATGCGACGCCCTGTTTCCAGGCGTATAGGAATGCAGCTGAAGTACTCGCTAAATCCTGCGCTTGATCGGTCTGTTTATAGCCCGATGCAGGTAACGAAGAAAGCTGAGAAGCAGTGGAAGTTTTCATAAGGTGCTCCTTGGTATCTGGATAAACGCTGCATCCCATTGGAAGAGCGCGAAGAGGGGTAGGCATCAACGCCGTACAAGGCGTGCGTCCGCAGAGGTGATGCTTGGCGGACTGGCATGGTCAACGTGAGAATTCACGCCGCAGCCCTGAAGACCTCGGCTGCCTGGGCAGGCACTGATTAACAACCAGTGATGCGAACCCAGAGATTGAGCTTCGAGCCCAAACCTGTCAGCGATGAATACCTCGAACCTCCACACCCGATTTAGAGAGCAGCCAGGAGTCGTTTTCCGATCCAGATGAGGCAGGGCACGGCCATGCTGTTGCCAATGGCCTTGTACCTTGGACCATCGGCTGCCATCAGCATCCAGCCAGTTTCCGTGGGTTCCCAAAGGTCATCTGGGCGGCTACGACTGACGCGCTTGCTCGCGTAATAGCGCCTCGCAATTCTGGTGTAACCATTGGGTAGGCCTTGGAGACGCTCGCATTCGCTCGGGAGCAGGCGACGCACCTTGTGGCTTGATTCTGGTGAGATTGGATGGGCTCGAACCACTCCATCTTTAAGGGCGTCAGGGTGCCCAACCGATTCGCGCTGTGTCAGCTCGGGCGATTCGTAAACGACGAATGCCACGTCGTGATTACAGGTCAGCGTAGGGCAGCACTCCAGTGAAGCTTCTGCGCCTCCTTGGCCGTTGGCCATCCCGTATGTGTTTGTAAAGACATGAAGCTGTTCTAAGCCATCATCTGGATCAGCGCTCGCTCCATGATGGGCGGAAGCAATCTGCCCCGGCGAGCGGTCCGGCGGACTATCCCGGCGCATGCCTTCGGGCTCAAAAAGTACCGCGGTGGGATCAAACCCAAGTCGAGCACTTGCGACAAGGAACACACGACGGCGTCGTTGGGCCACGCCGAAATATTGGGCATCCAGGATTCGCCACGCGATTGTTCTTTGGGGGCCAAGCACAATACCTGCGTGCGACCACGTCTTCCTTGGCGGCTCCAGCACCTTTTCTTCTCCAGCAAGCGCCGCGAGAAAGCAGCCGAAGGCGTTGCCTTTGTCGCTGAGCACGCCAGGTACGTTCTCCCAGACGATGATTGATTCAGGTTCATTTCGACTGCAGCGGATTTGATCGATGGCATTGGCGAGTTCCACGTATTTGAGACTGAGCACACCGCGCGGATCAGCCAGACCGGCGCGTAATCCTGCGATGCTGAAGGCTTGACAGGGTGTGCCTCCAATCAGGATGGGCGGGGCAGGAATGTGTTCACTGAGCACTTTCTCGGTCAGTAATGCCATGTCACCTAGATTGGGCACCTCGGGGTAGTGATGGGCCAGTACCGCACAGGGAAATGGCTCGATCTCGGCGAACCAGGCGGGCGTTATTCCAAGAGGTTGCCAAGCGACACTGACGGCTTCAATTCCGCTACAGACACTGGCGTACTGAAGACCGGTAAAGGGATGGTTCATAGGGTGAGTCCTTCGCTGTTGCGCGTTTTTATGCCAGAGGAAATTTCTGGAGCGGCGCGGTAGAGGGGAAGGGACTAAGGTGCCGAAGGCGCAACCTTCGGCTGAAACAAGGAAGCCACCGGTAGGCTACGCAGGATCATGGCGTTCGTTATTGCCAAGCCCTTTGCAGCATCACACCCGACCCGTGTCGTGGCGGGGGTCGGCATCGTGAGGCACACATCCGTGTACAAAGGGAACCCGTTGTTTGACCGGTGGGTGCCGGTACTGATTACGCCCACCCCGAAGGGTTTCCTGATCGCTTTGATCAAAGTAATCAGGGAACCCTTCGGGAGTGAACTTCCAAATGAGGGTGCGCGCCTTGTGCGCATCAATGACAAATAAGTCCTTCTCGTCAGCGATCAAATGATCGGGCTGTCCGCGCACGCTATTTCAGAAGGAGAAACGTGCTTGGGCAAACCCGCTCGCTACCTTTTTGGCGTTGAGCGGCGTGGCTTTCGGGATTTAGATGCAGGGCCTGCCTTGGTCTCGACGGGCAAGACACCTCTACATTCGGGGTAACGGGTGCAGGACCAGAACGCACCGTGCTTACCTTGACGTTGACGCATTGGTGCACCACATACTGGACAGGCAGGCCCTTCAGAAATTTGAATCGACAGGGTGGTGGTACGGTAATGCTCGACCAACTGCGTGATCCACGCAGCCTGTTTGGCTATGAAGCTGTCCAGCGTCATCTGGCCGGTCTCGATCATGTCGAAAGCCTGTTCCCAGATCGCGGTGGTGCCAGGGTCTGCGATGGCTGCCGGCACGGCATCGATCAAGGTAAAGGCAGCATCTGAGGCTCGAACCGATCGACCCTTTTTGAACAAATACCCCCGACTTAGCAGACCGTTGATGATATTGGCACGGGTCGCTTCTGTGCCAATGCCCGACGTGTCTTTCAGAGTCTGCTTCAGACGCGGGTCGTTGATGAACTTTGCGACACCTTTCATGGCCTTGATCAGTTCGCCTTGGGTGAATGCCTTGGGCGCAAGCGTCTTGAGGGTCTTCAATTCAGCGTGTTGCACGCTGCAACAGCTACCAGAGCTAAGGGGCGGCAAGACCTGACTCCGTTGTGGGGAATCATCTTCGCTTGTCTCTTGGGCAACATCCAATATCTTGCGCCATCCCATCACCACGATTTGCTTGCCTGTGGCCTGAAGAGATTGTCCGCCGCTTTCGAATTGTGCGCAGGTTCGGTCGAATTCATGATGCGGCAGAAACTGCGCCAGGTAGTGACCCCGTATCAGTTCGTAAACAGCCCGTTCTTTCTCGCTCAGAGCATCCATCTTGAATGGCTCAAGTGTCGGAATGATTCCATGGTGAGCACTGACCTTGCTGTCATTCCAGGCTCGCGAGTGTTGGGTGCGATCAACGGACTGAATTACAGAGGCAAGGCTGGGATCGCTGATCATCAACGAGTCTAAAACGGTCGCTGTCTCACTAAACATGCTTTCGGGGAGATAGCTGGAGTCAGAACGAGGATAGGTCGTGGCCTTGTGGGTTTCGTAGAGCGATTGCGCGATTTCCAGAGTCTCTTGCACGTCCAGCCCTAAACGCCTTGAGCACACTTCCTGAAGCGTGCTGAGGTCAAAGGGTAGTGGTGGAGCTTCGCGAATTCGTTGCGTATCCACCGAGGTGACTTGGGCCTGCGAAGCTCCCTGAAGGCACCGCAGCGATTGATGTGCGGCCGCTTGCCGAATGCAGCGTCCGGCATTATCCACTGTGCCAGGCGGAGGCATCCATTGCGCGTTGAACGGCTGCCCTCCAAGTGTCAGCTCCACATCGACAGCCCAGTAGGGTACCGATATGAAGCGAGCAATATCGCGATCTCGATCAACGACCAAACGTAACGTCGGCGTTTGAACGCGACCGACTGAGAGCACACCGCCATGCCCCGACTGTCGGCCTAGCAGGGTGAATAGCCGGCTCAGGTTCATGCCGATCAACCAGTCTGAGCGAGAGCGGGCGAGGGCTGAGTGATACAGCAGTACGGTATCATTGGCCGATCGCAAGGTCGCCAGCGCCTTGCGAATCGAGGCTTCATTGAGGGCTGACAGCCACAATCGCTGAATCGAACCTTGGTACTGGCAGAGATCAAGAATCTCTCGAGCAATCATTTCACCTTCACGATCAGCATCGGTAGCAATCACGAGCTCAGTGGCCTGAGTCAGCAAGCGTTTAACGATGTTGTACTGTGAGGCAGTGTTTGTTTTGACCTCGACGCGCCAAGTTTGCGGAATGATCGGTAGCTGATCCAGTGACCAACGTTTCAGGTGCTCGCCATAGGCCTCGGGTGGGGCTGCTTCAACCAAATGACCGATGCACCAGGTGACGCTAACGCCGGAACCGTTGTAACAACCGTTGCCACGCTGGTGGGCGCCCAGTACCCGGGCAATGTCTTTGCCTTGGGAAGGTTTTTCGCAGAGGAAGAGTCGCATGTCATTGCCCTGAGTAGGTCTGAGATGCGTGTGACGATGACGCAGCAGCCCTCGCAATCGCGACCCACAAAGCGATACTGCGTTTGGCTTATTGAGTCTGCGCAGATTCACTTCGGGTGAGGTGCCGCCGGGGAATCAGCAGGTTTTGGTTCAGAAGATTCGCAATGTGCCGCTGCCTGGACCTTAGCGGCCGTCAGTGGAACTTGTGGTTAGGCACCACGCACCTTCTTTGGCGCAACGTGAGCGGCTGACCGTTGAGGCAGCCGCTCACGGGGTTGTGAGTTATTGTTGATCCCCATCGTTATCGGGTGCGGACGGTTTTGTACCCAGCACTACGGAGTCGATCCGGAAGGGCAGAATGCCCACCCGACGAGCCTCGATCTTGAACGTCACTCGGGCTTTTTCATCGGCGTCCTCCCATTCCTCTTTGACAGTTCGTCCCTCCACCAATACCCGCATGCCCCTCTGGTACAGGGCGCTCCATCGTTGGGCATCGCGGTGCCAAATTTCGACAGGAGCCCAATAGCCTCCGCGATCTTCAAAACCGTCTTTGCCAGGTACAGGGTTATCGAAGTAGATATTCAGCCGCAGCAAACGCCGCGGCTCATCGTTGCCGTTGGCAAACTCCCGATACTCGGGAGTAGAACCGATATTGCCTTCACCAAAAAAATGGGTGCTCATGATGTGCTCTCTTTAGATGTATTGCGCCGGATGACGCGTTGATAGACCGCTTCCGCCCGCGCGATTTTGCTGGCGCAGTCGCTGGCTTGGCGGGTGAGGCTGTGGGTCAGACTGATTTGCATGTTGAGCACTATTCGCTGCTGCTCCAGGGCGAAGAGGTCATTGATTAATACATTCGGTGTCGTCTTGCTCTCGATGCATCGCTCCCACAGCGCCACCCCCATCGATGTACGGTCCAGGTTGCGCCAGCGCAAAAAAGTCGTCCCTGCAGCAGTGACTTGTTGGGCCAGTTGGACTGGAAGCAGATTGAAGGGGTAGCGCCGGGCCTGGCTGAGGATTCGTCCCTCGGACAAGGCAATGAGATCGTCGCGAAGCGCGGAGCACTGGCTGGCCCAGACCTCCAGCTCCCCCTTACCTTTAAAAGGATTTAAAAGGCCTTTTAGGTAGCCTGCGTGTGCCAGCCGCTGAAAGTCTGCCGATACCAAAGAGGTGAAATAGCTCTGACTCATCGAGGCTCTTCCTCTTCTGAAGGTGAGTAGCCCGCACTTGAGTCGTCAGCGTCGGTAGCCTCTGCACTGTCGCTACATGATTCATCTGCCGCAGCATTGTTCTTGCTCTGCTGCTCGTTGATGGTCATGCGTCGAATCAGGGGTGGGGCGAAACGTGATCGACGCGAGCCCTCGAGTACGTCTTTCGGTATCTCGCCAAACCGTTCCTTCGCGACCTGCGCAGTTACGTTATTCGCCGCAAAATCTTCTCGATCGGCACCCGAATGCTTGTACTGCTGGGCCAGGCTAAACAGGCTGCGCAGGGCATGAGCGCCTTGGTTGAGACATTGCTCCAAGGTGCTTCGATCAATTAAGGCCGTGTGATGTGCGAGGATTAGACGCCTGGCTAAATCGTCGTAATCAGCCAAAAGATAAACCGCCATAAATCCAAGCTGAGCATTGACGAACAGTGGCAGCTTGACCGGTTGTACGTTCAGGTTTTCACCCAGACTCAACGCGGACGGAACCTCTGAGAGTATCTGGTCAACCTGTTCACGCAGGACTCTCAGGCTCTCCTTTGTATCGTTTAGCTTGTCCTCGATTCGCAGCATCCAGGCGTCTGAATAAGGATCGTCCTGTTCGGCACCGCGTTTCATCTTGTTCATGACCGACATGAAGCCGTTCAAACCGATGATGGTGGCTCTTCCTTCCGAAGCCGATCGGCCATGCCAGATGCGAGAGGCGTGATGGGTGTGCAGAGTGAGTTGCATGGTGCTGCGTAACGCACCAAGGTTGAGTTGAATGTCGTTTGCCATGGGGAGTGCACTCATAGATAGAGAGATGAGTGCTCAGCATTGAGGTAGAGGGGGAAAGCTGTCAGTGAACAAAGCGCAGATGGGAGCTGCCTGATTTCAGCACTCAGTTAAGCAGGCCTTGAGACTATCCCCAGGGGATAGTCATACCGTGTAGGCAGGAGTCAGCGAAGTTGAAATCGACCTTTCAATTCTGCAAGGTAGGTTTGAGCAACGGTTGGATCTCGTTTTGCTTTTTTTACTTGCCTGGGCGTTGGCTCGGAAGGCATTGACTCGTGCGAGTCGGACTTCGCCGCCCATGCCGTGAAATGTCCGTGCATGGCTTTCTGGATGATCCCAAAGAGGTATCCGGCGGGGTTATGAACTTGTGTGTTTCGACAGCGAGCAGCCCATTCATCAAGCACTGCCTGACGTAGATCCGAAGTCAACTGCATCAGCGCTACCTTGGCACCTGTTTGCTGCGCGGGTGTTAGCGAACTGAACCGCGTTGGAAATCTCAGTTCGCACACGTTCCGCTCGTGCGATTCAGTACGTAATTCTTCTTTTAACGCTTTTGTATTTAAAGTACTTCCTGTCTTCGGATCCCGAAGTCTGCCGTCTTTACTGCCTTGCAGGCCTGGTTCGGATTCCGAAGGTGGGTCGTTTTCTTTCCGAAGAGGGAGCAATCCAGGCTCTTCGGATTCGCAGGCGCGCTTGTCACGGCCCGATTGCTGATCATGCAAACGCTGCGTCAATACATGCAGGCGGCTGGGCAACAACTGGGTCTTTAAATCAGAGTCCTGGCTGATTTCTTCGAGCACTGCCAACCCCACTCGCTGGATACCTTTGTTCGCGTGTTCAAGCGCCTGACTAACCAATCCCATATACGATGGATCAAGTTGCATGGCTTCAAACGGGCTGAGTGGTGTGTCGTGAAGGACGTATAAATTACCGAGTACTCGGCCAGTGTTCTTGTCGCGGCGACGCCTGACCAGGCTGAGCCAACGTGTCAGACGCAGCATCGTTAGGGTTTTGGCCACGGTTTCGTGAGAGGCCACCGCCCCGCATGGAACCGATGTCAGATAACGGCGCAGTTGATCATACGTGGGAAAGGCGGTGACACCATTCTCATTGAGCAGCAGCCGAAACACCTGCCAGGCGTTGCGCTCGAGTGGTGTTAGCCGAACATCGAGCAGGAGCGCCCTCGGTACCGTTTCGTGGCGATTACCGCTGAAGAGAAAACCGTCACCGTTGGGTTGCGTGCCTTCTGGTTGCAGTCGCTCCAATGCGTTATCGAGCAGCGACGATAGCGAAGCAGGGGCTGCGCGGTTCATGGTGTCAGACCAGCCCTTGATCGATCCAGTTATGCAACGTTGCCCAAATCACTGAAACGGGAAGCGTGAGTTCTTGCGCCAGATCCAGGGTGAGCAACAACATGGCCATATCATCGTCCACCGCGATCCCCCGAGCTTTGAATTGCGGGTGCCAACGGTTCCATAACAAGGTGTCCTGATCCTCACTGAGCACCGGGTGCCGTCCCTTTCGCTTGGGTAGGCCCAGGATGTCTCGGCGCAGAGCAACCTCTTGGTGTGTCAGGCCGTAGAACGTGCTGACCATCTCCGTACTCGCGCCCAGGCGCAACATCCGGTCGACCGTGGCAATTTCCTGCTCTACATCATCCACCGAATGAAGGATCCGCTGCAGGACTTCACGATTAATTTGAACGGTGCACCATGGCACGCGGGCATTGAGCAAGACACTGAGCAAGGCTGGCACCTTGAGTGCCGCCAGGTCTTGATCACCAAATCCCATTGTTTTGCAACGACGTAGTTGGCCGTTTCGCAGATCGTGCAGGGCTTGTGCAATTACAGCTTGATTTAGTGGGTGTGGTGCCGTCATTTAGGCTTCCTGTCATCGCGTTTTGGTGTCTGGGGAAAAGTCGGACTTGAGGTCTATCAGGCGACGAGCCAAGCGAATCAATCGGAACAGCTTGACCAGACTGGCGTCACTCAATCTGTTGGCGTTGGCACAAGGCTCGGTAGAGCCCAGCAGCAGAGAACCAATTTCTACCGGTACGGCTGTTTTCGTGCTTGCAGTCAGCGTGTCAAGCAAGGTCAGCAATGTGGATGTCGGTTGATGTTCTGGTGTCGATCCAGTTCTGCAACGAAAACCAATACCTTCATCGACTTCAGTGATGAAATCAGCTTGCGCTTCATCCTGTGCGATCTCCCGGGCGAACTGGCTGATGTGAACTCGCAATCGCTCCGGTGCGTCGAGGCCTGGCTCAATGTTCCATATGTCCGAGATCGGAAAGAGACTGCCCTGCGAAGGAGGAAGGCAGTCTGAAATCAATTGAGGCTCGTCACCAGAGTACTCGGCCACCATTTGCTGAATCGACTGCAGGCGATCAGTAACGGATGAGGTAAGTCCTGCATTGTCCTGGGCCTCAGCAGTTCCCTGCTCAGGGTTAAAAGCCGGTTTAGCGGGAGCCGAATTGGAGCAGTCGGGTGAGCGAATAGGAGGGGGAGGCAGGAGCGTCGAGGGTTCTGGCGTCAAGTGATGGTGCGGCTCACCGCCCATTGCTCGCTGACGCCTCTCCCCGGTCTCAGATTCCAACGTCAATGTGTCGTAGTCGACGCCAAGCCATTGCGCCATCTGACCAATCAGTTCGTCTTGCACTCGCGGTAAGGAAAACGCGCCAGCTTCTCCGTCAAACATCACCAGAGCTTCCTGAAATAAGGTCGGAAAATCGATGCCCATCAATTTGCCATGAGCGTGCTCCTCCCAAATTCTTTCACCTGAACGGCGCATCACGGCCAAGCGTTCAACCTGATGCCGGCCCAGACCGCCATACAGAACGTTAGGGATGGCCGGCAACAGGAACTGCACTGCGTCGCGCATGCGGCTGATGTGCGACTGTTGAATGGGATAACCATCAGCGCACAGACGTCGCGACAATTCCGATTGTGAAAGGGTTGAGCCGCACTCCAGTTCGTAAAGCTCTCTGGCTTTCTCGACACCCAGAGCTCGTTCGATAAAGGTAAGTCCTCCGCGAAGTTCGTTTTCGGCCAGATGGCCAGTTAACGCGACGATCTCGCCCCGCTGGGGCCAGGGGCGAAATAGACACAAAATACGAAAGAACTTTTCGTCTTTGGTCTCCGACCACAACTCGTTCAGTATTGATAACCGGGTATTACCACCATTACGAATTCGGAAGTGAGGCTCGCCCGGACGCCGGGTGATGGCCGGCGGGGCATCCAGCCCTCGATGGCGAATCGACGCCTTGATCTC
>Ga0163162_10001701_pt1 | contig 20636 bp, 17 predicted proteins | sample S55metaG_FD_115310 | JGI IMG/M metagenome (GOLD analysis project Ga0163162, IMG submission 115310) | Switchgrass rhizosphere microbial communities from Kellogg Biological Station, Michigan, USA - S5-5 metaG | ecosystem: Host-associated > Plants > Roots > Rhizosphere > Soil | place: USA...
ACAGCTTTGTCCGATCCGCAAATGCATCTTATAAAAGAGCCGCACGGGCTAATGCCAGGCAGGCCAGGGAGCAGGCAAAACGGTATCAGCAAAACCTTAAAGAGCAGATTCGAAGCGACAATGCTACTGCGGTAAATACTTATAATAATTATGTGAATACACTGGTTTCGGTGCATAAAACCTGTAGTGGAAAAATAAACTGGAACAGCTTTTTAAACGAACCTGAACCGATCAAGCCTAAGAAAACAAAAAACAGGGAGGAGCTTGCTGCCGCCGCGCTCAATCTGTACAAGGCTTCGTTTTTTGATAGGCTGTTCGGCAGGGAGGCAGGCAAAAAAGCTAAACTCCAGTTGGCGTTCGATCGTGCAGTGCAGGCTGACCTTTCGGAATTCAATGGCAATGTACAAAAGTATAATGAAGATCTTGAGGACTGGAAAACGGTAAAAAGGATTGCAAAAGGCGTACTTGCAGATGATCCTATAGCCCAACGTGATGCCATTTCTTTTTTTGAACCCTTTACCAATATCAACCAGCTCGGTACTCGGGTTAACTGCGTGATCAACCATACTGGTTTAACAGTTAACCTATCGGTAAATTCTTTGGAAGTCGTTCCAGATTATGTTCTAACCACTACTACCACGGGGAAACTATCGAATAAAAAAATGACTGTTTCCAGGTTTAACGAACTTTATCAGGACTATGTGTGCAGTGCGGCCATTAGGGTAGCAAGGGAAACCTTTGCCCTTCTACCTATCGACTGTATATATGTTAACGCTATTGCAGATCTATTGGATGCATCTACCGGCCGTATTAAGCCCCAGGTGATATTATCATGCAAATTTATTACAGAAAACCTAGACCGTTTGAATTTTGAACGTATCGACTGTTCTGATGCTATGCGGAATTTTGTGCACCGGATGAGTTTTTCCAAAAATACCGGGTTTGCCACTGTTGAGGTTTTAGAGAGGTAGCTTTGGCCTTTCCTGCGGGCGGGCCATTTGCTATATCTTTTGTTATGGGAATGATGCGCTGTCTGTCTCTGACAGTTCGATGAAGATTTGTGGTTGCAATTATTTCGGCGTTTAAGGGTTGTTTCACCACGGTAACCAACAGTTTCACCACGTTAACACAGGGTTTAATTGGCTTCCTAATTTCTTTAACTGGATTGAACGAGACAATTTTCTGTTAACTAGGATATAATTTACCTTTGTAAACCAACTACCTCAAATGACAACAGCAACCCATCGTAAAATATAGTTATTCCTTTTTGCCCTATGCGTATTGATATGTGGATTTTATTACCATTACTATAAAAAGAACAGGGAACTCGATGCTTACAGGATACAACTCTGGGCCGAATTGCAAAGCCACTCGATCACTAAGCAAGAATATTGGAGGCTGTGGGATCCTAAAATGAAAGAATGGAAAGAATCTTTGAGCAAATGTGAATTACTGGAAACACTTCAGGTTCTTGTGTTTTTACTCAGCGCTGCGAACCTTATTGTGTATTGGCAGTATAAGAAAAGAGTTTTAAGGGTAAAAGCAGGATAATTAAAGCTTTAGCGTTTGTGGGCTATAAATGGAGTACCTTGTACTGAAATGCTTCGATGATCATCCTTTTTACCTCGTGCCTGCTGTTGAATATCAGTTTATCTGAGCGGCAGAAACCACAGCTCCAAACCAGGTATTTAAAGGGCTTTCTCAATTGGTATTTGGTTTTGGTTAATGGCATGTTTAATCGTTTACAACGCTCACAATAACATTTGTCACGCTCCCGGCATGGGATCATTAAGCGTTCCATTTCAACGAAGATCTTAAATTCTTCTAAGATAAATTCTTTTGAATTTTCAGCTGTCAGCCCAGAGGTTATCCAAATTGAATTATCATATTTTAGATAATCCAGGTCTTCGTTAATATCAAAAAAAGGTAGGTAGCGGCAGTCATAATCAGAAGCATATACGATTTTGAGCATCCGGCTGAAAGCATAATCAATATCGATTTCTTTTTTGATGGCCTTACGGGCAATTATCAATGCATAACAATAGATCAGTTCGCCTTCGGTTCTTGCTACCTCAATATCCAGGTCTTGCACTGATTTCCAGAAATATTTTTCCCGTTCCTCAGTGGCCTCATCATCCAGGCCTGCCAGAACAAAAAGATTTTCACTTTCGCAGCCCAGCTTTAAAGCGTTTACTGCCCATTCAACAAGCTTTTTGCTGTCGAACTGGGTGAGTAACTTTTCTGCTAAAACTTCAAGCGTTAATTCCTCCACTGTCATTTATCCAAGATAGCGTTTTTGGTAATAAAAAGCCTTTGGAATGGCGGCACCCTAAGCGTATTTTGGTAAGGTAGACAACAAAAGGAATTTTAGGTTATTACATTTGTTTTAAGTGCTTAATCTTCGTTTCACCATGGTAACCAACGGTTTACCACGTTAATGCCAGGTTTTAACTGGATGAGGAAAATGATTAAACAGGGCATGGCCTGGCATTATAAAAAATACACCGAGCCCAATAATTTTAACAAAATAGAAAACAGCATAATCGATATCCTGAAATAATTAATTATTATTGAGCATTATTTACGCGCCCTCATGTTAAAAAAACTATTCATTTTAATTACCCTTGTAGTTGCTGTCACAACCAGTTTTGCCCAAATCGTTCATCCAGATCTGATCGGGAAAAAGATAACTGTAGCGATTAAGCAAGAACAACAGCTCAAAAGTAAAATTTACACTAGCGATGAAGATATTATTATTCCAGGCGGCATGGCCGTTCCGGTTAGATTCATGAGAAAAGAAAAGGATATCCCTAATCTGATTATACAATATCTTTTTAGCGAAAAAGATTCGATCATTAATAATATAGCATATGAATGGGATGTGCGAAACTTTGAAAAATCAGATCACGATGTAAGGCCGCTTGCTTTCGATCAGGCTTTAATTGCACGATACAGTAGCCTGGTAAAGTTTTTTACCCAAAGATATGGTGCAGGTATTACCAAAGGCGATTTAAGCGATTTAACTAAAATTGAAGCATTAGGCGGATTAACCCGCGAAGACCGGTGGAAAGTTGATGGCTTGCCAAATATATGGATGTATACGGCTATTTCTAATCATTACGAAGCCATTACCAATGGCGCCAGAATCCCAACACATAAAATAAGGTTGTACATTTCTAAGCCAAGAAAGTAATTTAAGATTACCATCATGAAGCTTCCTGCACCATTGCGGTTCAAGAGTTATTTAAACTAAACAGAAGCTAATGCTACATTTAATTACAAGAAACAAAGCTGGCCGTAATTTCAATAATGAAAACGGTATTAACTGGAAAGCTGAATTTAAAGCTTCGGAAGATTCCTTTACTTCAAGTATATTTGGACACCTTTTTTACTTACCAGTAAACGTTTTTTGGCAAATATTAAAAAATGCAATCTATGATCTGCCAGCCCTAGTTCCGCCAGAAAGAATTTTGTTTTATAATTTCTGGCCAAGTTGGACTTGTAACTTAGGAAATCGCTGTGAACCAGATCTTTTTATAAGATTTGATCAATTTGATCTCGTTATTGAGGCGAAGCGATATGATCACAATCAGCAATCAGAGGTGCAATGGAAAAACGAACTTGAATCTTATTATAATGAATATGGTGCAGATCGAAAAGTACTGTTGCTGGCCGTAGGGGGAATTTACGATTTGGATCAAACTACCTCTTTACTTATGGTTAATGAACAACCTATAACCATTCTAAAATGTAGATGGATTAGAATCCTCCAATCAATAAGAACCTATAGAAATGAGATTCTGAAAAATAGGACTGCGGAGGAAGATGCCTTTATCAACATACTATCAGATTTAATTACATCCTTCAGGATACATGGATTTCAAACCGGAAACTTATTTAATACGATGCCTACAGATTACCAACTTAATTTGATTGGGCACCAGAGTAGGTTAAAGCTAAGCGTTACTAAAAAGTTTCAGCAAATACCTAACATATACACGATCAATAATTATCACAAGGCAATTACAAAATTATGAACAACACCAGTAAAGAAGAACTTTCAGAAGTATTTGTAGAAGTAAGAAAGGCCTACCGGCTCCTTTATTTTTATCAACAACGTGTACTCGATACTGTTAAATACATATCAGATTATCTCACCGTTAACGTTCACAGTGGTTGGTCTGTTTTTAGTGGTCAACAACCTCGAAATGGTGCAAGGATTAACCTAGATAACTGGGCCTGGGACTGGCTGAACATGTATATGTACGAATTTTATATAGGCAAAACACAAGATGACAGCGGTAATGATTATCAATTTGCGATACAGGTACAAGCAGACACAGGTTGTTATGATAATTTGGATGAAGAAATAAATGAAACAGATGTGGCAAATTACAGTGTACCTGAACTAGCCAAAACGCAAATATTGTTCATGATTGGAAAAAACAGGTGGAAATCTGAATCAAAACCAGACCCGAACAATTATATCTATTTTCACGATATACCGGCACTAAAGGGCGGCAATGACTGTACATTTATCGAAATCAATGAAGACCAAAAGAAATTGTTTATACTCAAATCCTACGCTTTAGAAAACTTTGTAGATGAGGGTTCAATTAAACTGCAAATAGATGATTTTATAACATTCGCAGAGTCTAATGGAATTAGCATACTAAAAAAGGGCAAGGTTTTCTTTTAACATGGTCTTATAATTCTTTAAAAGAGTGCAAGAAGTAAATTGAAGTAGATGTATTATTTATTTCAATATTTGAAACAATTGCAACTACGCTAGCTCACTAGAGTTAGAGCATTCTGCCATTTATAGCAATCAAAAGTTTTCAACAATAAGACTCATTATCAGTCGATAGTGCTTTCCCTTTGAATACTTTTGCGTAAATAGTTTGCAAATGTGTAAAGTTTTGCGTGATTGCATGCAAAACTTTACACATTTTTGTACTACTTTAAATAGTACAAATGTACTAACCTAGATATATATTTAGAAGTTATCAGCTAGAGCATTTTAGCGTTCAATTATTGATTTCAAATGAAAATAAGTTTTAGTGGCCACGAAACCTTTGTATGCCGCCAGTTCTGGCTAAAGAAAGGTTACGAGCATATATTAGCAAATAGATCATTTAACGATGACGATGCCGTAGTGCATTTAGGGGTGGGTAAGAATATGACGACCGCTATTAAATTTTGGCTACGCGGATTTAATATTGTTGACGAGGCGGATCAAATTACTGAACTTGGCACAAACCTGCTCGAACGTTATGATCCTTATTTGGAAGATACTGCTAGCTTATGGCTTTTGCATTACGCCGCTATCAAAACCGAAAAACTTTTTATTTTCAACACTTTCTTCAATCAGTTTTTGAAAGAGAAAAATGAATTTACAAAGCCACAGCTAATAGCGTATTTAAAACGTAAAACAGAGGAAAGTGGCATTAAACACTTTAGCGATAAAACATACGATTCTGACGCCAACGTTTTTCTAAGAACCTATAACAGGGCAAACGATGGCAAAGCCGATATAGAGGAAGAAACCGCAAATCTGCTTGTAGAACTGAATCTTATCCGCCCATTTACGAGGGTAGATTTAGATGGTAGAACATCTGTACAATGGTATAGGGTGATGCGTGAAAATAGAGACGAATTACCATTAGAAATCCTATCCTATGCGGTGTTGGATACCTATGGTGCCAAGCCAAAGTCAATATCATTTAAAGATCTGCTTGAAGGTATAAACTCGCCCGGTAATACCTTCTGCATTACAGAAAAAGGGCTAGAAGAAAAACTAATCGAATTGGCAAATCTTTGGCCAAATGTGTTTAATTACAATGAAACGGCTGGCAACCGTGTATTACAAATTAAGGAAGAAATGAATAAGTGGGCACTTTTAGATGAATATTATGGTTAAGCATTTTTCTCCGTCCCAAAACATATTACTGAATAACTTTGAAGTTGCAGATTATATCATTACACCCAATACCCAGGAGGTATTTGAGTCATTGATCAGTAATTATGCGTCAGGTATTAGGGCAATAAATCTTATCGGTGCCTATGGCACAGGTAAGTCAACTTTTTTAAATGCTTTAAACTATCATCTAAACGATAGTAAGCTTTTTGTCGAGCGTAAAAAATGGAATAAATTCAAACGTTTCGAATTCCTTAAGCTGGTAGGCAACTACGATTCTATTATCGATAATGTAGCGAATTTAATTGGCTCATCGAGTAATAAACCATCCGTATTAGTTAACGAGTTAGAACAACTTATAAAAAGCACAAATGCAGAGGGAAGGGGCCTTATTTTCATTATTGATGAGTTTGGTAAATTTCTTGAGTATGCATCAGCTAATGGTGCAGAGAAAGAACTTTATTTTTTGCAACAGATAGCTGAAGTCATCAATGATACCGAACATGAGGCTGCGTTTATTACAACACTTCACCAGGATTTTTCAGCTTACGCATCAAGTTTAAATGCAACGCAACGTAATGAATGGATAAAAGTTAAAGGGCGTTTTCAGGAAATAACATTTAATGAACCGGTAGAGCAATTGTTATTATTAGCAAGTAAAAGAATTGGTTACAATCCTGATGATGCTGAGATAGATCATATTGCTAAAACAATCGAAATTATCGGTAAGGCCAGGGCCTTTTCGTTGAAAGATTATTTCGATCAAAAGATAGCGAATAGTATTTATCCGCTAGAATTATTGTCGGCCAGCGTTCTTGCTCTCGCCTTACAACAATATGGGCAAAATGAACGATCGCTATTTACATTTTTGAATTCCAATAGCTTTTACGGTTTAGATGAGTTCGATAAAGGCCGCCAGAATTTTTATGGTGTATCAAATGTATACGATTACCTTAATTATAACCTTAATTCATACCTCAATTCAAAGGCAAATATCCATTACAGTAAATGGGCCGAAATTAAAAACGCTTTAGAAAGAGTAGAGGGTGAGGTAGATGAGCAAGAGCATACGCTTTATCAAACACTGATCAAAACCATTGGCTTATTAAATATATTTAGTCATGCCAGCGCCAGGTTAGATCAAGAATTTTTGGCAGCTTACATAGAATTAACGGCTAATCTTACAGGTGTAGAGGAAGCGATATTGAATTTACAGCGTAAAAATCTATTATCTTACAACAAGCATTCGCATCGTTTTTTTTACTCCGAAACCACCATAGTAAATATTGACGATGCCATTGCAGAGGCCGGACTTGAAATCAGCCGGGCCAATAACATCGTTAGTTTCTTAAACGGTTATTTACCGCTAGCGCCAGTGGCTGCCAAGAGATCATATTATGAAAAAGGAACGCCTCGAACTTTTGAATATAAAATTTCTGACGCTCCATATTCAGCTTCAAAACCAAAAGGTGCAATTGATGGGTTCATCAATTTAATATTTAACGAAAACATCAGGGAATCCGAAATTGTTAAGGCGTCAGCAGAAAATGATCAGGCTGTACTTTATGCGCACTTTTTGAGGGTTGCAGACATACAGCATGCTATTGAAGAAATTGAGAAAGCAAAAATTGCAAAGGCAAAATATCCTTATGATAAAATCATTCAGCGGGAATTAAGTGCTATAGAAGAGATTCAAAAAAATCTGTTAAACTATTACCTTTACGAAGGTTTTTACGATGTACAGTCCGTAAAGTGGTATTACAAAGGGGAAGTTCAGCAGTTTAGGAATAGTAAAGAATTTAATACCTTTTTATCAGCTATTACGGATGAGATTTACTTTTTAACACCTAAATTCATAAGTGAGTTAGCAAATAAAACAAAACTTTCGGGAACAATCTCGTCGTCACGCCGCTTATTGCTCGATGCCATTTTGGAGCGTGAAAATGAAGAGAATTTAGGTATTGATGGTTTCCCTCCTCAAAAGAGTATCTACCTGTCTCTATTAAAACAAACAGGCATTCACCAGCCTACAGAAAATGGCTGGAGCCTGCGCGAAATTACTGATCCGCTGTTGGATCATAATGGGTTTATGCCCCTTTTTGCTGCATGTAATAATTTTATTAATAGTACCAAAGGCGCTAAAAGAAGTATTGTTGATTTTTATGATCTTTTAGAACAGGCACCATATAAGCTTAAGAGAGGCTTTTTAGATTTCTGGATTCCTGTTTACCTCATCATGAAAACGGATGATTTTGCATTGTATGGCACAAATGGTTTTATTCCGGAAATTTATTCAGAGGTCTTAGAATTATTGGTTAAAAACCCACAGCAATACCATGTAAAAGCTTATGATACAGATGGAATCAAAGTACGTTTATTTAATCAATACCGAGAGCTACTTGCCCTAGGGGAAACGGAAAGAACCTCTAATGAGGCATTTATTAAAACCATTGTTCCATTCTTCAAATTTTATAGAGATTTAAAACCTTACGTTCAAAAAACGAAAAATCTAAGTAGAAAAACAATCGCGGTAAGAAATGCATTAACCAATGCTACTGAACCAGAGAAATTATTTTTTGAAGATTTCCCTAGCGCACTGAATTATGATTTGATACAGTTAAGCAATAATCCTGAACTGTTAAGCAATTATAACGCAGATCTGCAAGAATGCATTAGGGAACTGCGCAATGCTTACAATGAATTGCTAAATAAGTTCGAAGGGATTATTAATGGCCTTTGGAATGAGGATTACAATTTTACTACATATACTGAAAAGCTAAGGGCTCGCTACCAAAAATCTTTAAAGCAATATTTGCTGCTTCCATACCAGAAGACCTTCTATGATCGGTTATGTTCGCCATTAGATGATAGAGCTGCTTGGTTATCTTCTGTAGCACAAGCCACCGTGGGTAAAACGCTCGATCAGATTACGGATAAAGAAGTAGAAAACCTTCAGGATCGTTTTCGCTCGCTTATTCACGAATTGGATAATTTAAACGATATGGCCTTGCAAAAAGTAAATCTTGATGAGGAAGATGTTTTCAAATTCGAACTCACTACACCTGGTAGCGGTTCGAGCCATAAAATTATCCGCATGCCTAAAACACAGAACGCTCAATTTCAATATCTGGAAAGCGGAATGTCAGATTTAATGGAGAAAGCAAATAAAAGTACAAAAATTGCTATATTGGCTAAAATGCTCAAACAAGTTTTAGATGACGAAGGAAAATAACCAGGTAAGGCATGTATTAGGGATTTCAGGAGGCAAAGACAGCGCTGCGCTTGCCATTTACATGAAAGAATTGTATCCGCAGATGGATATTGAATTTTACACCTGCGATACCGGAAAAGAACTAGAAGAAACTTACCAGCTCATCCGTAACCTCGAATCTAAACTGGGTGTGAACATCCATAAATTATATGCAAAAGAGGGTGATAAAGGAAATCCTTTCGATTTCTACCACAATCTTTATGGTGGTTACCTACCATCTTCTAACGCCCGTTGGTGTACACAGAAATTAAAGATTGAACCATTCGAGAACTATATAGGTACTACACCAGTGATTTCTTATGTGGGCATCCGTGGCGATGAAGATCGTGAAGGGTATATTTCCACTAAACCACATGTACAATCCATTTTTCCTTTTAGAGAAAACATCTGGAGCGAAGAGGTAATTGGTAAAGTATTAAAGAACGAAAATCAACAAAAACTTTTGGGCTTGTATAAAGAGTTTTTAACTTCGAATCTCTATCAGCGCGCTGCAGATATTATTAAAACCCCTTTATCCTTATCTTACAGTCAAAACCAAAAGTTAAAGGCTTTAATGGGCTTAGGTATTAAAGAATTTAACCACGTGGCTTTTCAATCTTTAAAGGACAGCATGTTGCCAATCGCCTTAGTAGATGATTTTCCACTATTAGATAATGAATCAATTCTCATTCGTGATGACATTTTCAGAATCTTACGCGAAAGCGGTGTAGGCGTACCTGCTTACTATGAGGAAATCCCTTACGAGGTAAACGGACAAATAGGTAAATACAACCGCAGCCGTTCCGGTTGTTTCTTTTGCTTTTTTCAACGTAAAATAGAATGGGTTTGGTTATACGAACAAAATCCTGCTAAATTCTTTTTAGCTGTTGAGTATGAAAAAGATGGTTACACCTGGATGCAGGATGAAAGGTTAGAGGAACTCATCAATCCTGAAAGAATTAAACAGATAAAAGAAGAATTTTTAATCAAACAACAGAACGCTGCTAAAAATTATCGCTCTAACAAATTAATTGATATATTAGATGCAGAAGAAGAAGGTTGTTTAGCTTGTTTTGTATAAAATTATTATGAGCGTACCTATACCGTTAGAAATTGATGCCGGACGGCTGTTATTTGGTTTAAGTAGAATAGGATATACTACTTCATCAGCTATTTGCGATATAATAGATAATTCAATTCGAGCAGAATCGGAAAATATTGAATTATTAATCATTAAAGACAGAAAAGATTTCTCTGACAATAAAAAGAATAATGTTAAAGAATACATTATTGTCGATGATGGTAACGGAATGGATCGAGATGGCCTGTTAGAAGCACTAAAACTGGGTTCATCAGATCAAGAGTATGAAGAACATTCACTGTCAAAATTTGGATTAGGCCTTAAAGCTGCTGCCTTCTCTCAAGGTGACATATTAGAAATTATTTCATCTAACGGAAGTGGATTTAATAAATTTCATATCTCATTAACCAATATTATCTTAACGAAAAAATATGCCGCAGATGAAATTCCTCTAAATGAAAGCGATAATAGCATCATTGAAAAACATCTAAAAGAGCAAAAAGGTACAATTATTAGGATATCAGCGATTAGAAAAAACAATCATCCGAGTGTTAGCAATACACTTAGTGAATTAAATACCAAGATTGGAGTTATTTATTATCACTTCATAAGTAAGAATGTTAAAATATCTATAGGTGGTCGTTTAATACCTGGGATCGATCCATTATTCTCGGTAGAAGCAGACAAAAATGGTAATCTAGATGAAAACGAGTGGGATGGAACAGAGGTGAGGTGGATTGAAAAAAAGAAATCAGTTACGCTTGATGATGAGCTGGAAATAACAGCTACTATCGAGATTACTCAATTGCCGTATCCTCCAATTTTCAGAATTAAACATTTAGGCGAGGCTAAGGATGTTGAGATACGCAAGAAGTATTTAATCGAGGCAGGAAACTATGGTTTCTACGTTTATAGAAATGAACGCTTGATATCATGGGCATCTCATTTAAATGGCATCATACCTTATGATCAAGACTTTTATGCATTTAGGGGCAAAATTTCCATAAATGACAATGCCGATGATTTCTTCAATATTGATGTGAAAAAATCAACATTAACTTTATCCGAAGAAGCTTGGCGAGTGATAAGCGATGTTACAAGGGAAGCAAGGGCAAAAAGTAAAAATGCATGGCTAAATGCAGGACGAATCAGGAGGGAAATAATAAACAAAGACCCGAATGAAATAGCAAACAAATTATTGAATGAATACGAACAAATAGAGATATTGCCCGGTGATGACCTTCCTACCGAAGCAGAGGCTGAAAAACGAATTGAGTTAATTACCAGCGATATGGCGGCGAAAGTCAGGCTTATTGTTAAGATGATGAGGGAGGATAAAGGTGAGAATGGAGACGATATAACTGATGTTTCAATTGAAGAAAAAGAAGAAGCCATCAAAGGGGAAATCAATCCCCAGCTTTCTAAAATATTTAGAGTAAGCTCGGTGACAGATAACCTTTTATGGGAGCCTTATTACGACACCGATTTGGGCAATTGTGTCCGCATCAATAAACTCCATAGGTTTGCATTGTACATCTACGAGAACAATGCATCAAATCAGGATATGCAGATTACATTTGATCTACTGATGTTACAGTTATCCGATGCTGAATTTTATGCATACAAGAACATAAATGACTTTGATTATGAGCAAATTAAAAGTATTCTCTGGAACTTTAGAAGAATTGCTTCAGAGTTTTTAGCTCATATGGTAAGAAAGCTTGAAAATGAATTGCCCCCAAATTACACTTCCTATGCAGAATGATAATATCACGTATATACAATGTTCATAATGGTGTAGATACGGCATATGTCTACATTTGGATTTCTAAGAAATTCAAGCTTGTTTATATTGGAATGACAAACAATTCTGTAGGCCCCATTGGACGGGCCGAAGGACATTTCAATTCAAGAGGAACCTTTAGAAAAAGGTTCTTAGAAGAAACGGGATTAGGCATAGAAAAAGCATTTGATATGATTCTTTTAAGTTTTCCTTTGCCAAAAAAGAGAGAATATACTGGGGTTGAGAGTTCTTATAGAGAATCCGTAGAATACCTGGTAATGAAAGAGCTCCAGTTGCAAAGGGGTATTTTGGTACCAAATTACGATGTAGTATCATGGCACGATAGGTATCCCCGAAGGACTGGCAATCTTGAGGTCATCAGAACTGCTACGTCTATTGTGAAAAGTTTTGTAAGCGGCTACAATTCATTATAATGATTTTGATCACAAAGAAAACATGCAGTTTGAAAATTTATTAATATAGTATTTAAAGAGAAAATCTAATCAGAGCTAATTACAGTCATCTCCTAGATTGTCATTATTTATTTTCCGAACACTGAAGGAATTCTTTAAGATGAGGCTTAAAGATCTAATTTTAGTTGGTTGGGATCGATCTTCTCAATGTCCCACATGTCTGTTTCCTGTTGGGTAAACGGGAGTTCACCAGAATGGCTTTTTAGTGTGGCAAGCATATCCATAACTTGTTGTGCGGTGTTGTCCTGGAAGTCGATATACTTTATCACCGGTAACCATAGTTCTTGTTGCTCGCGATACATCTCATATACCTCTTCATTGCTTTCGTCACCGTCATACTCACTAGTGCGATAAGAAAGCCAACCTGGACACATATCGCCATACAATGAACTTAGTGTATTGCTCAATATTGTTTTGCAGGGCTCTCCCACGATAGGATAAGCATCAAGTCCACTAACGCGCTGCAACTCAACGGCAAGCTTGGGCACTATTTGCAGAAGAGCATTTTGTGCTGATCCTGCAAGGCATTTCGCCGCTCTGGAGGCTACAAGAAGATCAGGATCAGTCAGCAACGATATAAATATCCCGGTGTCAAATCCGCAATCCCGACCGTAGCCGTCACGGCTATATCTTTCCCATGTTTCATAAAGTTGGATAACATAGGATTCCTCATAGCCAAGTGTATCAATTGTTTCGTCGGCTCTTAATAATACACGCAGCCAGGAGCGAAATTCCGGCGCGTTATTGCTTGCCACTTATCTTCATTTGTTAGCTTGTGGTCAGGCTTTTTGACTTCTATAACTAAAAGACTACTTCCATTTACAGCACGAACTAGCACATCGGTACGTGAAGATACTATGCGTTGACCATGACCCAACCGCAAAGGGATATGATATTCTATGGATATGTTAACCGCACTGATGCCGCATTCCTTTAACCACTGATAAATTACTTTCGTACTTAAATCGTCTTCTGACATATTTTAGTTACCCCAAACACTTAATGATTTGGAATTATTCCAACCATTCATAAACCCTATCCCATAGTAAATCCAAGATTTTACGGGATCTTGCTTTTACAATCGCAGCGTTCCAATCATTTGCTTCATTTAGCGTAAGGATATGTGCCATATGGTCTGAATAGTTAGAGCTTTTCAGTATATCTATTGTGCTTGTAGCAAGCAAAATGTCCTCTGCTTTGGCCTTATTAGTCAACTCCGCAAGTTTCTCTAAATCTTTTTCACTTAGATGCCTATAATACAATAACTTTTCTTTCCATCCCTTGTTACTGGCACTTGTATTTACTCCTTTTGGCAGCAGGGTCAAATTACCTATTGAATTGTATAACTCGTCATCGTTATATAATAAAGAATCCCATTGTCCTTGGTTTTTTTCTGGAGCAATATGTTCTATCGTATTTAGATCTTCTGACACCCACTTCTCTATCACTAGATAGTTAGATGTTTTCGGTGCCCCCTTTTTAAATAGACCTGGGTTGGTTTCATCAGGTATAGTTTCGTGGGCAGCATTTCTAAGCGCGAACTTGCATACAGCGTAAGAGGTTTTATACCCACAATAAGATGTTGCTTTGGGAAGCCAAACATCTTTGGTAGAATATGGCAAACTTTCTTTTAGGTAACTTTTGAAGTTTACCAAATCAAACTTACCATCTGTGAACCAGTTGTGAGATGATAAACTTGCTTTAGATGAACCTCTAAAATATGTACGATATATTTCATCTAGGCCCGAATTCGACTGGCTAGCGCGCCATATAATATAAAACGCAGCAACAGCTTTTATCACTGAAATAAAATTCGTTAAAGAATGTTCTCTGCCCTCTACTAATTCATGATAAAAGCTACCAAGGATGGTTATTGACATTTTGTGGCCACTTTCTTTTAAAAAAAGGACTAATAAAGATGCCAATTCAGCCTCTGACATTCCAATAAGTTGCGGTATAGGAAGATTATCTTTTCCTTTATATTTATTCCAGATGTCATTATAGAATTCGGCGTAGTTACCAAAAAACTTAACAAAGTCAGTTTTCTTCGCTAAATCTGGCAATTTGTTATAGGAGCTATCTAACCATTTTCTTTGTGCACTGAAATGTGATGCTAGCTTCTCTCCATCCAAAGGCAATGCTATAGATGTAAGCAACTCATTCGTTAATTTACTTTTCTGGGCAGCACTAGTTAAATTCTCAAAAGCTTTCTCAACTTTACCAAAATAAATATTCTCGATTGAATTTTTGTAATCACTAATTCCGCTGGAATCGATTGTTTGCACGACAACAGATCTGAATGTTTCAATTGCTGTCAACGGGGTTCCAGTTGCATTAAGCGATTGAAACATATCGAAAGCCCAATCATCATTTGCAGGTTTAATAATAGTAAAGCAGCACCTGTCTAGTAAGTAATGGCAAACTGAAAACGTTTGGACAAGCGAAGACAAATGATATCCAAAAGAATTTGGCAAGGTACTATCGTCATTCGTGATTATGTCTATAAGATTTGGGCGCTCATACTGCCATAAATTATCCTCATCAACCTTCTTTAAAATAGTTATTGCATTACAAAATTCTGCATTATCTAAATGGGCCTTACTTACCACCCCATCAAGCCAATTTTGAACCATTTTCAGATTCCTCCCCGCATTTGTTTCTTTGTCCAAAACTGGACTAACTCCATCGTTGAAAAAATGGTCGATAAATAAATATAAATAATTTGCAATCGTAGATAGGTAACTAGTGTTTATACCTTCACGCATCACCCATTTATCTTTGCTTCCCCTAATAATCTTAGGTTTAATTGTTGGTACACCTCTAGAAAGGTCTACGCCAAATAGCGACTGGAGTTTCAACTTCCATGATCTACATGCTTCTTGAACCTCAGATAATGTTTCCTCTTTATCGTACTCATCACCAAGCTTTTTTACTGCTTTCTCCAAACGACTTTCTATACTTGAAATATGCTTATATAGTAACGCAGCAATTAAAGAAATTGTAGATAATCTTTGTTGACCGTCGATCACTTTCTCAATTGCAGGAGGAAGAGCTTTAGTATCTTGTGGGTAAATATTATTTTTATCAGACTCAGTAACTGTAATGATAGTCCCAAGAAAACGTATCTGGTTATTTGTACTCTGATCAGATAAATCTTCTATTCCTCTCGAAATATCCTCCAATAGCTGTTCGATATTGGTATCGTCCCAGCTATACTCTCTTTGATACAGTGGTATATAAAATCCAACTCCTGGCTGCTGAAAATATTCATAAATGCTTCTGTTTTCTGTATTAAATGCTTTGTCTATATTGATCATCTCGTTATTCTCCTAAAACTAATATCCCTTTCCAGTTGGTTGGAAATTCTTTTTCTTTCCAAACTGTCTTAAATTTATTTTTAGTCCAAATTCCCGGTTTAACATAGAAGACAGCATAAAATTTATGATACGTAGGATGATTTTTATACCCTTTGACATCAATCAGTATCTGATCGATGGTCTCAATCAACTTTGTTTCATTTATAGCATATTTATATTCAATCGCACATCCTAGGTGTGGTAATAAAATGTCTGGTTTATAACACTTAGCTGTTTTTTGGAAAGATTCAGATGGAAAAATGGGGGCTGTAAAAACTGTCTCAATTACAAGCTTAACACCATTATAAACCTGAGCTTCACTGGTTGGAATTTTTTCCTGTCTTTTTAGAATAACACTTGTATTTTTAAGGGTATTCTCTAAAAGTCTTAGCTCTTTCTTTTTGTTGTTTTCATTTTTTACTTTTTTACTAAAAACTTCAAATGGCTTCAAATATAAAGTTATCACCTCGAGGAAATTACTGTGTAATTCACCGTTTTCCATACTAAAAGTCCCTTCTAACATTTCTTTTTGACTTTCAAAGCTTTTTTCTATTTCTGCATTGAAAGAATCTAGATATTTAAGTAAATTATGTATTTCTAAGTAAACTTGAATTGATTTAATTAACTGCTTCGCATAAAAATAGAAGTTGCTTTCCATTTCAGAAATTTCATACTGGTAGTCCACGTCTATTTCAGGATCGCCTGTTTTATGTCCTTCAAAAATCTCTTGGTTATATTGTATATCTAGATATATCGAATGCAACTTTCCGATGAGAATATTTATATTTTTAATTTCAAAATCTGTTTTGTCCATTTAAATTGGTGTTTAATTTTAGTGTTAATCCCACAAGCCCAGGTAGAGGTGGTAATGATCAAAGAATAGGAAATATTTCTTCACGATATTTGTTTTTGAATACTTTAACAGTTTGTATTTATTTGCATTCGAAACCAATTCTTACTTTAAATTACTAATTCTGCTTTGCTCGGTGGATAATGAGGCTTTATTTCTCTGAATTTGTTTATTTCTATAATTATCATTTTTTATTAAATTCAAATTCAGTAGCATCAAGTTTATCAACGATGTTTTTTACAAAAGCAAATCCTTCATTAGTAAGTTCGCCTACTTGGTAAAAAGGAGCCCATTCATTATACTTTATTCTCTTATGTTCAGTTAATAAGGTATCCATAGTTGGAAACTCATATTTATCTCCTTTTTCAGAGTTTAATTTAAAATACTCATCAGGAATCTTAATATTATTATACTCCTCCTTATAAGATGAGGTTAACATAATTCCTTTAAATATCAATTGGGTTGAATCGTCAAGAGCATAAACAATAAAATAATGATCCGGTATATTTCGTTTATTGAAATTATTTTCAGCCCGATAGATCTCTCCAATCAAAGCTCCTTCATATATGTTATAAAGTTTTTTAAAATATCTTATCGGAGGTTTCATATTAACTTCTTTATTTATTATAATTCTTCAAAGACTTGCTCAACTTCCTAATTTTAGGTTGTTCAATTATTATCCAAACCCCTCGACATTGATCTCGCCATTAAGGTTTGTAATTCCCCCTATATCAATTTAATATTAGGGGGGAGCTTGTTTTTTCCTTACATATTTCTCAACCGCTCAAACAAACTCCCTATTTCTTTCACTATGCCTATGTTGTTTACTTTTTTTTAATTCCATCAACTTTTGTTGATGTAGCGTAGGTTTAAATATTATGCTAATGTTGTTTATATTTACATAGTCTAATCTACACTACCACAATGGAAAATTTAAAGAAAGGCCTTTCAGACATGCTATCTCTCATCATCCCGAAAGAAAAAGATAAATACTATTCTTGGGGCGAAATTGCCCTAGGTATATCACTTTTATCGATTTTTCTTGCAGTTTGTTTTTTTACTTCTATTGTAAGTTAAAATGTGTTTAATCTTCCTTAATCGGAATAAAAAACTTCTTTACATCCACACCTAAACCGTCTGCAATATCCAATAGCGTTGACAACATAAAATCTTCCTTTCCGTGTTCAATGTCACTTATTTTTGAGCGATCACCAGAAAATTTATCAGCTAACTGTTGTTGGGTTAAACCAGCCTTTTTTCTATATGCTTTAACGTTTAAACCAACGATTTTAAATATATCTGTATGCTTTTCCACTTTTTTATTAAAATATTTTGTGGTTTTATTGCCACGTTTAATATTTATTATTATATTTGTTATCAGTTATTTATAGCGACAAATAGAGTTAGGATATAACCTGGCTTTAACGATGTCACTCATGAGTGAAAACCGTCAAACTTTCTGCATGAGATGATCGTGAGTTCGCCGTATCTATTGAGTTTTGCTATCTTCGTGATATCTTATATTCAATAGGGCGGACTTCATGTTAGTCTTTTGCAGAACTTAAGCCTTGGCTTAAGCGGTTCTTGACGGTACCACACTCAAAAGCATTGGAGTTCGCCTTGTTGGCTTTTACCAATCTGGTTCCTTCTGCTTTTAGTGAGTCCGCATCGTTTTACATAAAAACAACCGTTTATGAAAACGAAAAAATTAAGCGCCATCAAATGGTATCACTTCCGGGAGGTGGTACCCCAGTTTTCCCTTAAACTCTTGTTAAAGAACGTTATTTGTTCTCCATCGTAAGGCATGTGCCGGAATTCCAGGTATAAAATAGCCCAATAAAAAAACAGGGGTTGGTGTTGGAGAGCGCACTTATTCCCGGTGGGTTAATTTTAGCCTGGTGCCAGCCCTTATTGCTGTTTAGGCAAGGGTGCATTACTATGGTTATTCGCATTCCCAAGGTAGGTATCTTTTTTCTAATTACCAATACGGTTAACCGTATCTGCATGTTTTTATGCGGAGGGGCTGGTTTTTGTCTTTTTTTTGGAAACAGGGGAGAAGCTGCTCCTGGTGCCGATCCATTTTATTCAAAAACCACCTGCCATGACCACCAATAACCGTTATTTGCCGCTTTTTTTTCTCTGCTGGGCTTTTTTGTACAGCCCGTTTGCCGTATGGAGCATTTGGCTGGCAAGTGCTGGCAGGCATCAACAGGTTGTGGCCGAGAAAAGCCAGGTTGAAAAGGTAACGCAGCATCTACAAGGCGGGAAGCCAGTGCCTGATGATTTTACCTGTTTCTGTACTTTTTATGGCAATATGGCCTGGGGTTTTAATTGTAATGTGAATTTTATTGCGCCTTTTTATTTAACCAAACAAACAGGAGGTGGCCATGGGGGTAAGTAGTTGTTATCCTTTTGACCGGCTTTATGCCTTAAAGCCGAAAAACCCCGTATAGGCTTTGGCAGTGCAGGGGGCTTTATATAGGTTTTTTAATGATGTAATAATTCGGCTCACTGCACTTGCTTTTAGGAGCCTGACTCAAAATAAGAGATTCAATACTAGCAAGAGAGTCAAATTTGGCGATGTCGTCATGCTCAGCTTGACTGGGCATCTTAATGCTTTGGTATGGAATATTTAGTTGCCGTTCTATCGCATTAAGATCCCCGTTTTCACGGGAATGACGCCCTTTCGATATATTATTCTACCAAAAATTTTGAGACAGGTTCATGTTTTTCTTGTCAACTTAACCAAAACTTATGAACCAATCTACAATGGCTATCTCAAAGGGGAAGCTATGCCCTCATATTTACCATAGCGTTCTAAAAATATTTACCGTTTTGATGCTGATGATGGCCCTAACCGCAAATAGGGCTGCAGCACAGAAGCCCGGCCAGGCCACAGGGCTTTCTATTGGCCAGGCCGTTCCTGATTCTTTATTAAATGCACAACTTAATGTATTCGGTGCCGGGGCAGGCACTTTTTTAAAGCTGATAGATTTTAAGGGTAAGCCTTACATTCTCGACTTTTGGGCAAGCTGGTGCGGCAGCTGTATCAAAAGCCTGCCACATGTAGATAGCCTGCTGAAGGCGAACAAGCAGGCCTTAGGGATTGTGCTGGTGAATTCATCAGCCCGCGACCGGGATGCGGGAAAACTGGCCCGGTTTGTCGATTCCTTTTTGAAGGACCATCCGGGTTTTTCAGTACCGTTTATCGCCCAACATCAGCTGTTTTCGAGGTATTTTAAGATCAGCAGGCTGCCCTGTTATGTGTGGGTGGGCAGTGATGGGCGCATAAAGGCCGTTACCGGATATGGTACGCTCAATGAGGAGAACATCCGCCGTTTTTTAGCGGGTGGGCAGGTTTTGATGGGAAAGGAGGGGATTTGACATGAGTGCTTTTAAATCTAATTCGCATAGCTTTAAGTGGAACCTTTTGCTCATCCTCTCAGCGGTACTGATACTGTTGCTTTCGGTATTGTCTGTTGTTGCGCAGGAGAGAACGGGCATTAAAATATCGGGCCGGGCCAGGGCAGTTGATGGGGCAGGGGTGACCTTAAGTGTGAGGGGAACCAAAGGAGGAAAGGCTCAAACCGATCAGGAAGGTAGGTTTACTATGGTGCTTTCGGCACTGCCCGATACACTCATCTTTTCTGCGGTCGGTTACCAAACGCAGCGCCTGGTCGTACGTACTATTGATCAGGTGATCAATGTGGAGTTAGCTTCCGCGGCGTTTCACCTGGCTGATGTGCAGGTAAATACGGGCTACCAGCTGCTGCGGCCCAATGAAACTAACGGCACTGTGGCGGTGATCAACAGCGATCAGCTGAATGCCAGGGGCGGATCAAACCTGCTGGACAGGCTGGTTGGGCAGAGCTCTGGGCTGCTGCTGAATATTGGCAAAATCAATCCCAACAATCCGCAGAACAAGA
>Ga0163162_10001704_pt1 | contig 20605 bp, 21 predicted proteins | sample S55metaG_FD_115310 | JGI IMG/M metagenome (GOLD analysis project Ga0163162, IMG submission 115310) | Switchgrass rhizosphere microbial communities from Kellogg Biological Station, Michigan, USA - S5-5 metaG | ecosystem: Host-associated > Plants > Roots > Rhizosphere > Soil | place: USA...
ATTTACAACAAACTCACGCTCATTGATCTTCTCAACTATAGGCTTTTCCTCATCATACTCATCCTGGATCTCCCCTACAAGTTCTTCTACTATATCTTCCAGGGTAACCATACCGGCGGTACCACCAAATTCGTCAAGTACAATAGCTATCTGAATGCGCTTTTGCTGCAGCTCGGCCATCAGGTCGTTGATCTTTTTTGTTTCAGGGATGAAATACGGCTTGCGGATAATATCTCTCAGTACGATCTCTTCATTACGGGCCAGCAACGGCAAAATATCTTTGGCGTGCACAATACCAATGATCTTATCTATCACATCATCATACACAGGCATCCGCGAATAACCTTCATCGATGATCATGTCCAACAATTCTTCTTTGGTTGAGGCAATGTCCACACCCGAGATCTTGGTACGCGGAACCATAATATTTTTAACAACACGTTCGTTAAAGTCAAACACGTTCTGGATCAGTTCGTGCTCATTTGAGTCGAGGGCTCCCGTTTCTTTACCTTGCTCCAGTAAGTATTGCAGTTCTTCAGAGCTGTGATGGGTTTCACCACCTTCAACAGAGCTTATGCCCAATAATTTTAAAATAAAATTGGCAAAGTTATTCAACACCCATATAGCCGGCCTGAAAACCACAAAGAAAAACCTAAGCGGCAATGAAACGGCCATTACCGTACGGACCGATTTCTGGATAGCTAACGATTTAGGCGCAAGCTCACCAAAAACGATGTGCATGATGGTAATAAAACTGAAAGCTAAGATATGACTGGCCGTAATATAACCGGGCGAAAGGGTTATGCCCACACTCAGGAAAGCGCGGATCACGATATTGGTGGCTACCTCTTCGCCCACAACACCGAGGGCAAGTGAAGCAATGGTAATACCCAGCTGCGTGGCAGCCAGGTAACCATCTAAATTATGCAGTATGCCGCGGGCAACTTTGGCAACGCCGCTGCCCCCTTTGGCTTTAATTTCAATTTGCGAACCCCGAACCCTCACCATGGCAAACTCTGCGGCTACGAAAAAGCCATTGAGTAACACCAAAAATATGGTAGCGAAAATGTAAAATAAACTAATCTCGTAATGTGCGGGGTCCATTTATTTTATGATTGATACACTGGGAACGTAGACTTGTACAGCTCCAAACTCTCATTTATCACTTTATGAGCATAACGTACACCCAACAAATGTTCGATGGTTACGTTTTTACCTTCTAATTTTTTGTAGTCTTTAAAAAAGCGAACAATTTCGGTCATGGCATGCGGGGGCAATTCATTTAAGTCGTTAATGTAATTTACCGACATGTCATTTTTAGCCACAGCGATGATCTTGTCATCCTGCTCGCCATTATCAACCATGTGCATCACACCTACTACTTTGGCTTCAATGATCGACATCGGGAAAACGTCAATTGAACAAAGCACAAGAATATCCAAAGGATCTTTATCATCGCAATAAGTTTGCGGAATAAAGCCATAGTTAGCAGGATACATTACAGATGAAAATAATACACGGTCGAGTTTTAACAAACCCGATTCCTTATCAATTTCATATTTCGCTTTTGAACCCTTAGGGATCTCAATGATAGCATTTACTACTTCAGGAATATTGTCACCTGGCGAAACCTGGTGCCATGGATGTTGAGTACTCATTTATTCTTAAATTATATAAAATTTATTAACTAATCAGTTTTTTTCGTTTTTTTCAGCGAATTTCTTTTTAAGATAAGCAATAACCAACGGAATTGTTGTAACTACGATCAATCCAAGTATGATATATTGCAAATAGTCTTTTAATTGAGGAAACCTTCTACCTAAAAAAAAGCCACTTAAAGTAAACACGCAAACCCAGGTTACGCTGCCAATAAGGTTATAAATTGAAAATCTTTTAATATCAACCTTAACAACTCCTGCAAATATAGGAGCAAATGTTCTAACAATAGGGAAAAATCTCCCTAAAATAAGCGCCATCCCCCCATGCTTGTTGTAAAACTCACTGGCCAGCACCACGTAGCGGCGCTTGAAAAAGAGTGAGTCGTTTTTATTGAATAATACCGGCCCCGTTCGGTAACCGAACCAATACCCGGTAAAATTGCCTAATACACCGGCCCCAATTAACGATAGCACCAGTGTAGTTATAGAAACATCAACTTTACCCGCCGCACACAACAAACCCGCCATAAACAGCAGGTAATCGCCGGGCAAAAAGAAACCAAAGAATAAACCGGTTTCGGCAAAAACAACAATAAGCAAGAGATAAAAACCACCCCTGCTTATTATGGATTGAGCGTCAGTTAAATTTTGAAGGTATTCCCAAAAACTTTCCATTCACTATATCTGTAAAACTACAAATATTATATCAATTTGCAGTTATTAATACTGATTATATGAAACGGGCTATAAGATCGGGATAAACGCCTATAAGGATTGTAGCTAAGGCCGAAACTGCAAATACAACTTTGTAGTAAACCGGCACTGTAAGTTCTGCACGTTCGCCGTCACGGAAATACATTGCTATGATAACCCTGAAATAGTAGAAAATACTAATGATAGCGTTAATTACAGCAATAATAACCAAACCGATGTGGTAACGGCTTACCGCTCCCGAAAACATGAAGAATTTACCAATGAAGCCTGCAGTAAGCGGGATACCAGCTAATGAAAGCATAGCTACCGTTAATACCAAAGCAAGGAAAGGGTTCTTTTTACCAAGCCCGTTAAAGCTTTCAAAGTTGTCGCTTCCGCTTTGTTGTTGTACCAATATTAAACCGCCAAATGCGATGATTGAAGCTATTGAGTAGGCTGTAGCATAAACAAACACTGAATTACCTGAAGCAGCACCTAATGATACGATAGCAAATAACAGATAGCCCGCATGGGAGATACTTGAAAATGCCAGCATCCTTTTAAAGCTTTGCTGGTATAAAGCAGTGATGTTGCCTATAAATAAAGTGATGATAGTAATTACCAATAATATTGGCGTCCAGAAATCTGATAATGGCTGGAAACAAGCTGAGAACAAACGCAGGAAAGCTGCGAAACCCGCCGTTTTCACTACTGTAGACATGAACGCGGTGATCAGTGTAGGTGCACCTTCGTATACATCCGGCGTCCAGAAATGGAAAGGAGCAGCACCTACTTTAAAGCATAAACCTACTATTAGAAGGGCAATGCCTGTATAAAACATCGGGTCGATATGCGGATGATTGATCACATACTCCCTGATAGCATCCATATTGAATGAACCTGATGATCCGTATAATAAAGCCATGCCAAACAGCAGGAAGCCGGTTGAAAAAGCACCCATCAGGAAATATTTTAAAGCCGCTTCGTTTGATGCAAAATCACTCTTTTTAATACCAGCCAGGATGTATAAACTAACAGACATGATCTCGATGCCGATAAACAGCATCACCAGGTTATTGAATGAAACCATTACAATGATGCCTGACAGTGAAAACAGGATAATGGCATAATACTCGGCAGTGTGCCTGCTGATCCGCTCAAAATAGCCTTTTGAAAGCAACAGAATCAGTATGGTAGATATGATGGTAACACTTGAAAATACAACAGAAAAATTGTTGAACAGCAGCATGCCTGTATAAATCGGCGTAGCTGTATCTTTTGAAGTCCATTGGCAAATTGCAAAACCTAAAGCAACCAGTAAGCCTATAACGGTAACGGGCAGCAAAGCTTTTTGCGCTTTATATAACCCTAAATACAAAAGCACTATAGGTAAAACAGATATGATGATGATAGTATTCATTCTTTTCTTTAAAATCTTAAACCTACTTTGTAAACTTTAAACTAACCTCATTTACCAGTTGCGTTACCGAAGCCTCAGATATATGCAGAATAGGCTGAGGATAAATACCTAATACAATAACCAGGACACAAATAAGGCACAATGTAAACTTTTCAGTACCGCTAACATCGGTAAAGGTAGCCGTAAGCGGATTAGTTTCACCCTGCATTACATTTTTATAAAGGCGAAGCATATAAACCGCTCCAAAAATAATGGTAAGTCCCGCTATCGCTCCAAGCACCACGCTTCCGTAGTGCATAGCACCAAAATCAAATACACCTTTCAGTAACAGGAACTCGCCGATAAAACCATTGGTAAGCGGTAAACCAACTGTACCCAGTAATATAATAAGGAAACCTATTGCAAACCTTGGAGCTACCTTCGCGATACCGCCAAGCTGGCTTATCTCGCGGGTGTTTAATCTGCGGCTGATAATATCCCAGATAAAGAACATACCAACAACGTTGATTCCGTGGTTAAGCATCTGGATCATGGCACCCTGAACGCCGGCAATATTCCAGGCAAAGATACCTGCAGCGATTAGCCCAACGTGTGCTATTGATGAATAGGCAACCAGTCGCTTACCGTCCTTTTGTTTAAAGGCGATAATTGAAGCATATACCACCCCGATAACACCAAGAACTAAAGCTAAAGTTTGAAAGTGGAAAAAGCCAAGCGGAGCATTAGGGATCATCCAGCGGATGGCACCGTAAATACCCATTTTAAGCATGATACCCGATAACATCATGGTACCGCCCGATGGTGCTTCTGTATAAGTATCCGGCTGCCACGTATGGAATGGGAACAAAGGCATTTTAATAGCAAAGGCCAGGAAAAATGCCCAGAAGATCCAATTCTGGTGCTTAACATCCAAAGTCATTTTATAAAAGTTGTGGATATCAAACGTCTTGTCGGGTGATTGCAGGTACAGGTAGATAATACCTACCAGCATGAACAGTGAACCTGCAAACGTATAAATGAAGAACTTGATAGTAATGCGGATCCGGTTTTCACCTCCCCACAGGGCGCATATAAAGTAAATCGGAATCAGTGCCGCTTCCCATCCAACGTAAAACAAAAATCCGTCGAGAGCGGTGAATACAACCAGCATACCGGCCTGCATAAACAAAATGAGGCCATAAAAAGCGCCTTCGTTTTTGTATTGGTGCTGATAGGTTGTTAAAATAATTAAGGGTACAAGCACCGAGGTCAATAAAACCAGCACCATGCTGATCCCATCGATACCGGCACTAAAGTAAATTCCATAACTGCTGATCCATGGCGCATCAATAACAAACTGGGTTGATGCATCCGGAACAAACTTGCTTAAAAATATAAGCGCTATTACCAGTTGGGCAACAGAGAAAAATAATGCAGCATGTTTAGCTATCCCGTTTTTTAGCAGGGCAGTTATAACAGCGGCAACTATTGGCAAAAAAAGTAATATACTAACGGTCATTTTTATGTTGCTAAACGCTTATCGTTTATATTTTAGTTAATCCAAATACGCTATACAGTAATACCGCGATAATTCCCAGTACCATTATGAATATGTAGAAACCTACGTTACCGGTTTGCAGCAGGCGCAGACCTTTACTGGTTTCAATTGTTCCTTTACCAATCCCGTTCACCAAACCATCAATACCCAAACGTTCTATGATATTATAGAAGAAGTCTGAAAGCCAGTCGAGCGGTTTGCGAACGATCAGGTCATAAAGCTCGTCAAGGTAAAACTTGTGGTATGATAAGCTGGTCAATGCAGGGCGTTCCTCGGTATCTGCAACCGGAACGCTGCCATTTTTGGCGTATTTAACGTACGCGTAAAGCATTGCTGCTAAAGCCAACGCAACTGATGCGCCCATTAAACCCCATTCAAGGCTGGCAGACATATGATGCTCGCCCAGGATTGCGGTCGACTTAGCAAATACCGGCGCAAGGAAATGTTCCAGTTCATGATGACCGCCCATAACTTCCGGCACACCGATGAAACCACCTACTATTGAAAGAATAGCTAAGATGATAAGCGGAACCAGTATTGTTGGAGGCGACTCGTGCAAGTGATGTTCCTGGTCATGCGTACCGCGAAACTTTCCGTAAAAAGTAAGGTACATCATCCTGAACATGTAGAAAGAGGTAAGCAATGCTGTAAATGCACCAACTGCCCAGAATACCGGGTTATGCGCGTAAGCATGTGCCAAAATTTCGTCTTTAGAAAAGAAACCTGCAAATGGCGGGATACCCGCGATAGCAATGGTACCGATCATCATGGTGGCGAAGGTAACTTTGATCTTTCCTTTTAAGCCACCCATTTTGCGCATATCCTGTTCGCCACTCATAGCGTGGATCACAGAACCCGCGCCAAGGAATAACAAAGCTTTAAAGAAAGCATGTGTTAACACATGGAAGAAAGCACCGGTATAAGCACCAACACCTAAGCCTAAAAACATATAACCTAATTGCGATACTGTTGAATAAGCCAATACCTTTTTAATATCCGTTTGCGTTAATGCGATGAGTGCTGCAATGAGTGCTGTTGCCAAACCTATATATGCTATCAGCTCCATTGTGAACGGAGATAAAGTGTAGAGTATGTTTGAGCGGGCAATCATGTAGATACCAGCCGTAACCATCGTTGCGGCGTGGATCAAGGCCGAAACCGGGGTTGGGCCAGCCATCGCATCGGGTAACCAGGTAAACAGTGGCAGCTGCGCCGATTTACCGCAGGCACCGATAAACAGCAGTATGGTTATTATCAGGAGCGGACCGGTATCTGATTTCATTACCGCCGCCTTTGGAAAGATCTCCGCAAACTGGATACTGCCGAAAACATAAATTATAGTGAAGATCCCTAATAAAAAGCCAAGGTCACCGATACGGTTCATCACAAAAGCCTTCTTAGCAGCATCTGCATAATCAGGGTTGGTAAACCAGAACCCGATAAGCAGGTATGAACATAAACCTACACCTTCCCATCCAATAAACATGATGAGATAGTTTGAGCCTAAAACCAGTAGCAGCATGAAAAATACGAACAGGTTCAGGTAAGCGAAAAACTTTCCGAAACCTTCGTCGTCATGCATGTACCCGATTGAATACAGGTGGATCAGGAAGCCAACGCCTGTAATGATCAGCAGCATGATAGAGCTTAACTGATCAATCAGGAATGCGAAAGGGAATTTCAATGAGCCAACTGCAAACCAGTTAAAGTAGCTAACATTGATGGCTGCCCCGGTTGATTTTACCTGAAAGAAAACCGCAAGACTTAAACCAAATGATACCAGTACCAGCAAACTGCCAATAAAGCCAATTACACTTTTTGATAACGAATTACGGCCAAGTCCGTTTATAACAAAACCGGCTAACGGTAATATAGGAATAAGCCAGATATATTTATCCATGTTCGATGTTGTACGTTTTACGTGTTACGTTATACGTTTTAAATTATCTAATCGCTGTTGCGGGAAAAGGAGCAACAACGTATGTTTTATTATTAATCGGTTATCGCAATTTCGAAATCAAAACTCCGAAATCCGAAATCAAAACCTACCACTTCAACCTGTTCAGTACGTTGATATCAATTGAGTTAGTGTTACGGTAAATCATCACGATGATAGCCAAACCTACTGCAACTTCTGCAGCGGCCAGCGCCATGATAAAAAATACGAACACCTGCCCGGTAGCATCTCCCCGGTATACCGAAAATGCGGTAAGCAAAAGGTTAACCGAGTTAAGCATCAACTCAACCGACATGAAGATTACGATAGCATTGCGGCGGATCAATACGCCCATTACGCCTATAGCAAAAATGATTGTGCTTAACAGTATGTAATGATTAAGCGGCACGGCGTGCATAGTATTTGTTAAACTTTCCATTATGCTGCTTTAGGTTCTTTTTCTTTAGTAGCCAATAATACTGCGCCTACCATTGCTGATAACAACAATACCGACGACACTTCAAATGGCAATAAAAATTCGTTGAACAATACTTTACCCAGATTTTTCACAAGGCCCAGATCAGGGTTTTGTAACAATACAGGATTTGACGTGCCTATCAGCTTAAGCGACGATGCTACAGCAACAGCTAAAATGCCACCGCCAAAAACACCGGCTACCTTAACCATGAATGGTTTAACGGGTTCGCTCTCTTTATTAAGGTTGATAAGCATCAGCGTATACAGGAATAATACAAGTATTGCGCCCATGTAAACAATGAAATTCACAATTGCCAAAAATTGCGCGTTAAGCAAAATGTAGTGTATGGTGAAAGTGAAAAAAGTAAGGATCAGATATAGGATACTATGTACCGGATTTTTGGCCGAGATTACCAATATCGAAAAGAATATGGACAAAAATGCGATGAAGTAAAATGTACTCATGTTTTTATTTACAAAATACCTTTACCCTTTTAGGCAGGGCAAAGGTATAAAACTTCTTTATTGATTTAAGGGCGCTTCTACTAATTTGTCTTTACCGTAAATAAAATCCTTCCTTAAGTAGTCGGCAGGAACAATATCACCGTCAAGATAAATAGCTTCCTTAGGGCAGGCCTCTTCACATAAACCGCAGAAAATGCAGCGCAGCATATTTATTTCATAAACAGCGGCATACTTTTCTTCGCGGTACAGGTGCTCCTCGCCTTTCTGGCGCTCTGCAGCTGTCATGGTAATAGCTTCTGCAGGGCATGATAACGCGCAAAGGCCACAGGCTGTGCAGCGCTCTTTACCGTTCTCATCACGTTTTAAAGAGTGCATACCACGGAAATTCTCCGAAAACTCACGCTTTTCTTCAGGATAACTGATGGTTACCGGCTTTTTGAAGAAGTGTTTCATTGTTGTGGCCAGGCCGCCAACAATAACAGGCAGGTAAGCGCGCTCCAACAAAGTGAGTGGCTTAACTTCCAGTACTTTTCGTTTATTGCTTAATGATTCCATTTGATTAATATCCAAAGTGTGTAAGTAATGTGCTGCCCACGCCGGTAAGCACTATATTGGCAATAGCCAAGGGTATTAATATTTTCCAGCCAAGGTCCATCAACTGGTCATAACGGAAACGCGGGATTGTCCAGCGTACCCACATGAAAAAGAAGATAGAGAAGAAGATCTTGCCAAACAACACGACTACACCAATAAGCGGCGCAATGGTTGGCCCTGCATGTGCAGCCACCCAATCCATACCAGGGTAGTTATAACCGCCCCAATACAGGGTAGCCATTACTGCCGATGAGATGAACATGTTGATATACTCGGCAAAAAGGTAAAAACCTAATTTCATTGATGAATACTCGGTATGGTAACCGCCTACAAGTTCGGTTTCGCACTCAGGTAAATCGAATGGCGAACGGTTGGTTTCGGCAAAGGCGCAAACCAGGAACAGGATAAAACCAAGTGGTTGTCTTATCACGTTCCAATGCCAGCTGTGCTGTTGTTCGGCAATTTCTTTAAGACTTAAAGTACCGGTAAGCATCAGCAAGGCAATAATGGATAAACCCATCGAAATCTCGTAGCTGATATTTTGTGATGCAGCACGGATAGCACCTAACAATGAGTATTTATTGTTTGACGCCCAGCCACCTATCATGATGCCATAAACACCTAATGATACTACACCAAAAATGTACAGTACACCTACGTTGATATCGGTAACCTGCAGATCAAAAGTACGACCGCCGATTTGAATAGCTGATCCCCATGGAATAACAGCCGATCCGATACAAGCAGTTAATATAGCCAGCGAAGGGCCAACGATGAACAGAAAGCCTGTAGCATTTGTAGGGATGATCTCTTCTTTCAAAAACATTTTACCACCATCGGCAAGGGGCTGTAAAATGCCCCAGGGACCTGCGCGGTTAGGACCTATCCTATCCTGGAAAAATGCAGCAACTTTACGCTCGGCATAAGTTGAATACATAGCCACAACCAGGCTGATAGCGAAAATCACTACGATCAGTACGATCCTGAATATTAAATCGGTAGTTTCCATTATAAGCGGGTCTCCCTTTCAAATTGTTCTTTATTGGCTTCCATCAGTGCCGGGTTGGTTTTAACAACCGGCAGCGGCGTAAACTCGTAATGGTTAGAGCTGATAACAGACTGATTCGATACCTTACGCGGACCTTCAATTACCCAATCAGCAGTTTTCTTTTTATCGAAGCGGCAGGTATTACAGATAAATTCTTCAACCTCGCCATAAACGTCCTTACGACCGGTTACCCTGATCACGTCTTCACCTTTGTACCATAAAGTAACTTTACCACAGCATTTATCGCAATCGCGGTGTGCTTCAACCGGTTTGGTAAACCATACGCGGTTTTTAAAGCGGAAAGTTTTATCAGTTAAAGCACCTACCGGGCAAACGTCAATCACGTTACCTGAAAAATCGTTATCAACAGCTTTGCTGATATAAGTAGAAATTTCAGAATGATCACCCCTGTTCAGGATACCGTGTAAACGGGTATTGGTGATCTGATCGGCAGTGAACACACAACGGTAACAAAGGATGCAACGGGTCATGTGCAGCTGGATCTTATCACCTATATCAATTTTTTCAAATGTACGACGATCAAACTCATAGCGGGTTTTGGCGGCGCCATGTTCAAAACCAAGATCCTGCAGGTGGCATTCGCCGGCCTGGTCGCATACAGGGCAATCAAGCGGGTGATTGATCAACAGCATTTCTACCACACCCTTACGGGCTTCAACAACCTCGGGCGAAGTGATATTTTGTACCTCCATCCCATCCATAACACCGGTACGGCATGAAGCCACCAGTTTAGGCATAGGGCGCGGATCTTTTTCAGATCCTTTGGTAACCTTAACCAAACAGGTACGGCACTTACCGCCACTACCTGCCAGTTTAGAGTAATAGCACATAGCAGGCGGAACAATGTCGCCCCCTATTTGCCTCGCGGCATTCAGGATGCTTGTTCCGGGTTCTACATCAACGGTTATTCCGTCTATTGTTACTTTCATTGACATTTAATAATAACGTCGTTTGTTAATTTCTAAATTTCTTAGCTTTCAAATTAAAGCTTAACCATTATGTCATTGCGAGGCACGAAGCAATCCCGTAGCTATCTCTTCATGCAATGAGATTGCCACGCTCCGCTCGCAATGACATACAGTTATATATTTACGCAGTCTCTACAACTTTCAACGGATCAGCATAATGTGCCAAACCATAGTTTCTTGAAGTTGCTTCGCTTGCGTTAGTTACATGCCATTCAAACTCATCCCTGAAATGGCGGATAGCACTGGCCACCGGCCATGCTGCTGCGTCACCCAGCGGGCAAATAGTATTTCCTTCTATTTTCTTAGATACGTCAACCAGCAGGTCCATATCGCTCATTTTGCCATGACCATATTCCAGGCGGTGCAATACTTTTTCCATCCAGCCGGTACCTTCACGGCAAGGCGAACATTGTCCGCAGCTTTCGTGGTGATAAAAACGGGCGAAGTTCCAGGTATTACGTACGATACAGGCATCTTCATCATAAGCGATGAAACCGCCCGAACCCAACATGGTACCGCTTACAAAACCACCATCTGATAATGACTCATAGCTCATCAAACGGGCTTCGTTATTGATAGTTTTCAGGATCAGGTTGGCCGGTAAAATTGGCACCGATGAACCACCGGCAACAACAGCTTTTAAGCGTTTGCCATTAGCGATACCACCGCAATACTCATCCGAATAAATAAATTCTTCAACAGGTACACCGAGTTCAATTTCATAAACACCCGGCTTTTTAAGGTTACCACCGGCCGAGATCAGCTTGGTGCCTGTGCTACGGCCGATACCTATTTTAGCATACTCGTCGCCGCCTTCGTTAATGATAGGCACAACAGCAGCAATTGATTCAACGTTATTAACAACTGTAGGGCAGCCATATAAACCGGCAATAGCTGGGAATGGCGGTTTGATACGCGGGTTACCACGTTTACCTTCCAATGACTCTAACAACGCAGTTTCTTCACCGCAGATGTAAGCGCCACCACCCGGTTGAACATAAAGTTCAAGATCGTAACCGGTACCTAATATGTTTTTTCCTAAAAAGCCTTTTGCTTTAGCTTCGGCAATAGCTCTTTCCAGGATTCTTACCTGTGGCATCATTTCACCACGCAGGTAGATATATGATGTATTAGCACCAAGCGCAAAACTTGATACGATCATTCCCTCAATTAATAAGTGAGGGATATAAGTCATCAAATAACGGTCTTTAAAAGTTCCCGGCTCCGATTCATCACCGTTGCAAACCAGGTAACGTGCTACGCCTTCGGGTTTAGCCAAAAAGCTCCACTTCATACCCGTAGGGAAACCTGCACCACCACGGCCGCGCAGACCTGATTTCTTAACCTCCTCAACAATCGCCTCAGGCGACATGGTTTTTAATGCTTTCTCGACAGAAGCATAGCCACCTTTTGAGCGGTAAACATCAAATGTATTGATGCCGGGTACGTTTATATGTTCTAAAAGTAGTTTCCGTCCCATAATTTAATTCTTAGCTTTCGCTTTTAAATCGCTGATCAATTTATCTACCGATTCGTTGGTCAGGTTTTCATAAAAAGTATATTCAGGGCCAATTTGCAATACCGGTCCAAAACCACAGGCAGCAAGGCATTCCACCCCTCTCCAGCTAAATAAGCCGTCCGGAGTAACTTCACCTTCTTTTACACCAAGGGTTTCCTCAATATGATCCATGATCTTTTCGGCACCTACCAGGCAGCAACCGCTTGTGCGGCAAACTTCCAGTACATACTTGCCCTGCGGGCGTAAAAAGTACATGGTATAAAATGTAGCAACCTCATACACCTCAATAGGTAGTATGCTCAAATATTCGGCAACCTTATCCATTGCAGGTGCGCTTACCCAGCCAAATTCAGCCTGTACCAAGTGAAGGATAGGCAGCAAGCCCGACTTTTGTTTTCCCTGCGGATAACGGCTAACTATTTCATCAAATTTGCTGATCAGTGCCGGCGAAAATTCAACCGGTTCCTGAGCTTCGTCAACTCTAAGCATCTAACTCTCCGGCTATAACGTTTAAACTACTCATGTTAATAATAGCATCTGATAATAACATACCACGGCTCATTGGCGCATACATCTGGTAATTGATGAAACTTGGCCTGCGGAAATGCAAACGGTATGGCGAACGGCCACCGTCGTTAACAAGGTAAAAACCAAGCTCACCGTTAGCTCCTTCAACCGAATGATAAACCTCGGTAGTTGGGGTTGGAATTTCGCCCATCACAATTTTAAAGTGATAGATCAAAGCTTCCATGTTATTATATACTTCCTCTTTTGGAGGCAGGTAAAATTCGGGTACATCGGCATGGAAAATGTCGCTTGGCTCTTTATCAAGCTTGGCTAATGCCTGCTCAATGATCCTTAAGCTCTGCCACATTTCTTCGTTACGAACCAAAAAGCGGCTGTATACGTCGCCATTGTCACCTACCGGTACTTCAAATTCAAAGTCTTCATATGAAGAGTATGGGTTCATAGCCCTTACATCATAATCAACACCGGCAGCACGTAAAAGCGGACCTGTCCAGCTGTAGCTTAAAGCGGTCTCAGCGGTCACGGCAGCTACATCACGGGTACGGTCAACGAAAATCCTGTTACGGTTAAACAAGCCTTCAAACTCTTTAAGGGTTTTAGGATAATTCTTTAAAAACGCGCGCAGCTTATCAAAGGCGCGGCTATTGAAATTACGCTCAAAACCACCTATACGGCCAATGTTTGTTGTAAGACGCGAGCCGCAAACCTCTTCATATATTTCATAAATAGCCTCGCGCTGCTCCATCATATAAAGGAAGCCTGTAAAAGCGCCTGTATCCACACCCAATACACCGTTACAAACAATGTGATCGGCAATACGGGCAAGTTCCATTACAATTACACGCAGATAATCTACACGTTTCGGCGTTTGGATATTTAAAAGTTTCTCAACCGTCATGTGCCATCCCATATTGTTAATGGGTGATGAGCAATAGTTTAAACGGTCGGTAAGTGGGGTGATCTGGTAAAATGGCCTGTGTTCGGCAATTTTTTCAAATGCGCGGTGGATATAACCAATGGTTGATACACCACTAACGATACGCTCGCCATCAAGCTGGAGCACATTTTGAAACACACCGTGGGTTGCAGGGTGTGTTGGGCCCAGGTTTAGGGTTGAAAGCTCGCTTTGCGGATCGTTATCTGTATATACAGGATGATTTTGCATCAGTATTGTTATTAGAGTCAAGAATCACGAAGTGTAGAATCAAGATAAAGACTTGTTCTGGCTTCCTAATTCTCTATTTCCTGGTTCTAAATTCTCAATTTCTTGATTCTCTATTATGTTATCTTCCGAAATAGAAATCTTTCTTGTCAACGCGGTTAGGGTCTTCCAAAGGAAACTCTTTACGCATTGGGAAAGCGGTCATATCATCTACGTTCAAAATACGGCGAAGATCAGGATGCCCATCAAAAATAACCCCGAAAAAATCGTAAGTTTCGCGTTCCATCCAGTTAGCACCATCCCAAAGTACAGTAGCAGTTGGGATGTGTACATCGGCATCGGCCAAAAATACTTTGATCCTGATACGGGTGTTGGTAGTAAGGCTATGCAGGTGGTAAATAACGCCTATTGTTTTTTCCTGTTCAGGGTAGTGAATACCTGTAATATCTGTCAGGAAGGTGAATTTAAGTTCAGGGGCAGTTTTCAGAAAAGCAAGCAGATCAATGATCGTTTCGCGACCTGTTTCAACAGTAAGCAATTCATACGGCTCACCAATAACCGTTACTGAGGTATCAAATTTATCGGCTATAGCTTTAATAAGCTGTTCGTTAGGTATCTTAGCCATTATTGGATTCCGTATTTAGCTAACAATTCCTGGTATTTAGGCTCGTTCCTGCGGCGCAGGGATTCCGTTTTTACCAGTTCCTGAATATTAATAAAACCGTCAATAATAGCCTCTGGCCTTGGCGGACAGCCTGGCACGTAAACATCAACAGGAATAACCTCGTCAATACCTTGCAAAACGGAGTAAGTATCAAAGATACCACCGCTTGATGCGCAAGCACCTACAGCCATCACCCAACGGGGTTCGGCCATTTGCAGGTATACCTGACGCAGTACAGGAGCCATTTTCTTGGCTATAGTACCCATAACCATTAATAAATCGGCCTGGCGTGGTGAAAAGCTTAAACGCTCGGCACCAAAACGCGAAAGATCATAGTGAGATGCCATGGTGGCCATAAACTCAATACCGCAACATGAAGTGGCAAACGGCAAAGGCCATAATGAATTTGAGCGTGCTATGCCTATTACTTTATCAAGCGAGGTAGCAAAAAACCCGGCGCCTTCAACTCCGGCAGGGGCATCAACTAATTGAATATCACTCATTGAACTAAATTGATAGAAAAATCACCATCCACTAAATGTGGATAATGGGAGCAAATTTACAATAATAACGATGTAAAATGTACACTATAGGCGTACAGGGACTATATTTAGAATCAATCTAAATTTAATCCCAATCTAAAGCGCCCTTTTTTATTACGTAGATAAAACCCAGCAAAAGCGTAGCCATAAAAATGAACATTTCAATAAGGCCGGTAGTACCTAAAGCCTTAAAGTTTACCGCCCACGGGTACATAAAAATAACCTCCACATCAAACAGCACAAACAAAATGGCAACAAGGAAATATTTAATGGAGATTGGTGTACGGGCATTACCCACCACCTCAATACCCGACTCAAATGGGGTTAGCTTATCTTTTGTTTTTCTCTTAGGCCCAATTTTATGTGTTACAAACATTGTTGTTACCACAAACCCTAAAGCCACCAACATTTGAAATATGATGGGTAAATAATTAACCGGTAAACTTTGTGCTTCCATGCTGCAAATATACTAATGCCTTAATAATAAAAAAGTGCGATTTATAAGGTTATTAATCATTTCTGCAATTCATTACCAATCTTGATAACCGAATTGCCCTCTTAAATCAATTTTGTAAATCACAAAAATAAAAAAGGCCTCTTTTTCAAGAGGCCTCCTTATATCAATTAAAGTTTGTGTTATTTGCTTTTACCGGCTCCGCCTTTGCGTTGGAAGAAAGCTACCGCCTGTTTATTAGTCGGGTCACTTTCCCTGGCTTTGGTGAAGTTTTCAGTTGCTTTAGCATCATCCTTTTCTTTGAACTCATAATAAGTACCTAAGTAAGCGTAAGCGTTAGCAAGGCTCTTTTTAGTTTTATCATCAGCAGCACCTTTAGCAGTTACAAGCTCGATATATTTTTCATAGAATGGCTTTGCAAAACCGGCAATGTTGTTACGATCTTTTTCTTTCATATCGTTAACATAAGCACGGTACAGGTAACCATCAGCAGTGGTTGGGCTCTTTTGGTTTACATAGCTAAATGCTGAATCGGCCCTTACAAGCAATGAATCGGCATTTGGTTTCTTTTCGTCATAACCAAAGTAGTAGCTGATACCTTCGTAAAAATAGTCAGTCAATTTTACATTACGGCCAGCTTTTAAAGTAACCTGACGGTAAGCATCACCTGCCTGCTCGTATTTTTTCTGGTGATATAGTGCTTTAGCAATTTCACCGTAAACGTCGGTCTGAGTGCTGTCAAGCTCTAAAGCTTTTTTCAGGGTGTTGATACCTACTGAATCCTGACCTACGGCCATCTGTAAACGACCCTGGTATAAATAATCACGAGGGATTATACGTTTTGGATCAGCTTTCTGGAACCAGGTATTGATCGCGGTTAAACCGTTTTGATAGTCTTTGTTTTCGTAAGCTGCATAGGCCAAATAACGATAAACCCTTGCATTAGTACTTGCTGATTTTGATAGATCAGTTGTAACCTGCTGTAAGGTTTTGTAATCACCTGCAAGGATCAGGAAGTCGGCATAACGCATTTGCGACTCTACTGACTGATCAGTTAAGCTCAAATATTGTTTGTAATGATCAACAGCCTCTTTAATTTTAGCTGAAGCCATTTTAGGATCAGTTAATGACCAGCGTAAATCTGTCTCAGCCCATTCGCGGTAAGCCGGGCCATAATTTGCATTGATAGCCAATGCATCTTTAAATTGCTGCTCAGAACCATCAAAGTTATTAGCAAACTTGTATAAAACACCGGTTGCAACCTTAGCAGCAGGGTTTTTAGGATCAAGAGTAGAAGCATCAGAATAGTTTGAATAAGCTTCGTTGCTCTTCAATACCGAACGGTAAGCATCACCTAAAGCGATAAGCAGATCAACGTCTTTTGCATTGATAGCTTTTCCTTTGGTAAGCACAGCGATAGCAGCATCTGCATCAGCTGGAGCTACTTTTTTATCAGTAGTTGTAGGCAATAAGTACGATAACCCTACAAAAGTATAAGGTTTTGCATCCTTACCAGCCAAAGTGATTGCCTGGTTAAAGTTAGTCGTAGCACCAGAATTATCCTTATCTAAACGGGCAACAGCACCTAAACCGGCATAGTTTAATGCTGATTTTGGATTTGCAGCGATCCCTTTATTGAAAACGACTTTCGCCGAATCAGAATAGTCCTGTTTAATGTACACCCAGCCCAGGTAAAAGAAGTTTTCGTCTTTAGTTGGTTGAGTTGTAGTAAGCGTTTTGAGCATCGACTCTGCTTTCTGATATTGTTCGGCGTCAATAGCTTTTTTGGCGTCGGCAAGACTTTGCGCAAAAACTGATGATGAACCTAAAAATACCAGTCCCAATGAAGCCTTAGCTATTTTACTGATCATTTTCATCTTTATTTAGTTATAGTTTACTTTTTAAAATTATCTCTCTTGGGGGAATTGAATCAGGCAATAAACCCGATTTCAATATTATCCGCTGCCCCACATCACTCGCTAAGAACGTAACAAATCCAGCTGCTAAACCATTCTTGCTTGAGCTATTGATCATATATAATGTTCTGCTCAAAGGGTACTGTTTTAAGACAAGCGATTCTTGCGAAGGTTTAAAGTATTCATTGGGATACTGCTTGTTTCCCTCATCCTTAACCCCCACGATCTTCACACCGTCAACGTACCCTGCGTAAGCCTTTTCAGGGTTATTAAGCCAGCTAAAACCAATGATACCTAAAGCATCCGGATGTTCGCTTACATACTTAATAACTTCAATATTTGACTTAAGCGCGTAAATGTTTTTTTGGTTAAAAGCCTTATTTCCAGAGAAGTTCTTCAAATACCTTACCAAACTTGAGTTTGGATTATCAAAAACAATAGTTTTATTTCCGTTGCCCTGGCTGTTAAGCTCTTTCTTCAATTCGGCAACAGTAATTGAGGTATCGTTAGAGGCTTTATTGACTATCAATGTAATTGCATCAACTGCAAAAGGTACAACCTCAACATTCAACGAACGGCGGGTTATTATATTACGTTCTGCAGTATCCAACTCACGTGACAATATGGCAACCCTTACGCTGTCATTTAACAACATATTTACAGCCTGGTTTTCTGTTTTATAAACAAATACAGGATCGGCGTTGGGGTACCGGCTTCTGTAAACATACTCTTCCTGGGCTACTATAGGCGAAAAAGATTCGTCAGCTACGAAGGTTGCCCTTCCTGTATTGAAGCCATCGGTTGGAACTGATTTTGCTTGTTTTTGCTTGCAGGCCTGCAAACCGGCTACTGAAACAAATAAAACCAATACATATGCAACCTGTAATTTAATCTTCATACTGATCCTTCTTAAACAATCTTGAAAATCTTAAAATCGCGTAACCTATAATAAACGCACCGAAAAGTAAACGTTGATAATGTTGCAGCTGCAACGGGAGCGCATCCCAAAACATGATCATGAGACCCAAAACCACGAAGCAAATAAATGCAGCCGTTCCTAAAATAAGCAAAAACCGCCTTTTGGGCGATTTTTGCTCTTTATTGTAATTAAATGGCATTCCTTATTCTTCAGATGCTAAAGTAAAGCTGATTGGAACGCTGTACTGTACACGAACAGGACGACCGTTCTGTATACCAGGTTTCCATTTTGGTGAATTTTTCAATACACGAACTGCTTCTTCGTCGCAACCGCTGCCGATGCCCCTTACAACCTTAATATCGGTTAAAGAACCATCTTTTTCCACAACGAATGTACAAATTACACGTCCCTGAGTATTGTTTTCACGAGCTACAGCCGGATACCTGATGTTTTTGCTCAGGTACTGACCAAATTTCTCTAAACCGCCGGCAAATTCAGGAACTTGCTCAACCGAAGTAAAGATCTGGTTAGGATCGGCTTCTACTACTTGTTTAACGTCAGAGTTACCTACCGGCTCATCAATTCTGATGTCGGCGTTAGGATCACCTTTTTGGTCTTTCTGACCTGGATCTGCCACAGCAAGTTCTTTTACTGTTGGCGGATCTTTCTCCTTAACCTCATTATCTGGTTTTACAACCGGAGGAGGGAAACGTACCTGGTCAACCTTTGGTTTTGGTGGTTCAGGTGGCGGCGGAGGTGGTTTCTTGGTTTGGTCAACCGGTGGCGGAGGTAACAAAACAACGTCTGTTATCTTCACCTTTTGGTCTTTCTCTGGGATAAGACCTTTGATCTTGTTGATGATAGTTGGCAAAGAAACTATAAATACAAATACTACAATTGCAATAATTAATGACTTTGTTGTATTTTTTGAATTATCTTTTCTTAACTCGTAAGCGCCATAGGCCTTATTACGATTACTAAAAACAACGTCGATCCATTCCTGCTTTAGTATGTCTAATTTTGATCCTAACATCTGTTAAGGCTTTAATGGAAATTAATAACGTTATTTAATACTATTTATTATCGTTGTACAAGCCGTCTTTCTTCAACAATTCAATCTCCGGCGCAGATATATCTACAATGCCGTAGCTTTGAATATTGGCTATATTGATCTCGTCAAGCGTGCTAACCATGTTTTTATACTTTGATTTATCGCTTGGCTTAATCACAACAAACATAAATTTGCCTGTTTTCTGCTGTACTTCTTTACTTTTCTCAATTAACGTTTTACGTAGTCCGTCCGGACCAAAATTGTCAATTGTTGGCGCTGATTTTCCTGGCTCGCCAATGTACCACTCCAGTTTGTCGTCGCTACCCAATAAAATGGTCATCGAACGTGAAGCGGCAATATCCATCTGATCCTTTGTATGTTCATCTTTGTCAGGCATGGCCAAGTCCATCGCTTTTGGTTTAGCGAGTGTAGTGGTCATGATGAAGAAGGTGATCAACAAGAAAGCCAGGTCAACCATCGCGGTTAAGTCGATACGGGTTGACTGCTTCTTACTGCGAACCTTCCCGCCTTTGTGTTTGCCTCCCCCGGAGGTATCTAATTCTGCCATGATTTCTTATTTTTTGTTGCTACCAAGATCTGTTATTAAACTAAACTTGTTAACTTTTTGCTTTTGCAAAATACCAATAACATCCTTAATAACCGGGTATTCTTCCTTGCTGTCACCTTTAATGGCCACACGTAACTGCGTATTGTGTAATGCAACAGTAGCTTTACGCGCTTCACGGATCCAATTAAACAACTCATTGCTTACAGAATCTCTTGGGATACCTGGAGGAACAAATTTCTTTTGCTGATCTGCAGATAAAGCAATAAACTGTTTTATCTGGCTCATTGGCACACCAACTGAAGTAATTGTTGAAAACCGGTTAAGCTCATCTGGGGTGAAAGTCATTTTATATATTTCACCCATTTGAGTTAAGGTTTGTTTACGTATGTCGGTTCCTTCTACACCAAAAAATGCTTTCTGAGATCCTACAGAAACTGTAGCAAAATCAGCTTCAGGTACTGGCTG
>Ga0163162_10001706_pt1 | contig 20599 bp, 17 predicted proteins | sample S55metaG_FD_115310 | JGI IMG/M metagenome (GOLD analysis project Ga0163162, IMG submission 115310) | Switchgrass rhizosphere microbial communities from Kellogg Biological Station, Michigan, USA - S5-5 metaG | ecosystem: Host-associated > Plants > Roots > Rhizosphere > Soil | place: USA...
AAACGTGCCATCGACAGAGAGATCCGGAAAATTAATGGTGCGAAAACTGAGGTAAACACCTAAGGCAACTAGCGAATAAATCAAACCTAATTCAACGGTACTTAATAATGGAACGTTCATGCTAATACCTTTTTATTTAACAGGGTAAACAATATTGTATTGCTTCTGTGCCTCAGACGTTAAATTCAGCTGCAGTTGTTTTGCCGTATTCAAATTGATGGCTGTTTCTACATGGGTGGGATCTGCCACGGCAATGTCACCGGCTTTTTTGCCCTGTAATATTTGAATTACTATTTTTCCCGTTTGCTGCCCAATTGCATATTCATCGTAGGCAACGCCTGCCAAAGCGCCTGCTTTCACTGCTTCAATAAAAATAGAAAAAACCGGCATTTTGTTTTTATTGGTAACTTTTAAAAGCGCAGGTAAGGCGGAGGCAACCGTATTATCTTGTAACAGTAAAATAGCATCGACTTGTGGAATTAAATTTTGGGTTGCAGTCTGTACTTCGGCCGAAGAGGGGGCGGCAACGGCTTTGATGTTAAGGTGCTCGCGTGTCGCATACTCAGTAACCATTTGCAGCATTTGCACGGAATTTGCTTCACCATAGTTAAGCACAATGCCTATGGTTTTGATTTGCGGCATAAGCTGTTTCATTTGCGCTAGCTGTTTTTCAAAAGCTGGAATATTTCGGGTACCAGTAACATTGCCGCCAGGGTGTTTAAGATCAGTGACCAATTTTGCTTGAATGGGATCAGTGATGGTGGCAAAAACGATAGGAATATTGGTTTTTTTCGCGGCATTGACGGCAGCTTGGGCGGAGGGCGTTGCGATAGCAACAATGACATCCGGATGGGCCGCGACAAAATGTTGGGCGATTTGTGTCGCAACAACAATACTGCCTTGCGCATTTTCATAAATGATATGCGCCGATTTACCTTCTTGATAACCACTCGCTGCCAGTTCATCCAAAATACCTTTGCGTACCTTATCCAGCGATGGATGACCAACAATTTGAGTAATGGCGATTGTTTTTATTGCTGTGGCTGCCGCGGCAGGATTGATAGAAAAAATGCCTAAAATAAGCGAAAAAAAGACTAAAGTGCGCTTTAACTGTGTGTGTAACATGCTTGACCTCATTAATAATCGTTAAACAATTAAAATCCCAAAAGCTGTGCTTTGTCGCCAACGCCAAGGAGTAGGGATTGTTTTTAGATTATGGGGAGTCATCATGTTAAAACGATCTCTCGTTTTTTCAAAAAATTAAAGGTGATTTTTAACAGTTTTGGGGTGGGGGGTCAAGTCTGTGGGGTGGAAAACGCCCTAGCTTATATCCTTAGTTGGTGGCTATCTGGTGCCTTAGTTGGAAAATATAGCTGGAAGGGAAGAGGGGATTGATTGTCCGCTCGAAACACGACATCCATGTCGTTACGGATTGCATCCTGCAATCCACTCGCTACCAACCAATCCCCTCTTCCCTTCCAGCTATATTTTTGTGTCGCGGATGGAGTTGTTGTCTGCTCCAACCATGTCATTGCGAGGCTGGGGTCATGGGCGACGAGAAACGCTTGGGCTTTAATTCTTGTTCATATAAAATGGTCAATGGTTAAACAAGGATGAGTAGCCATGAAATATGTCGTTAATCTCAAGGATGTGAACAAATCGCATGTGGATGTGGTTGGCGGTAAAAATGCTTCTACCGGTGAGATGATTCAACACTTATCCAAACACGGTATCAACGTTCCCCATGGTTTTGCCATTACTGTTCCCGCTTATAGAAAATTTTTGTCGCATCACAACCTAGACAAAAAAATCCATCGTCAATTGGTAGCGCTTAAGCCTGGCAACGTACGCACCCTGGATCGCGTGAGTGCTGATATTCGTCGTTCCATTATGAGTACGCCTATTTTTTTAGAGTTAGAAAAAGAAATAATGGCAGCTTATGCAAAAATGAAAATGCCAGCGGTTGCGGTGCGCTCTTCTGCTATTGCAGAAGATTCGGCTTTGGCTTCATGTGCAGGTGCGCAAGAAACTTATTTGAATATTCAAGGTAAACAAAATCTTTTGCATGCTATTAAGCGTGTTTTTGCTTCTCTTTTTACATCGCGTGCTATTGCTTATAGGCAAGATCAAGGTTTAGATTTTGCTACGCTCGCTATTTCAGTTGGCATACAACCTATGATTCGCAGTGATAAAGGTACAAGCGGTGTCATTTTCACACTTGATACTGAATCTGGTTTTGATCAAGTTATATTAATTACCGCAGCTTATGGTTTAGGTGAAACCATTGTTCAGGGGCAAGTTAATCCCGATGAATTTGTGGTTTACAAACCCCTAGTTGGAAAAAACAAATTTGCGGTTTTACAACGTCGCTTGGGTGAGAAAGCCGATAAATTAATTTATACCAAAACAAAGACCGCAACTAAATCAACAAAGTTAGTGCCGGTCAGTAAAAAGGAGAGAGAAAAATTTTGTCTCAGCGATGCTGAAATACAAACGCTAGCTCAGCAATCATTAATCATTGAAAAACATTACGGTAAGCCCATGGATATTGAATGGGCTAAAGATGGGGTGACAGGTAAGCTTGTTATTTTGCAAGCGCGGCCCGAAACAGTAAATAGCAATAAGAAAAATACGCAAGTCTTAGAGCGCTATGCGCTAAGTAAAAAAAGTAAAATTCTTGCAAAAGGCCAAAGTGTTGGACAGCGTATTGGTAGTGGTATGGCACGCATAGTCATGAGTCCGCAACATTTAGATGCTGTTAAAAAAGGTGACATTTTGGTTACTGATATGACAGATCCCGATTGGGAGCCAATTATGAAAAAAGCAGCGGCTATTATTACCAATCGTGGCGGTCGTACTTGTCATGCAGCTATTGTTGCTAGAGAACTAGGCATTCCAGCTATCGTCGGCTGTTTGAATGCGACCAAGCAAAGTAAAGATAAACAGCTTGTAACGGTTTCATGTGCCGAAGGTGAAATTGGCTATGTATATGATGGAAAAATTCCGTTTAACATCAAAAAAACATCCATTAAAGATTTTCCTAAATTACCGTTAGATATTTGCATTAACATTGGTAATCCTGAAAAAGCATTTACAGCGCGTATGTTGCCAAATAAAGGCGTAGGCTTGGCGCGTTTAGAATTTATTATCAGTGATATTGGTATTCACCCAAGCGCGTTATTGAAATTTAAGCAGTTGCCTTTGACTCTGCAAAATAAATTAAAAGCGAAAACATCCGCGTATTCTTCACCCATTGAATATTATGTTGAAAAATTACGTGAAGGAATTGCGACGATTGCAGCAGCATTTCATCCAAAACCAGTTATTTTTCGCTTCTCAGATTTTAAATCAAATGAATACGCTAATTTATTAGGCGGGCATTTATTTGAACCTAGTGAAGAAAATCCCATGATTGGATTTCGTGGTGCTTCTCGTTATGTGCATGAACGTTTTCGTGATTGCTTTGCTTTAGAATGTGAAGCGTTTAAACGGGTGCGCGATCAAATGAAATTAACCAATGCACAACTAATGATTCCGTTTGTGCGTACGGTTGCTGAATTAAAAGATGTTCTGCAATTACTGGGCAAATATAGCTTAAAACGCGGTAAAAATAATTTAAAAATTTACATGATGTGTGAAGTTCCATCTAACGTTGTATTGGCAGAACAATTTTTGCCGTACGTTGATGGTTACTCGATTGGTTCTAATGATTTAACACAATTAATGTTAGGTTTAGACAGAGATTCAAGTATTGTTGCGCCTTTATTTGACGAGCGTAATCCCGCCATCAAATTAATGCTGCAACAAGTGATTAAAGTGTGTAATAAAAAAAGAAAATATATAGGTATTTGCGGGCAAGCACCTTCCGATCATCCGGATTTTGCTAAATGGCTAATGCAAGAAGGGATAGGCTGTATGTCGCTGAGTGCAGATACGGTGGTGGACACGTGGTTGATGTTAGGTAAAAAATAATTTATTTTCCCGTGCCGTGCCGGTGTCTGGTTTTTCCTTACATGCACTCCGCTTGTCCCTTCTATTTGTCATGCCAGCTTTCGCTGGCATGACAAATAGAAGGGTAAGGTAATGAAAGCTAGGAAAAACCGGGTACGTACGCGAAGATGTTCACGTTTACGGGGAAGCTTCACGCGCTCAATATATTTTTCTTCACCGCTTCATCCAAAATCGCATTCATCATTTCGGCAAGTTGCATAGAGCCATCTTGAATAGGACTCATTCTGCTTTCTACTTGTGAGCGTTTAATGGAATGGCGTGCCCAGCTGCCGCCGCCGTTTACATAGTTGTGGAGTAAGGGTTGCAAGCGGTCAACTGCTACGGCGAATTTTGCTTCGGTGGTTTCACCGGCTTCAAATTCTTGCCAGAGTTGCATGAGTTCATCACCTTGATCTTGCGGCAAAAGACCAAATAATCTATCGGCTGCATTTTTCTCGCGTTCTTCTTTGCCTTCATGCGCTTTTTCGTCGTAGCAGAAAGTATCGCCTGCATCAATTTCTACGAGATCATGTAGTAAAACCATTTTCATTGCGCGTAGTAAATCAAATGATTTATTTGTGTGCTCAGCTAAAATTAAAACGTAAAAAGCGAGATGCCAACTATGTTCTGCAGAATTTTCAAATCTTTCCGGGTCAGCAATTAAATTTGTGCGCCGAAAAATAGTTTTTAATTTATCAATTTCATATAGGAATTTTAATTGTTGTTCTAAGCGTTGGTTTTGTAATACAAACATATTTTACCTCTTATCTCGATTCGGTTTTACGCTGTTTTGCCAAAAGTCCATCATCTCAAGTTGGTCTTTAAAAATTATTCGTTCTTTGCAATGCGGGCCTCTATGTTGATCTAACTCGCCATCGTATAATTTGCCATCTAAATGATCGGTTTCATGCTGAAATACGCGCGCTTCCCAGCCTTGCAAAATGCGTTGAATTTTTTTGCCCTTAGGGTTGTAGTAAGTTGCGACTATTGCATCATAACGATCAATCAAACCAGTCGTAAGCGGAATAGAAAAACAACCTTCAAATTCTGTCGTTTGTTTAGGATAAGTTTCTTTATCACGTAAATAAGGAATATAAGTTGGGTTAATCATGACTTCCATGGGTTTATCAGGCCCGGAACCTTCTGGCGTAAAAAGAAAGATACGCTTTCTTAAGCCCCACTGATTGGCTGCCATACCAGCTGCGCTATCGTGCGCGCCGTTTGCTGCTTTTAATTGTTCAGGCTGAATGGAGTGACACATATCTTCTATTATTTCATGCAATAGAGGATCATTGAAATCATGCACTTCCGGTATAATTTCACGTAGAACGGGATCTGATTTTGCGACAAAATGTAATAACTTGGGCATTTCGGTTTCCTAAGGAGATAGGCGTTCTATTAGCCATTGCTTGTCTTCTAAACGATAACGCACTCTATCATTTAAACGATTATCTCTACCAAGAAAAAATTCAAATTCAAAAGGAACAACACGATAACCACCCCAATAACTAGGGCATGGAATATTTTGTTCTTGATATTCTTCGGTTAATTGCGCAACTGTTTTAACTAAATCGTCACGGTTTTTAATAACCGTGCTCTGGTTTGAAGCCAACGTACTGATTTGGCTGCCACGAGGGCGCGAAGCAAAATAAGTTTCTGAAGCTTCGCGAGAAATACGTTCAATGTGGCCGCGAATGCGAATTTGTTTTGATAATTCACGCCAATAAAAATTTAAGGCGACGGTGCCACTATTTTCTGCTTGTGCGGCTTTAGGGCTATCATAATGAGTAAAGAAAATAAAACCTTGTTCGTCTATATCTTTTAATAATACAACGCGTGAATCTGGCTTGCTATTTTCATCTACGGTTGCAAGCACCATCGCTGATGCATCTAACATCCCGCTTTCGATGGCTTGGTTCAGCCAGGTATTAAATAAGGTAAATGGATTGACAGTTATTTCTTCATCTGTCAGTTCCTTGTCACCATATTCTCTACGCGTTGATTGAATTTTTTTCATTTTCTTCGTCCTAGGTGAAAATTCGCCTTGCCAACCTGCAATGACGAATTTAGCAAATTATAGCGGTGATAGTAAAAATATTAAACTATCTTGTTTAAATATTTGGCTAACTGAAGCAAAGTGTGAATATGAACGTTGACATTCATTTCTAATGTGTATCAAATACCAATCCTCTCATCAGTAATTTTTAGTTTTAATCAAAAAATAATTTGTTCATAAATAAAACGAGTGACGCCTAATGAAAATTTTTCAACGTATGCTTTTTTTATTTCTATTGTCTAACTTGTTTGGTTTTAGTTGGCCATGGGAAGTAAACATTCCTAATCCTAGTGATATGAGTACTAGTCAATGGGTGCAAACTCAAACTAGATTATTAAAAGCAAAAGCATCCAATATTAATGCAGAAGTTTTGCGTCTTAGTTTAATTGCTTATTCAAAAGCACGCCAACGGGGTTTAGATCAGAAACAAATTCTCACCGTGATTGATTATTCAAAACCATCTTATGAAAAACGTTTGTGGGTATTTGATATGCGAAATAACAAAACACTTTATAACACCTGGGTGTCGCACGGAAAAAATAGCGGTGATGTGTACGCCACTTCATTTTCAAACCGCGTACATAGTTTGCAATCAAGTATTGGCGTGTTTTTAACGCGCGAATCGTACATTGGTGGCTTAGGTTATGCGTTGCGTCTTAATGGTTTGGAAGCTGGCGTCAATGACAATGCTTATAGACGCGCCACGGTTATCCATGGAGCAAGATATGTTAATGCGGAAACTGCGCGCCGTTATGGACGTGTTGGTCGTAGTTGGGGATGTCCAGCCGTGAGCCGAGAATTAGTTACACCACTTATCAACACAATTAAAAATAATACGATTGTGTTTGCATATTATCCTGACCGTCATTGGTTATCGCACTCAAGTTATTTGAGTGCGTAACCAGTTTTTTATGTCTCTCTTTTTTAAGAAGCAGTTGGAGTAGCAAATTGTGTTGGTGCAAGCGGTTTGCAAGTTTTTGCTTCTTCTGTAACAGCTGATGCTGCTTGCTGCAGAGGAGCTTTCTTAAACATAGTGAAATGTGAGATGCCACCGGAAAGTGTGCAGCCAGTAACAGCAGAAGCAACAACAACGCCAATCGCTTCGCCAGTCACAACACCTTTCACTAAACCAGCAACAGCGCCTGCAACAGTACCTGCTGGGCCACCAAAGAGTGTGCCTATCAATGCCGCAATACCGCAAATAGCTGCGGTAACCAATACGGTAATGACAGCAGCGATAACAACAGCGGCAATTACTTTCAAGAAAGTTTTAATGCCAGATGTTTTGTTACACTTCTGCTGATACTTTTGAATGGCGGTTAACTTTTCATCGGGCGTTTTTTTGCTAAGTACCGCATCAAGCATGTCTTGTGTATATTGGCATAGCTTCATTGCAGCACTTTTTTCAATTTTTTCTGCTGACTGTGTTTTTAATTGTTGATCTATTACATCGGCTTTAATCATATGTAGCAATCGTTCTAAGCTGGGTTTGAAATTACCAGAAAATTCAACACTGCTAATCGTTAAGGCCAGGTCATCTAATTCATAATCAAAATTTTCTTTTTCTAAATCAGCGGCAGGTGCAAAAACTTCAAGCTTTTCTAACATTAATTGCGCGACTTTAGACATGGATTCACCGGCTTCGGGAATATGTCGTTGGGCACGATGGCCAAGATGGTCGGCTTGCATATGCATCGCATCGACAACTGGCTGTAACAAATTTTGCTGATCAGCTGTTAACACTTTTCGGAAACCTTCCAAGAAGCTTTTTAACTTAGCCATTCTTTGCATAGGTGTGTAGAGAGTTTCACTAACGAGCTGAGCTTCGTCGGCGCTGAGGTGGCTGTTGTTTAAGAATGTGCCAAGTCTACCAATGTTAAGGGTAATCCAAGTGTAAGCATGGAAGCGCGATTTAAGCGCTACATTCGTCTTAGCATTTTGAAGTTTTTCATATACGCTATAAAACAAGTTTGTAATAGCTTCTTCGTCATATAGAGAGGCGCTGGTAATCTCAGGCCACACATCTACTGTAAGGGCGATGGCTTGATAATGCCGAATTGCATCTCCCAATAGCGCGCTATCTTCGGCGTTTAATTCTTCACGAGCTTGTAAAGCTTGAAGAAGTTCTAAAGTACGTTTTGCGGATAAGCTGACTTTTATGGCGGTTTCTTTTATTTCTTTTAAGCCGCGGGCAATTAATAGATAGGGTTTGCTTAAATCTTTATTAATTTCAATGCGTTGCATATGCCACCTGAGTTGTGTTTTTAATTAGTTGCACATGATAACAATTTTTGCTTAAAACAACCTTAGCGCAGGCCTGAAGGTGGTTTAGAAACTGTAATAATTCTTCCAAATTCTAACTCTTCGTTATCAGAGGGAGCAGGGGCAGGGGAGCCTGACTCTTCGTTATCCGAGGCAGAAAGAGAGTCCCACTCTTCGTTATCTGAGGGAGAAAGAGCAGAGGGGAAGAACATGGAATCAGATTTTGAACGCTGTAAAGTGGCGCTAGTTACTAGAAAATCCGCACTTTCAGTAAGAGAAGCCCCCGGTACAGGTGCGCTTCGGGTCAGGGAGTTTGACGGATTGTCTGCTTCATTGCGTAAAAGCGGCATTTCAGGTTGAACATGAGAAGGAGCACGTGTGCTTGATGTAGAACGTGACCTAGAAAAAAGTTGTAATGCGTTGGGTTTGCTTTTTGCAATATGGGTTTTGTTTTCCTTTTGCTGCTGCGTTTCCCCAAATTCTCTCGTTGGTGCTTTACTTGAGACGGAATTAGAATCAGGCTTAAAATACTGAACCGATAAACTGCGATTCCTTCTTCGAGCTGACGATGCGCGCGGATTGTATTTAGCAATATCATCCAGGCTTTGTGTTAACAAGTGTTGCCCTAGTAAGATAGGCGAGTCTGAAGGAGAAGAATTACTGTGGGTTTCGGTGATTACTTTCTTGTCTCTTCTCGTGCCTTTTCTCGGATCCATGTTATTTCCAGTTTATTCGTATCAATAAGTTGGCGCCCATTTGAAACGTCTTACTTAAAAAAAGCAAGGATTTATTGATGCTAAAGAGTATCTCTAGTACATTTGTGATTCACTTTTCTGCATGAGCAAACGATGACAAAAATTGGCGTCTTATTAATTAATCTAGGAACTCCAGACCATGCAACGCCTCGCTCGATTCGCGCTTTTTTAAAACAATTCTTACAAGATCCAAGAGTAATCGATTTGCCGACTTGGTTACGACATATTCTGGTAAATTTTCTAATCGTTCCTTTTCGTTATAAAAACTCTACGCATGCGTACCAACAAATTTGGACCATGCAAGGATCGCCTTTGCTTATTCATAGTCGGGAATTAGTCGCTGCTTTGCAAAAAGAATTAGGAACGAATATGTTAGTAGAGCTTGGTATGCGTTATGGCCAACCCAGTATTCAAACTGCTTTAGCAAAGCTTAAACATTGCCAAGAGATTATTGTTATTCCTTTATTTCCACAATATTCTTCGGCAGCATCTGGTTCGGCAATTGAAGAAGTGATGCGAGTTATCAAGACAGAAATTAATATACCGAGTCTGTATATCAAAAGTGAATTTTATGCTGATGCTGGATTTATTCGCGCTTACGCTGCTTTGATCAAAGAAAATTTAAATGGTAAATCGGTAGATGCCATTCTTTTTAGTTACCATGGGTTACCAGAACGCCATATTCAAAATAGTGGTTGTGAGGCGGTTTGTTCTATGCGAGAGCCATGTCCGGCTATACATGCAAAAAATGCCAGTTGTTATCGCGCACAATGTTATGCAACATCGCGTTTATTGGCGCAAGAATTGCAGTTACATGAATCGCAATATTATGTGAGTTTTCAGTCACGCTTGGGACGTTTACCTTGGATACAGCCTTATACGGATGTTCTTTTAAGCGATTTAATAAAAAATAACGTAAAAAATTTGGCGGTTGTTTGCCCTTCCTTTGTTGCTGATTGCTTAGAAACCTTAGAAGAAATTAATTTGCGCGCTAGAGAACAATGGCGAAAAGAAGGCGGCGCAGAATTTATTTTCATTCCCTGTCTTAACAAGACGGCAACATGGGTGCAAGGTTTAGCAAATATGATACGTCAAGTACCGGTCAATAAAGATGAAAAGTTGCCATGATGTTGGTCTTTAAATTCTAATAATTTATGAACTAAGGCTTTTTTTACATCTGGCCTAACTTTCAAATAAAGATCCATAATGCGCGTCCAAGGTGTAATTGAGAAATGATTAGTGATGCCACAAGTCGCATCGTAAATAACATCAAAGGGAATTTGCGTGTAATAAGCAATTCCTTCCAAGGTGTATTCTTCTGAATCTATAATCCCTTGTATGAGAAGCTGGATAATTTTACTGTCCATGATGTGGTACTCCATAGTTTGATCAAGCTGGTTTTTAAAGTCAGAGGCTCTAAGTAACTCAAACAAAATTTGGTGCAAATGCAATAATAAAAAGGTTTTTAAAACTTCCCGAATCATATTACTCACCATCAGCTATCCGACTTTAAGTTATTTGCTTCGGCGATAATGGCCTTAGCTAACAAAATTAGATATAGGAGAAAGTACTATTACTTATTAAAAGCGGCGACAGAATTGTCATCGGTATTTTCTAGCAAATTAAGGCTTAGTAGCGAATTCGCATGCGCAATTGAAAGTAAACCGCTGCGCGAGAATAAATCTAATTTAATTTTTAATTTATCTCGATATATTTCCACCGTTTTTCTGGTTAAGCCAATAGCTAACGAAATTTCTTTTGCCGTATAGCCGTTTTTCATAAGCGTTAATATTTTTGCTTCATTCAGATTGACATAAACATCTTGCGTGTTCACGCGTATGCAAATCTTGTTGAATTTGGTTTGCGATATGAATTCATTAATTTTATTTTGGCAAAGTATATATCTTTCCGCTGTGACGATACCCTGGGATGAAGCCATTACCTTGGTTTTTTCAGCTTGTTTGATAAGCGGTTTGGCTATTTCTTTAAAATAAAAAATAAAACGCTTTAATAAATCTAAATGGTACATATAACTATAATTAGTTTTGCCATTGCTTTGGGTGGAGCCAAAAAAATAACGTTCTGTCACGTCACCGAATTTTAAAACGATTAATGTGCCATTATCTACTTCTCTAAATTCCGCTATTTCATAAAAAAGCGGATGCTTATTAATGTTTGACCACAATAAGGTGCCTTCAAAATCCGGAACCTGGTGTTTGTGATAGTGTTTAGCACATACCGACTGGTTGGATAATTTGATGTGAGTGCCGTCTTGGTAATACCTGACAAAATTAAAATAGCTAATGCCAAGCTTGCCAAGCGGTTTGCAAATGTCGTGCATTTGCTCTATCTCGTTTTGTGTTTTTATGTTCATTATTTGCTCTGTAGAATATTAGAGCAGATGATCTTACCTGAAGCAAATTAAGAGCTATATCGTCTAATCGAGCAATATTTTGTAAGCGATATCGCACAAAAAAGAAGAAATGTTCATAAATTGAACTGGTTGCTTGAGGCTTGCATGTGGGTTTTTTTCTTTCCGAGCTATGGATGCCAGCTTTCGCTGGCCTGACGGCGTAGTGATTTACGCCCAGGCTGTTCCTGGACACACAAAGCGGGTCCAGGCTACCCTTGAGATATTAAACAGCGTGCAAGGAGTTGATATGAAGCTTTATTACAGCAAAGGGGCGTGTTCGTTAGCGGCACGTATTATCATTAATGAATTAGGTTTGAATTGTGAATATGACGCAGTTGATTTAAAAACTAAACGTACTGAATCAGGTATGGATTTTTTAACTTTTAACGCAAAAGGCTCGGTGCCGGTCTTGGAAATTAAAGAAGGTGAAGTGTTAACTGAAAATGCAGTCATACAACAATATCTTGCTGACCAACAAAGTGCTTATCAATTATTACCTAAAGTAGGTGATTTTAAACGTTACCGTGTTTTAGAGTGGTTGAATTATATCAGCACGGAATTACATAAGGGATTTGGACCACTTTTTAACGCAACAATTTCTCCCGAACTTAAAGAACAAATTTTCGTTGCCAATTTAAATAATAAATTTTCTTTTGTAAATAAGCATCTTGAGCAACACCCTTATCTTTGTGGTGATCATTTTACTTTGCCCGATGCATATTTGTTTGTCATGATTTTTTGGGGATTAATTAAGAAGTTAAATATTCAACAATGGCCTGCGCTCAATAAATATTTTGATAATCTACAACAACGCAAAGCTATTATAAAATCGTTACTGGAAGAAAATTTGCAATTGAATAAGTTAAGCTAAAGGTGACAGTGCTAAAAAAAGCTTTTAAACTAGACTTCTACCAAGTTTGCCTACCCACTGTCGCGGAGGAGAAAGTTAGCCTCCGCATGGCAGTGGTCATTTAGGTTATAGTCAAATTCCTACAGCTACTAACGCTTCATGCTTACTTACTTGCATTTAATTTTCAATTAAATTGCTCGCCTTCCAGTCTAAATCCGCAATACAGTTCAAATATAAATCAAAACTCCTCAAAACCTATTTCTTTAAATCTACTTCCTCACGTGGAGGCATGTTATGCAGCCAAGAATGCTGATTGGTCAAATTAATCGGTTAATTCCGATATTAAAACGCGCTTTTTCAGAAAAGTTTGCAGCGGAAAAGCAATTAGATAAAGTTTTGTATGACAAAAAGAAAAATGTAAATCATTGGCAAGCTATCTTAACTGCCATATTTGCAGAGACAGATAATGATTTTGCAGCTTTTCTAGTTATTGAAGATCTTGATGATTATTTTTATAAAATGCAGCAAGCAACGGTGAATTTGCATAACGTTCAGTCGGAAGCAGAACAATTAAAAAGCCCAGTGTATGTATATTGTCAGGCAGAACAAATCGAATATGCAAAACTAAATACTGAATCAGTTGAGATTTTTTGCAAGATAATTAGTTTGCTTGCCTTGTTAATGCGGCAAAAATATTTGCTGATGGAGTTTGCAGATGATGATAATGCCAATTATTTTGGTAATAGACTGGAAGAATTAAATGATAAACATCAAAAAGTAATAGCTGATTTACTGTCAAATTCGAATGACCAGATCAGGCAACAGGCTGAACACATTGCAGCAGTGCAACACACTATAACAAAAAACTTAACAAAATTTGGATATCCATTTAATTTACCTGAACTAACAGAGACTTATCCAGTTGGTTCAAGCGATAAATTTACTAAGACGTTAGAAGAATGGTTAACGTGTTTACCGAATGAGTTCAGTAGCGACACATCGTCATCAGTCACAGAAATTTACCAAGCGGCAGCTGCTGCCAGCAAGTTCGGGAAAGCAAATGAACTGTATTCATATCAAGTCGAAGCTTTAGCAAAAGCTTATCGTATAACAGCAGTTAACGCTTATTTTCAAACTGAAATGGCAAAATTTTTTGCTGATAAAGAAGCGATTTTCCAGCGTTTAGCGCTGGCGACAGAAAATGCCAAGTGGTTTGAGGATAATCAACGCGTCATTGTCGAGCGCATGCAACGTTTAATAAGATTGTTGCACGAGTTTCGGGTTGGCGTACAAATTTTAAAAAATGCTCTGCAGCCATTAAGTTGTTTAATCAATTTAAAACAAGAAGAGGTCATTGCATATCAGGAAATGAGTAGAAGTTATGGGAAATTTTATAATAGTTTTACGGTACACGCTGCAGCGGTAAAAGAGTTTAATGAAAATTTAGCCGCATTAACAAAACATAAAAAAAGTAAAACTAGCAAACAAGCAGCGTTAAGTAATCAACTTGCAAGTGCTAAAAATTGTTTAGCAGAAGCTAGTCAAACATTAACCCGAATAACAACAACATACGAGGAGATAGCACAATTTAAGCCGCAAATTTCCGTGGGCCAGCATCTAAAAAATAACTGGAAAATATCTACCCTAATTGGTGGTGTAGCGCTTGGTTCATTAAGCGCATTAGGTTATTTTTATTTGGCGCTAAATGTAACTGCATTAGTTGCAATGGCTACTGGTGCAGGAGTTTGTGGTTTATTGTTGGGTCTTGCTATTGGTTTGTGCTTTGATCATCTGACAAGAAAAAAGCTACCAGATCCTGCCGTCATCGTTGATGAATATTTCCCTGAACCCTTACCCTCTGATCCAAACAAAGATTCATACGTTGTATTGTTTGCATCGGGCTTAAAACCTATTCCTGCTCCTAAACCGCAACCTGCAAAAGTAATCATCCCCTTCAGTAAACCAACTATTCCCTTCCCTAACAAGCAAGAAGTTATCCCTATTCATTCATTTTCATTTAAAAAATAAGGAAAAATTATATGTTACGTAGACGTCAACCATCACAAGCTTTTTTTCAATCGTTAGAGGATGCCGATGCTTATCAGCTAAGACAGCAATTACCCAAAATTGTATATATGTCTGATGATGAAGCTGAAGTGGTACATATTAAGCAAGAGAAAGTTAACGAACCAAAATTAAGTTTAAACAATTTAACTAAATACCAACGCGCTTTACGCGATTTGGAATTTAAACTACAAAATATATATGGCAAAGCTGAAAAACAAGATTTATTTTTCTTTGGGTTTGGTGTTTATCGTCAAGTGGTGAGCTTGATGGCCAACAAAAAACATAAACTTGCTGAGCAAACGCTAATTGATGTATTAGACGGCACGCGCTTGATTGTTGGCGGCAAAAAGCTTCATCCCACTGGTAATACGGGTTATAAAAATGAGTTACATAATTATATAAAATTAGCAAAAAAAGTTGGGACATCTTCTTTTGGCAAAGTGTTACTTAATCTTATGCTAGCCCTGATAGGCGCTGCCATTATTGCCGCTAGCGGCGTAATGACATTTGCCTCCTTTGGTATTTTAACGCCTGTTAATGCAGTTGGTTTTTTGTTTGGTTACTCTCTTCTGACTGGGGTATCTGCAAGTATCACCACTGGCGCAATTGGGTTAGGCACTGTAATGACAAGCAGTATTATGTTTTACAAATCCCTACAAAAAGGCACGTTGGCTAAAGAAATGTGTTTGGCTGCCAGCGCTGCGCGTAAGACATTTTTATAGGAGAAGATCATGTCACTAACAAATAATTTAAAAAACGCGGCAGAAGCTGCGCTAAAGATAGTTTATCCAGAAGATGCTAAGCCTAACGTAAAACCTGATCGCTTAAATCAATTAGCCGCGTTTCTGGCGATTCCCAATCAAAAGCCTATGGTTTTACATGTACAAACAATAAAAAATTTGGCTAAAAATTTTTTAGGCTTGCGTGATGATATTTTCAAGCAAAAAAATTGGCTGAAAAAATCTCTGATTTTGCCTTTCATTTTTTGGAATATGATACGCTTGCCATTTAATTTACTAATAAACACAGTAAGAATATTTACCGAGTTTCTACCTTTACTATTCTCGGAATTTTTCTACCGACAAGCAAAAAATTTATTATTATTTAGTAAAGACCAACAGTTAAAACATCCTTGGCGTACGGCAGCTACTGATGCATTAAACGTTTTGGGATGGTTTTTTAACAGTATATATATTTTTGGTAGATGTATTACTTCACCTATATTAAGTGTGCAATTCGCGTGGCAATACGGACATAGGTTTAATACGGGTGAAATTGCTGGTGGATTGCTAGGCGCTGGTTTTGCTGTATTAAGTATTGGCGTAACAGCGGCAATATTTGCGCTGCTTATGCCTTGGCTATTAACTATCTTTTTTGGTCAAGCGGGTGTTGCATTACTTAATCAGAGCGCCGGATTTTTTGCTGTAATCGGAAAAATGGTGGCTTCCATCGTAAGCCCTTATTTAACGATGACAGCTCAACCGGTTTTGATTGGTTTTAGTGTTACGCTTAGTTTAGTTATTACTATACCTGGAACATTGCTACACACTTTTCTTATTGAGCCATTTAAGACATGGTGGAATCATGCAATTTTCATTTTTAGCAAGAACACGGTTCCTAGCAACAGCCAGCCAAAAAATGAAAATACTTACCCTAATATATTAAAAAAATTAGCCATCATCCCCACCGTGGATAAACATCAATTTGATCAAACAGAGAACGATTGGCTCACACCAATTGATTTCTCTGAGGAAGACGATACTGAATTGAACAAAGAATTTTTAGAGTCATTAAATGAAGATGAGGCCTTTGTTGAAGAAATGATTCTATCCATGCTACCCTTGCGGCAAAAATTTTAACCAAATTTAGCCAGATGAGGAGAAAAAAATGGAAGGTAGAAAATCATCCCAATTAGATAACGGATTTGTCCCTACACCAATAGAAGTTCCACCTAGTGTGCCATTACTGTTCGATGGTTTAAGCAAGCTGTTACTTTCTGCAGAATGGTTAGAGGCGAAAGCAGAATGGCCGGAAGCATTAACTCCGGCTGTACAAGATGAGATTACCCTGAATTTGTTTAAAATGGGAATTTTACTCTCCGTTGTACATTCAGACAAATTAAATGGTTTGGTGAATGATGGGCTTACGCAGCTAGCAGAATTGTATGCTCCTTTTTTTCTGTGCAATGACTTAACTGTTTTCGAGACGGGTTATGATCAAGTAGCAGCAAATGGTAAGACTTTTAACAAAGGTAATTTACTACAACTTTGCGCTTTTCAGGGTAGTGAAGAAGTTTTTACTAAATTGTGCGCGCTTATGAATATTGAAATTGGTTCAGCAGAATATGTTGAGTTAATTTCTAAGCCTGACCTAAATACTTTATTTATTGCTTCCCCTCTGCACATTGCGGCCTATAGTAATAATGTAAGATTATTACGTTTTCTTCACCAATCAACTGGCGCAAAAAAACATGATGACTACATATATGCTGATATTGAACTAGAGCACTATTCATTTATGCATTTTGCTGCGATGGGCGGAGCTGTTGAAGCAATGGAATATTGTCTTAAGGAATTTGGTTTGACTCTTAGCGCCAATATTAGTCCTTTTTCGCTTACTGCTTTCAGTAATAACGTAGCAGCAATTAAGCAAATATTTGCATGGGGTTACTCTCCTTCTGAAATCGACTTTATTTTATTTAATAATTTTTTTAACGAAATGAAAGACGTAAGAATGTGTGCGAGAATTTATATGCCAATTATCCCGGCGCAAATTGATTTGATAAGCGCATTGGAGTTGCTTCCTGAATATAAAGCGATACAAGAAAAACGCCTGGCCGATATAGAAGAACGCAGAGTTGAAAAAGAAAAAGCAGATAAGGTGTTAGAAGTTTGCGTTACGATAAATAAAATCCGTGATAATTTTACAAATGCCATATCTGATTTATCTGCAATGCAAATTGGGCAAACCATAGATATGGATGCGTTGAGCATTTTAGTGAAGGAAATGCTAGAAGATGCTAATAAGCAACTTTCAAGCTATGAAGAAGCTGCAAAATCTGACTCAAATATAGACGAGTTACTTAGTTGGACAATGTCAGCTATCAAGCATAAAGCCGAAACTGCAACAATAACGCCAACTTCTCAAACAAGTATTTCTGCATCTTTAGTGGCATCACAATCAAGGCCAGTGAGAAGATCACCATGGTCTGATGCGTATTCTAACGATGAGAGCTTAGTAGAAAGACAAAGCTTAGCATCGCAAATACTTACTTTATCGGGTGATGAGGAAAACGAAAAGAAAAGTGATGCGAAAGAGAAAACAGAGAAAGTATTAGAAGTGCGCGTTGCGATTAAAAAAGTCAGTGATGATTTCATAAGTGCTATAACTGATTTATCAATAACGATAGCTGGACAATCAATAGATAGGGACGTGCTGACTCTGCTAGTGATGGAAATGGTAGAAGAAGCCAATAGGCAACTTTCAAGCTATGAAGAAGTCGCAAAACGAGACTCTAGTATCAGTGAAATGCTTAGTCGAACGTCCGCAAGCATTCGATTAAAAGCCGAAAGTGTAACGTCATCGGCTGCATTACAAACAAGGTTTCCAACTCCCGATGCGCCACCATCAAGTCCAGAAAGAAAATCGCGTTGGTCTGGAGAGTTTTCTAGGTTTGACAGCTCGGTAGAAAGGAACAGTCCACCGCCACGAATGCTTTCTTCATCAAGCTCTGCAACTATGTTTGCGCCACCATCACTGCCACCATATTCACCAAGTTTACCGGGTTTATCGGCACCGCCACGCATTGATGGAATATATTCAGGTGGCAGCACAGATAATTTATCTTCTAGGAGTAGCACATCTATTTATACCTCTAACCCACAACCGGTGCGAAGAAGAATTGATTTTGATTCTGTCGCAACCAAGGGCGCACTTCACTCTGGTGAAGGCAGTCCTATCATTTCTTCATCTAACCGTTGGACGCATCCGGATATTGAATTAGAAGATGAGAAAGCTGAAAAGAGGAGTGAAGATGAAAAAGAAGAGAAAAAAATTGATAGTAAGGTACTTGATTTCGGATTTAAACGCAGATGAGCTGTTTATTTAGTCATTTGTCGTAGGGCTACACGTTTTTGTGCGGGGGACAGTGTTGGTAGAGACTCTGTCCCCGTACACAAAAAACGTGTACGGGCTACTTATTTTCTGTAACTAACCATCCCATATTGTTTATCAAACTCCCTTTGTAACTTATCATCATAGCCTTTGTTTTTTGTAATAAAAGTATCAGCAAATTTTCGAAATAAACTATAGTTGTTTAACAAAGTTTGTTGTTCATTGGCATAATACATTTGCAAAAATGTCTTTATTTTTTTGGTAAAAAACACTTCATCACCAAGCGATGCTTTTACTAACGCCATAACCTGTTTTTTAGCAGTAAGTGTTGCCGTCGTTTTTTTAGCGACAATTAAATTAGGTGTTACTTGATCTAACCAAACATTATTAACCCCAAAGACAACCGCAATTTCTTTTAGAAAGCGTGCGGCATGCGCATTGGCTTGATAATAAGTTGCCGTTTGCGTGGGAAAATAGCTGCCGCTAAAAGGAGCTTCTCCAGCCCAGACTTTAAAATAAGCATAACCACCGTCGCGTAAAGCCGTTTTCAAGGTAGTAATATGCGCTATTCTTGCTTCTACTTCTGGTATCACATTTAACACTGACATAGAAGTTGCCGCATCAACTTGCTCGCAGCTTATTTGCTCACGTACGCTTTCGTTATGTTGCGTTGAACGATTAAACGGGTCCCATACTAATAAATCAATGTGACGTTTTTTCATATAATCGCGATTACAGTCAAATCTTCCGCCGCCAACATCAAGTATGCGTTTAACGGGAGCAAGAAAGGGGATATCACAAAACGCATTTGGCCCTGCAGTGTTTTCGCCAATTTCTTGGTAGTGTTGATCAGGCAGAGGTAAAAAATTATCATTAGTGATGGCAGATGTAATACTTTGGTTTTCTGTTTGCCAAGCAGAAGACGCTAATAATTGCAGTATTGTTTTAACACTAAGGTTGTGAAGGTAATAATTGTTTCCAGATCGCATCGTCATCTCCAAGAGTAAATTCTTGGAGATACAATAAGTTTTCATGCATGACGGGAAGATGACAAACAGATTACAGTTTTGTCATTATCCGTTGGGGAGAGAGACAAGAATAGTTGTGCCTATGCTTGGCTGGCTTTGAATTTCTATCGTTCCCTTATGCAACAAAACGATTGATTTGACTATGGCTAAGCCTAAACCTAAGCCACCAGATTGCGAAGAGCGTGAAGGATCTACGCGGTAAAAGCGATCAAAAATATGCGGTAAATGTTCTTTGGCAATGCCTATACCCGTGTCTTTGACAGATAATTGAACGTGAAAATTATCAATGTTATTGACCGCAACGTTAATACGCCCATTTTCAGTCGTGTATTTTAGCGAATTAGCTAATAAATTATTTAGTATGCGTTTAAACAAAGTACGGTCAGCTAATATTTCTGCCTCGCCTGAATGCTGAATACTAATGTTTTTTTCCTCTGCCAATGCTTGATAAAAATCACACACTTTATTAATTTCTGTATGGGCGGCAAAACTTTCTTTGTTTAGCAGCATTTGACCGTGATCACTTTGGGCGAGAAATAATAAATTTTCAATTAGCCGCGTTAAATAAGCATATTCTTCTTGATTTGATTCTAAAATACCCTGGTATTCTTGTACTGATTTTTCATTGTTAAGGGCGATTTCAGTTATTACTTTTAAGTTATGTAAAGGGTTACGCAATTCATGGGCGATATCGGAAGAAAATTGGGAAAGCTGTTGAAAAGATCGTTCTAGTCTATTCAACATATCATTGAATTTTTCACCAACCAATTGCAATTCTTTAGGCCACTCATGCGGATTAATTCGATTGTGTAAAGAAGTGGCGGTGATTTCTTGCATTTTTTCAGCTAATTCATCGATTCGCTTTAAGCTGCGTTTAGCTATAAAATAGCCTAAAAATATGGCTCCTAATGATCCTAATAATAAGGCAAGGCTGATATGTTGATAACATAAGGTCATTAAGTAAGATGAAATGTCTTTATCAACATGCAACATGACATTAATAAAAGTTGGATAAAGAAAAAAGCCAATGGAAGTTAGTATCCCTAAAGTGGATAAGGTGTACAA
>Ga0163162_10001708_pt1 | contig 20592 bp, 19 predicted proteins | sample S55metaG_FD_115310 | JGI IMG/M metagenome (GOLD analysis project Ga0163162, IMG submission 115310) | Switchgrass rhizosphere microbial communities from Kellogg Biological Station, Michigan, USA - S5-5 metaG | ecosystem: Host-associated > Plants > Roots > Rhizosphere > Soil | place: USA...
AATTATATGCCTTGCGACTATTGTCTTTAAGTCCTTATCGTCTGAAATTGTTGAGAAAACAATTTTAACTCTAATTTCATTTGTAGTTTTAATCCAATCTTCGAGTTCTTTATGCATTTGTGCACAAGGATTACAAAAGGGATTACTTACCATAGTTATGGTGTGTTTTGCTTGCGGTTCTCCAATTTCAATGGCAAGTAAATTTTCAGGGACTGAATATCTTGGCTGATTAGTTAATGCTCGATCGAATAATTCTCTATTTAATTTAAACTTTTGAAGTTGGAGTTTTATCACATCAAATTGCGAGTACTTAACAATCAGAGGCTTTATGATTGCCCATATTAATATTGGTAATAGCAATACTGATATCACCAACAATGAAGGACTATGATCTGATATTGAAGATATAGAATTGAGACCTCCAATATTAAAGAATGTTATGAATTCTAAAATCAAAAGCGCTTGAACAATACAACAAAGAGTGCACCACGCTCTTTTTATGAACTGGTAAGAAAGAGAAAATATTGTGTATGGTATGGCGAAAATATTTACCATAGATAGTAACCCAAGATTTTTTGGATCGATTAGTGAAAGCAATAATGTACAGGCAAAATAATAGAATCCAATATCGCTCCAGCTTAGCCAAGAAGTTAAATGAGATGCGCTAGATTTAAGTACAGAGTTACATCCATCTTTTTTTCCTAAACCACATAACGCCTGGGTTAAAGTATTATTAGCATAGATGCTTTTAGTCAATAGCAGTATACACGTTATAAAACCAATTACTTTAATACCTATTAAGGATATGTAAGATATATCTGAAATACGTTTATTGAGTATAAAATATGTAATTATTCCTAATGAGAGTCCAAAAAGCGGAAATATACTTTTTTTTAGGCCTGAATGTATAAAATTCGAAAAATATTTTTCTTCACCAGCATTCAATTCTGGCTCGGCATGCAGGGCTATACCGCTCCATTTTTCAAGAAATAATACTTCATTAATTTTATTTGCATTATGGTTAACATCCTCGAAATCAACAGTACTATTTTGTATTTGCTTAACTATAATGAATTCTTCGTTGCCTCTGTTTAAAAATGCGATGAATGGAAAAAGAAGATCTTTTTTATCATATGAATCTATATCAATGAAATATGCATTATTAGGGACGTTTATACTCGTTAAATAATCGCTTATAGATAATAGGCTAGGAAATTCAGGATGTTGTTGCAAATTTTCACTAATAGAACTGTAATTCGCACGAACATTTAGTATATCTAAAAACTTTTTTGTTATTCTTATTGAATCTATTGATTTTGAGTACATCTTTGAGAGATTAATTTATTGTCTAAGTTAACTCTAGGTATGCTATTGTTATTGCAGTTTTTTCGCTAAAATATATCATTTTTTAACCAATTTAATTTTAAAAAGCTTAAAAGCTTTGAATAATTACATGAATATTTGAATGTATAACGTAATTACTAATTGATTACTGCTGCTAATTCTGAAACAGAAAAATTAAAAGCCAGTATAAATCAGCTTAACAACATTAACGATATTACTAACTTAGCGACAGGAGTAATAAATTTAGTTGGTCGGAGTTTAGTAGTCCTAGGAATCTAAAAACCCTTGATAGTGGTTGGCAAACTACATCCCCAAAATAACGCTCCGCTTTCTTTACCCATATCATCAAGTTTAGCCTCCACCACAGCATCTCTGATCAGTTCGGGTGCATGGTGGGGCTTTTTTCGTGCATCGATAATCATCGAGCCTTTACATCCCCAGTGTTTATTAACGATAAAATCGTTAACGCCATAGATATCTGCTGCCGGGTTGCTTCTTGTAAAAGCTACCCACACTAGGTTATCTATAGTTGCGGCAGTAAATATCGAATCATCTGCTAATATGATTAAGGGTAATCCGGATAAATCCTGATCCATTAATGCAATATTTAACAGCGCAATTTCAGCGGCCGTTTTTTCAGGGTTTAGATACTTATTACTTTCCAAAACTAAAACACCTGGCATCGCTATTTTGGGTTGGTAAAAATCATTACTCAGTTTCAACACTTCTGGAATCTTGTCCCATAATTCCCGTCGCTTATCACCTGCTGCTGCTATGACTACTTTCGATCCACTATTTAATCCATCGCCACTGTAATCTAGTGTATCAATGGTCGTATTGGTATAAAAATGGATATCCCTTGTTAAATCTACCCGCTCCAATATATGCTTGATAAAATCTTCAATATGATGGGTACTCAATTGCTGATCATCCTCTTTGGCCGCTATAAAAAGGTATTTGGCTAAACTTAATTGGTTTTTACCTAAAATGTGATTCGCAATAGTTAAAATTTCCTGTGGTCTTCTTTCTTTTAAATAAGGTGTATAACGCTCGCTACCTATGGCGAAAAGCAATGGATGAACACCAGCTGCATCTACCGCATGTACCTCTTTTAAGCCATGTATTTCCTGCGGAATGGCTAAACCTGTAATCTCATGAATCAATGCACCAAAACTGGTATCCTCTTGCGGAGGCCGACCAACTACTGTAAATGACCAGATGGCATCCTTTTTATGATACACATGATGCACTTTCATTAAAGGAAATGGATGTGTTAGGCTATAATACCCTAAATGATCACCAAAAGGCCCCTCTGGTTTATTTTCATTTGGATAAACGGTTCCTGTGATGATAAAATCAGCATCTGCAGAGATGCAAAACCCTTCATCATCATAAAAATAGCGGAAACGCCTGTCGCCCAGTGCACCTGCAAAAGTCATTTCAGACAAACCTTCAGGTAAAGGCATTACAGCAGCCAGTGGATGTGACGGTGGACCGCCAACAAAAATACTCACCTTTAAAGGCTGCCCCAGTGCATTGGCTTTAGATTGATGTACGCCTATCCCCCTGTGAATCTGATAATGCAAACCAATTTCTTTATCCTGGATATAATCGTTTCCACCCAATTGAATACGATACATTCCAAGGTTTGCATTCAAAACACCAGGCTTTTCTATATCTTCAGTATACACCTGTGGCATGGTAACAAATGGTCCGCCATCCATAGGCCAGTTCACAATCTGCGGTAACTGACTGATACTCGTTTTCAAAAATTTACTTTTAGCAGAAGGTGTTTTTAACGGCAGCGCAGACAAAGCCGACATTGCAGAACCCGCATATTTGAAAGGATTTTTTAATGCTTTTATAGGATCGTTCCTTAACGAAACCAACTGCTGCACTTTGGGTAAGGTATCTCTGAAAATGAACTTTGATCTTTCTAAAGTTCCAAATAAATTTGAAATTGCAGGAAACGGACTTCCTTTAACCTTTTCAAATAGAATAGCCGGACCTTTATTTTCATAAACCCGTAAATGGATGGCCGCCATTTCTAAATAAGGATCTACTTCTTCTTTTATTCTGACTAAATGACCATGCTTTTCAAGATCGGAAACACATGCTGCTAAACTTTTGTATGCCATGTCCAAAGATAAATAATTAGACTTTCTATGAAACAAAAAAGCCCTATATAAGCAGATTTTACAATAAAGCTACTTATATAAGGCCAATAACCTACCAATAATGATATTATTTCTTACCAGCAAAAGAACGTAACATCCAGGTATTTTTTTCTTTAAACTGCATAAAACGGTTAACCATATCGTTAGAACCATCATCTCCAGCAGCATCAGTGGCTTCTAAAAGCTCTCTTTCCAATTCAATCAATGAAGCCATATCATCTAAAATAGCATCAACCATATCAAGATCTTTCATACCTATGGTATCAATCTCTTTAATTTTAGATTCTTTAATATAATCGGCAAAACGGCTATGTGGTGCTTTACCTAAGGTTAATACACGCTCAGCAATTTCATCAATGGTTAGCTGTGCATTGGTATATAATTCTTCGAACTTTACATGAAGCGTAAAAAAATTCTGCCCTTTAATGTTCCAGTGGCAACCTCTTAATTTTTGATAATGAATGTGGTAGTTAGCTAAATAATCATTTAACAGATCTACCACTGGTTTAACTTCTTTTTCGTTCAAGCTTATTTCTTTAGCGTCCATTTTATTATGATTTATAATGTTTTTGATGTGAACTTAACAAACAACATTTATAAAAGTTTGCTCAATTTTTTCTTTTGAACAATACGTTATTTATTAAATCGTTTAATATCTGAAAACAAACAAAGGGAAGGCATCATAAACATTTGTAAATGAATAGTATACTGATATAATGAGGTTAAAACCATCTCATTTTCACATAAAAGCTGAGAGTTCAGCTTAAGATGGTTAACAATATTATTCGTATAATTGCGGTCCTTGATTTAGAAATTTATATAAAAATAAATGCATAAAATATATTTATCTGCTGTTGTGTTATTTGCCTTAAATATTGCAAATGCAAAAGCCAACACAGCAAGAGACTCTATCGGTGTAGAAAATAATAATGGCAAAAAACTCATCGTTCACCAAACTGTAGCAAAAGACACTTATTATTCTATTGGGAGAAGATACAACGTATCTCCGAAGGATATTATGGCTTTTAACAACAATAAATATCTACAGGTTGGGGTAATTATCAAAGTCCCTACAAATGTTCCTTTTGCAGCTACCGGATCATCGAATACGGAAACAACTTCTGCAACAGCCAATGTGATTGAGCATACCATTAAGCCAAAAGAAAACTTAAATATGCTGGCCGAAAAATATGGCACCACAATAAATGAAATTAAGGCATTAAATCAGTTAAAAGGCAATAATTTGAGCATTGGGCAGGTTTTAAAAATACCGGCAAAAAACGGAACACAAAATCTAGCAGCTGAGCCAGCTGTTACTCCGCCTGCAAAAAACAATACAGAATCAACTGTAAACACTACTCCATTGTCAGATCAAACCATGATCGAACATACCGTTGCGGCAAAAGAGTTTTTAGGAAAAATTGCAGAAAAATACGGTACTACAGTTGAAGAAGTAAAAAAAGCCAATAATCTTTCAGGCAATAACCTTCGGATCGGGCAAAAACTTAAAATCCCTGCAACCAAAAATATTAATGAAAATAAGGTAGTTACTGTTGCTGATGAAAAACCGGTACAGGAAAGCAAATCCACAGATGCTGCAGGCACACATACCGTTTTAAGAAACGAAACGATCTTTACCATAGCCAAGCAATATGGCATTACCGCTTACCAGATCAGGACAATGAATAATCTTCCTGATAATGCCATTACCATCGGGCAGGTTTTGAAGGTGCCTGGAGGAGGTATTGTTACTGATGTTCAGGTTCCAAAAGAAAAGCAGGCAGAAACAAAAGCAAAAGAAACGCCCGTTGCAAATGAAGAGAGTTTTATCCATACGGTAGCTACTGGCGAAAACATTTTTTCGATTGCTAAAAAATACAACTTAACAGCTTTTCAGATCAGAACGGCAAATAAACTGGAGGATAATAATATTAAAGTTGATCAGAAACTGATTATTCCTAAACCGCCACAACCTAAATCGGTTAATGATTTATCCAAAGAAGAACAGGAAAATGAGCCAGACAGTACCATGGTTAAAGATCCTAAACTTCGCCGCGATCCGAGCGTATACGGCTTAAGCCAGATCGAAGAAAAGGGAACTGCAGTTTGGATAGCAGACCAGGATCTTGATGGAACTAAAATGTTGGTTTTACACCGTACAGCGCCAGTAGGCAGGGTAATTAAGATTACCAACCCAATGACTAACCGCACTACCTTTGCAAAAGTTGTTGGTAAATTTACAGAGAACGAATCTACAAAAGATGTTATCATTGTAATGACTAAAGCTGTAGCCGATTCATTGGGTGCTTTAGACAAACGTTTTTTCTGTAATTTAACTTATAGTGCTCAATGAGTGTAAATAAAAAACCATTTATAATTGGCATTGCCGGTGGTAGCGGATCGGGTAAAACATTCTTCTTAAACTGCTTTCTTCACCATTTTAAACAAGATGAAGTAACACTTGTATCGCAGGATGATTATTATATCCCTGCGGGCGACATGACTCAGGAAGAAAACAAGCTATACAACTTTGATCTTCCTTCTACCATTGATAGCGAACAGTTTCTAAGGGACATTAAACAGCTAATCAACGGTGAGGTAGTTTATAAAAAGGAATACAATTTTAACAATCCACTGGCAGTTGTAAAAATCCTGGAGATTAAATCTGCTCCCATTATTATTGTTGAAGGGCTTTTCATTCTTCACTTTAAAGCAATTGCATCGCTATTAGATCATACTATTTTTGTAGATGCAGATGAACAGGTTGCTTTAGATCGCCGAATTAAACGCGATGGTTTAGAGCGTGGATATCCTGAAGAAGATGTATTGTACAAATGGCACAATCACGTGGTACCCGCTTATAAAGAATATCTGCTACCCTATCGCAACCAATGCAATAAAGTTGTGATGAACAATACCAACGAACCTGATGAAATTATCGCCATTACAGAAGATATTTCAAATAATTTAAGAAATAGCATCCTGGTTGATATACAGTAAATAGAAAAGGAGTCAAGCTTTAAGAGTTTGACTCCTTTTTGACCGTAGGTTTGTCAGCCTGAGCGGAGTCGAAGGACCGCCATAATATAATTGAAGGCGTTTCTGCAGGCTCAACGTGAGAAAATGGGAATCATTCAATCGCCGTGGTTTCCGTCCCCAAAAAACTACTGATTAATCTAATCTCATTTCAGGGATTTCTCCTTCTACTACCAATCTTCCTGCGGTAGATTGTTGTATAAATTCGATACTCACACCTGGGGCCCGTTCTAAAAGTTTGAAACCACCTTCAGGTAAAATATCCAGAACGGCCAGTTCAGTTACAATTTTTTTAATGCATTTAACACCAGTTAGCGGAAGCGTACATTCTGGCAACAATTTGCTTTCTCCAGCTTTATTGATGTGCTGCATAGCCACAATGATATTTTTAGCTGATGCTACTAAATCCATTGCTCCGCCCATTCCTTTTACCATTTTACCAGGAATTTTCCAGTTGGCAATATCTCCATTTTCTGACACCTCCATGGCGCCCAGAATGGTTAAATCTACTTTTTGAGCACGGATCATCCCAAAACTCATTGCCGAATCAAAAATAGATGATCCAGGCAAGGTGGTAATGGTTTGTTTACCTGCATTAATTAGATCGGCATCTTCTTCCCCTTCAAAAGGAAATGGTCCCATACCTAATAAACCGTTTTCAGACTGTAACACTACATTAATTCCTTCTGGAATATAGTTGGCCACTAATGTCGGTATGCCAATGCCAAGGTTAACATAATAACCATCTTTTATTTCTTTAGCGATACGCTGCGCGATCTCTTCTTTTGAAAATGCCATTTATTTATTTTTTCCAATTAAGCCTAAATGTGTGTGATTAAATGCATCGCCATACTTCAAACCATAACCTAATGCCCTATCCATACAAGAGTGGGCAAACAGGATGATACCAGTTAGCTGCAATACGGGTAAATGATAATAAAAACCGATCAAGAAAATTAAAATTGCTATCGCTTTATGGTGAACTACATTATAAAACCACGCACCCACTTGCGGGCCTACAAGATATCCTAACATGCTTAAATCTGGTACAAGTAATAATACCGGAAATATCCACCAATGAAATGACAATTTAGAAAAGGCAAATATTGCCATTAGAAACATGGCCATTTCTTCGATTGCAATTATTTTCTTCATTACGATTTTGTTCTTACCGTCCGTTGTTCAATTCTTTTCTCGTAGTTTTTACCTTGGAAGATGCGGTGTACATAAATACCCGGTGTATGAATATAATCAGGATCTAATTCGCCAGCTTCTACCAATTCTTCTACCTCTGCAATGGTAATTTTGCCGGCCATAGCCATTACTGGATTAAAATTTCGGCTGGTTGACCTAAAGATTAAATTTCCTGCGCGATCACCTTTCCACGCTTTTACAATTGCAAAATCTGCATCGAATGCATATTCCATTAAATAATCCTTGCCATCAAAATTACGGACTTCTTTACCTTCTGCCACTTCCGTACCTACACCTGCAGGTGTAAAAATTGCAGGCATGCCATATCCTGCAGCAAGACAACGGGTAGCCAAAGTACCTTGAGGAATTAGTTCTACCTCAAGTTCACCGCTCAGCAACTGCCGCTCAAATTCAGCATTTTCACCCACGTAAGAAGAAATCATTTTTTTAACCTGTCGTTTTTTCAGCATTAAGCCAATACCAAAATCATCAACACCTGCGTTGTTAGAAATACAGGTCAGATTTTTCACCTGCTTAGTTACCAGGGCATTTATACAATTCTCTGGAATACCACAAAGTCCGAAACCACCAAGCATGATAGTTGTACCATCTGATATATCTTTGATGGCCTCTTCAGCCCCAGATACCACTTTATTTATCATTTTATGAATTTTTGGTTAGTCCGCTAAATTACAAATTGCCTACAAAAATGCAGCATTTAAATTTTTAAATCTATATGGAATATTATTTGATTGGAATTAATCTAAATAACCACTACCTTTGTATTGCAATGATTAACGAGAGAGAAGATAACATATTCGTATTGCCTACTGACCCTGAATTTCAGAAGGGCATGGGTTTTATTTTCAGTTGTACAGCAGCGCATAAAAAATGTTGCGAAAAATTCAAAAAAGGCAAACGCTGTAAAAAGTGTCCTGGACAGAAAAAATAATCGCCTATTTTGCTATTTCTACAATTTTATCATCGCTTCCATTACTACTACAGATATAAATTTTTCCTTCAGGTGATTGGCAGACAGCCCTCACCCTACCATAAGTATTTACATAAAAATCTTTTGTGCCGATAATTTTAGTCTGTGCATCATCTAACTTTAATTGCATCAATTTTGTACCCTTTAATACCGCCAACAATAAAGAGTTTTTAAATTGCGGGATATAGTTGTTATTATAATAGGTTAAACCACTTGGTGCAATAGTTGGCGTCCAGTTGATTAGTGGTTCTGCTACATTGTTTAAATTGCAAAAAGACTGCTCTCCACTTTCATTACAAAAACCTTTAATATTTGGCCACCCATAGTTTCTTCCTTTTTCAATAATATTAATTTCATCATCAGAATCAGGTCCATGTTCTGAAGAGAAAATTTTATTGCCCACTTGAGTCAATCCCTGTGGGTTTCTATGGCCCAAAGACCAAACCGGATTATTTGGGTAAGGATTATCAGCAGGGATAGTGCCATCTAGATTGATTCTTAAAATTTTCCCAGCCAAAGAATTAATATTTTGAGGAAGGTTAGTATCAGCAGCATCACCAGTACTGATAAATAATTTACCACCGCTGATTAACAAACGCGAACCATTATGAATAGAAGCAGCCGGAATCTGATCCAGTAAAACCAGCGGGCTGGTTAAATTTCCTACGGCGTAAGTATAACGTACCACTTTAGCTTTATAGGTACTTCCATAACCATACACTACATAAACATAAGGATTACCGGTAAAATCGGGATGTAGCGTCATTCCAAGCAAGCCGCCCTCTCCATTTGTACGTACTTCGGTTATGGTTAGCAAGGTTGTTACCTGACCTGTAGCAGGATTTAATCGACTGATTTTACCGGCCTTTTCCGTAAACCAGATGAAATTATCCGGACCATATACCATTTCCCAGGGAAGACTCAGTCCAGATACAATTACTTTTGATTTTAATTCTACATCAGGCAAGTTACCCGGATCTTCATTACCATTGTCGGTCTTTTTGCAAGTTGTGGTAAATAATACCACAAAAAGGCAGAGTAAGATTTTTTTCATAACCGTAACATTTTAAAAATAACATAGTTACAGTTATAAAAGTTTTAGTTTTTCTGTAAGTACTGTCAGATATTACCATTTGACAGATTTCAAAAAAATAATTAGTGCAGGATGGTAACATCCTGCAACACAAATAAGTTTTATGTGCTGTCAGATGTTTCCATCTGACAGGCTAAATTGATAAGAGAATACTATAGTTAATTTTAGAAAGAGATTAGCAAAAAAGATTTTCTAAGTATCAGATGGTAACATCCAACACCACTACAGCAGATCTCTCCATTACGTTGCACTCCAGTCGAGATAACGCCTAAGCGACTCAAATCTCACAACACTAATTCAAATACACATAGGTAATGCCATCACCACCCCTATCTGCATGTTCATCTTCCATTCTGTTTACCTGACTATACTTGCGTAAATATTCCCTGATCATTTTTCTCAAAATTCCATCACCTTTGCCATGTATCAGTTTAATAGATGGAAAACCGAGCATAATGGCTTTGTCTAAATATTTCTCTACTTCGAACAGGGCATCTTCTGTACGCTTTCCCCTAAGGTCGAGTTCAGCTCTAAAGCCAGAAACAGCATCATTCATCCGCCCTGCAAAAGAATTGGCACTACTTTGAACTACTTTTTTAGCTTCGCGGTTACTCACTTTTTGTACACGGTTCTTTTTAACTGTCGATCGTAAATCGCCGATGGCCAAAACCAGTTCATTCCGGTTAATTTCTAAAACCTGGCCAATGGTTTCACTATCCGTAAACTTTACCAAATCGCCAATTTCTATTTCACCACCAATCACTACCGGTACCGGCTTAGGGCGCTCTTTGGGCAACGTATTTTTAACCAGTTCTCGTTGCAGGTTTTGCCGAAGTTCTTTGGTTACTTCCTTATCAGCCTGTTTTTCCTTGATCTCGGCAATGGTATTTTCTACTAGTTTATTGGCATTTTTAATAATGTTCTGAGCCTCTTGTTTCGCTTCCTTAATTAGGATTTTTTTATTTTCCTCTAAAAACGATTTTAGTTTTTCATTTTCCGCAACCAGGTTTTTGGCTTTATTCTGCTGATTGGCCAAACTTACTTTTGCATCGTAAACATTTTTCTTTTCACGCTCCAGATCAACCAGCATCGTATCTACCCGGTTCTGGTTAGATCCCGTTTTCTCTTTCGCAAGCTGGATCACTTCTTTTGGCAAACCAATATTCTGTGCAATTTCGAAAGCGTAAGAACTTCCGGGTTTACCCATCTCTAAAATGTAAAGCGGTTTCATTTTTGCATTATCAAAAAGCATCGATGCATTTTCCAAACCAGGTGTATTTCCTGCAAACAGTTTTAAATTAGAATAGTGGGTGGTAATTACACCTCTCACCTTCTTATTGTTTAATACCTCAAGAACAGCTTCAGCCATTGGTCCGCCAAACTGCGGATCGGTACCTGTACCAAATTCATCAATCAATACCATTGTTTTTGGTGAAGCGTGCTCTACAAAATAGCGCATCTTCTTCAAATGCGCACTATAGGTGCTCAAATCACTTTCTATCGATTGATCATCGCCGATATCGGCAAAAATATTCTCAAAAATACCCACTTCACTGTTCGCATCAACGGGAATCAACAAACCGGTTTGTAGCATTAGCTGCAAAAGACCAACCGTTTTCATACAAACTGATTTACCACCCGCATTCGGACCTGATACCAGTACTACGCGTGTTTCTGCATCTATATGAATATTTAAGGGGGTAACCGTTTTCTTCTCAGCAGCAAATGAAATTGACAATAAAGGATGCCTTGCATTAATCAGCTTAGTTTTAGGTTCTTTTAACAAACCTGGCATTTCAGCTTCAATATCCAACGCAAATAAAGCCTTTGCACGCACGAAATCGAGTTTAGTCAAGAAACCATGATAAGAAAGCAATAATGGAGAATACGGTCGCAGATCATCCGTTAAGGCAATTAAAATTTTAATAATTTCACGGCGTTTATCAAATTCTAAATCGCGTAACTTATTATTTAAAGTAAAAACTTCTTCAGGCTCAATATAAACGGTTTGCCCTGTAGCCGATTCATCGTGGACAAAGCCCTTTAGTTTGCGTTTATTTTCTGCCAAAACAGGAATACACATCCGCCCATCACGAATGGTTAAACTCCCATCGGCAACCCAATTATTGGCTATAGCTTGCTTATATATAGCATCCATGCGCTTACGCACGTCTTGCTCTGCTTTCGAAATTGCTGAGGTAATTTCCTGCAATTCTTTTGATGCATTTGGTTTAATCTTTCCTTTGGCATCAATTACTGTTTCTATCTTACGCAGAATGTTTTTTTCGATTGGCAGATGCTCAAATAAAGCTTCAAGTGTTGGGTATACTTCTGCACGTTCTTCAAAAAACCGGAGTACAGAAAAAACAGTTTGCAAGGAAGTATATACCTGAAACCATTCCTCTTCTAAAAGATAAGTACCTTCTACCCTGATTTTTTCAACCAGCGATTTAATATCAAAAAACGTATTGATCTGTAAGGGTTCCTGATTTTGCAGGATACGCTTAAATTCGTTTGTTTGACGTAAAAATTTATCAATTTGATCAAAACGGTTCATCACCTGCATCTTTTCCACCATTGCCTGGCCCATAGAGCTCAAACAATGTTTGCTGATCAGTTGCCTGATTTCTACAAAACCTAAACGTTCTAAACAATTATCGGGATATAACATATTATTGTACTGCAGCCGGGGTAGGCATTACGCTCGCAATCCCGGCTTTTTTTATATTTATAAGTGAATCGGCCTGTTTTTTCTTTTTGGCAATTGCCGCCACAGCTTTAACCTTGGATAAAGAATCTGGTTTCATTTTTTTTCTAATAGCAAGCGAATCGGCCTTAAATTTCTTTGCTATCACCAACGAATCAGCTTTAAACTGTTTTTTCTTAATCATTAAATCGGCTAATTCCGTTCCTTTTTTTTGTTTAGCCAGCATTTTCTGTATATTTTTATACACGGCTTCCAGCGCTACAGGGTTGGTATTATACCAAAGTAAACTTTTATTATACTGGGCAGAATCTGTTCCAAACTTTTTATAAATCCCTTTGTAATATGCTGCAGCCACCTTCTTTGCAGAATCAACTACGTAAATGCTGGAAAGGTATCCGTCCACAATGTGCATATCGTATAAGATCTTTTCCATTTTATCAGGTTTAATAATGTCATCAGGTACGCCAGGTTTACAGCCGAACCATAATATAGCTGTCATTAAAACCCATATTAATCTCTTCATGCTTAATTTAAATATTATTTTTTGCCCAAATTGCGGCAAGGTTATTAATTTTACCAAAAATAGTTATAAATGAGCATAGCTGATAATCTTAAACAATATAAAAGCGAAGTTGAATCAGACGGGGTTAAACTGATTGCAGTTTCAAAAACACACCCAATAGAATCAATTTTAGAAGCATACAACGCCGGACAACGTATTTTTGGTGAAAACCACGTGCAGGAAATGGTTGAAAAAGAAGCGCAGCTCCCTAAAGATATCGAATGGCACCTCATCGGCCATTTACAAACCAATAAAGTAAAATACATTGCGCCTTTTGTAAAACTGATACATGGAGTAGATAGTTTGAAACTGCTACAGGAAATTGATAAGCAAGCGAAAAAAAACAAACGCGTAATTGATTGTTTATTACAGGTTTACATTGCTGACGAAGACACGAAATTTGGACTTGGCTTTGATGAAGTGATTGAATTATTGCGTGATGAAGCCTTTGCTGAATTAAAAAACATCCGTGTAGTTGGATTAATGGGCATTGCCACTAATACCAAAAACGAAAAACAGATTACTGTTGAGTTTAACGAACTAAAAGTATTTTTTGATGGTATAAAAGTAAGCTTTTTCCGTAAAGATGATGCTTTTAAGGAAATATCAACGGGAATGAGTGCCGACTATAAAATCGCCATTGAAGAAGGAAGTACGATGGTACGTATTGGCAGCAGTATTTTTGGAAAAAGGGTGATCAAACATTTCAAAAACGATATTTCGGCTAACTAATATGGATTTCAAAATCAGATTTGCAACTGCAGAGGATTGTTCAAGATTATTGGAATTAATTAATGAACTAGCCATTTATGAACGGGCTCCTGAGGAAGTTACCGTTACTTTAGATCACTTCGTTGATGCTGGTTTTGGCAAAAACCCCGTATGGAAGGCATACGTGGCAGAAGTAAATAGTACAATTGTAGGCTTTGCCCTATATTATACGCGTTATTCTACCTGGAAGGGTTGCAGGTTATACCTTGAAGATTTTATTGTAACAGAAGAATTTAGAGGAAAAGGCTTGGGTAAAGTATTGTTCGAAAAAGTGATAGAAGAAGCTAAAAATGGCAACTATAGTGGCATGGTTTGGCAGGTATTAGACTGGAACGAGCCAGCAATTAACTTTTATAATAAATATAAAGCACATTTAGAAAGTGGCTGGTTAAATGCAGCGCTATCGACAGAACAGATCAAGGCATTTTAATATGGATATTTTTAAGTTTGGTGGTGCCTCAGTAAAAGATGCAGATGGAGTAAAAAATCTGGCTAATATTGTACGCGATTACAAAAAAGGGAACCTATTGATCGTAATTTCTGCCATGGGCAAAATCACAAATAGATTGGAAGACCTAACCCACGCTTTCCTCTCACAAAATGATGAGGCACATGCAATTTTTGAAGAAATTAAACATTTCCATTTCGGCATTATAGATGAACTCTTTCAGGGCAAACAACATCCAGTTTATGATGATATAGCCAATACCTTTGTCGAAATCGATTGGTTGATTGAAGATGAGCCGGATCACAATCCTGATTATATTTATGATCAGATTGTATCTATTGGTGAGATAGTTTCTACTAAAATTGTAGCGGCCTGGTTAAATGAAACGGGTAATAAAACCCTTTGGGCCGATGCACGCAACTACATCCAGACTGATAATACGTATAAAGAAGGTAAAGTAGACTGGGCTAAGACTAATCTGATCATCCAGAAAGATTTAGTGCCTCTTTTAACAGATAACATCATTGTAACACAAGGATTTATTGGCGGAACAAGCGAAAATTACACCACAACATTGGGTCGTGAAGGTTCTGACTATTCGGCAGCAATATTTGCTTCCTGTTTAGATGCCGCCGCTTTAACCATATGGAAAGATGTTCCAGGGGTATTAAATGCAGATCCGAAATGGTTTGATGAGACAGCGTTGATTGCTCAGCTTTCTTATCATGATGCGATTGAACTTACTTATTACGGTGCAACGGTAATCCATCCAAAAACCATAAAGCCACTCCAAAACAAGGGTATTCCACTTTTTGTGAGGTCATTTATCCAACCTGATGGCTCAGGAACAGCAATTACCAAAGAGAATAATCCGTTACCTATCCCCTCCTTTATTTTTAAGGTTAACCAGGCACTGATTTCTATTTTCCCAAAAGATTATTCTTTTATTATTGAAGAAAATCTGAGTAATATTTTTGAACTGTTCCATACGCACAGGATCAAAATCAATACCATGCTTAACTCTGCCATCAGCTTTTCAGTAAGTGTAGATGATCATCCTGTTCAGATTGAAAAACTGATCAAAGACCTTTCGGAAGAGTTTACCGTAAAATATAATAAGGGTCTTGAACTGGTAACCATCCGTTATTATAATCAGCAAACCATTGACCGTGTAACCGTGGATAAAGATATTTTATTAGAAGTGAAGAGCCGGCACACCTGCCAGATGGTGATGAAGAATAAAATTAGTAGCAAGTAATTAGTATCAAGAATCAAGATTGGATACTACCCTTGATACTTGCTACTTTCACCCTAAAAAATGAACAATAAAATTTTAGCTAAAGCTGTACAAGATTACATCAATGCAAATTTAAATGCGGATGTGAATCAGATTGCTTTAGCAAAAAGTCCGTTCGAAGGCGTTAGCTCTGCAGAATTAGCTACACAGATTACCGCAAAAAAGAAATCGGAGAAAAAATTACCAACCTGGTTTCATACAGAGAACATTTATTACCCCCCAGTATTATCCATCGAACAAACCTCTTCTGAAATTACGGCAAAATACAAGTCAAAACTGGCCATAGGTGATACTTTAATTGATATTACCGGGGGGTTCGGAATTGACAGTTATTACTTTTCGCAAAAGGTAAAAAACGTAATACATTGCGAAATTAATGAAGAACTGTCGGCAATAGCACAACATAATGCACTGGCCTTATATGCTACCAATATTGAATTTAAAGCAGAAGATGGCATTGCTGATATTAAAACTAGTGAAACCATTTTTGACACGATTTATGTAGATCCTGCACGAAGAGCTGAAAAAGGCAAGGTTTTTATGCTCAAAGATTGTACACCCGATGTTGCAGGCAATCTAGACCTATTACTGGAAAAATCGTCACGCATAATCATAAAAACGGCCCCATTACTCGATATTTCTGCTGGCTTATCAGAATTGAAGCAGGTTAGTGAAATTCATATTTTAAGTGTAAAAAACGAATGCAAAGAACTTTTATGGGTAATAGATAAAGGTTACGAAAACGACACAAAAATTAAGGCCGTAACTTTAAATAATGGGATAGAAAAGGATTTTTCTTTTTACCGATCATCATCAAATGCTTCCGTGCATTTTACAAATCATTTGAACATTGGTGAGTATCTGTATGAGCCGGATGCCGCATTATTAAAATCGGGTGCTTTTAATTTGATTGGTACAACTTACGGTCTCTTAAAATTACATCCGCAAACGCAATTATTTAGTGCTGATGGTGTAAAAATAGATTTTCCCGGCCGTATTTTTAAAATTGAGTCTATACTGAATACCGGTGAACTGAAAAAAGAGGTTAATTTAAAAGGCAATGTCATTGTCCGTAATTATCCTGCAAAACCAGAAGATTTAGTAAAAAAATATAAAATCAAAGCCGATCAGAATCAGTTTTTGATTTTTACAAAGATTACCAATGGAGAGAATGTGATTTTGAAGGCGTCGATTATACAGTATTATTAAGGTCTCCGCGCATCATTTCGAGCAAACCCAATAGTTATCGGGTGCAACGCTGCCAAGACCCCGAAGGGTCTGCGAAGCAAAAATCTACCTAAATAGATCTCTCCACTTCGCGTTGCTCCGGTCGAGATGACGACCATTCTATTGAAGTCTGTCATTCTGAACGCAGTGAAGAATCTTTACCAAAAAAAATATTAAATCAAAAATCAAACATTTTTTTCGGAAAGCAGGTCCAAAAGCTTAGGATCACACAGCCCAGCTTCTGATAAAATATCGGTATCTAAGATCGGGTTTAGCTGGCTTGGATAGTACAGCTATTGTTTGTAAAATAAACCCGACAGACAGCGTTATCCCGATTTAAGTATTATTTTATCTTTAGCGGATTTCAATCGGGATTAAGCAAATGGCGGGACTATCGAAACCCAAGTATCACTGCTACTGCTTTTCAAAAAAAATATGTGAGTATCCTCACAACATATTAGTAGCCATTCATCTTAATCCGTAGTGAAGAATCTTATGCAACAGACCCTGAAACGAGTTCAGGGTGACGATATAACTAATGCAAAAAGCCTTTCTAATGAAAGGCTTTTGGTAGTTTGGAGAAATATTATAATTATTGCTTAAACTTTTTTAACATTTACAGCTTGTAAACCTTTTCTGCCATCAGCTACTTCAAATTCTACTGTATCGTTTTCTTTCAAGCTTTCAATTCCACCTAAAACATCTTTAAAATGTACAAATATGTCTTTATTGTCTTCTTGCACAATAAATCCAAAACCTTTTTGCGTATTAAACCATTTAACTTTTCCGGTTGCCATAAAAAAAATAAAAATTGTATAAATAAATAAACCTTTTACGCCTTGATCAGCACTTAATTTAAACAATCGTGTATTAATTTAGATAAAAACAACCAGTTTAAGCATTAATATTGAAACAAAACTATCAAATATAATAATTTAGACATTTAATGCAAGTGATTTTGGCCTATTCAACAAGAATGTTGCGTTACCAAAAATTGAATTATTTATTTGGCTGGGGTGTTGTACGTAAATAGGGTTTAATAACCTGATGTCCTTTCGGAAACTTAGCAGGGATATCTTCAGTTTTGATACTGTTTACAACAATTACGTCTTCTCCATCTTGCCAATCGGCCGGAGTAGCTACGCTATAATGAGCAGTAAGCTGCAAAGAATCAATCACACGCAATACTTCATTAAAGTTCCGTCCTGTAGACGCTGGATAGGTAATAATCAATTTCACTTTTTTATCGGGACTGATGACGAACAATGATCTCACCGTTAATGTTTCAGAAGCATTCGGGTGGATCATGTCATAAAGATTGGCTACTGTTTTATCCGGATCGGCAATGATCGGAAATTCGACAGTGGTATTTTGAGTTTCGTTGATATCATTGATCCATCCTTTATGCGAATCGGCAGAATCAACACTTAGGGCTAAAACTTTAACATTTCTTTTCTCAAACTCGTCTTTCAATGCTGCAGTTCTACCGAGTTCAGTAGTACAAACTGGTGTATAATCGGCTGGATGAGAAAAAAGCACTCCCCAGCTATCGCCTAAATAATCATAAAAATCTATTTCGCCAATGGATGTATCGGCCTTGAAATTCGGTGCGGTATCGCCTAATCTTATACTCATGATATTATTAATTTAATTTTGACTATAACAAATCTAAACAATACCATAGTAAATACATAGATTTTATATTAATTTAAGACCTCCAAATTACAATTCCAATAAAAAACCCTGAAGAGATAATCTACAGGGCTTAAATATTAATTTGTTTGGGGTATTATTTTTAATATGCTTTAATCATAAATACATAATCCTGTATTTTCTCAATCTGTTTGGTTCGTTTTAAACCAGACAACAAACTTTTTTTGTTGGCAGAAAGTTTATTTGCACCCAGCGAATCCTGAGGGATAGCCCTCATGGCCTCTAAAATATATTTTGATTTGATAGCAAAGGCCGCACCTTCAGTCTGGTCTGGCTTACCGCTAATAATACCAACTAAATTTCCGTTATTATCTAAAACCGGACCACCACTATTACCTGGATTAACCGAAATGGCTACCTGATACTGAGTAGTATCTCCTACAAAACCATTTTTCGAACTTACGTAACCTTCTCCCAGTACCGCATCATCTTTCGGATAACCTAAAGTATATACAATTTCACCAATATTACTGGTATTTCTTTTAATGGTATAAGGAATAGAAGATAAGTTACTGAAATGTTTATCGCTTATTTTAAGAATAGCAATATCATTTTGAGGATCCGTGTAAACTGATTTTACTTTAAAAGATTCTCCTTTACTGTTTTGCACATATAAAGAATCTGCACCATTAATAATATGCAGGTTGGTTAAGATGTAACCATTTGTAGAAATGGCAAAGCCCGTACCTCCAAAACTATTTTGATTATTTGGCTTATCAGAAGTAGTGTTATTATGCTTTATGTTTCTGATCAGGCTATTTTGAGTTTTAATGGCATTATTTACTTTATTGCTCAACTGTCTGTAGCGCTCGGCTTGTTGCGTGCTATGCTGAATAGAGTAGATAGAAACCAAAGAAAGTACAACAAAAGATGCGGCAACCGCAATGGCAGATTTGTGTTTCCGCCACAATTGCACCACACGTGAAGGATGTGGCCTAAGTGTAGCAGCCAAGCCTTCCACATCAATTTCTGTATGGATCTGACTTAACTGTTCTTTTAAGCGTAACTGTTCTGCAAATGTATCCATAGAAGCTAAAAAGAACTTATGCGAAACTACTTTATGATCAACTGTAGCATCGCTAAGACGCAACTGTTCAAAAGATTCTATTTCCTGTGCATTAAGTTTACCTAACAGATAATCTTCAATAATTGCATCTAACTCCAAATCGTTTCTCATTTCAAATTATGGTTGAAAAAATATTTTCTTTAACCTTTGCAGGCATTTATATTTCTGCGTTTTTGCGTTATCTGTATTGGTATAACCAAATTTTTCGCAGATATCCTGCATGGATAAATTGTGGATATAAAAATCCTGAATAATGGTTTTGCAAGGTTCGCCCAGATGATCAAGCGCCGACTGCATTTTTACAAAAGAGGCGTCTTTCTCTTCGTGGTTTTCTACATCCTCCTCAACAGCGAAAACATCTTCATAATCGGTAATACTACCGGTCTTTTTACTGTTTAGGCTGAGTTTTTTCAGCCAAATGCGCCTGCAAACTGAATAAATATAGGTTTTCAGCTTGCTACTGAGCTCAAAATTACCCGCCTTAATTTTGTTATATAAAATAATTATGCCTTCCTGATAAACATCTTTTGCATCATCTTCATCACCGTTATTGTTTAGGATAAACTGCAAAACCATTGCATAATAAGCTTTGTATAACTTGTTAAGTGTATCTTCTGAGTTATTTAGGATACCTAAAATAACCTCTCTATCTGTTGGAACTGAACTCTTTAAACTGTTATTCACTAGTTAATACGTTTTTCTGTAAATAGTAACCCAATATTAGACAAAAAAATATTGATAGCCACAATTATTGCTTAATACAAACATCAGCCAAACGGTAACCCAAATATCCAAAAAAAAATATTTTAACTTTTCTGTAAATTTTCGGGTTACCTTTTTACCTTTGCGGCATTAATAAGAAATTAATTACTAAAAAAATTCAAAAATGAAAAATGCATTCAAATTAGGCTTTTTAGCTTTAGCTTTATCTTTATCAGTTGTTGCTTGTAACTCAGAAAAAAAAGC
>Ga0163162_10001711_pt1 | contig 20568 bp, 17 predicted proteins | sample S55metaG_FD_115310 | JGI IMG/M metagenome (GOLD analysis project Ga0163162, IMG submission 115310) | Switchgrass rhizosphere microbial communities from Kellogg Biological Station, Michigan, USA - S5-5 metaG | ecosystem: Host-associated > Plants > Roots > Rhizosphere > Soil | place: USA...
CGAATCGCGCATCGGGAGCGCCTCGTTTCGATGAGGCGGCGGGCCGCCGGTCGCGTTGCTGGCGATGAGTTTCTGTAAGGTACGACGAAAGATATGTGCGCAGCCGCACAGAGCGCGGCTTTGATTCGCCGCGCGCAGCAGCGAGGCGCGCCATTTCGCCCGCGCGCACGGCCATCGCTTCATGACGCCTCAGCCCGCGTCATGGGCCGATCCCCGGCGCAATGCGCCCACGTCACGCGCACATCACGCGCACATCACGCGACCGGTTCCCGCGCCGCGTTCTGCCACAGCGGGTCTTTCATGAAGTAGGCCGTCTTGCCCAGCTCGAGCATATGCTCGGCGGAGGTGGTCGAAAACAGATGCATCGCCCGCGCGACGATCGCGGTCCATCCGGTCTGGTGGCTCGCGCCGAGACCGGCGCCGTTGTCGCCGTGGAAATATTCGTAGAAGAGCACGTAGTCGCGCCAGAGCGGGTCCTCCTGGAACGTGTCGCTGCCGCCGTAGACGGGGCGGCGCCCGTCCCCGTCGCGCAGGAAGATGCTGGCGAGGCGCCGGGTGAGCTCCTGCGCCACTTCGTACAGCGTCATCTGGCGGCCGGAACCGGTCGGACACTCGATCGTGAAATCGTTGCCGTAGTAGGTGTAATACTGCAGGAGGGCGCGGATGATCAGCGCGTTGACCGGCATCCAGATCGGCCCGCGCCAGTTCGAATTGCCGCCGAACATGCCCGTGTCGGACTCGGCGGGCAGATACGGCACGCGGTATTCCTGCTCCCCCACGCGATGCACATAAGGATGATCCGCGTGATGGCGCGAGAGCGACCGGATGCCGTACGGGCTCAGGAATTCGCTTTCGTCGAGCATTCTCGCGAGCACGCGGCGCAGCCTGGTTTCGTCCAGCACCGCGGCGAGCTTGCGGCCCGCGTAGCCGCTCCGGTTCGGATCATGGATGAACGCCGTCAGTTCGGGGCGCGCCTCCATGAAGCGGCGCAGGCCGCGCCGCACCTCCGGCGCCTTCTGCAGCAGATCGCCCCTGAACGTCGTGACCGCGCACAGCGGCAGCAGCCCCACCATCGAGCGCACTTTCAGGCGCTGCGCACGGCCGTCGGGAAGCCGCAGCACGTCGTAGAAGAAGCCGTCTTCCTCGTCCCACATGCCGGTGTCGTCGCCCGTGCGGAGCATCGACGACGCGATCCACAAAAAGTGCGCGACGAACTTGGCGCACATCTCCACGTAGGCGGGCCGCGCGAGCGCCAGCTCGATCGTGATTTCGAGCATGTTCTGGCAATAGAGCGCCATCCACGCGGTGCCGTCGGCCTGCTCCAGATAGCCGCCCGTGGGCAGCGGCGCGCTGCGGTCGAACACGCCGATGTTGTCGAGCCCGAGAAAACCGCCCTCAAAGACGTTGTTGCCCGAGCGGTCCTTGCGGTTCACCCACCAGGTAAAGTTGAGCAGCAGTTTCTGGAAGGAACGTTCGAGCCATTCGATATCGCCCTGCCCGTGCCGCGCCTGATCCAGCCGGTACGTGAAGATCGTGGCCCACGCATGCACCGGCGGATTGACGTCGCCGAAATTCCACTCGTACGCGGGGACCTGGCCGCTCGGGTGCAGATAGCGCTCCCTGAACATCAGGTCCAGCTGCTCCTTGCCGAAGTCGTCGTCGACGAGCGTCAGCGCAATCACGTGGAACGCCAGATCCCAGGCCGCGTACCACGGGTATTCCCACTTGTCCGGCATCGAGAGAATGTCGGCGTTGTACATGTGGTGCCAGCGCTCGTTGCGGGGCGCCTGGCGTTGCTTCCCGGACCGGTCGGGATTGCGCTCGCCGAGCCATTTGTCGACGTCGTAGTAGTAGAACTGCTTCGACCACAGCATGCCGGCAAGCGCCTGGCGCATCACACTGGCGGCATCGGCGCCGAGCGCCGGCGGAATCACGCTCGCATAGAACTCGTCCGCCTCGCGGTGCCGCGCGGCCATCACGGCATCGAAGGCGGCTCCGAACGGACCCGGGCCCGGGGCGTCCGCGGGGGCTTCGCCGGTCAGCCGCAGCCGCAGCCTGCGCGACTCGTGCGCGCCCAGCATGAGCGCGTAGTGCGCCGCCGCCTTCGTGCCGGTCTTCGCCGGATTGACCGCGTCCCCGCGGCCGTGGACGACGTAGCTGTCGAATGCGTCCTTCACGAACGGCGTGCGGTTGGGCACGCCGGCAAGACGTTCGGTGTTGGTTTCGTTCTCGGTGAAGATGAGCGACGCGGCGCCTTCGCAATGAAGGAAGCGCTCGCCCAGCGCCTCATCCGACGCCGCGATCACGGCGCCGCCCTCGCCGCCGCCCCGGCTTTCCGCGCGCTGCCGCAGCCCGGGCCGCGCGGTCTCGTTGCCCCACGACCAGACGTTGCGAAACCAGAGCGTCGGCAGGACGTGCAGCGCGGCCGGTTCGGGACCCCGGTTGCACACGGTGATCTCGACGAGGATGTCTTCCGCCGACGCCTTCGCATATTCGACGAACACGTCGAAATAGCGATCGCCGTCGAACACGCCCGTGTCGAGCAGTTCGTACTCGTAGTCGCTGCGCGTCCGCCGCCCGTTCGTGACGACGAGGTCTTCATAGGGAAACGCCGACTGCGGATACTTGTACAGGTACTTCATGTACGAGTGCGTCGGCGTGGAGTCGAGGTAGAAGTAATACTCCTTGACGTCCTCGCCGTGGTTCCCTTCGCTGTTGGTCAGCCCGAAAAGCCGTTCCTTCAGGATGGGGTCCCTGCCGTTCCACAGCGCAAGTGCGAAACAGAGATGCTGATGATCGTCGGAGATGCCCGCGAGCCCGTCCTCGCCCCAGCGATACGCGCGCGAGCGCGCCTGATCGTGGCTGAAGTAATTCCACGCGTCGCCGGACTCGCTGTAGTCCTCGCGCACCGTGCCCCACTGGCGCTCCGAGAGATAGGGGCCCCACTTCTTCCAGCCGGCCCGTTGCTTGCGCGCTTCCACCAGTCGAATGTGCTCAGCGGTCATGTTGACACCCCATGATCATTGTTGGAAGAGCGCTAGCGGCCGGCGGCACGGCATTCGGTTCCGTTTTGGGAACAGGACAGGCCGATTCGACTATAGGTTAAAAACGGGCGGCCCGGACCACCAGACATTCCCGCAACCGTCCGGACGATTTTTCCTATACTTTTCTTTTCGTGAGCCGCCGTCCGGCGGCCGCGCTGATACGGGGGAGAACCATGCGCTCGTCGAAGTCCGGATGGATATGCACGGTCCTGGGTCTGAGTCTCGCCGTCTCGGCGTGCGTGAGCGCGCCGCCCCCGCCCGCCGCACAGAAAAAGCCGCCCGAGGGCGTCGCCCGGGTCCGCGCGGCGACGGAGGCCGCGGTCGTGTCGTCGCAATCCGAGATTTCGAACGCCAACCCGGCGGCGGTTCCCCGGCGGCAGACGAGCGTTCAGTGCGACACCATCGGCAACATGTTCATCTGCACCGACGGCGAAGCGATCTGCTGGTGGAACGCCCGCACCGGCTACGGCTGCAATTGACACGCGCGTCCGCCGCGGGCACGCGTCGATAAGCAACACGCGCCTCTACCATCAAAACGAACGATCGTGCGCATCGAGCACCGGCCCGCAACGGACCGGACGCATGTCGTTTCCGCACGGCCGCATCTGAACGGCCCTCCTTGCCCCGAGTGCCTCCGCTGAAATAAACCCGAAATCCCGTGCTAATCGGCAAATCGGATTTCGGCGCGCGGCTGCACACTCCAATCACGCACTCGACAAGGAACACGGACATGCAGCCGAACGCCCGCCTCGCCCTCGACGACACCGCCGCTCACGCCCGCGGCATCGCGCATCGACTGCCGGTGCCGTCGGCGCCGCGATCCGCTTGCGGACACGCCGATATGCCCGGCGAAACCGCCGCGCTCATGCGTGCGCTCGGGAATGCTTCGGAGAGTGTCTTTCGCCTTGCGGGGGAAACGCTTGCGGCTGCGGGCCGCCTGGAAGATGCGCATCTGCGCGCGGTTCGGGAGTCGCTCGAAGCGCAGCAGGCAATCGCTGAAGAACTGATCGGCCGCCTGCTGGGCTTTCCGGCAGCGCGCGCCTGAAGTCGGACGGGCTGGACTGGCTGTACAAACCGGGCGGCTCCTGCCCGACGATGCCGGAGCCGCCCACACACTCAACCCGCTTTCGGGGAATCTGGATGAACGCCTTGACGATGTTTCTTTCCATCTGGGTCATGTCCGCGCTCGGTGCGGTTCTGCTGATTCGAGGCGCGTGCCATCGGGTGGAGCACGCAACCAGCCGCACACGGGATGACGTGTCGCTCGCAGCCCGCGAACTGGCCCGGGCGAGCAACCGCGTCCGCCACTGACAGAGCGCCTCCGTCAGCCGGCACGCTGCAGGTCATGCGCGCCGTCCGGCGGCTTCATGCGCCGGGCCTGGCGCCGGCTGGCCGTCGACCGTGGCCTTGCCGTATTCGATCGCGAATGAACAGGCCGCATCCGCGGATTTGAATCGTCCAAGCGGCCCCATCGCCTGGCGAATTCCATTGGGCTTCTCGACCAGCAGGACCACCGCATGGTCGGTCGGCGTACGAGACACAATGGGTGTGAGCACCCAGCCCTTGTACTCAATCGGAGTTCCGTGCATCTCTCATCTCCTCGCAGTCCGGTTGGAAACCGGGAGCCACAAATGTAGAGCAGCACGGCGCGGCGCATAACCCTCCTTCCGAGGGAAGAACCACCCCCGATAGTGATTGCCGCCAGCGTCCGCCGGTCCGGGCATGCCCCGGCCCCGTGCCCGCGCAACGATTGAATCGCATCGATCGAGGATGGCCCGGCGGATTCGACCGCTGATCGGATGCGCCGCCGATGCTGCCGAAATTACGCCAACTTGACAAATAAAAAACGAATCGAAGGAATAAACGCGGACCCGAAAGCGTTATCCCGGGTGTGAACGCACGGCCGCGCCCCAGTCATTCGCTCGCGCATGCCGCCGCCGGGGTTTCCTTACAGCCGGGGGGCGCACGCATCGCCGCGAAAGTGCGGACGTTCAGGCCATCGCCTTGTTCCAGAACCGCCCTCGGGGCACCCTAGCGGAGTCCGTTTTGACCGTGTCCGATCTGATCGCCGAAGAACCTGCCGCCGACGCCGCGAAGCTCTCGTCCGGCAGTTCGTTCTATCTCGCCATGCGCATTCTGCCGGCGCTCCAGCGCGACGCGATGTACCAGGTGTATGCGTTCTGCCGCGCCGTCGACGATATCGCCGACAACGGCGTACTGTCCCGCCCCGAACGCATGGCGGCCCTCGAGCGCTGGCGCGAGGACATCGGCAACTGCTATGGCGGATCGCCGCGGCGCTCGCTGCGGGCGCTCACGCGCCACATCCACACGTTCCATCTGGTGCGCGAGGACTTCATGGCCGTGATTGACGGCATGGCGATGGACGCGGCCGAAGACATCGTCGCGCCCGACGAGGCCACGCTCGACCTCTTTTGCGATCGCGTGGCGAGCGCGGTCGGGCGGCTCTCGGTGAGGATATTCGGCATCGAGGACGAAGCGGGCTGGTGGCTCGCGCACTATCTCGGCCGCGCGCTGCAGCTCACCAACATCCTGCGCGACATCGACGAAGACGCCGCCATCGGCCGCGTGTATCTGCCGCGCGAGCTGCTGGCGAGCGAAGGCATATCCGCAACCGATGTCGCCGCCATCGTCGCCGATCCGCGCCTGCCGGGCGTGTGCGCCGTGCTCGCCGCCCGCGCGCGCGAGTACTTCGTCGAGGCCAACGCGATCATGGCCGCCGCGCCCCGGGCACAGGTGCGCGCGCCGCGCATCATGTCGGCCGCGTATCGCGCGGTGCTGGACGCCAACGTCAGGCGCGGCTTCGACCTGCCGCGCGAGCGCGTGCGCACGCCGCGCTCGCGGCTCCTGTGGATCGTCGCACGCTACATGCTCTGACGCGCGATACGCACAACGCGCACGACATGCGCCCGTGCCGCCGCGCATCGCGCGCCGGCCGGGCAATCCCTCCTTGTCACGGCCGCGCAATTTTTCCGGGTTACGGTCTCGAAAAGACCACCGAATACCCACACGATGTCGCCGCCGTCCGAACATGTCACCGCAAGACGCAGCAATCCCCGCAAGGCAGCCTGGGCAAGCGCAGCACTGAATGTCGCCCTGATGACAATGCAGATCGCGGTCGGCTGGATAGCCGGGTCCGATGCGCTGCTCGCCGACGGCATCCATACGCTAGCCGATCTCGCCGCCGACTGCGTGGTGCTCGCCGTGCTGCATGTCGTCGCCACGGCGGGTAACACAAACCGCATGCGCGAAGCGCGCCGCATGGAGATGCTGGCGTCGCTGCTCATCAGCGCGCTCCTCGTCTCGACCGGGGCCGAAATGCTGTGGCACAGCGCCGCGTATTTCGCCGATGCGACCGGCGCGCCGTCCATTCACGCGAGCGCGCTCGCCGTGGCCCTCTTCGTCATCGTGGCGAAGGAAGCGCTCTTTCGCTACATGATCGCCGAAGCAGAGCGCAGCCAGTCCGACGTCCTGCTCGCAAGCGCATGGCATGCGCGTTCGGATGCGGTGTCGGCCGTGATCGCCGCGGTCGGCATCGCGGGGAGCTTCGCCGGCATTCCGATGCTCGACCGCGTGGCCGCGATGGTGATCGGCCTGATGATCATCGGCATGGGCTTCAATCTGAGCCGCGCTGCGGTGAGGCGCGCGGGCCGGCAGCAGGTCGAGTTGCAGGGCGGCGGCCTGTAGCGCGTGTAGCGCACGCTCGCGGTGGCCGCCCTCGCGCTTCTACGCGATGAGCGCACCGCCATCCACGACATGGATCTGGCCCGTCGCGAACGCGCTCTTCATCAGGAAGAGGTACGCGGCGGCGACATCGCCCGCATGACCCACGTGCCCCGCGGGCAGCGCCTTCGCCGCGCTTTCATACATGCCGCGCCGGTCCTGCTCGCTCATGGTCTGCCATAGATTGGTCGCGACAAGACCCGGCGACACCGCGTTGACGCGCAGCGGCGCGAACTCGATTGCGAGCGCGCGCGTGAGCGCATCGACGGCCCCGCATACGCTCGCCCCGAGCACCCAGCCCTTCGCCGGGCGATGCGCGGAGATGCCGCTCGTCAGCACCATCGATCCGCCTTCGCGCAGATGCGGCGCCGCGTAGCGGGCGGCGGCGAGCGTCGCCCAGTAGCGCACGTCGAACGCCTGCCGCGCCTTTTGCAGATCGGCCGTGCGCAAGTCAGTCAGATGCAGCGTGTCGCCCGCGGTGAACGCCAGATGATCGAATGCGCCGGTCTCTCCGAAGAATGCTTCGATCGCACGTTCGTCGAAAAGGTCGAGCGTGCGGCCTTCCACGCGGCCGCCCAGTTCGCTCGCGGCGCGCGCCACGCGCTCCGCGCTCTTCGATGCGATCACGACGTCCGCGCCCTCCTCCACCGCCTGCGCGGCGACCGCGTAGCCGATCCCCGACGAGCCGCCCAGCACGATCACGCGCTTGCCGCGCAGGCGCTCGCGCATGCGTGCGCTGCCTTCGCTTCCATTCATGTGCCACTCCTCTTCAGTCAAAAGATCCGGGGAGCATTCTGGAAGACGCGGCACCGGCTGGCGATAGCCCCGGCGTCATATGACCGATGACGAAGGAGCATGAACCTGCGCGCACGAGGCACAGGCTAGCGCTGGTTCGACCCCGAGACCACGTCGATCCACACGGCAAGCACGAGGATCGCGCCCTTCACGATCATCTGCCAGTACGAGTCGACGTCGAGCATCGACATGCCGTTGTCGAGGCTCGCCATCACGAGCGCGCCGATCAGCGCGCCGTAGACGGTGCCCGAGCCGCCGCGCATCGACGTGCCGCCGATGAAGCAGGCCGCGATCGCATCGAGTTCGCCCATCGATCCCGCCGAGGGCGACCCCGCCGCGAGACGCGCGGTGTTGATCAGTCCGCCGAATGCGCACATGAGGCCCATCAGCGCGAAGATCGCGAGCTTCACGCGGTTGGTGTTCACGCCCGAGAGCCGCGTCGCTTCGAGATTGGAGCCCACCGCATAGATGCGCCGCCCGAACACGGTCTGCGTCGCGATGTAGGTGAACACGCCGAGCAGCGCGAGCAGCAGGAGCACCGGCACCGGTATGCCGCCGTAGCGGTTGAGCGTCGCCACGAACGCGAGCAGGATCAGCCCCGCCGCGGCGATCTTCACGCCGTCCTGCCACATCGGCACGACGGGCAGGCTGTAGCGCTGGCGGTTCTGGCGCTGCCGCACGGTGAGCACGGCGAGCAGCAGGAACAGCACGACGGCGAGCGCATTGCCGGCGATGCGCGGCAGATAGCCCTGTCCGATGAAGACGAGGTTGTCGGATACCGGCGCGACCGTCGAGCCGCCGGTGATGCCGAGCAGCACGCCGCGATACGCGAGCATGCCGCCGAGCCCGACGATGAACGACGGCACGCGCAGGTACGTGGACCACCAACCGTTGAAGAAGCCGATCGCCACGCCGAGCAGCATGACCGCCGGCAACGTGAGGCCGAGCGGCCAGTGATAGGTGACGTCGAGAATCGCGGCCACGCCGCCGAGCAGCCCGAGCAGCGAGCCGACCGACAGGTCGATCTCCCCCGCGATGATCACGAACACCATGCCGCATGCGAGCATGCCGGTGATCGACATCTGCCTAAGCAGGTTCGACAGGTTGCGAGGCGTGACGAATGCGCCGTCGGTGAGAAACGAGAAGAAGATCCAGATGACGGCGACGGCAAGCAGCAGCGCGAGCAGCTTGTAGCGCGTGAACAGCTGCTTGAAGCGCTGGCCAGACGAATGGGTCGCGCCGCTCTGTGCGCGCTTTGGCAGAGATGTGAGATCAGGCGTCATGCGGCACTCGCTGGGTTGAATGGGTCACTGGGTTCGGCGCCGATCGCGGCGGTCAGGATGTGTTCCTGCGTGAGGCCGTCGTTGACGAAGTCGCCGCGCAGCTGCCCTTCGCCGATCACGAGCACGCGATCGCTCACGCCGAGCACTTCAGCCAGTTCCGACGACACCATGATGATCGACACCCCGCGCCGCGCGAGCGCGAACATGAGCTTGTAGATTTCGAACTTCGCGCCGACATCGACGCCGCGCGTGGGCTCGTCGAGGATCAGCACGGCGGGATCGGTCAGCAGCATGCGCGTGAGCACGGCCTTCTGCTGGTTGCCGCCGGAGAGGCTCGCGATGGACAGCATCGGATGCGCCGCGCGCACGGAGAGGCGCTTCATCTCGGCGTGGATGGTGTCGAGTTCCGCCGCCGAATCGATGCGCCCGCCTTTCGCGAAACGGGCGAGCACGGCAAGCGTGATGTTCTGCCCGACGCCCAGTTGCGGCACGATGCCGTGGCGCTTGCGGTCTTCGGGCACCATGCCGATGCCCGCCGCGATCGCATCCGCGGGCGTGGCGGTCTTCACCTGCCGGCCGTTCATCCAGACCTGCGCCTCGCTCACGCCCGGATACGCGCCGAAGATCGCCTGCATGAGTTCCGTGCGTCCCGCTCCGACGAGCCCCGCCACGCCGAGAATCTCGCCCTTTCGCAAAGTGAAGGAGACGTTGTCCACGCGCTTTCTGCGCGGGTTGGTCACGTCGAAACACGTGACGTTGCGCGCTTCGAAGATCACCTCGCCGATCTCGTGCGGCTCGCGCGGAAAGAGGTTCCTGATCTCGCGTCCGACCATCATCGCGATAATGCGGTCCGTGCTCAGCTCCTTCATCGGCTGCGTGCCGACGTGCCTGCCGTCCCGTATCACCGTGATGGTGTCGCACACCGCCTCGACTTCGTCGAGCTTGTGCGAGATGTACACGCACGCCACGCCGCGCGCCTTCAGGTCGCGCACGATGTCGAGCAGGATCCGGATTTCCGCCGCCGTGAGCGACGAAGAAGGTTCGTCGAGAATCAGCAGCTTCGCGCGCTTGTTCAGCGCCTTCGCGATCTCGATCAGCTGCTGATGCCCGCCGCCGTAGTTCATGACCGGCTGCGCGACGTTGATGCCCTCGATCTTCAGCTCGCTCAGCAGTTCGGCCGCGCGCTGATACATCGCCGCGTAGTTCATGCGCCCGCCGGGCAGCGTGATCTCGTTGCCGAGAAAGATGTTCTCCGCCACCGACAGCTGCGGCACGAGCATCAGTTCCTGGTGAATGATGACGATGCCCGCGCGCTCGGTGTCGCGGATGCTCGCGGCGCGCAGCGGCGCGCCGTCCCAGAGGATTTCGCCGTCCCACGTGCCGTGCGGATAGACGCCCGAAAGCACCTTCATCAGCGTCGACTTGCCCGCGCCGTTCTCGCCGCACAGCCCTACGCACTCGCCCGGCGCGACCACGAGATCGATGCCGTCGAGCGCCTTCACGCCGCCAAACGATTTGACGATGCCACGCATCTCCAGAAGCGCATGTGCCATGCTCTCGTGTCCTGGCTGAATGAGAGGTGCGCGGGCGCCTCGCCGCGAGGCGCCCGCGTGCAGTCGTCCTGCTGCGCCGCCGCTCAATTGCCGGCCAGTTGCGCCTGCGTGTAGAAGCCGTCCTTGATGACGATGTCGACATTGCCCTTCGTGAGGAGCGTCGGCTGGAGCAGCACGGTGTCGACCTGCTTCTTGCCGTTGTCGTATTTCGCGTTGAACTTCGGCGGCTGGCCCCTCGCGAGATCGACGGCAAGCTGCGCCGCCTCGCCCGCGATCAGCTTGAGCGGCTTGTAGACGGTCATCGTCTGCGTGCCCGCGACGAGGCGCTTGACCGCCGCGAGATCGGCGTCCTGTCCGGAGACGGGCACCTTGCCCGCCATCTTCTGCGCGGCGAGCGCCTGGATCGCGCCGCCCGCCGTGCCGTCGTTCGACGCGACGATCGCATCGATCTTGTTGTTGTTCGCGGTGAGCGCGTCCTCGGTGATGCGCAGCGCGGTCGCCGCGCTCCACTCGGGCACCCACTGCTGGCCGACGACCTTCACGTCGCCGCGGTCGATCGCGGGCTTCAGTATCTTCATCTGGCCTTCGCGCAGCATCTTCGCGTTGTTGTCGGTGGGCGCGCCGCCCAGCAGGAAGTAGTTGCCCTTCGGCTGCGCGTTGAAGACGCCCTGCGCCTGCAGTTCGCCGACCTTCTCGTTATCGAAGGAGATATAGGCATCCACGTCCGCATCGAGGATCAGGCGGTCGTACGACACGACCTTGATGCCCGCCTTGTGCGCTTCGGCCACCACGTTGCCGAGCGTCTTCGAATTGAACGGCACGATCACGATCACGTCGACGCCGCGCGAAATGAGGTTCTCGATCTGCGAGATCTGCCGCGTTTCGCTCGCATCGGCCGATTGCACCGAGACCTTCGCGCCGAGCTTCGTCGCGGCGGCGACGAAGTAGTCGCGGTCGCGCGACCAGCGCTCGACGCGCAGATCGTCGATACAGAAGCCGATCTCGGGCTTATCCTTGCTCGCGTGAGCAAGCGGCGACATCATCGTCAGGCTGGCGAGCGTCGCTGCGCACACGAGCGAACTCAATACCGTACGGCGCATTGCAGATTTCATGTCTCACTCCTTTTTATGGTTGGCTGCCGGCGCGGTCCCAATATGCGAGAGAGATGGACCGCCGGCGGAACCTACGGGTGCGCCGCGAATCCGTGTTCGCGGTCGTCGGTTTTAAAAGCTGGGGCTCCTGCGATTTGGTCAAGAGCGTGTGCTGCGAACGCCCGCGCCGCAATTGCGAAATTGACGGCTTCACGTGATGTTTTTTGCGGGCAGGGCGGCGCAGCACGAAACCGGAGCGCTATCCGTAGATGGCCCGGTTGACGATGTTCTCCAGCCGCTCCTGCTGCCCGCTTACGTGACGCGGGGCGATCTCGCGGGCGGCGGCATCGGCGGCGAGCGACTCCAGCGAGTAACCGCCCGCGAGCACCTTGCGCCCGAAGTCCGACTCCCAGCCCGCATAGCGCGCCGCCTTGAGCTTCGCGAGCTGGTCATTTTCGACGAGCTTCGCCGCGCGTTCGAGCGCGACCGCGATCACGTCGATCGCGCCGATATGGCCGTGCAGCAGGTCTTCCGGATCGATGCTCTGGCGGCGCACCTTCGCGTCGAAGTTCATCCCGCCCGTCGTGAAGCCGCCGTGCCGGAGAATCTCGTAGAACGCGAGCGTCAGTTCCTCCACGCTGTTCGGGAACTGGTCCGTGTCCCAGCCGTTCTGCGGGTCGCCGCGATTCGCGTCGATGCTGCCGAACACGCCGAGCGCGATGGCGCTCGCGATCTCATGATGAAACGAATGCCCCGCGAGCGTCGCGTGATTCGCTTCGATGTTCACGCGAATCTCGTCCTGCAGCCCGAATTGCGCGAGAAAGCCGTAGACGGTCGCGACATCGTAGTCGTACTGGTGCTTGGTCGGCTCCTGCGGCTTGGGCTCGATGAGAAGCGCGCCCTTGAAGCCGATCTTGTGCTTGTGCTCGACCACCATCGCAAGGAAGCGGCCGAACTGCTCGCGCTCGCGCTTCAGGTCCGTGTTGAGCAGCGTGTCGTAGCCTTCGCGTCCGCCCCACAGCACGTAGTTGTCGCCCTTCAGGCGCTGGGTGGCTTCGAGCGCTTCGCGCACCTGCGTCGCCGCGAACGCGAACACGTCCGGATTCGGGTTGGTGGCCGCGCCCGCCGCATAGCGCGGATGGGAAAACAGGTTCGCCGTGCCCCACAGGAGCTTCACGCCCGTCCCCTCCTGCTTGCGCGCGAGGTAGTCGCTCATCTTCCTGAAATTGCTCACATAGTGGCGAATGCCGTCGCCTTCGGGTGCGACGTCCGTGTCGTGGAAGGTATAGAACGGCGTGCCGAGCTTCGCGAACAGTTCGAACGCGGCGTCAGCCTTGAGATGCGCGAGTTCGAGCGCATCGCCCGCTCCTTGCCACGGCCGTTCGAACGTGCCCGCGCCGAACATGTCGCCGCCCGGCCAGACGAGCGTGTGCCAGTAGCAGACGGCGAGGCGCAGGTGATCCTCCATGCGCTTGCCGAGCACGAGCTTGTCGCGGTCGTAGTGCCGGTAGGCGAACGGGCTGTCCGCCTGCGGACCTTCGTAGCGGACAGCGGGCAAATGTTCGAAGCAGGACATGCGCGTCTCCTTTTGTTTGTGCTGATGTGTACCGGCCCGGCGCACGCCGGTTCGGCCATGAAGTGACGCCATGCTGCCAGCTTGCGGCGGGCGGCGGCAATTGCGAAATCCGCCAGCGCCGATGGTGATTCTTGCCGTCGGCGAAAATCGGCTGGCGGGGCACGGCGCGCCCGGCCTAGAATAGGCCGGACGCTTAAAACAGGGCCCGGCTGCGAGAAGCACGCAGCGGCCGCATACGGAGACGACGGAGCCTCGCGGCCTTTCGCGGCGCGGCGCATCGTTCAGACGAGTCGATGACAAGACATCAAGCCGCTCAACGCACGCACCGGATCGCGCTGCTCTTCAACGCGAACAAGGTGTACGACCGCGAGATCATTACCGGCATCGGAAAGTACCTGCTGTCCACGCGCGTGGCATGGGACCTCTTTCTCGAAGAGGACTTTCGCGCCCGCCTCAACGGCATCGAGCGCTTCGAGGGCGACGGCATCATCGCCGACTTCGACGACCCCGCCGTGAGCGATGCGCTCAGCGACTGCCCGCTGCCGGTGGTCGCCGTGGGTTCGTCGTACGAGGACGAGTCGCGCTATCCCTCGAGCCTGCCGTACATCGCCACCGATAACCCCAAGCTCGTCACGCTGGCGTACACGCATCTGATCGGCGCGGGGCTGCAGCGCTTCGCGCTCTACAGCCTGCCCGAATCGCCCGAGAACCGCTGGGCGCAGGAACGCGAGCAGGCGTTCAAAACGATCCTCGCCGCCGACGGGCTCGAAGCCGACATCCATCGCGGCCTGCCGACGAGCGCGCCCGTCTGGAACCAGGCGAGCGCGCAGCTCACGTCGTGGCTCCAGAGCCTGCCGAAGCCGGTCGGCGTGATCGCGGTCACGGATGCCCGCGCGCGCCACCTGCTGCAGGCGTGCCTCATTTCAGGCATCGCCGTGCCGGAGGAAGTCGCGATCATCGGCATCGACAACGATCCGCTCACGCGCTCGCTCACCCGCATTCCGCTGTCGTCGGTGATCCAGGGCACGGAGGAAATGGGGCGCACGGCCGCCCACCTGCTGCACCAGATGCTGGGAGGCGCGCGCTTCGCCGGGCGGCGCATCCTCGTGCCGCCTGTCGGCATCAACGTGCTGGAATCGACGCGGCATCAGCCCGTGTCGAGCCCGTACGTGATGCGCGCGCGCCACTACATCCGGCAATACGGCTGCCAGGGCATCAAGACGGAACAGGTGGCGGATTACGTGGGCGTTTCGCGCTCGTCGCTGGAGGAGCACTTCAGGCGCGAACTCGGCTATACCGTGCATCAGGAAATCCTCAATCACAAACTCGATATCGCCAAGCAACTGCTCGCGCGGCATGACATGTCGAGCGCCGAAGTCGCGGTGCGCTGCGGCTTCACGTCGCTGCAATACATGTACGCCGTATTTCGCCGCGAGCTCGACTGCACGCCGCGCGAGTTCCAGGAGCGCCTGCATCGCACGCAGGCGCAGCAACCCGGCTGAAGCCACGCAACCCGATCACGTCCATGAATCTAGCCGACTCGCGGAGCACCGACCTTCCCACCCGCGCACGCGTCACCGCCGAGCGCTGGGGCCACCTGCCGGGCGGCGACGCCGTGCAGCTTTTCACGCTGCGCAACGCGCACGGCATGCGCGTCGCGATCAGCGACCTCGGCGCCACGCTCGTGTCGTGGCATGCGCCCGACCGCGCGGGCCGCATTGCGGACGTATTGCTCGGCCACGACACGCCAGCCGAATACCTGGCGGGCCGCGCGTACTTCGGCGGGACGATCGGACGCTGGGCGAACCGGATCGCCGATGCGCGCTTCACGCTCGACGGCGTCACGTACGCGCTCGACCGCAACGAGGGCGCGAACCATCTGCACGGCGGCGCGGCGGGCTTTCACCGGGCGCTCTGGAGCGCGCGGGAAGCCGACGGCGCGCTCGTCCTGACGCACGAATCGCCCGAAGGCGACGCGGGTTTTCCGGGCGCGCTCGTGGCGACCGTGCGCTACGCACTTGACGACGACGGCACGCTGACGATCGGCTACGAAGCCCGGGCCGATGTGCCCACGCCCGTCAGTCTCACGAATCACGCGTACTTCAACCTGTCGGGCGACGCGGCAGCCGATGCGCCCGACATTCGCGGCCACGTGATCGCCATCGAGGCGGACGCGTTCTTCGAAGTCGACGACGCGTTGATTCCGACCGCCCGCAGCGACGTCGCGGGCAACGCGTTCGACTTTCGCGCGGGCGCGCCGATCGGCGCGCGGCTCGACTGGCCCAATGCGCAGCTTGCGCGCGCGGGCGGCTTCGACCATTGCTACGTGCTGCGCGGCAACGGCGGCACCGTGCGCACCGCTGCCGTGCTCTACGACCCCGGCAGCGGACGCGAACTGACGGTCGCGACCGACGCGCACGGCATGCAGTTCTATACGGGCAATTTTCTGGACGGCATCGTCGGGCGCAAGGGCAGGCGCTATCGCAAGCACGCGGCGCTTTGCCTCGAAACCGGCGCGTTCCCGAACCAGGTCAACATGGCCGATGCGGCCGGCGTGGTGTTGAGGCCGGGCGAATGCTACCGGCACACCACGTCGCTGCGCCTGACGACACGCTAGCCTCGTCTGCGGCGCACGTGGAATGCCGGTGAATGATCGGGGCGCGTCGCGAGATTAGCGACAGGCAGGATCGGGCGCGGCGAAGCGAGCGTCAGCTCGTAGTCGCGAAAGAGCCGCGCGATGACGAAGGTGGCTTCCAGCATCGCGAGCTGCGCGCCGATGCATACGTGCGGCCCGATGCCGAACGGCAGATAGGCGAAGCGGTCAGCGGGCTTCGCGTCGATGAAACGGGCGGGATCGAAGACGTCCGGGCGAGGCCAGTAGTCAGGGTTGCGGTGAATCAGCAGGAACGGCACCAGCACGAGCGATCCCTTCGCGACAGGCGTGCCGGCAATCGTCTGCGCCTGCCCGGCAAGACGCGCCGACATGTACGCGGGCGAATAAAGCCGCAGCGTCTCCTGCACCACCGCCCTTGCCAGCGGCAGCGCGGGCACGCGCGCCGGGTTCGCCTCATCGGGCCATTCGGCGGCGGCGGCCTCGCGCGCCAGTTCCTGCTGCAGCCCCGGAGCCTGCGCGAGCAGCGCGCATGCCCAGAAGAGCGTCAGCGCCGTCGTCTCGTGCCCGCCGATCAGCATCGTCGTCACTTCGTCGACGATCAGCTGGCTGTCCGCTTCGCCGTGGGCGCGGATCAGCATGTCGAACAGGTCGGGCGCGCGCCCCTCTGAACCGGCGCGCCGCCTGCCTTCGACAATGGGCTCCATATACGCCTTCCAGCGCCGGCCAAACGCGGCGCGCCGCCGCGACATGAGCGTCGGCATCCACCCGGGCAACAGGAAGTCGCCGAGCGTCACCTTGCCGAGGTCCGCCGTGTATTCGTTCAGCAAGCTGCGCAGGCCGCTGCCGATGGCGCCCATATCGACGGAGAACATCGCGCTGGCGGCGATATCGAGGCTCAGCAGCTGCATGAACTCCAGCACCTGGAGCGGCATGTCCCGCTGCGCGTCCAGCTTGCGCAATGCGTTCTCCGTGGCGGGCGCGATGTGGACCATCAGCGTGTTCACGTGCTTCGGGGCGAACGCGGGCGCCATCGCGTGACGCTGCTGTCTCCAGGCTTCGCCTTCGCTGGTCGCGAGCCCCTTGCCGATGAGCGGGCCGAGCACGCGCTTTAACGCAGGCACGCGCGCGAACGCCTCGTAGTGGTCGATCATCACATGGCGGATCGCATCGCCCGACGTCGCGACGACGAGCGGCCTCACCGGCATCTCCCGCCTGACGACCGCCTTCTCCAGGAAGCTCAGCGGAAACGCCTCGTACGCATTGCGGCGCACGGCGCGCAGGATGCCGATGCCGCTGATGTCGGCGCGCGCCGACGGCGGCATCGGTGGGATCAGAGCTGCCATATCGATCTGCCATTGAAGTGTGGAAGCGGTGCGATCGACGCGCCCGTGCTGGCGTGCGCCGAATCGCATGGACACAACACTTCGATGGAGGGATTATTCCGCCCGCGACTTCATGAGCGCGCGCCCCAGCGCGACGAGTTCATGCGACACCGGTGCGAGCGCGCGCCCGGTGCGCTCGAAGAGATCGAACAACGGGCGATAGAATGCCGCCCGGTCCGCGTCTGGCTCGTAGCGGCGGGCGATGCGCACGAGGCGCTGCTGCGCATCGGCGAGGGAGGCAAACGCCCCGAGTCCCGTCCACGCGAGCGCGGCGGCCCCGAGAATTCCGGCCTCGGATGACGCCGCGGTGACAATGGGCCGCTCGCAGACATCCGCCTTGATCTGACACCAGACCGGATTCGATGCCCCGCCGCCGCCGAAGCGGATTTCCTGCACCGGCCTGCCGAGCGCCTTTTCGGCGCGGCCCAGTACGAGCCGGTTGTGAAAGGCCACGCCTTCGAGCACCGCCCACGCCATGTCCGCCGCCGTGTGGCCGCGGCCGAGCCCGGCGAACGCGCCGCGCAGGTCGGGGTCCCAGTGCGGCACGCGCTCGCCCTGCAGGTAAGGAAGGAACAGGAGCGGCTGTTCATGCCTTTCGCCGGCGAGGAGCGCAGCGATCGCCTCGCCGACCGGCGGCGCGTTCGCACCGGCGGGGCCGAGCAGCGACAGCAGCCACGCAAGCGTGCCCGCGCCGTTCTGCCCGGGTCCGCCGAGCTGATGCACGCCGCCCCAGTCCAGCGTGACGAGTCCGTCCGCCTCGGCTGGCTCCGCGCTCAGGACGCCGAAGACCTCGGTCGTCCCCGATATGTTGTAGGCATGGCCCGGGCGCAGCGCACCGAGCCCGACGACGGCGCTCCACGTATCGTTCGAGCCGCACAACACGGGAACACCCGCGAGCCGGTTCAGAGGTTCGGGCGCCTCGCCGAGGATGCTTCCGATGCGCTCCCACGGATCGACGATGCGCGGAAGGATCGCGCGCGGCACGCCGATCGCGGTCAGCAGATCCGGCGCAGGAGGCCAGGGTTCCGAGGCCGCGATCAGCCGCGCCATGGAGATGCGGTCGCTCGCTTTCTCGCCGGTCAGGCGGAAGTTCAGATAGTCCTTGGGATCGAGCACGGTCGTGAGGCCGCCGAGCGTGTGCGCCTCGTGGCGATGCAGCCACGCGAGGCGCGCGACGGGATGAAACGCGCTCACCTGTTTCGTTTCGGGATGCGCGCCGGGGAGCCGGCCCGCAAGTTCGCCGAGCATGGCTTCGGCGCGCGCGTCCTGCCATGTCATTGCGGGACGCAAAAGCCGGCCGTCATTGCCGAGCAGCACCTGCGTGCGCGTGATGCCGCATATCGCGACCGCCCGCACCTGCCGGAAGCGCTCCGGCGCATCCGCCGCAAGTTCGCCGGCGACAGCGACAAACGCGCGCCACCAGTCATCGGCATCGACCTCCGACCCGCCACGCGCATCGACGCTTACGGGAACGCTGGCGATCGCACGCTGCGCCAGCACGTCGCCTTCGCGGTCGACGAGCGCGGCGCGCAGACTCGTGCCGCCGAGATCGCAGGCAAGTACGACGCTCATGTCATGTGCGGGGTCAGGTGTATCTGCAAGAAGTTCGGAGCATGCGGCGCAATGCGCTTCGCAGAATAGCACCCGCTGCGAACGCCTTCAGGCACCGGTTCAGCAGGCGCGCGGAAAGTGCCCGGAATAAATGCCCGCCGAGACTGTTCCCTTCAATAAGCACAGCGGCGAACGACCCGGACGCCACGCGCTGCCCCGCGTGGCCTGTCGCGCGCGGCGCGGCGCCTGCAATCGTTTCATGACACTCATCAGCGGAATCACATGGCAAATTCAGACAATCGGATCGGCATCATCGGAGGCGGTGCGATCGGCGGCTTTTACGGCATGATGCTGGCGCGCGCCGGCTTCGACGTGCATTTCCTCCTGCGCAGCGAATACCCGACGGTTGCAGCAAAAGGCTTTCTGATGCACAGCAACGTCTACGGGAACGTGCGGCTCGACAACGTTCAGGCCTACGCCGACGTGCGCGACATGCCGCCATGCGACTGGCTGCTGCTCGGCACGAAGGCGACGGGCAACGCCGACATCGCGCCCGTGATCGCGCGCGCAGCGGCACCCGCGGCGAAGGTGCTCGTCCTGCAAAACGGGCTCGACGTCGAGGCTCAGTTGCGGCCGCTCCTGCCCGCGTCGCTGCATCTGCTCGGCTGCCTGTGCTACGTCGCCGTGATGCGCAAGGCGCCCGGCGTGATCGAGCACGTCGCGCTCGGCGACGTTCACCTCGGCTATCACTCCGGACCCGCCGACGGCGGGACGACCCCGCAATCGATTCTCGAAGCAGGCGCGGCGCTCTTCCAGGCGGCGGGAATCAAGGCGAAGGCCGTGCCGGACCTCACCCAGGCGCGCTGGCACAAGCTCGTCTACAACGTCGCCTACAACGGCCTGACGGTCCTCCTCGACGCGGGAACGCACGCGCTGAAGAACAATGCCCACAGCCAGAGCCTCGTGCGCGACATCATGCTCGAGGTCGTTGCCGGCGCCACCCGCAGCGGATATCCGCTGCGGGTGGAAATAGCCGACGAGATTATCGCGCTCGCCGAGAACATGCCGGACTATCTGCCGAGCATGTATCTCGACTACCGCGAGCATCGTCCGATGGAACTGTCCGCCATCTACGAAGCGCCGCTCGCGGCGGTCAAGGCAGCCGGCTTTTCGATGCCCAAGGTCGAAGCGCTCCATCAGGCGCTGCGCTTCATCGACGCGCGCAATACGCGTGATGCGCACGACACGCACCAAGCGCGCACCACCGCCCACGCCCCCGGCGCGCTCGCTGCCGGCATGCGGGCGGATGCCCGCGCCGCCGCCGGCCACGACCTATAATCGCAGGCGGGCGGGACCGATCCCGCCTGCGCAGCGCGAGCACCGGCTGCCGCCCGAACCCGAGCCGCCGAGGAGCCGCGCGATGAGCTGGTCTGCCAGTCAGTACGTCAGTTTCGAGAACGAGCGCACGCGGCCCGTGCGCGATCTGCTTGCCGCGGTGCCGGTGGCGGGGGCGCGCTCGGTCGTGGATATCGGGTGCGGCCCGGGGAACTCCACGGAGGTCCTTGCCGCGCGCTTTCCGGGCGCCACGATCGCCGGCTTCGACAGTTCCCCCGACATGATCGCGGCCGCGCGCAAGCGGCTGCCCGAAGTCCGCTTCGAGCTGTCCGACATCGGGGCGTGGCAGGACCCGGGCCCGTTCGACGTCATTCTGGCGAACGCCGTGCTTCAATGGGTCCCGGACCATGCTGCGCTGTTTCCCGCGCTCATCGCGAAGCTCGCGCCGGGCGGCAGTCTCGCCGTGCAGATGCCGGACAACCTGGAGGAGCCCGCGCACCGGCTGATGCGCGAGATCGCCGAGGACGGGCCGTGGGCCGCCAGGCTCGCCGATGCCGCGCAGGCACGGACCGTCCGGCACGACGCACAGTGGTACTACCGCGA